>WNGB01005831.1_pt1 | contig 18326 bp, 13 predicted proteins | sample 5400681 | NCBI WGS metagenome assembly WNGB01 (sample SAMN13153367, study PRJNA577476) | soil metagenome | isolation source: 115 cm soil or saprolite under grassland replicate 2 | place: USA:California | collected 2016-06-15 | reverse complement strand
TGGATGGATCCCGGCCCGCTCGGCACCCTCGGCGTCGGGCCCGGCTACGCGATGGCGGCCAAGCTCGTCCGACCGGACGCGAACGTGGTGCTCTTCTACGGCGATGGTTCGTTCGGATTGCACGCTCTCGAGTTCGAGGCGATGGTCCGACAAAAGATCCCCGTAGTAGCCATCATCGGAAATGACGCGGCCTGGACCCAAATCCGGCGAGGCCAGGTCGAAATGTACGGAGAGACGCGGGCGGTCGCGACGGGCCTTTCCTACACGCGCTACGACGAAGTCGTCCGTGCTTTGGGGGGGTTCGGCGCGTGGGTCACCGAAGCCAAGGACCTCGGGCCGGCGCTCGACGAGGCGTTCGCATGTGGCCGACCGGCGTGCGTCAATGTGAAGCTCGGCGCAAGCGACTTCCGTAAGGGCGCGATCAGCGTCTGAAGAGCGCGCCATCGACGCGAGAAAGTTGCAGTCCGCCATGCGGTTGGCGTGCCGTGCTACGCTTTGGGGTAGTCTTCGAGTCCCATGTGTCGATTGTTGGGAGCCGTCGCGAATGAAGAAGCGAAGTTTCGGCTGACGCTGCGCGAAGCTCCCCGCAGTCTCGCCGTCTTGTCGCGCGAGCACCCCGATGGCTGGGGCATCGGGGTTTATAGCCAGTCGAGCGGATGGTCGATTCAGCGTGGCACGCTCTGCGCTCACGAGGACGACGAATTCCACGAGGTCGCCGCCGGCAGTCGTGGCGAGCTCTTGGTGGCCCACGTCCGCAAGCGAACGGTCGGCGCCGTGAGCCTGGACAACACCCATCCTTTTCAACGCGCAGGCTGGGTCTTCGCACACAACGGCACGATCGAGGACGTCGAGTGGCTGCGCGCGCAGACGTCTGCCGCGCAAATGCGCGAGGTGCGCGGAGAGACCGACAGCGAGCTCCTCTTTTCTTTTTTCCTGTCGCGCTTCGAAGAATCGAAGGTGGCTCCGACGGGTGAAGGGGATGCGGCAGATCGGGCATTGGCCGGTGCCCTGGCGCAACTGCTTCAGCGCCCCAAGCTCGGCGCATGCACCTTTCTCCTGTCCAACGGACGCACGCTCTACGCGCACCGCTGGGGAAGGAGTCTCTTCGCCCTCGAGCGTGTACCCGGCGATGCCGTACGCGTCGAACGCGAATCCATCGAAACAGGAGCCATCGTCGAGACCGCCTGGTCGCCCGCGCGCCACGCGGTGCTCATCGCATCGGAAAAGATCACCGACGAACCTTGGCGGAGCATCGAGGAAGGTACGCTTCTTCGCGTCGACCGACTGCCGCGGCCGCGCTGCCAGACGATCGCGATCGGCTAGCTCCCCCGGCGCGCGAGGCGAAACAGGCGCCTGCCGCCGGAGTCGAAGGGACCCAGGGTCTTCAGCATGCCGAGCGCCACTTCCCGAATGCGGCCGGGTCCCTTCACGTCGCGAAGGCGCAGTCGATCGCCGTCGGCGCTCACGACTTCGCAGAGACCGAAGGCAAAGTGCTCGACGAGGTCACCGGCTTCCGGGCTGCCCTCTTCTCCGTGCTCGAGCGCGTCGCGAGCCGCGGCGGCGGCGCTCGCGGCGGCGGCCCTGGCCCAGTTCGGCGGCATCAGCGCGGGCGCCGAGCCGGCGCGCGGTGAAGGCTCCGGCGCGCGCTCATCCGCCGCAGGGCGCATCGGCGGGGTGGCAGGTCGGTTGTCTCTCGGAGCCACCCCCGCGCGGTGAAGAGCGACCGTCACACCGGCCGCACGGCCATGGACCAAGACGCCCCCGACCATCTCGATTCCGCTGCCCGAAGCCCTGGCCAGCATGACCGAAAAAGGTCCGCCGCTCGGGCCCGCCAGATGCAGCAGCGTGAACCGCCCGCGTAGAGCGCGAACTTGGTCCACCGCTTCGCCAGCGACACGTAGCTCGACCTCTTCGACGTAGCCCGTCGCGTTGATCCATGCCTCGATGCCGCTCGACAGCCGGACGAGCGCCTCGACGAGATCTGCACCCTCTTCGATCGTGGACAGCGTCAGGGCAGCGACCATGGGGCCCGCTACCTGCTTCAAACAAGGGCAGCCGTCAAGCTCCGAAAGCGATCAGGCTCAGCGCCCTGGGTCTCGAGGGCCGGTCCCCGGTATGTCGGCCGGGAGCGGGTGCGGCTCTTTTTCGAGGTAACGGAAGATCGTGCGCGGATCGACGCCGAGCTCGCGGGCGGTCTGGGTTCGATTTCCGTTGTTGCGCTCGAGAACGTCGAGCACGTACTTGCGCTGAAACTCCTCCTTGGCCTTTTCGAGCGGCAGGATGGGCTGCTGCGCCTCCGGCCCGAGGTCGAGGTCCTCGGCGGTGAGCAGGGTGCGATCGCACAAAACGAGCGCCTTTTTGAGGCGGTTCTCGAGCTGGCGAATGTTGCCCGGCCAGGCAAACTTGCGTATGGCGGCGAGCGCTCCCGGGGAAAGCCCGCGGACCTGGCTTTTCATCTCGTCGGCGAACTTGCTGAGCAGCGCCTTCGCAATGATGACGACGTCGTCGCCACGCTCGCGCAACGGAGGCAGCCACAAGTTGACGACGTTGAGGCGGTAATAAAGGTCCTCCCGGAAAGCTCCCCGTTTGATTTCGTCTTCGAGCACCTTGTTCGTCGCCGCAACCACGCGGATGTCGACCTTTTCGGGCTTGCTGTCCCCCACCCGAATGACGACCCGCTCCTGCAGGGCGCGCAGGAGCTTCACCTGCAGGTTGGGGGGGAGCTCTCCGATTTCGTCCAAAAAGAGCGTTCCCCCATCGGCCGCCTGGAACTTGCCGGCTCGGCTCTGGATGGCGCCGGTGAAAGCGCCGCGCACGTGGCCGAAGAGCTCGCTTTCGATGAGGTTTTCGGGGATAGCGCCGCAGTTGATGGTGATGAACGGTCCCGAGACGCGCTGACTTCGGCGGTGGAGCTCGCGAGCGATGAGCTCTTTGCCGGTGCCGGTTTCGCCGGTGATGAGCACGCTGATGTCGGTCGAAGCCACCTTCTGCAGCTTGCGGAATACTTCCATCATCGAGGGGCACGAGCCGATGATTTCACCGAAGCGCTTGTCCGATAGCTCCTGCGCCAGCTTTTCCTTGTCGGCGCGCAGGGCCGAGAGGAGCATCGCGTTTTGCAAGATGAGCGACGCTTGTGCGCCGTAGATGGTGAGCATGTCGAGCTGCGGCCGTTCGAAGAGGTGCTTGACCTTGTCGTTGCCGACGTAAAGCGCGCCGATGACTTCGCCCTGCGAAAGCATGGGCGCGCACATCACGCTGGAGAGCTGCAGTGCCACGACACTCTCGCTCTTGCCGAACGTGGTGTCGGCCAAAGCGTCGGAGACGATGAGGGGTTTGGCCGTCGCGAGAACGCTGCGGACGATGCTGTCGGAGACGCCGCCGCGCTCGTCGGTGATGCTTTCTTTGCTGACGTTGCGCAGCGCGCGCACCTGAACCTTCTTGTCGTCGCTGGATGACTGGTCGGGCACGGTCAAAAGAATGACGCCTTTGTCCGCCCCGGTAAGCTCGAGAATATCGTCGAGCATCGCGTCGAGTAGCTCGTCGATCGATCCTTTGTGCATCAGCTTTTCGCTGAAGCCTTGGAGCTTGCGCAGGCTCTGAAGCTCGCTGGAAACCGATCCCGAAATTCTACCGCCGGCATCGTCGACGCTGGAAGCGTGGGTCGCGTCGGCGAACATGCTGAACGCCACCTGCGCGGATCCGAGTGTCAGCCGATCTCCGTGGCAAAGACGCCCGCGCCGCTTCTTTTTTCCGTTGATGAGGATCTCCGCTTGGCGGTCCCCCTCTTCGAGGTTGAAGTCGCGCCCATCGAAGATGATTTGCGCGTGGTGATCGACGAGGTCCGGCGACGGAATGGAGAGGTCGTTGTCGAGCGAGCGCCCGATGGTCGTGACCGCTTTGTGAACGCTGTATTCGCGCGGCCCCCCTTGCGGCGGGAAGTATTTGAGGGTCGGCATCTTCTGACCGATCCTAACACGCAGGAGGGCCGTTTTGCGGGGGCTAGAACAAGATGCCCGACAACTGCAAGCCCATTCCGCCCGGCACAGGCATGAGGCCGCCGCTGGTCACCTGAATCGGAGACGTCGGACTGCTCCCGAAAAGGTCGCGGCCGTCGTTCTTTCCGAACTCTTTGCTCTCGGAGGTGAATATCCCCCCCGCGACCAGGCCGAGGGTTGCCGTCGTGCCCATGATGATGAGACCGCGACGCGGATCGTGGTCGCCGCCGGCATAGAAAAGAAACACCGGCAAGGCCGCCGCGCTGCCGGCAGCAAAGCCGATCCACATCCAGCCGAGCGACTCGTAGGTCGGGATCCACACCGTGGAGAGAGCCGCCGCACCGGCCAATCCGAGATTGTAGCCGACGAGACCGCCCGTCGACATGGCGTCGTTGGCGGCGCCGAAGTCACTGAACGCTTCGCTGCCGCCATAGCCGAACATACTGCCGACGACCGTTCCCCAAGCGACGCCGCTTCCGAGAAAAAGGCTCGTTCTCGGCGATGGTTCCATGGCGACCGCGCTCAGGTACCCGAGCCCGGTTCCCACCGTCGATCCAATGAAGACCGACCGCGCAAAACCGCGAAACCCCCACTCGTCGTTGGCTGTGGCGCGCACGAACTGATAGCTCGCGATCCCCGCGCCCTCCCCCGCGCCGATCGCCATACCCGCAGCCATCACTGCCGGCATGCCGCGCGGCATCCGGGGTTGATTCAGAAAAAAGACGCCGATCGGCGCACCTACGCCGAGAATCGCCGGGGCAAGAAACTGCAGACCCGGATCGTCGATACCGAACTCGGCGTCGATCCACACGCCCGCCCCCACGCCGTAGCCGACGGAGAACGCGTAGAGCGTGCCGAGCTCGATGTCCGTGGCGCTCCGACTCGACGTCGTGCCACCGAAGACAGAGGGCTGACCGCCCGTGGACCAACCTTGCTGCCCTGTGCTCGTGGACCATCCGCCTTGCGCGGCTTGTGCGCGAGCGTCACCAGGAGCGATCGTGGCGAGGGCCGAGGTCGTGGCGAGAGCAGACAGGACGATTCGAAGAGTGTGCGGCATCGCAACCTCCGGAGAATGGGCCCCCTATGTACCGTCCTCCAGTCACGGACGGTCAACTTTTCCGCAGTCGGCCGGAAGCCCTTCCCGTAGGACGGGGCGCCAAGCGACGAATTCACTTGTTCTGGGTGATCCTACCCTCTCCTACCGCGGAGGCAGCATGGCGGGATCGCAGGCGTAGTCGTTCTCGCCCACGATAGGCAGCGTGCCATCGGGTGGCAGCCGCAGAAACAGGCAGACGTCGCCGTCGTCATTCAGGTGCAGTCCGATGATCGGCACGTCCCCATCGAGCTCGGCACAGCTTCGCTCCACGCTCTGCAACTTGCCGCGCAGGATCACGTTCTGTGCGACGAGCTCGCGCATGAGGACCGTCGTTTCCGCCGGAATCACCAGCGTTCCAACATTGTCGGTATACGTGCAATCGCTTCCGACCACGGCGGGAGTCAAGGCAATCCTATCGCCCACGGTCTCGGCGCCGTTCGTCGCCTCGTATTTGAGCCCCTGGAGGGACATGTTGAATGTGCTCGTCGTGCCGTCGGCCGAGGTCGTGACGCTCTGCTCGGCGAGAAGAGCAAACGGCAATCCCGTCGCGACGGGACGACACGTCGCCAGGAATTTGCCGGGCCGGAAATTCTCGAGCAGCTCCTGGCACGGCGTGAGCGCAACATCGACGACGCTCGCCTCTCGTTCGGCAAGGGGTCGTTCGGCAAAAGCGTGGTAATCGCCTTCGGGGTCGATGCACGCAGGTCCCGATGCGATAAGCATGATGACGCCGCATTTGATGAGTAGCGATCGCCGAGTCATTCAGGGTATGTATCGTTTTGCCCCATGCCCCGCAATGGCCTCCGTGCATACGCCGTTAGCCTTTTGGTAATGGGTTTGGCTTCGTCCGCGCAGGCGAGCGGGTTTCTCAACCCTCGACTCGCCGACCCGCACGGCCACCCCGCGCTCGCCAATCCTTACGCTGTCTACTTCAACCCGGCGGCGCTCGGGGGGGTGCAGGGAACTCAACTCGTCATTGATGGAACGCTCGCGTACCGGACGGTCGACTACACGCGAACCACGAGTGCCCTTTCCCCCCAATTGCCCACCAATCTGAGCAATCCGACTTACGTTCGGGCCAACACCGGCAAGGCCCACGCGGGCAACATCGCCGAGATTCCATTCGTGGCCGCGAGCAGCGATTTCGGAACACGCCAGTTCTTTGCCGGCGTCGGCGCCTACGTACCGTTCGGCGGAGCCGTGAAGTTCGACGAGCGGCCCGAGTTCCAGGGCAACACCGAGGCGCGCGGGGCGCTCGACGGGTCGCAGCGATGGGCGGTCATCAGCGGCACGCAGCGGTCGCTCTACACGACGGCGGCAGCCGGGTTTCGGCTGCCCGACGCGGGGCTCTCCTTTGGAATTAGCGGAAGCGTGGTCTTCAGCGAGATCAAACACAACCAGGCGCGCAACATCAGCGGTTATGACGACACCAACATCGAAGGTCGCGCTCTCGTCGACGTGAAGGGCATCGAGGCGGCTTTCAGCGCGGGGGTCTACTGGGAGGTGCTGCCGAAGCACGCGCTGCGGATCGGCGCGTCCTATGCCCTTCGCCCGGCGCTCGGTCAGATGCGGCTCTCGGGCACGCTGCACCAGCACTACGGCAAAGACGAGCTCACCAAGGACGTGGATTTCCTGCAGACGTATCCCGACGTCATCCGCTTGGGCCTGGCCGCTCGGCCCTGGGGCGACACCGTGGAGCTTCGGCTGGAGGGGGAGTACGTCACGTGGTCCGTTTTCGATCACCAGTGCATCCTCGAAAAGGGCTACGAATGCCCGATTGCGCCGGACGGCTCGGAGGCCGGCGGGGGCGGCCACGTCATCCTCGCGATTCCACGGCGCTGGAGGGACGCGGGAGCGGTGCGGGCGGGGGCTGGCTATTTCCTGGACGAGAAGACCGAGCTCTTCGGGGCGGTGGGTTACGACACATCGGCGGTACCGCTGGCGACGCTCGAAACCACCTACCCGGATGCCTTCAAGCTCATGGGTTCGCTCGGGGCGCGGCGCGCGTTCACGGAGACGTTCGCGCTCGGCGCGAGCTACACGTACGTAGCCTATCTTCCGGTCACCGCCCCCCATCAACATCAAGTCGATTACGCGGGGGCTTCGAAAGTCCCCAACGAAGATGGCAAATACAGCTCAGCCGTCATGTTCATCAACGTCAACGCCACGTTCGCCTTCTGAGCCATGGCCGACCGCGTGCTTCTGCTCGGCCACGGCACCGTCGACAATCTCGAAGATCTGCCCGCGTTTCTCGCGAACATCCGCCACGGGCGACCGAGCCCGCCCGAGCTCGTGCAGGAGATCCGCCGCCACTACGATCTCATCGGAGGCTCTCCCCTGCTCTGGATATCGCGCGAGCTCGCGCGCGGCCTCGAGCGAAAACTCGAGTGCCCGGTGCATCTCGCCATGCGCTTCTGGTATCCGTTCGCCAAAGACGTGCTGGGCGACATTTCGCGAGCCGGCTGCCGCACGCTTCGCGTCGTGCCCCTCGCCCCGTATAGCGGCCACGTGTACGCCAGCGAGATGGAGCGGCTGGCCAACGCGCAGCGCAAGGAAGGGCTCGAGCCGCCCGCGCTGCGCTGCGCCGCGAATTGGGGCAGAGAGCCGCGGCTCGTCGAGGCATTTTCCACGGCGCTGCTCGCGGCGCTCTCGTCGCTGCCCGCTGATCGCCGAGCGTCCGCCGAGGTGTTCTTCACGGCGCACAGCCTTCCGCTCCCGGTCGTCGAGCGGGGCGATCCTTACCCGGCCGAAGTACGTGCCACCGCCGATGCGGTGATCGCCCGCTCCGGCATGGCGAACCCTTCGCGCGTCGTCTACCAGAGCCAGGGGGCCACCGCCGATCCCTGGCTCGGCCCCGCCCTGCGCGAGAGTCTTCTCGATGCCGCGAAGCGCGGAACGAAGGACGTCGTCTTCTGCCCCATCGGGTTTTTGAGCGACCACATCGAGATCCTCTACGACCTCGACATCGAAGCCAAAGCCTGGGCGCACGAGACCGGTATCGACGTGACCCGCACCCCGTCGCTCAACGCGTCCCCTGGGCTCGTCGACGCGATCGCCGCCGTCGCGAACGGACTCTGACGCGCATCGCCAACGTGCGTTTCTTTTTCGAAGGAAGAGTGGTCTGGCGGCCATAGGGGAGAGCCGGCATCGCCCTCTGACCCACATGGGCGCCTCCGGTGAAATTTTCTCGCAACCCAATACGTGGAGCCCATGCGCAATCAACTGATTTGTGGTGTCTGCGGGACCCTCCTCACCGGCTACCTTCTCGTTACCGCCGCGTGCAGCGGCACGTCGGGCGGCGATCGCGGCGAAGACACGACGGGCGCCGGTGGAAGCAGCCAAACGTCCGGCAGCGGAACCAGCAGCGGCACGAGCACCGGAACCAACACCACGACCGGCTCCAATACGACCACCACGACAGGCTCCAACACGACCACGACGACAGGCTCGGGTGGCTCAACGGGGTCGGGTGGCTCGACGGGATCAGGCGGCAGCACGAGCGTCGGCGACGGCGGCCCGACGAACACCGGCTGCACGGGGATGGAGCTCCCCCCGGGCAATCGCTGCACTACGCCGGGTCCGACCGTCGCCGCGGGTGGTCAGCTGCTCATCGACAATCTCGAGCCGGCCGCGGGAGACACCGCCGTGTGTCACCGCATCGCGGAGCTCGACGGTCGCAAGGGTTCGTGGAACTCGGGGAAGGACTTAATGAGCCCCAATGGCTCTGTTGTGCATTCGTTCGAAGCACCGGGTGCCGGCGCGGCTCCCGGAAGCACACGTGCGATTCATGTCGTTGGGCAGGGCCTGAACGGCTACGGCGGCTACCTCGCCGTACCGCTCGCGCCTTGCTACGACGCGAGCAAATACCAAGGCATCAGCTTCTGGCTCAAGGGTGACCCAACGAAGGCACCATGGATGAAGCTCTCCATCATGACGCCGCCCACAGTTCAGGCTAGTGAAGGCGGCGCCTGCGTGCAGCCACTAGCAGGTAGCAGCGGGCTGCAATGCTACGATAACTTCTCGGTCAATCTCTTCAAGGTCTCCAACGTCTGGACGCGCTATGCGATTACTTGGCAGCAGCTTGCGCAGTATGGCTGGGGGCAGCCCGTTCCGGTAACGTACCGTTCTCAGACCCAGATCATCGGAATCAACTTCTCTCCGGTCTGGGCCAACGACAAAGCCCTGAATAAGGCTTTCGATCTCTGGGTTGACAATCTCAGCTTCGATGTCGCTGGACCGTTTGCCGACACGGGCCTGCAACAGACCATGAGCGCAACGCAGTTCAACACGGCCTTCCCGAACCGAAATCAGCTCTACAGTGATGGCTACAACCAGCTCGTCGCGGCTCTCAACGACCCACGGTTTTCGCGGATCGGACGCGAGGGCTCTCTCCAGGATCGCAAGCGTGAGATTGCGGCCATGATGGCTCACATTTGGTGGGAGACCGGTGGAGCGGCAGGAGACTCTGCAGGTCTCACCGCCGTGAGAGAGATCAGCCCGACGAGCAACTACTGCCAGGCAGATGTGCTCTATCCGTGCGCGAGCGGACAGACGTATATTGGCCGCGGGCCGCTTCAGCTGTCGTGGAATTACAACTACGGCCAGGCGGGCGACTACCTCGGCGTTCCGGCGCTACTCACTAACCCAGATCAGGTCGCGACGAACGCTGCGCTCACCTGGAGAGCATCAATGTTCTTCTGGATGGCGTGGCGCAACCACACCACGAACTCTCTCCTCGTTGGCCCCCACTATCGGTTCCTGCATGACGGCTTCGGAGGAACCATCAGAGCCATCAATGGCATGCTTGAGTGTGCGCCGGGCAATACCCAAGCAGACCAGCGTAGGCGCATGTACAAGCAGTTCTGCGCGACGCTTGGGGTAACGCCTTGTGATGGCTGCGATCAGTCGTTCCCCTGTCCGCCTGAGTGAAACGGCAAACTCCAAATTGCGAAGTTGCAAACCTCGCATGGCCCCTGAATCGGTCCAACGAGCCCTATGGCGCGTGCGACCGGAAGGTCCTCGATACTACTGTTTTTATTTTCGATGGGAGAGGGACGCTGGCCCGGTGGCTAGTCGCAGAAATGGGGACCAAAGGCACCGGCGTAGACTTGTGCCTGCTGACCCGACCCAACGTGGTAGGTAATCGCGAATCCCTTGCTGCCGGCACCCGCGATGGAGGCTCCGTAGCCGTACAAGTCGAAGGCCCGGGCAACCAAGAATCGTTCTAGGAGCTGACAGCCCGAGCCTACAATGCCCACTTCGAAGGTCGCGCTCACAGCGTCCTGCGAGACCGCCGATAGTATAGCATATCCCACGTCGCCAGCGGCCATATCCGCAGGCGTAAATTCTGGATTATCGGCTGTGAACGATTTTCGGAGGTCGACGGGACCGCAGATCTTGCTGCCATCATTCGCGTACTCGGCAAACTTCAGCAATTTGGTGCCATCGATCGCCGTTTCCTTCCAAGCCACCGCAAACCGGGAAGCCAAACCCGCGATCACCGGCGACCCCACGCGCGCCGGAGTCGTGGCTCGCGCAAGCGTGACATCGTCGAGGGGATCCAGGTTCGCCGTGCGTCGCATCCAACGGATTGTCGTTAGTGTATCGGTGCCATTTGGCATACCTATTTCGGACTTGAGCACCCCCACTATGTTGCCCGAGATCGCGACGTGGGCGTCGCCACCGCCAGGCCCCAATTCGTAAGTGGTGGGCGAAAGCGTACCGGTGGGGTTGATCACGCGACCGCGAAAGACACTGCCCCTTCCACCCACGCTTCCGAAAAGCAACCAGTTCCCGTTTGGGAATCTTTGGATGCTGAAGCCATAGGAGATGGTACCAATCCCATACGTGGCGGTGCCACTGAGCATCCCGGTGAAATCGAGGCGCTGGAACGCTGCATACCCATTCCTTCCCCAGATAAGCCCAAAGCCATCGCCTCCCCAAGAGATGTGAGGCTCTCCGTTGTCGAACGCCGTTCCTCCATCCGGAACGGGAATCGCGGACACATCGGCATAGATGCGGTGACCCAGAGTATCCATTGCGTTGAAGCGGACAGCTCCTTCCCTGAGCCATGAAATCCCGTACAGATTCTTCTCGGCCGCCCACGCGAGGCTGATATTCGTTGCAGCGACATCCCACGCGCGGACCGAACTGGACAGTACGAGGCCATCGCTTAGGTCTGTCTGCCCATTGCAGTCATTGTCGATTCCGTCGCATATCTCTTTCGCCCCAGGATGAACCGCCGCGTTCTCGTCGTCGCAATCGTCGCCACTCGGATCAGCCTTGCACCCTGTCGAACCGTGACCGTCGTGATCCCGGTCCGCCGCCTTTACGCCTCCACATTGATGTGAGCCGCCGTTTGCGGTGCATGGATTGTCGCAGTGCATCGGGTCGTCGTTCTCGCACGGAGGTGCGCCCGGTACGCACGTTCCTTCCCGGCAGGTCTCACGACCATTGCACGGGTCATTGTCGTCGCAGTCTTCCGTGCGGGTGCACGTGCGGCTGGCGCCGGCATCGTTCGGAGAAGTCGGGCCGTCGGTACCAATTAACGCATCGGAGGCCGACGAACCTTCGACATTCCCTCCGTCGGACGCGTCCTCTTTGGGCGGCGCCGGGCAATTCCGAAGGTCGTGACACGTCGGCGGCTCGGCGCAGCTCGTGCCGAACGGCAACAAGATAGCGAGACCCAAATGAACCAAGCGATGCGTGTGCTTCATGGATAATCCTATGGACGTTGTGGCTGCGGCTCGGAGGCCACGTTGCGAGCGGACATTACTCTCTTCGGAGCACATTCGATCCCGGTTGCGCGAAATTTTGCCAAAGGTCAGTATTTCCAAGTAAAAGTTGCACCCCGCGTGGAGACTGCGGCGGACGGAATCAGCGCCGCCGGACCACCCTTCGGGGAAGGCTTCCAGACCACCCAGGTGGTGGCGAAGGCGGCGGCGCCGATGGCTGCTCCGACGAAACCCGCGACGGCGATGTTCCGATAGCGGTAGTGATCCGTCGCTGCGGCGGCGAGGAGATCGCACTCCGACCGGGGGGCCGAGCCGGACGCTGCATCGCACGGTGTGTTCGCATCGATCCGCTCTTGTGCGTCGGCAGCGGAGTTGGCGGCGGAATGGGATGCCAACGTATAGCCCAGGCCGATGCCCAGCCCGGCGGCGGTCAATGCGGCTTCGCCAATGAGCGTCCAGGTGCGCGGCGTACTCCAGGCTCCCGCCGTACCGGATTCGGCCACACGACTGGCCGAAGCCGTTGCCGAGGGGGTGCCTACTGGCGCAAGCGGCTCGGGAACGAGCTCGGCGACCTGGGTGACGGTCGCCCCCTCGCCCAGGCTGATCTGGGCGTGGAAGGGACGGCGGCCCGGACCAAAGATGACCAGCGAGTGGGTGCCGGGGTTGAGCGGAATCGGTGTGCCGACGAGCTCACGCTTCATGACCGATCCGTCGATGGCGAAGGTTGGATTGAGGATGTCGGGAGGGACTTGGACCGTCAGCGTTGGCACGCGCTTTTGCATCTCTTGGAGCTTCGGGCCGACGAATCGCTCAATGTCCTCCGTCGTGATGCCGGAGTGAATGAGGCCGGACGCGCGCTGATACTCGAGCAACGCTTCGACGAGCTGGCCGAGGTTTTCTCTGGCAAACCCGAGGTGGTAGCGAAGACCGGCCGTCTCCTTGATGGAGATGGCCTTGTCGAGCAGGTCCGCGGCGTCCCGCCAGCGCCTCTCGCTTTCAGCCTTGGTGGCGAGGTCGAAGTAGCGGCGAGCCACGGCAATTTCGGCCTTGGTCGGCTCGGCCGCGAACGCCGGAGCGGCCTGGCTGCAGGCGAGCACGAGGGCAAAGCTTGCGACGCGACGCTCGAACGCGCGACGCTTCCGATTGAGGAGCGATACCGATTCCACATTCGCTATTCGGTCTCCGCTCACCGTCAGTTGCTTGCAAACGTCTGCCTCAGTTCATCGGCGGCATCCGGGCTTCTCGAGAAGGAGCGAGCGAAGCAAGCGCCTGGCGCAAGATCGTCTCGACGTTGGCGTCGCCCATGCAGGCGTTTGCCCGAGTGTGATCGAGTGCCTTTCGGGCCTCGCCCTCGCGAAAGCCGAGCGACCGAAGGGCGAGGAAGGCCTGCTCGTACTTGGCCACGGAGTGAGGGCTGACGGCGGAGCCGTATTTCGTGCCGTCGGCATATCGAAATATCAATCCAGTGGAGACCCGCCCCTCGATGTTGAGCTGGCCGCGGTGCAGCGCCCGGTGGTGTGCGCCGCACAACGTGACCAGATTGTCGAGGCCGTGATCACCGCCTTCGGAGCGAAGCTTGATATGGTGGAGATCCAGGAAATTGACGTGCCGGCACCCTGGAACGACGCACCCTCCGCGGTCGCGTCGCATGACTTGACGTCGCACGGCCGGTGGCACGTCCTGCCGAGCCCGAGCTGATCGACCACCCACGTGGGTTGCGGATGGGTGCCGACCTGCGTCAGCTACGCTCAGACTATCGGTTTGCTCGCAGGCACTCGCCTGAGGCGGCGCTACGCTTTCGCAAGCGACAGGGTGGCTTGGCGGAAAATCAATTCGGCCGAGGTGCTGCGCATCGCACCCGGCCATCTCGATGATCTCGGAATCGACTTCGACGAGCTCGCCGCTCCCCTGTTGCCATCCGCGGCCGCATTTCTCGCAAACCGTCAGGGCAATCTGGTAATTGGCGCGGCCTCGTTCGGTCGGACCGCCGAGAATCTGACGTGCCACGAGCAGCAGCGACGCATCGTCATCGAGTGGTGAGCCGGCATCTCGGCGTAGCCTGGCCATGGCTTCACGAAACGTGGCCAACGTGTCAGCCGAAACTTCGAACCGCAGCACATGGCGCCGCAGCGACGGATCGTACGGCTCATCCGGCGTGTCGCCAGGCCGATGCCCTGCCACGAGCTCTTCGATTTGTCGCATCGTGCGTCCACGTGCGACCTCGAGCCATGCGCGCTCGTTCTCCGGCGTCGCCACACGCGTCAGTTCGCGGACAGCCGACCAGCTCATCGCGCCGTCACGCAGCGCTTGCCCGAGCTCCGGCAGTCCCTCGAGGGCCTCGGCGACCCGCAACCGCTCCTCGGTCCAGCGAGATTTGTAACCAAAGAGGCGTTCTATGTATTGCGCGAAGCTACCGAACCCAAGGTGCAGGTGCGCGCCCGACCGAAGAGCGTAGAGAAGCGAGCCGCCTTCCTGCCAGTCGAGCCGCGCTCGGGTTCGCGCGAGCTGCGACAGCTCCTCATGCGCACGCTGCCAGTCGAGCGTCGGTTTTTCGGAGGGCAATGTGTGAGGCGACTCGCGTTCAGACAGAGTTTCGTGTGCCATGCTGCATCGCTAGCACGGAGATTTTCGGGTCCCCTATTCGCCCATAGCGTGCCGAAACGGAGCCCGATCGAGGCGCGCGCCATTTCGATCGCGAACGCACGCAAGCGGGTCGCTCGGTGAGCGCGCGGGGGCATCCCACGACGATCGACGGCCGTTTGCCAGCCCGCTCGACGGACTCTGTCAAGGACAATCAGGAGATTCGATTAACAGTTGGTCGCTCTCCTTGGGGCGCTCCTATCATTACTGCGTCAGATCTTGGCGATGACAGATCACGATCGGCAATTACCGCGTTTCCCACGCAAATTTACGGCGAGGCCGTCGGTAGGACCCATCAGATCGGAATGGCCGCGAGGCCTCGCCTCTTCGGCTTCGCCGACAGCCAGTTCCGCTGTCCGGTCGGTACTTGGGTGGGCCTATGGCTACTCCGATGAAACGATCTGGCTGCGACGATCTGACGCAGTAATGCTACGCGGCCCTTGGTGCCCCGATCGGGAAGGTCTATCGGGGCGCGTGCATTCGAATGCGAACCTTCCAAAGGGTGCAGCGCAATGTCACAGAGGCCGGCGGAGGGCCCCCCTTCGGCGGGCGACGAGTACTGAGCGAGGCCGCGGCGCACGGAGCCGGCGAAGCACCGTTCCGCCGCGCGACGATCGCGAGTCCTGCTCGCGATGCCAAGATTAGAGACAGGAGGCGTGCGTCCGTTCGTCGAGCACCGATGGCCGAGCGAAAGCGCAGGCGCCCGACGAAGGGGGGCCCTCCGCCGGCCGATCGGTATTGGGATCAAAATTCGGGACGAAGCGCGCGCCCCATCAGATCGCTCACCGCTTGCTTCGGCGACTTGCCCTCGTAGAGGACCTCGTAGACCTCCGTCGTGATCGGCATCTCGACGTTGCATTTGCGGCCGAGATCGTAGGCGCTCTTGGCCGTCTTCACCCCTTCGGCCACGTGGCCGAGACCCGCGAGAACCTCGGGCAGCGTTCGGCCTCGACCGAGCTCGAAGCCGACCGTGCGGTTGCGCGAAAGCTCACCGGTGCACGTCAAAACGAGATCGCCGAGACCGGCAAGACCGGCGAGCGTCAATGCGTTGCCCCCCTTGGCCATCGAGAGGCGCACGATTTCGGCGAGCCCGCGCGTGATCAGCGCGGCGCGCGAGTTGTGCCCGTATCCCAGGCCGTCGCACGCCCCGGCGGCGATGGCGATCACATTCTTCAAGGCGCCGCCGAGCTCCACGCCGATGGGGTCGTCGCTCGTGTACACGCGAAGCCGATCGTTCGCGAAACGTTGCTGGACGGCTTCCGCGACCGCGCTCGAGGTGCTGGCGGCGACGATCGCCGTCGGTAGCCCCATCCCCACCTCGTGCGCGAAGCTCGGGCCCGAAAGCACCGCGATGCGCCGATCGAACCTCGGGCCGAGCACATCGAGAATGACTTCGTGCATCAACATGAGCGAGTCGTTCTCGATGCCCTTGGTCGCAGTCACGATCGCCGCCTCTTGCGGCAAAAGCCCGCTCGCCTCGGCGACCACCTCGCGAAGGGCGTGCGATGGCACGGCGAGAACCACCAGACTCGCCCCGCGCAGCGCTTCGTCGAGATCGGTCGTCACCTCGAGCTCGGGCGCAAGGCGGACCCCGGGAAGGTACCGCTCGTTCTCGCGGGCACGCGCGATCCCAGCCGCCAGCTCCGGTCGCCGCGCCAGCAGGGCGACTCTTTCCCCCTTGTCCGACAGCACCTTGGCGAGCGCCGTGCCCCAGGCACCCGCGCCCAAGACCGCAGCGCGCTTCATCCGGCGATGATAGCAGGGTATCGTCGTGGGAGATGCTGATCCGCTCGGTCGCCTGTCTCTTCGCTCTTTCGTGGGCACTCTCTGGAGCCGGTGCGGGCTGCGCCGGGCTCGCACGGAGCAGCGGCCCGCAGGCCGTGGCGATCATGCCGGGCGTCATCAATCGCCCGGACAACAAGTCGCTCCGGTTCGCGATGCTGAAGTACGGTCTCGAGAATTTTTGCCAAGAAATGACCCGACGCGGAGCGCCGCTCAAATTGAGCAACGACCAGCCGACCATCGGCCGCTTCTATCCCCAGCGATGCGATACCCGTCTCGTCGACGAAGAGACCAGCAAGAGCTTCCTCGTCCAGTTCTTCGGCTCCGGCTACGCCTGGACCAACATCACCTACCGTATCGGCTTCGATGCGGCAGGGGTGGTCGAGTATGACCCTGATTTCTTGCTGGACGGCAGCACCATGTACCTTTACTTCCGCACGAAGCACATCGCCGCCACCAGTTTTCAGGCCGGGATGATTGAAAACCCGCTCGCCAACGTCGCACTGATCATGGCACCCGGCGGCTTCGCGGAAAAATTCGGGCGGCAGGTCGTCGCCGAGGAGCTCACACGTGGCTTCACGGTCATCCGATCCTCCGACGGCACCGTGGATTTCGGCCTTGGCATCGTCGAAAAGGGCAAAACCCCATTTCATCCCTACCAAATCAAGGGCGATCGCAAGATCGTCCTCGCCAACGAACGTATCGAGGTTCACGCCGGCCAACGCGAGTTTCTCGGGCCTTTCGAAGTCGATGCGCAGGGAAGGGCGCTGTTCTTCACGGTCGGCGTGGATGGCGCCGAAGCCGTCGATCTTCTGGTCGTTCCGAAGGATGCCGGCGACGAGTGGTTGTCCCTCTACATTCACCGCGCAGGTACGACACCCCCGAGGTACGCGCCACTCATGGGCGACGTCGCCAGCTCTATGGCACCCTATCGCAGGGCCTTGCAGGTGGCGAAGGGGCGCTATTATCTGGTCGTCGACAACACGGCCACTGCGGGGCGCGTGGCTCCGCCACAGGGTCGGTTCGACGATCGGGCCGCGCTCGTCAATTACGCGCTTCAGCTCGGAGACGCGCCGTGAAAACGCGGGGGGCGAGAGGCGGCTTCGCGAGCGTCGTGCTCGGCGCAGTCGTTCTTTCCGCAACCGCCGTCGGGTGCCCGTGTGTCGACGACACCATCAACGCGAGCCCTTGGCTACGCTGGAAAATCTTCGCCGCCTACGGCGCCGGACGCCTCTGCGGCGAAATGACCAAACGAGGCGCGTCGCTCCGGCTCGCCGACGGCTCGCCGGTCATCGGACGCTTCTTTCCGTCGGCTTGCCAGTCGGTGACCAACGACGATCGCCAAACGGTCACGTTGCAGTTTTCGGGCGACGGCTACTCGTGGACACCGATCACCAAGCGCATGAGCTTCTCGTCCAACGCCACCGTCGAATACAAACCCGATTTCTACAAGGACGGCGGCACCGTCTACGTGTGGTTTCGTCCGATCAACGTTGCGCCTCCGAACTTCCAGGTGGGCTTCGTGGAGCAGCCGGTGGTCGGCATGGTGACCGCGATGACGCCGCTCGGCGCATTCGCGAATATGTTCGGCCAGCAGATCGTGTCGTCCGAGCTCGGCCGCGGCTTCACCGTGATTCACGAATCGGCCGGTGACGATTTCGCGATGGGGATCCTGAAGACCGGTGAACGTCCTCCTCACCCCTTCGAGAGTCACGGCAGCGACCGGGTCATGTTCCTCAATGAAACGGCCGAGGTCCACGCCAATACCCTCGACTTCCTCGGCCCCTTCGAAATCGACGGGCCAGGCCGCATGCTGTTCGTCAAGCTTCGTAGCGCCGGCATCGCGATCGACGTAGCCGTCGTACCCCGCAGCTCGGGCGATGCCTGGCGGCGCCAATACCAGAACAATCCTGGAGTTCCGCTTCCCTCTTCCGCCCCGATCGTCGCCGGTGTCGTCCCCGCCGATACCGATGCCGACCGATCGGTGGCCTTGCCGAAAGGGCAGTACTACGTCGTGGTCGACAACTCGCCCTACGTCGGACAAACTTCACCGCCGGCCAGTGTCGACCTCTTCGGCCC
>WNGB01005829.1_pt1 | contig 18326 bp, 20 predicted proteins | sample 5400681 | NCBI WGS metagenome assembly WNGB01 (sample SAMN13153367, study PRJNA577476) | soil metagenome | isolation source: 115 cm soil or saprolite under grassland replicate 2 | place: USA:California | collected 2016-06-15 | reverse complement strand
CGGGCACCGCGAACCCGAACCTCGGCCTCAACCCGTTCCGCTACCTCGATAGCACGACGGGCCGGTACGCCTTCGACGCGAACGCGTGGAAGACGGCCGCCCTGGCCAACGCGTCGTGGAACTCGGCCTCCTGGGCGAGCGCCTCCTGGGCAAGTGCTTCCTGGAGCTCCGCGTCCTGGTCAAGTGCTTCCTGGAGCTCCGCCTCATGGGCCGAGGCCTCGTGGGCATCCGCCTCCTGGGCGAGCGCCTCCTGGGCCGAAGGGGCCGACGTCGAGTAACGATTCAGTAGTGCTTCTCGTGTAGCTCAGGAGTGTCCGCAGACACTGAAACCGTATGCAACAACGCGACGGTTCAGGCTGAGCGTGAAGCGCACATACGCCGGGAGCGCACTCGCCAGCGTCGCCGTGTCCCGAGCGGCGAACGCGTCGCGGACGCGCCGCGCCAGCACGAGGCCCCGATCTAGGCCCGAGACGAGGGCGCGGGCAACCGAGTCGCGAGCAGGGATGCCGAGGGCGTGGAAGCGAGTGTTGAAATGCTCCTGGACGCCGACCTGCGCCCTCCAAATCCTGGTCACAGCCGCCCACTGCTGGCTCTGGGGCAGAGACTTCGCAGCCTCGGCCTGACGGCGCAGTGGAACCAACTGGCGCTGCACCTGTCGGCAGAGCACGTCACCTTGGCGGATGAACTCGGCCCGCGTCGGTGCAGCAGTGGCGGCGACAGGCGCGAGTAGCGCAACTACGGCTATCAGGGCTGCGACGGCGAATCGACCCACGGCCTGAGAATCGGACACCGAGCGGGTGACCGAGAGCCTTGGAAGGGGGATCGCGCCGAACCGCACGAGATCTCGCGGAACTCGACCTCCGGCCAGCGCGACCGCACCCAAAGGGCGTAGCGCAGAGCTTCGAGTTACGAGACGCTGGTCAAGGAATGGCGGAGTCTGCAGAACAGCGACAACCTCGAGCAGCGAAGGTGAACCTCCTTTGCTGCGTCCAATGCGGATCAGTGAGCGGCCTGTATGCAAGCGGGTGGCGCGGCTACCGCACGGATGACCCCGACGACGAGGAACCGACCTTGGCGTTCTTCTGCCCGGCCTGTTCGGCACGCGAGTTCGACGCCAGGTAGCTCGTTTCGTCTAAAGGTTGAGAGCAGGCCGGCTGCGCCTGCGTCTGTGCCAGAATCCGCCGGCCATTCCGGGGCGGAGGGGAAGGTGAGGCCGAGGTGTCAAAGGTTCTCTGTGTCCTGTACGACGATCCTGTTGAGGGGTTTCCGAAGTCGTACGCGCGAGAGGGGATCCCCAGGATCGAGCGCTACCACGACGGCCAGACCACGCCGACGCCGAGCCAGGTCGACTTCGAGCCGGGTGAGTTGCTCGGCAGCGTCTCCGGGGAGCTCGGTCTGCGACCCTTCCTCGAGGAGGGCGGCCACGAATTCGTCGTCACGTCGGACAAGGACGGGCCGGACTCGGTCTTCGAGCGAGAGCTCCCAGACGCGGAGATCGTCATCTCGCAGCCGTTCTGGCCTGCCTACCTGACGGCCGACAGGATCGCCAAGGCGAAGGAGCTGAAGCTCGCTGTCACGGCCGGCATCGGCTCGGACCACGTCGATCTCGAGGCGGCAATCGAGCGCGGGATCACCGTTACCGAGATCACCTACTCCAACAGCATCAGCGTGTCCGAGCACGTGGTGATGATGATCCTGGCGCTGGTGCGGAACTACATCCCGTCGTATCAATGGGTCGTTCAGGGCGGGTGGAACATCGCCGACTGCGTCGCCAGGTCATACGACCTCGAAGGAATGCAGGTCGGGACATTCGCCGCGGGCCGGATCGGTTCCGCAGTCCTGAGGCGGCTGAAGGCGTTTGACGTGGGACTGCACTACACCGATCGGCACCGACTTCCGGAAGAGGTCGAGCGCGAGCTCGGCGTGACCTTCCATCCGGACGTCGAGTCGCTCGTGTCCGTCTGCGACGTCGTCACGATCAACGCGCCGCTTCATCCTGAGACCGAGCACTTGTTCGACGATGCGCTCATCGCCAAGATGAAGCGCGGCGCCTACATCGTCAACACCGCCCGGGGGAAGATCTGCGACCGCGACGCCATCGCCCGCGCGCTCGAAAGCGGCCAGCTCGCCGGGTATGCCGGAGACGTCTGGTTCCCGCAACCGGCCCCCAGGGACCATCCCTGGCGCTCGATGCCTCACCACGGGATGACGCCACACATCTCTGGGTCGTCACTGTCCGCGCAAGCGCGCTATGCGGCCGGAACGCGTGAGGTCCTCGAGTGCTGGTTCGACGGCCGTCCGATCCGCGAGGAGTACCTGATCGTCGATCGCGGCATGCTCGCGGGCGCCGGCGCTCATTCGTACAGCGCCGGCGACGCCACCGGCGGCTCGGACGAGGCGGCACGCTTCAAGGATCGCTAGGGCACCGCGAGCGGCTGCTTCACGGATGCGGCCAGCGTCTGGTCAGCGTCGAAGCGCAGCTCCCAAACGACGTCCGGTAATACGAAGGGCGACCCTACGGCCGCCCTTCTGTGCTTCTTGCCGCTGGGTGTCGGCCTACTTGGCGGGCCGGAACGAGACCTGCACGCTGCCTGCGACACCCGCTGCCGGGTGGAACGAGTAGTGGCCAGCGTCAGAGGGGATGCCACTGTCGCCGAGGAACTCGGGATCATCGACGATCGTCTGCGTCTCGCCTTGGAAGGTGCTCGTCACGACGTTGTGATCGATGTAGAAAACGCTCACACCGGGTGGATCGTCCGGGCCGCCCGGGCCGATGTGCGCCGCGGTGACGTCCACCGAGATGTGACCCGCGCCTGCGCTACCCGGACCGCCCCCACCAGTTGTGTGGCTGCAGCCGGCGAACTCAGCATCACCGGTGATCGTGCCGTCGGAGAAGCGGTCGAACTCGGCCCAGCCCCAAAAGCCGCCGAGGTCGTTCCCGCAGAAGGATGGGTTGTTGCAGTTGAAGGACAAACCGACCTGCCACATGTCGTGCCCTGCTCCACCACCGTACGCACCGGCCGACGAGGCAAACCCGCCCGCTAGGGCGACCGCAGCCGCAAGCACTGCCAACATCAGAACCGAACGCCGCATGACTCTCCCCTCCTCAGACGTGCCTGCCTCGCGGAACATCCTGAAGTAGTCATCTTCGAAGGGCAAGCGGCAACCGTCGCCACGGCCTCTCGGTCATGCCGGTTCGCGGACCGATGACCGAGGAATACGTCATCGTCGATCGCGGCATGCTCGCGGGCGCCGGGGCACATTCCCACAGCCCCGGCGACGCCACCGGCGGCTCGGACGAGGCGGCAGGCTTCAAGGATCGCTAGCCCCGCAAGCGGCTCCAACCGAGGATGAACCGGATCGCGCCTCCGATCGCTGTCCCGATCGCCCAACCCGTGCAGCTCGCGAACATTGCGACGAGTGCAAAGGCCCATGTCGTGCCGCAATCTGAGCACCCTTCGGGATTCTCGTCCTCGTAAGCACCCGCCCATTCGCCAATTTGCCACGCGAGCACGATGACCGCGACGCCCGCGATCGCCTGCCAGACCAGCCACGACGCCCGGCGCGGCACGGTTGCCGCAACCACCGCCCCGGCGACGAGTGCGCCGGGGCCGAGGAACATGAACCAGATCACCCACGGCACGATCAGATCGCCGGCCTCGCCACCTAGTGTCTCAGCCGGAGCTGGCTGGCCTCCGTTCGGATCGCCGCGCGAAACGACTCGACCAAACGCTGTCCCCCCACGCGCTAGGCCTGCTCTCTTCTACAAGCGAGACATTTGGCGCTTGTTGGCTTGTGTTTGCCGGCTCGACGACGAGGGGTAGCGTCGAAACGTGCGCCGACCCGTCGCAAAGGGATCGCCAATCCTAAATCAGGCACATGCGAGGCAAGCCGCATGAAGCTGATGCTTGCAGCAAGCCTCAACGACTGGATCCATCTCCTACACATCGTCGCCTCGATGGTCTGGGTCGGCGGGGCTGTGACCCTTGGCGCACTCGCGGCACAGACTCTCCGCCGCGGCGACGCAGATGGGATCGCACGTTTCGTCGGCGGCCTGCGCGTTATCGGCCCAGTCGTGTTTGCCCCGGCGCCACTAGTGCTGCTCGGGACCGGGATCTGGTCGGTCAGTGACAATGACGCCTGGGACTTCGGGCAGACCTGGGTTTGGCTGGCGATCGCGCTCTTAGTCGCGGCGTTCGTCTTCGGAGCGGTATTCCAGAGCCGCGCAGCGATCAACGCTGGGCGAAGTGCCGCCGCGGGCAATGACCAGGAGGCCGCCACTCAGCTCCGACGCTGGACCTGGGGTCTGCTGCTGATCCTTCTCCTGTTGCTTGTCGCCACCTGGGACATGGTGATCAAGCCGGGTCTTTGACGAACACGGGCCGGCGCCGACTTATTCGACGGTGTCTTCGGTCTCGCTCTGCTCCATCAGCTCGGCGAGCTCGTCGAGTTGGCGAGCGAGGCTGGCTTCCGCGCATTCGAGCAGTTTCAGAACCTGGAGATCAACGAGCTCGTAGCGGACACGGGTGCCCTCCTTGTGGCGTGCGACGACGCCTGCCCGCTGCAGGATGCCGAGATGTTGCGAGACGTTTTGCTGCGTCGTTTCCAGCGTGTCGACGAGTTCCTGCACGCTTGTGGTGCTGGCCGCCAGACGGTCTACTAGCTTCACGCGCAGGGGTTGGGCGAGCAGGCGCAAGCGTTCAGCGATCAAGTCGGCTCCGCGGTCTGAGAGTGGGCGCCGAAGTGTCATTGCGGCGAGAGCCTGATCGAAGCCCGAAAAGCGCTCGCGACACATTCGGACAGATTCACTCATCGCCCAACACGCCGGCCCTCATTTCCGGCACGCTCGACCAACACCGACGCAGACGCAAAGGAGAACGCGTGGACGACACCGAGATACTGACGGAGCTCAATCTCCAGTTCATCGAGGCGTTTCGCCAGGGATCCTGGGAGCTGCTGCAGCCGATCCTTTCTCCGTCTTTTTCCTATCTCGACGGCGCGACGGGCGAGGTCTGGACGCACAAGCGCTACGTCGCGAATCTCCGCAGGCACCCCTCAGCGGCGCTCGCAATCGATCAGCTCGTCGTGCACGTTGACGGCGACACTGCGGTCGTGTCGGCTCGCACCTCGAGGCAACCGGGCAAGTTCGGCCGCTACGTCGACACCTACGAGCGACGCGGCACGGAGTGGCGCTGTATCCACGCCTGCGTCTGGCCCCTTCTGCCGAACGATTGATCGCCTGCCGATAGCAACTCGTCCGAAAGTGACGAGACGTGCGACCTCCCCCCACCTACGCTAGCCGCAGCCTGGGCGCAGGCCGTCTGCGAATCGCGCGACGCCAAGCGCCGAAAGGTGCCACCGTTTCCTAATACAAGGGAGGGTCCCTCGATGCGTCGCTTCGTAACGACAGCCCTCGTCGCTCTCTGCGCTGTCGCAGTCGCCTTCTCGTCTGCGGCGGCGCAGGCATCTGGCGAGGAGGGGAATCCGAACGCGGCCGTCTTTCCACCGACCTCACAGCCTTACGGCGCCGACATGGCGACCTGGGGGGAGCGAGCGACGCAGTGGGTGTACGGCCAGCCGCTTGCGAGTAGCCCCTTGTTCGATCCGACGGGCGCGAACTGCGCCGTCGGTCAGGAAGGCCCGGTCTGGTACGTCGCCCGGATCGCGGGGCCGCCGGTCTTCAGCGGGGAGCGCTCATGCACGATCCCACACGCCAAGGCGATCCTGCTGTACATCGGTGCAGCCGTCGACACCTATCCCTGCCCGCCCGAGTTCGGGTTCGAACCGGCCCCGGGCCAATCGCTCTATGAGTTCCTCGCCGCGGATGCAAAGGCGGTCCTCGACACCGTCGACTTCCTCGAGGTGTCCATCGACGGAGCGCAGCTCCGGGATGTGATGAGCTACCGCTTCGCCTCCGACGACCTGTTCACGATCACCGGTGACCTGAGCCTGCAGGCCGTCCTCGACCCTTGCATCACGGGATCGCCCCAGCCTGCGGTCGTCGATGGCTTCTTCATGATTGTGAAGCCGCTCACTCGCGGAGAGCACACGATCGTCGTGCACGGCACGAACACGTTCGGCCACGACAAGCGTTTCACCTATCACCTCACGATCGAGTAGCAGGCGCCCAACCCACGGCGCGGTGCCCGGGCCCGCCCGAACGCGGCTCGGGCACCGACGCTCCCTTCTTTCGAGCGTCCGAATCCGGCCGGTTCCCGAGACTTGGAGCTGCTATACGCGCAGGTGTGGAGTCGTACGCAGCGGTCGTCACGACGGGGATCTACTGCCGGCCGGGATGCTCTGCCCGCCCCTCGGCCGAGAACGTGCGCTCGTATCGGCTCCCTGCGGCAGCCGAGGCGGACGGGTACCGCGCCTGCCTCCGCTGTCGCCCCTACCGGCTGCCGCAGCTGGGCGTCTGGACGGGCGGGCCGGAGCTCGTCTGTCGCGCCGTCGGGCTGATCCTCGACGGCGCTCTCGACGACGGCACCGAGGCTCAGCTCGGCTCTCGGCTTGGTGTCTCCGCGCGGCATCTCCGCCGTCTCTTCGCGCAGCACCTCGGCGTGACACCCGGCGCACTGGGGCGCTCTGCGAGGACGCACTTTGCGCGGCGGCTGCTCGACGACACGGACCTCACCGTGCTCGAGATCGCGCACGCCGCGGGCTTCGGCAGCGTCCGCCAGCTGAACCGCGCCTGCCGTGACGTCTTCCGCATGGCTCCCCGCGAGCTGCGCGCGCGCCGGCGGCGGACTGATTGTCTCGTCGCAGACGGCGGCCTGCTCCTGCGGCTCCCGTTCAGAGGGATGCTCGACTGGCAGGCCCTGCTCGCCTACCTGGCGGCCCGCGCGATCCCGGGCGTCGAGCACGTTTCGGGAGACGTCTACCGCCGCACGATCGTGGTCGAGGGCGATCCGGGCGTGCTCGAACTCCACCCGGGCGCGGAGGACCACCTACTGCTGCGCGCTCATCTACCGCGCTGGCGCGAGCTGATCCACATCGTGCAGCGGGCGAGGTGGATCGCAAGCCTTGACCTCGACCTCGAAGAGGCCGGCGCGCGACTCGGCGACGATCCGATCGTCGGGCCGCTCATCGGCGCACGGCCCGGTATTCGAACGCCCGGGAGCTGGGACGCGTTCGAGATTGGAGTGCGCGCCATCATTGGCCAACAGATCACGGTCGCCGCGGCGAACACCATCGCCGGCCGCTTCGTCAGGAGAGTGGGTACGCCCGTCGCCGGGCTGCAACCGCTCGGACTCACACACACGTTCCCTCCTCCGGAGACCGTCGCGCACGCTGACCTGGGCGGACTCGGTCTCACGCGCGCGCGTGCAAACGCGATCCGTTCCTTCGCCGAAGCCGTCGTAGCGGGGGAGGTTCGCCTCGACCGCAGTGTGAGTCTCGACCGGCTGATCGCTTCGATCACCACGGTCGAGGGGCTTGGGCCGTGGACCGCGCACTATCTAGCGTTGCGGATCGGCGAGCGCGATGCTTTTCCGATCGGGGATCTCGGACTCCAACGCGCGCTCGACGGGCGTCTCCAGCAGGCTGCCCGGCTAGGAGAGCTCGCCGAGCGCTGGCGCCCGTGGCGCGCGCTCGCGGTGACGCACCTCTGGTTGGCGGACGGGCAACGGCGCTCGTTCAGGTCTCGCGCCGAAGCGGCCTGAAGCGCGCGGGATCAGGCTTCGTCGCTGCGGTCGATCGGTGGGTCGCGCCGCGGGATCGGGGACGCATTGATGATCGAGGTCGTCGTTTCGCCGAACGCGAGGAAGCGGTCGAGCAGGCTGCTTAGGTCGTCGATCGAGCGCAGGTGGACCTTCATGTAGAAGCAGTCCTCGCCGGTGATGCGGTGGCACTCGCCCACCTCCGGGATCTTCGCCGCGAGCTCGGGGATGCGCGGCAGCTGGCCGGCGGCGGGCTTGATGCGCACGATCGCGGTCAGCTGGTAGCCGAGCATGCGCGGATCCAGCTCAGCGCGGTAACCGGTGATTACGCCGATCTGCTCGAGCCGCCGGACGCGCTCGGCCACGGCGGGAGACGACAGACTCACGCGCCGGCCCAGCTCGGCGAGCGAAACCCGCCCATCCGTGGTCAGCTCGCCGATGATCTTACGGTCGGTGGCGTCAAGCTTTGGAAGATTGACGTCAGATCGGGTCGAAACTCCGGCGTTCATAAGATGAAATGAGTCTAACGCCTGCGATTTGCTGTGTACAGTGCTGTGCTCCCCGGGAACAATCCCGGTATGGCAAGTCAGGTCGACACCATCACGCTTCCGGCCGCAGAACGTCGCACTCTGGCGGGAAGCCTGCTTGCGGTTCCCCCACAGGCGTATTTCGTCGGCAGCGCCGTCTTCCACTACCTCGGCCCCGCCTTTGCAGTGCTCTTGTTCGCACGTGTGGAGCCGGTGGGGGTTGCGTGGCTTCGGATCGCCAGCGCCGCCGTTGTGTTCGCGGTGTGGCGGCGTCCGTGGAGAACGCTGCGGAACGTCGACCACTCGACGCTCCAGCTTCTTCTCGTTCTCGGCGTCGTGCTCGCCCTGATGAACAGTTGCTTCTATGTCGCCATCGACCGGCTGCCGCTCGGGACGGTCGCGGCGATCGAGTTCCTGCCCGTAATTCTCCTCGCAGCGCTCGGCGTCCACTCGCTGCGCAACGGCCTCGCCCTCGTGCTGGCGGTTGCCGGCGTCTACATCCTCACCAACGTTCGGCTCGAGGGCGAGCCGCTGGGTGTCGCCTTCGCCTTCGCGAACGCGGCGCTCTTTGCCCTCTACAGCGTGCTCGCCCATCGCGTTGCCCGACACCCGACGATGGGCCGCATCGACGGGCTCGCGGCGTCGATGCTGATCGCCGCCCTGGCGATCACTCCGATCGGAGGCTCGAGCGTTGCGCCTGCGCTGCTCGACCCGGTGGCGCTCGGCGCGGGCATCGGCGTGGGGATCACCTCCTCGGTGATCCCTTACGTCTGTGACCAGCTGGCGATGACGCGGCTCAGCCGCGCCACTTACTCGCTGATGATCGCGCTTCTGCCCGCGACCGCGACCGTGGTCGGGATCGTCGTCCTCGCCCAGATTCCCAGCGCACGGGAGCTGGTCGGCGTCGCGCTCGTTGTCCTTGCCGTGGCTGCCCACCGCGAGAGGAGCGAACCGGCCCCGACGCCGCGTCCCCTCGTAAGGAAGGAGAACGCATGAAGACGTATGTCACTCCAACGCGTCGGGTCGCCGGCGGGGAGGTCGCCGTGGCCGCCGAGGTCGTGCTCGACCGGTTCGGGCTTTCCAAACGCGACACATTCCTCGTCGTCTGCAATCCCGAGACGGTCGAGATTGCCACCGCGCTTGCCGACGCCGCCGGCACTCGCACCGACAATGTAGGCATCAACGAGTTCTTGCCGACAAGCCGCGACGGCGAGGAGCCACCCACGGCGGTAGCGGCAGCCATGCGTGAGGCCTCGGCGATCGCGATCCTCACCCGCCATTCACTGAGTCACACGAGAGCTCGCATGGTGGCGACCCAAGACGGGGCGCGCATCGCCTCGATGCCGGGTATCACGGTCGGAATCTTCGCGCGCACGATCGCGATCGACTACGCGCACCTGGAGAGGGTCGGACGAAAGGTCGCGAGCAAGCTAACCAACTCCGAGGTCTGCCGCATCACAGCTCCGGGAGGCACGGAGCTCGAGCTCTCCCTGCGGGGGCGGGAAGCCATTTGGGACGACGGCGATCTTCGCGCACACGCCGCGTGGGGAAACCTGCCGGCCGGCGAGGCCTTCATCGCGCCCATTGAAGGCGAAGCCTCCGGGAAGATCGTCTTCGACGGCTCGCTAGCGGGCTGGGGCCTCCTGGACAAGCCGCTCTCGGTCGAACTCGAGAGGGGACGAGCCATAACAACAGCGGGAGGTCCCGCAGCCGAGTGGTTGCTCGAGACACTCGACGCCGGAGGCGAGAATGGACGGACGATCGCCGAGCTAGGAATCGGAACCAATCCAGGGGCCACGATCACAGGAGTGATCCTCGAAGACGAGAAGGCAGAAGGCACGGTCCACTTCGCCTTCGGCGCCAACAACGGTTTCGGCGGTGCAAGTGAAGCTTCCGTTCACATCGATGGACTCGTCCGCGATGCGGAGGTCGAAGTCGACGGATGTCCACTCCTGCGCGACGGTCGGCTTCTTGGCTGAAGCACTCAGTCACGCCGCGGATCAGTTTGAGTTGACGCCAGATCTTTCCGGCGGCGCATCGGCCTACCGAGCAGCGCGGCTCCGTGTCGCCGCGTCGAGCGCAGCGGCTGTCTGATCGATCCAGGCAAGCGTCGCGTTCACACGGACGATGCCATGTTGCAGCACGTGGCCGGGGAGGTCGCTCTCGAAACGACGACCGCCATCACGGAGCTGTTCGTAGCGCTCGAGCCGCCGCGTGAGATAGCGACGATACGCGGCCAGGTGGGCTTGCGCGGTCCCGGGAGAGGCGAAATCGCAGAAGAAGAGCTTGAGCGGGAAGACGACCCTGCCGCTCGTCGGCTCATCCTCAACATCGTCGAGCCAGCCACGCAGAGCCGACCTACCTTTGCCTGTGATCGTGTAAACCGCCTTGTCCGGTCTGCCGCGTTGCTCGATCTCGCGCGCCTGAGTCAGGCCGCGTGCAGCCAGTCGGGGCAGGGCCTTGTAGATCTGACTCTGGGACGGCGTCCAGATGTGCGCGACGCTGGAGGCGGCAAGGCGGGCGAGGTCATAGCCCGAGGCTTTTCCGAAAGCGACGAGGCCAAGCACAGCCCCCTCGGTCGTCGTTAGCGCATTCTCCATAAGGTTATTCTTTTCGAGAATAGGGTAGCGCTTCCAGGAGCCACGACTGGAGGTCGCCATGAATGAGATCACTGCCGAGGCAACCGTCGACATCAATGCCCAGCGAAACGAGGTCTGGCGGTCCCTCACCGACCCGGAGAGGATCAAGGAGTACTACCTTGGCGCCGACGTGCAAACCGACTGGCAGATCGGAAGCCCGATCACGTTCAAAGGCGAGTGGGAGGGGAAGTCGTACGAAGACAGGGGCGAGATCCTCGATGTCGAGCCCGAGCGGAAGCTCATCTACTCCCACTGGAGCCCGACCGGCGGCAAGCCTGATGCCCCTGAGAACTACCACGTCGTCGCGATCACGCTCGACGACGGTGACGGCGCAACGCATGTGACCTTGCGCCAATCAAACCTCCAGGGTGGCGCAACGGACGAGGATCGAGCCAATCGCGAGCACTATGAGAAGAACTGGCAGCAACTGCTCAGCGGGCTGAAGAAGACCACAGAACGCTAGAAACCGCGCTCGCACGGGCACCGCGGCGGAACCACAGTCAACGGCGCCGGGCGACGCCACCGGCGGCTCGGACGAGGCCGCACGCTTCAAGGATCGCTAACCCGCGAACAGCTGCGACCAAACTCGGCTCCCGTTTTGGGCAGGTCAGGCTGGAACCTGCGTGCGCGCGGCCACCCTGTCGACGCGCTCGATCCACGGGCGAGCCTCGAGCCGTTCGAAGAGCTCGCGTGCCTCGGTAAGAAGCGGCTCAGCCTCGGCGACACGATCCTCGGCAACGAGCCACTCTCCGTATTCGAGCAAGGTGCCACCGAGCCAGAGCGGGACGCCGAGCTCGCGAAACATTCCGGATGCCCGTTTGTAGCTCGCCTCCGCCCCAGGCGCATCTCCCTCCTGTGCGGCCAGATACGCGCGCAGCCGCGCGACATGCGCATGGACGTACTGAGGCATCTTGCCTCGCGGGATCCGCTCGACGAACTCGAGTACCTCCTTGCCCCTCGTCGTGTCACCGAGTGCCCGGACGCACGCGATCGCCGTGACGAGACCCTCGCGGAAGGCCTCGCTGCCGGCGCCAAGATCCGCGTACCTGGACATCGCCTCCCTCGCCGTTGTGAACGCGTCCTCGTGGCGACCCTCGAAGTGAAGAAACGCTCCGAGCCCGGCCGCGTGCTGGGCCCGTTCCTGGACATCGGCGGAGAGCCCGATCTCGGCGACGACGTCGAAGACCCGACGCGCGTCGGCGGGGTCGCCGCGATGAAGGTGGACGAGCGGCCCGACGTGGCGCAAAACGGAAAAGGCGCCTCGTTCGTGGTGGAGCAGCTCGAGCGGCAGCTCGTCGATGTTGGCGAGGATCCTTTCCCACTCTCCGAGCGCATAGAACGGATAGGCCTGCCCCAGGAAGCGCCGCTCCCAAAAACCGTTCCCCACCGTTCGGGCAAGCGCGAGACCCCGCTCGACGTACTCACAGCTGTCGTCGAAGCGGTCGGACTGCAGAGCGAGCTCGGCGAGGTTGAAGTACGCCCGAAGGGACGCCGATGGGATGTCGTTCTCGAGGGCGATCTTGAGCGCGTACTCGAGCAGTGCCACACTCTCCTGAGGTCGCCCTTTCGCGAGCAGCGTGAGCGACTTCGTGTTGAGCGCCTGGGAGAGGACCTCGGGAAGCCAGAGCGATTCGGCGATGTCGAGCGCCACCTCGATGCGCTCGACCGCGGGCTCGACCTCGCCGGAGAAATACAGCACCCGCCCAAGTGCATGGGCAAGCGACGCGAGATCGGCATCGGGCTCCTCCCGCGAGACCACCTGAAAGGCGCGGTCCATCAGCTCGACGGCTTCCTCGTTGCGGCCGGTATCCCACATGACCTCGCCCAGCCGGGCCAAGACGCGCGCAGCCGCGTGGGTCTCGCCGTGCTGCTCGAAGATCGCGATCGCCTGCTCGAAGTGCGCCTTTGCCGCATCGGCCCTACCTGCGCCTCGCGCAATGGTCCCCGCGCGTTCGAGGAACTCGGCCTGGAGCAACGGATCGTCGGAGAACTCGGCTGCCGCCTCGAAATGCCCTTGCGCCTCTGCATGAGCGGCCAGCGAGCCGGCCCGCTCCGCGGCGCGAACGAGCATCTCACGCGCCCGCTTTCGGATCTCGCCCGCGTCGGCATCGTCCGGGGCAGCTCTATACGCGTCGACGTAATGCGAGGCAAGGACCTCGACGATCTCATCCTCGTCGCCGAGTGAGAGCAGGTAGTCGGCCGCTCCCAGGTGGAGCGTTTTTCGCTCTCTTCGGGAGAGCGTGTCGTACGCGACCTTCTTCACCAAGTCCTGGAGAAAGCCGTACTGCCCTCTCTCGGGCGAGAGCGGATCGGATCTCAGGGAAAAGATCTCCTTGCGAGTCAGCGAGCCGAGGAGCGACTCGAGCGCCGGCTCCGTCAGACCCGAGACGCTCGCGAGTCCACGCAGCGTGAACGTTCGCCCGAGGACCGCCCCCTGCTGCACGATCTTGCGCTCCTCCGCGGTGAGCCCGTCGAGACGGGCGGCGATGAGCGCATGCAGCGTCTCCGGCACCTCGAGTGTCTCGATGTCGCCCGTGAGCCGGTAGGCGTTGCCCTCCCGGACGAGGATGCCCCGGTCGAGAAGCATTCGCACGGTCTCGACGGCGTAGAAGGGAACGCCTTCGGCCCGTTCGAGGATGCGGTCGCGCAGCTCGTCGGAGAGCCCCGGTACAGGGCCGGTGAGCAGCACCTCCATCGCGTCTGTCGGGAGCGGCTCGAGGAAGATCGACGTGAAGTTCCGCTTCCCCGAGCCCCAGGTCGACCGGCGGTCCGTCAGCTCGGGACGAGCGTGCGTAAGAACGAACAGGGGAACGTCGCGCGACCATTCGATCAGGTACTCGATGAAGTCGAGCAGGGCGCTGTCGGCCCAGTGGATGTCCTCGAAGAGCAGGACTGCCGGCGCTGTGGCCGCAAGCCGCTCGAAGAACATGCGGGCCGCCGCGAACAGGTTCTCCTGGTCACCGGCCGTCGCCTCCTCGAGCCCCAGGAGATGTGCGAGACGGGGCTCGACGAAACGGCGTTCCTGCGGATCAGGCAAGTGCTCCTCGATTGCCGCTCGCAGCTTGGCGCGCGCGGACGCTGCTTCCTCGTCTTCGAGGATGCCGGCCCGTCCGCGGACCATCTCTGCAAGAGCCCAAAACGCCACGCCGTCGCCGTAGGCGAGGCAGCGGCCCGCATGCCACCACACTCGCTCGGCCAGGCCGTCGATGTACTTCTCGAACTCCCACGCGAGGCGGGACTTGCCGATACCGCCGATCCCGACGACCGACACGAGGAGGGCTCTTCTGTCCTCCGCACACGCGTGGAAGAGCTCCTTGATGAGGCGTAACTCGCGATCACGGCCGACGAATGGCGGTTCGAGCCCGGAGGCCCTCACCGCTCCTCCCCGAAGGCCGACCACGCGAACGGCCCGGAAGAGCTCGACGGGCTCGGACTTGCCTTTGAGGGTATGGCTCCCTGCCTCGTCGAACACGATTGCCGCCTCCACAGCGCGCTTCGTCGTCTCCCCGACGAGCACCGAGCCTGGCTCGGCCACGGACTGGATCCGGGAAGCGGTGTTGACGAGGTCGCCCGCGACCATGCCCTGTCCTTCGGCGCCGATCGTGACGGCCGCTTCGCCTGTCAGAACGCCGCCACGAGCATTGAGCTCAGCGGCGCCGACTTCCGTGCCCAGGGCGCGAACGGCATCGAGCAGGTCGAGCGCCGCCCGCACGGCGCGCTCTGGGTCATCGTCGCGCGCGACGGGAGCTCCCCAAACTGCCATCACCGCGTCCCCGATGAATTTCTCGACGCTACCCCCGTAGCGCTCGATAACGGTGCGGGCCGTGTCGAAGTAGTGCGAAAGGAGCTCCCGTACGTCCTCGGCGTCGCGTCCCTCGGAGAAGGACGTGTGGCCGACGAGGTCGGCGAAAAGGACGGAGACGAGCCGGCGCTCCGCCGCGGGAGCTTCGCGTCGTTCGGGTGCCGGAGCTGCACCGAGAGCCGCACCGCACTCACCGCAGAACTTGACCGTCGGGGCGTTCGGCGTGCCACACGAGGGGCACGTCTGCGCAAGCGGGCTTCCGCACTCGCCGCAGAACTTGCGGTCCCCCTCGTTCGGCGTCCCGCATGAGGAGCAGACCACGTTCTCTGCCACGAGCAGACTCTATTCCGGTCTGCAGGAACTCCCAACTATGGGAGAGCGATGACTGAGCTAGGCCGCAGTAGGCGGCCCGTGCCAGGTGGTTAGTGCGTCAGCGAGCCCCAACTGGGTTCGGTCTCCCACCCAAGCCACGTATCCATCGGGCCGAATCAACACGGCGGTGGGAGCAGCGACCACCCCGATTGCCGGAAGCTCCCACAGATCAACGCACTCGGCGTCGATCAGCTGAACCCGATCTGCCCATGGAGTGATGTCGAAGCCGCCGGGCTCACCGAGGTTGAGGAGCACCGGCCGGGCATCGTGCAGCAGGGCGAAGACCCGCAGCGGGCCGCCCGAGGTCACCAGGTCGAGGTCGGGCATGCGGCGCCCAAGCAGCGGGTGCCCCTCGCCGAGGTCGTAGTGGATGTCCAGGCCCGACATCATCGCGCCGAACCGCTTGCGATTCTCGTCCACGCGGAGCAGCTCGGACATGGCATCGCCCAGGGCCTTGACGCGGTCGTCGGGGCGGAAAAGCGCGACGCTCGCCATCGTGTTGCGCAGCACGCGGGCAGCGACCGGGTGGCGCTCGGCATGGTAGGTATCGAGGAGGTCCTCTGGCGATGTGCGGTTGACCACCTGCGCCAGCTTCCATCCCAGGTTCACCGCGTCCTGCACACCGGTGTTGAGGCCCTGTCCACCGACCGGGGAGTGCACGTGTGCGGCGTCGCCGGCCAGCAGGACCCGTCGCTCGCGGTAGGCCGCGGCCTGCCGCGTCATGTCGGTGAACCTGGAGATCCAGGTGGGACTGTGCACCCCGTAGTCGGTCCCGTAGACCGCGATGAGTGCCTCGCTGAGATCGCGCAGCGTGGGTTCGCTGGTGGCTCCGGGGTGCCGTTCGGTCACCATGACCCGCACCGGGCCCCGGTCCATGTAAACGACCTCGCCGTCGCGGATCTCGTACTCCAACCTGCCGAAGGAATGGACGCCGATGTCGTCGGTGTGGATTCCCAACTCCGGCTCCTCGGCCAGCTCGACCTCGGCGATCAGGGCGCTCGTCGTCGGATCCCACCCAGGGAAGTCGATGCCGGCCGCCTTGCGGACCAGGCTGCGTCCTCCGTCGCACCCGACGAGATACTCCGCCCGCAGCGACATGCCGTCCGACACCTCGACGTTCACGCCGGTGTCGTCCTGCGCGAAGCCGGTCACCTCACGTCCGCGATGGATCGGCACCGCCAGCTCGTCGACCCAGCCGGCCAGAATGCGCTCGATGTGGTTTGCCACAGCCCGAGCGCGTAGGGGTGCCGGGTGGGAAAGTCGCTGATGTCCAAGGGGGTCCCGGCGAACGCCGCGACCTGCGCCGTCTGCCCCTCCGCGAGGAACCGGCCGGCGATTCCACGCTGATCGAACACCTCGATCGTGCGTGAGTGCAGGCCGCCCGCGCGCGCGCCGGCGAGCTCCTGGCTGGCGCGCCGCTCGACAATGGCAACGTCGACGCCCGCCAGCGCCAACTCGCCCGCCAACATCAGGCCTGTCGGACCTCCTCCGGCGATCACCACCGCATGCTCGGTCATCGCCACACTCCGGCCGGCGTCACGCCGGTCGCGACCAGCGCGTCACATCCCTCCGCGCCGAGTGCCCCGCGACCGCACCGCGAGTCCCACCATCGGGTCGACGTCGCCGCGCGACCCCCGCGTCGACAACAACGCACGCATTCGCTCCTCCCATTTCCCGTAGGTTCTGGCCTGCGGCCGCGGCACGACCCGAGGCTTGCGGGGCGGGTTGGCGGCAGTTCGGAGACGAGCGGGTGCCCCGCGCTAGTCTCCGTGTCGGCCCGGCGCTGCCGCTTTTCGCCAAGACCTACAACGGCAGTGCCCGCACCGACTACAGCACGCTCACCGACAAAGAATTGAGCCAAGTCATCGCCGCGCTCCGGGCGACAGAACCACACGGGGGTAGCAAACGATCCGGGCCTTTCGACCCGCCCGGCCCTCAAACCAATTTCGGCTCCCTCGTTCGAGCGATCGGTGCGCTTCTGTGACTGGCCGAGGGATGGACCATGCGCAGCCGCCGCGTCGCTCTCCTTGTCGCTGTTGTGATCTGCACGACGGCTGCCGCCGGCGCAGCCACCAGCCCGCTGCAGCAACGAGCGGGCGAAGTTCGCTTCGCCATTCCGGCCGCGATTGCCTTCCAGGCTGACCATGGAACCTGGCGCGGAATGACCGTCGCCAAGCTCCAGCGCTACTACACGATCAAGAACGTCATCGTGCCGCGCGCGACGAACGCCGGCTTCTGTATCCAGAGCACCAGGAAGCCGTTCGTCCACTTCGACGGACCAGCCGGCAAGGTGCGCGAACGCCGGTGCGGCATCCGCGGCAAAGTCGTGCCGTTCGAACGACCGCCCACGACGGAGCCCAGCGAGACGACGGCACAGCAACGCATCCGCGCCGCCGTCCCCGCGATAGAGGGATACGCCGCAGACCACAACGGCTACGCCGGAATGACGATCGCGGCCCTGCGGCAATACGACCCGGCGATCGCGGGCATCACGATCGTCCGCGCCACCCGAACCACCTACTGCATCGAAAGCGGAACCGGCGCCGACCAGTTCCACAAGGACGGGCCCGGTAGCGCTCCGGCCCCGGGAGCCTGCCCAGCCGCCTAGTCGGAAGCCTTCCGGCCATCTCTCCCAGGGAACCGCATGATCGCAGGCGGGCGTGTTCTCCAGTCATGCCCCTTGACGTGCGAGATCGCTCAAGATGCGGTCGAGTCTCTTCCACCGTCCATCAATTGCTCGCTCGTCGGCCCACCAGATGAGTTGCACGTTTCCATAGAACTTCCGTGCGGACCAATACGGTGCTTCCCGCTCGTCGAGCGGGTATTGCTCCTCCCAGTAAATACCTTCGGGCGTGGGTTTAATCGGCGGCCTTGCGTTCTCTGTTGCGTTGACACTCTCGAAGACCCCCAACTGGAATCGGCCAAACATCTCCTTGAGCGGCGCCGAGGGGACCAGCGGGACGATTCGTCCGGATATTGAGGATATCTGGGGGCGACGTTGCACTGGATGACCCGTCTCACGACGGAACGCTGCGATTACGTCGGCGGGCGTAATTCTAGTTGACGTCATCGTGTGTTCCTGATGGGTTTGAGACTGGCTGCATGCGACCAAGCCGAGAACGACGCTGATGGCGACGACGAGTCTTCTAACTACGGCTAGCGCGCACGTTGGTGCGGCCTCACCGGTTCTTCTGCCACCAGAACCGCTCGCCCTCCGTGACGATGGCTCACCTGTGGATCCTCTTCCCGCTGTCAGTCGATGTCCTCGCTATCTGTCAGGTGACTTCCCCGATGCGGGCTGATCGGAGCGCACCTTGGCGTCGGGCGC
>WNGB01016269.1_pt1 | contig 18327 bp, 18 predicted proteins | sample 5400681 | NCBI WGS metagenome assembly WNGB01 (sample SAMN13153367, study PRJNA577476) | soil metagenome | isolation source: 115 cm soil or saprolite under grassland replicate 2 | place: USA:California | collected 2016-06-15 | reverse complement strand
TGATGCCCTCCGTGACGATGAGCGAGAGACCGAACGTGAGCAGGAGCTGGTAGTCGTGGCCGGCCTTGTAGAGCGGCCGTATCCCTCCGTACTCGATCAGCACGCCCAGGAGCCCCACCCCCAGTGGAGCGAGCAGGAGCGCCAGCCAGAAGTTGCCGACGAGCTGGATCACGGTGTAGAGGAGGTAGGCGCCGAGGGCGAAGAGGGCGCCGTGGGCGAAGTTGGGGATATTGAGCACGCCCGTGATGATGGACAGCCCGATGCCCATGAGCGCGTAGAGCATGCCCGTGGCCAGCCCGTTGAGAATCTGGCTGACCAGCAGGCCGGTCTTCACGCGGCGGAGAGGCCCACCCTCACCCTACCCTCTCCCTCTCGAGGGAGAGGGAGTCCTACCGATCCCCTCGCCCCCGGAGGGGGAGAGGGTAGGGTGAGGGGGACGAGGATGACCACAAATACCGCTCATGAATCGCCTAGGCTATAGCGAGCCGATGTCCTTGCAGGCCGCGTACTCCGCGGGCAGCGGCGTCGAGCCCGTCGCGATGATGTCGGCGAAGTCCATGGGATTCTTCATCGCGTCCTTCTTCTTGCAGCGCATGAAGAAGTACGGGCGCAGGGTCTGGTGGGTCTTCGCGTCCACGCGCATCCGTCCCACCAGGTCGTCCACCTCGAGGCCCTCGCAGGCCTTGATGACGTCCGGGACCTCGGTGGACTTGGCCTTGTCCATGGCGTGCAGCATCATGCGCGTCATGCCGTAGGCAGCGGCGGGCGCGTAGCCGGGAGGGCCGCCGAACTTGGCCTGGTAGCTCTTGACGAACTCGCGCGCGACCGGCGTGTCGGCGGTGTAGTAGAAGTTCGAGCCGACCCACATGTTCTCGCGGATCTCCGGATTGAGCTGCACCAGCTCCTCGACGCCGGAGGACCACGTCAGGATCAGCGGGACCTTGGGTGTGAGCCCGAAGTTGTAGATCTCGCGGGCGCCGGTGACGGCGTCGAGCCCGAAGTTGATCATGGCCACCACGTCGGGCTTGTTGGCGGCGGCCTTGGTCACGTAGTTGGAGAACTCGCGCTCGCCCAGCGGATGCCGGTCGGCGCCCACGAACTCGAGCCCGTGTCCCTTGCCCACTTCCTTGATGTACTTCTCCACCGACCAGCCGAAGGCGTAGTCGGCGACGAGGAGATGCCAGCGCTTGGCCTTGGGATTGGCCTGCATGAAGGTGTCCACCACCGTCTTGGCCGCCGTGTACGGGCTGGCCGCCCACTGGAAGGAGTAGCGGTGGCAGCGAGCGCCCGAGATGTCCTCGGTGCCGCCGCTGAAGTAGTGGAAAGTCTTCTTCCGCTTGGCGACCTCCGAGACGGCCAGGGCCACGCCCGAGGACCAGGGGCCGATCATGTACTTCACGCCGTCGGCGTCGATGGCCTCCTCGGCCCGGCGAGTGGCGCTGCCCGCCTTGGTCTCGTCGTCGCGGGTGATGTACTTGATGGTCTTGCCCTGGACCTTCATGCCGCGCTCCTCGAGGGCCATCTTCATGCCGCGGTCGAGGACGGGCCCCACGTCGGAGAAGGCCCCGGTGAAGGACCACAGGCCCAGCACGGGGAGCTCCTTCTGCTGGGCCCGGAGCACGGCCGGAAAGCCGACCCCGACCACCGCGGCGGCGCCGCCCAGTTTCAATACGTCGCGTCGAGTGAGTGCGCTCATCGTGGATCCTCCGCGATGCTGTGGGTTCGGTGGGCCCGGGCCGTTCGCTGGGGGGAGAATCGGCCGAAGCGGGGACGGTGTCAAGTAGGTGCGCGTTGTGACGCGCGTTGTGACGCGACTTGACAGGATTTGGGCGCCAGCGTAGTGTCACGTGGTTTCGGCCCCGCTTCATCCGAGCCGTGGCGGCCGGAATCCTTGATGCGCCTCTATGGTCCCGCGGGGTGAGGAGAGCGCGGCTGAACATGCGTGTTTCTGCTGGTTGCGCGGCAAGCGTTCTTACGCTCTTCGCCGTACTGGGCCTCGCCGGGGAGCACGCCCACGCCCAGATTTCCGGCGGGATCGTCAAGATCGGCGTCCTCAACGACGAGTCCGGACCGTACGCCGCCCTGGCCGGGCCAGGGTCGAGGGTGGCGGCGCTCATGGCCGTCGAGGACTTCGGGGCGGCGGCCAAAGGCATGAAGGTCGAGATCGTATTCGCCGACCATCAGAACAAGGTTGACGTGGGCGCCAGGATCGCAACTCAGTGGTACGACGCCGAGAGGGTGGACGTGATCGTCGACGTCCCCACATCGCCGGTGGCCCTGGCCATCAACCAGATTGCGCGTGAGAAAGGGAAGGCGCTCCTCGTCTCCTCGGGGGCTACGTCAGACCTCACCGGCAAGGCCTGCTCCACCAACACCATTCACTGGACGTACGACAACTGGGCTCTTGCCAACAGCACCGGTAAAACACTCGTCAAGTCGGGCGCACGCACCTGGTTCTTCCTCACCGTGGACGACGCGTTCGGCCACGGCCTCGAGCGCGCGGTCGAGCGCGTGGTGCAGGAAAATGGCGGTACGGTGCTGGGCAAGATCCGTCACCCACTCTCGACGTCGGACTTTTCCTCATTCTTGCTCGAGGCACAGGCCTCTCAGGCCAGCATCATCGGCCTCGCCAGTGCCGGCACCAATGCGACCAACGCCATCGAACAGGGCACCAGGTTGGGCATCGTCCAGCACGGGCAGCACCTTGCTCCCCTGCTGACGTGGCTGACCGACGTGCACCGACTGGGACTGAACAAGGCCCAAGGGCTGATGCTCAGCGAATCCTTCTACTGGGATCTGAACGACCAGACCCGGGCCTGGTCCATCCGTTTCGCTCGACGTCACTGGGGCGCCATGCCGACCATGGCCCAGGCTGGCGTTTACTCGGCGGTCCTCCACTACCTCAAGGCGGTGGAGGCGCTGAAGAGCGACGACGGCACCAGGGTGATCGCGAAGATGAAAGCGCTGCCCACCGACGACCCTCTCTTCGGGAAGGGCACCATTCGACCGGACGGCCGCAAGATCCACCCCATGTACCTCTTCGAGGTGAAGAAGCCCTCCGAGTCCAGTGGGCCTTGGGACCTGTACAAGTTGCGGGCAACCATCCCGGCAGCCGAAGCGTTCCGGCCTCTGGACCAGGGTGACTGCCCGCTGGTCAAGAAGTAGTCCATGCGCTCGATGCATCGGAGCCTCGCCCCGGTCGTTCTCGGGCTCGGTCTCTTCTTGCTGCCCGGGGTGTTCCCGTTCGCGGCCGACGCCCAACGCGCTCCTACACCCCACCGCGTCGGCGTGCTGAACGATGCGAGAGGAGCCAATCACCCTGCCGTCGACGGTCTCAAGGCCGGACTCCGTGACCTCGGATTCGCAGAAGGTCGCGACGTGATCTTCGACGTCAGGCTTACCGATGGGGATCCCGAACGCATCACCGCGGCCGCCGCCGCCCTCGTCACAGCGGGGGTGGACGTGATCTTCACGAGCGGCGAGGCGGCCACCCTCGTGGCCAGAGCGGCCACCCCCGCGATTCCCATCGTGTTCACGCTCGTCGGCGATCCCGTGGCCGCGGGCGTCGTGAAGTCTCTCGCGCAGCCGGCGGGAAACGTCACCGGGATCTCGAGTCTCGCGACGGAGCTCGTGCCGAAGCGTCTGGAGGCGCTCAAGGCCCTCGCGCCACAGGTGCGTCGCGCGTGGGCGATCCAGCACGCTGCGGACCCGGCGTCCGGCGCGGCGCTCGCCGGAGCCCTCGCCTCTGCCTCGCGCTTCGGCATCGAGATCGTGCCGCGGATCGTCTGCACGCCGGCCGATCTCGATGAGATCGTCGAGGGCCTGCGCCCGGGCGACGCCCTCCTCGTGCCGGACATCGCCACCATGGACATCTCGGCCATGCTGCTCGAGGCCTCCCTGGCCCGTCGTGTCCCCGCGGCGTTTTCCTCCGAGCTCTGGGTGAGCCACGGAGGGCTCGTCTCCTACGGCGCGGACTACCGCGCGCAGGGCGTCCAGGCCGCGCGCCTCGTGGCGAAGATCCTCCGTGGGGCGCGACCGCGGGACCTTCCCGTCGAGGGCGCCGACCGCATCATCCTCGCCGTCAACCTCAAGACGGCCGCCTCCCTCGGTCTCACGGCTCCACGGCAGATTCTCTTCCGGGCGGACATCATCCGCCGATGAGGCCCTCGACCACGCGCGGCCGGCTCTTCCGCAAGTACGCGGCCGTCCTGATCCTGCTCGTGGGCGGGGTCCTGCTCCTGTCGAGCCTGGTCAACCTCTACTTCTCCTACCGGCAGACGAAGGCGGCGCTCGTCCGGCTCCAGCGCCAGCAGGCCCTGGCGGCCGCCACGCGCATCGAGCAATTCGTGAAGGGAATCGAGGAGCAGGTGCGGGCGGCGATGGAGGTGCCCTTCACCGATCCTGCGCTGGCGCGGGAGCAGCGCGAGATCGACTTCCTGCGCCTGCTCCGCGACGTGCCCGCCATCACCGAGCTCGTCCAGCTCGATGCGACGGGCAAGGTGCAGCTGCTGGTGTCCCGCTTCGCGCCGAACGAGGTCGGCAGCCGGCGCGACCTCTCGCAAGATCCCCGCTTCGTGAAGACGCGAATCGGACGCACGTACTTCGGGCCGGTGTACTTTCGCAACGAATCCGAGCCGTACCTCACCGTCGCCGTGCCCTGGGGGGAGGGTGCTCCGGAGGTCGCGGCGGCGGAGGTCGACCTCAGGGTTATCTGGCACGTCATCTCGCAGATCCACGTCGGCGTCACGGGCTACGTGTACGTGGTCGACCAGCACGGCATTCTCATCGCCCATCCCGACCTGAGCCTGGTCCTCCAGCGCCGCGACCTCTCGGGGCTGCCGCAGATCGGCGCGGCGCGGGTGGCGCCCACCGCGCGCGACGTCGTGAGCGAGACGGCCGGCGTCCAGGGGGGGCGGGTGCTCACGAGCCACGCCGCCATCGAGCCACTCGGCTGGCTGGTGTTCGCCGAGCAACCGCTCGCGGAGGCATTCGCTCCCCTGCAGGGTGCGATCGTGCTGAGCGGCGTCTTCTTCGTGGCCGGCCTCGGACTCTCGATCCTGGCGAGCGTCGTGCTGGCCCGGCGGATGGTGACGCCGATCCGTGTGTTGCAGGATGGCGCGGCGAGGATCGGCGCGGGCGACCTCGGGCACCGGATCGACGTCCGGACGGGCGACGAACTGGAAGCCCTCGGGCAGGAGTTCAACCGGACGGCCGCCCAGCTGGAAGAGTCGTACGCGAACCTCGAGAAGAAAGTCGAGTCGCGCACGCGCGAGCTGGCGGAGGCCAACGCGGACCTGAGCGAGGCGCTGGAGCAGCAGACGGCAACCAGCGAAGTCCTGAAGATCATCAGCCGCTCGACGTTCGAGCTCCAGCCCGTGCTGGAGACGCTCGTGGAGAATGCGACCAAGCTGTGCGATGCCGCCCACGGACTCATCTATCGCTTCGATGGTGAGATGTTTCACGTGGGGGCTTTCTACGGCGCCTCCGCCCAACTGAGGCACTTCTGGGAAACACAGGAGCGACGGCCCGGGCGCGGGTCCTGCGTGGCGCGCGTGGGGCTCGAGCACCGGACGGTGCAGATACCCGATGTCCTGGCCGATGCCGAGTACGAGGAGTCCGACTTCCAGAAGATCAGCGGCTTCCGGACGATGCTGGGCGTTCCCATGCTGCGAGAGGGGGAGCTGGTCGGCGCCATCATCCTGTGGCGGACCGAGGTGCGGGAATTCACGGACAGGCAGATCGAGGTGGTGACCACCTTCGCCGACCAGGCGGTGATCGCCATCGAAAACGTCCGTCTGCTGCAGGAGCTCCAGTCCCGCACGGGCGAGCTGGCGCGCTCCGTCGAGGAGCTACGGGCGCTCGGCGAAGTCGGCCAGGCCGTCAACTCGACCCTCGACCTGGAGACCGTCCTCAATACGATCGTGTCGCGGGCCGTGCGGCTGTCCAACGCCAAGGGCGGGGTCATCTACGAATACGACGAGGACGCGCAACGGTTCGACCGCATCAGTGGCGCCTACGGTCTGGACGAGGATCTCCGGGCAGTGCTCAGCGCAGCTCCCCTGCGTCTCGGGGAGGGTGCGGCGGGTCGAGCGGCGGCCCAGCAGGCCCCCGTGCAAGTCGCCGACGTGCTGGCCGAGGGGACCTACGACGTGACGCGGGTCCGTACCATTTTCGAGCAACGCGGCTACCGGTCTCTGCTCGCGGTGCCTCTCCTTTTCGAGCGGCAGATCGTCGGCGTGCTCGTGGTGTGGGGAAGCGAGCCGGCGAAGTTCGCGCAGGATATCGTGGACCTCCTCCAGACCCTCGCCACGCAGTCCGTCCTCGCCATCCAGAACGCGAGGCTCTTCCGGGAGATCGCGGACAAGAGCCGGCAACTGGAGGTGGCCAGCCAGCACAAGTCGGAATTCCTCGCGAGCATGTCGCACGAGCTCCGGACGCCTCTGAACGCGATTCTCGGGTTCAACGAGATGATTCTTGGCCAGATCTACGGCGAGGTGCCGCCGGGTCTGCAGGAGCCGCTCGCCGATATCCAGAGCAGCGGCAAACATCTCCTGCGCCTCATCAACAACGTCCTCGATCTCTCCAAGATCGAGGCCGGGCGCATGGAGCTGGCCCTCGCCGACTACTCGGTCCAGGACACGGTGGGGAGCGTGCGGGTCTCGCTCCGTTCCCTGGCCGAGGACAAGGGGCTGGAATTCGTGGCGACGGTCCCCGAGGACATCCCGCTCGCCCATGGCGATGGCGGGCGTATCGTGCAATGCCTCACGAATCTCGCCGGCAATGCCTTGAAGTTCACCCGCCAGGGGCGCGTGGAGATCGCGGTCGAGCTCCGGGGCGATCGCCTCGTCTATCGCGTCTCGGACACGGGGATCGGGATCGCCGCCGACAAGATCGACACGCTCTTTGCCGAATTCCGGCAGGGCGACGCGACCATCAGCCACGAGTTCGGGGGGACCGGGCTCGGGCTCAGCATCACCAAGAAGTTCGTGGAGCTGCACGGGGGTCGGATCTGGATCGAAAGCGAGCTGGGTCGCGGATCGACCTTCTTCATCGAGATCCCCCTTCGCCTGGACGGAGGAACGAAGGCATGAGCGCGAAGACCATCCTCTACGTCGAGGACAACGAGCTGAACCGGAAGATGCTCCGCCACCTGCTGCGCGCCACCTCCTACCGGCTGATCGAGGCGCCCGACGGGGAAACCGGCATCACCATGGCTCGAGAGCAGCACCCGGATCTGATTCTCATGGATGTCCAGCTCCCGAAGATCTCCGGCATCGAGGCGACCCGCGCCCTGCGCGAGGAGCCGTCGACCGCTCACACGCCGATCATCGCCATCACGTCCTTTGCCCTGAGCGGCGACGAGCAGCGCGCCAAGGAGGCCGGAGCGTCCGCCTATCTCGCGAAGCCGTACAGTCCGTTTACCCTCCTCGGCATGATTCAGAAGCTCGTCCCCGAGTGAGGAGACCCGGCTCCGCGTCAAGCGGATGCCTTGACACTCCCCCGCCCCCGGTCTAGATTCGCGGCAACTCGCAGCGCCTGACGCCGCTCCCCCTGCGCCGACAAGGAGGTCTACATGCCGCATCCCCGTCCGGGGCTGTGCTGGCTCGCCGTCGCCGTCCTCGCCCTGGCCGCGCTCGTCTCGCCCGCCGCGGCCGTCGACCAGCTCAACGCGTACTCGATCTGGCCGGAGAACTGGGCGCGGCCCATGCTCCAGGAGTTCGAGCAGGCGACGGGGATCAAGGTCAACTTCGTGCGCTTCTCCTCCGGGGAGGCGCTGGCTCGGGTCATCGCGGAGAAGAACAATCCCAAGGTGGACGTGCTCTTCGGCGGCCCCGTGGAGACGTTCGCCGCCGGCATCAAGGAGGGCATCTTCGAGCCCTACAAGCCCCCGGCGTTCAACGCGCTGCCCGCCCGCTTCAAGCAGGCGGACGGCTACTGGGTCGCCATCGCCGACGATCCGCTCGTCTTCATGACCAACGCCAGGTTCCTCAAGGAGAACAATCTCAAGGCGCCCGCCTCCTGGGAAGACCTGCTCAACCCCGCCTACAAGGGCATGCTCCAGATGGCGGACGCCCGCACCTCGGGCACGGCGGTGACGCGCATCTTCTCCATCATCGAGGTCAATGGGCGGAACGAGGACAAGGCCTTCGACTACATGAAGAAGCTCAGGAGGAACGTGCAGGTCTATACCAAGAGCGGCGGGGGCGGCACCCTGCCCGTGGGCCTCGGGCAGGCGGGCGGCGGCATCTTCTTCATCGTGGACGCGCTCGACACCAAGGCCAAGAGCTATGACGTGGTCATCAGCTTCCCGCGTGAAGGCATCGGCACCTCGGCCGAGGCCATCGCGCTCCTCAAGGGCGCCAAGAATCCCGAGGCGGGCAAGAAGCTCATCGACTGGGCGACCAGCCCGGCCATGCAGAACCTCTACGCCAAGCACAAGATCAACTTCGTCCCCGCGAACCCGGAGGTCAAGATCGAGCCGAGCCTGGCCGAGGTGCTCAAGGGCGCGAAGATCTTCCCCATCGACGACGCCTACGCGGGCGCCAACCGCAAGCGCGTGGTGGACCGCTGGATCAGCGAGGTGCTGAACGCGCAGTAATGACGGCCGCCGGGCCGCGGCTCGGCCGCGATCCCGCCCTCGGGGTGGCCGTGCTCGCCCTGTGGGCGCTCCTCGCCCTCTTCGTTCTTTATCCGCTGGCGCGGCTGTCGTGGATCGCCTTCTTCGACGGCGGCCACCTCGCCCTCGGCCACGTCTGGAGCGTGCTCGGGGATCCGAATCACCGGCGGGCCTTCGTCAACAGCCTGGTGCTGGCAACGCTGGTGGGGGTGGGCGGAACTGCTCTCGGCTTTCTCTTCGCCTACACCGCCGCGCGCTCGGGGCTCTCGCGCGGCTGGCTCGCCGCGCTCGACGCGGCCACCCTGCTGCCGCTCGTCTCGCCCCCCTTCACCACGGCCATCGCCATGATCTTCTCCTTCGGGCCGCGCGGGCTCATCACCTATCACCTGCTCGGCATCAAGGGGGCCAGCGCGTATGGGCTGCCCAGCACGTGCTTCGCGGAGATCCTGACCTACTTCCCCATCGCCTACCTGACCCTCCGGCCCATCCTGGCCGCCATCGATCCCAACGTGGAGGACATGGCGTTCTCCCTGGGCTCCTCGCGCTGGCGCGTCTTCCGCACGGTGACGCTGCCCCTGGCCGTGCCCGGCTTCGCCAATGCCTTTCTCCTGCTCTTCGCCGCCTCCCTCGCGGACTTCGCCACGCCGCTCATCCTCGCCGGCAACAGCTTTCCCGTGTTGCCCACGCAGGCGTATCTGCAGATCACGGGGCTCTTCGACTTCAAAGGCGGGGCCGTGCTGTCCTTCGCGCTGCTCGTGCCCGCCGCCGGCGTCTATCTCCTGCAGCGCTACTGGGTCAGCCGCGGCGCGTACGTCACCATCACGGGCAAGGCAGGCCCGGCCACGGCCATCAAGAGCGTGGCGCCGTGGGCGCGGCGAGGGCTCCTCGCCACGGGCTCAAGGCCATCCACGACACGCTCATCGTCGCGGGCCTGGGGATGCCGCTGGGCGGCCTCTTCGGCGTGCTCGTGGGCTATCTGGTGGCGCGGCGGCGCTTCCCCGGGCGGCGTGCCATGGAGCTGGTGTCGATGATCAACTACGCCCTGCCCGGCACCATCGTGGGCATCGCCTATCTCATCGCCTTCAACGATCCGCCGCTCGTCCTCACGGGCACCGCCCTCATCATCGTGGCCTGCTACGTCTTCCGCTATAGCCCCACGGGCATCCGCGCCACGGTAGCCCTGCTCCAGCAGATCGATCCCAGCATCGAGGAGGCCTCGCAGGGCCTGGGCGCGCGCAGCGGCACGACCTTCCGGCGGGTGACCCTCCCGCTCATCGTGCCCGCCTTCTTCGCGGGGCTCGGCGTGGTCTTCATCCGCTCCATGACCGCGATCAGCGCGACCATCTTCCTCGTCTCCATCAACTGGACGCTCATCACCGTGCGCATCCTCGAGAACATGACCGAGCTCGCCCTCGGCCCCGCCGCGGCCTTCTCAGTGCTGGTGGTGGCCATCGTGTTCGTGGTCATGGCCGGCATCAGCTGGGCGCTCCGCCGCCTCCAGTCGGCGAGCCGCCTCCAGATCACGAGCATCCTTGGTGGTTGATTTTCGAGCTGAAGCGGGCGACGAGCCGGAGGCGAGGGGCCCGATGAGGCGAGGGCTGACGCTCTTCGAGCTGAAACGGGATACGAGCCGCAGGCGAGGAGCTCGGTGAGGCGAGGGCTGAGATGATCGCGCCGGTCGCCATCAGGCTCGACGGCGTGTCCAAGCGCTTCGACCACCGCGTCAAGGGCGAGGTCTATGCCGTCCGCGAGGTGAGCCTGGAAGTCCGGCCCGCCGAGCTCCTCACGCTCCTCGGCCCGTCCGGCTGCGGCAAGACCACGACCCTGCGGATGATCGCGGGCTTCCAGGAGCCGGATGCCGGTCGCATCTTCATCGGTGGCCAGGACGTGACGCGCCTCATGGCCAACGAGCGGAACATCGGCTTCGTCTTTCAGAGCTACGCCCTCTTCCCTCACCTGAGCGTGTTCGAGAACGTGGCCTATGGCCTCCGCGTGCAGCGCCACACCGACGGGGCGATCGCGGCCGCGGTGGACGAGGTGCTGGCCCTCGTCGGCCTCGCGGGCTACGAGCGCCAGCTGCCGCATCAGCTTTCCGGCGGCGAGCAGCAGCGGGTGGCCCTGGCCCGCGCCATCGTCATCAAGCCCCGCGTGCTCCTCTTCGACGAGCCGCTGTCCAACCTCGACGCGCGGCTGCGGGTGCAGATGCGCGGGGAGATCCAGCGCCTGCAGAAGGCTCTCGGCATCACCGCGGTCTACGTGACCCACGATCAGGAGGAGGCCATGGCCATCTCCGACCGGATCGCCGTGATGCACCAGGGCGTCATCGTCCAGGAGGGCAGCGCGGAGACGCTCTACCATCGGCCCGCGTCCGAGTTCGTGGCCCAGTTCATCGGCCGGACCAATCTCTTGCGTGGGCGCGTGACCGCCGTCGACGGCCATGGGATCGAGGTGGAGGTCCAGGGTCACCGCCTTCGCGTGGCCATCGACAGCGCGCCGCCCGCGGCCGGGGCCAGCGTCACCCTCGTCGTCCGCCCGGAAGCCGTCACCATCTCGCCCGGGAGCACCGGCCTAGCGGGCACGGTCCTCTCCCGGACTTTCCTCGGGGAAAAGGCGGAGTACCAGGTGCGCGTGGGGACCGAGACGCTGCAGGTCACGGCGTATGGCGCGGGCACCTCGGGCACGTACGCTCCCGGGGATACGGTGGGGCTCGAGGTGCCGTCCGCCGGAGTCTGCGTGCTCGGCACGTCGGGGTGAGGCCGGTGGCGCTCGTGCTCGCCGTGCTCACTCTGCCGCTCCTCGCCCAGGGGCCGGTCGTGCACGGCGCCGATTCCGTCTTCACGGATCCGGAGCTCGGCATCGTGTGGGGCGTGCTCAAGAACGAGGCAGAGGAGCGCACGATGGTCGTCATTCGCGTGAGCAATCCCGCGGGACGTTACGCCTACATGACCGTCGAGGGAGTGGATCCGTTCACCCAGCGGCGCGTCGCTCTCGTCGACGGCTTGCCGCTCGGGGCGAGCATCGACATCAGAACGCCTCGCGCGAGCTTCGCCGACCTGCCGCGGCGGGAGATCCATCTCTATGCGAGCGCCGCCGATTGGCGTACGGGGCGTTCCGGGCTCACGGTGTACTATCTTGGCGTACCGGACACCACCCCGGAGTTCACGACCGAGGCCGCGCTCGAAAGCTACCTGGCGCGGCCACGGTCTCCGGGCCGCTGACGGGCGAGGAGACAGCGATCATGGCGGTGCGTATCGAGACGCAGGGAGCCGTCGCCACCGTCGTCATCGACCGCCCGGAGCGAAAGAACGCCGTGGACGCGCAGACGTCGCGAGACCTCGCCGACGCCTTCCGTGCCGTGGAGACCGACGGGAACGTCCAGGCCGCTGTCCTGTGGGGCGCCGGCGGAACGTTTTGCGCGGGCGCGGATCTAAAGGCCATTGCCAGCGAGGGGAGTCGAGTCAAGCCGACAGGTGACGGGCCCATGGGTCCGACACGCATGCTCCTGTCCAAGCCGGTGATCGCGGCCGTGTCGGGCTATGCGGTGGCCGGGGGCATCGAGCTGGCGCTCTGGTGTGACCTGCGCGTGATGGAGGAGACGGCCACCTTCGGCGTCTTCTGCCGCCGCTGGGGCGTGCCGCTGGTGGACGGGGGAACGATCCGGCTCGCGCGGCTCATCGGCATGAGCCGGGCCCTCGACCTGATCCTGACGGGCAGGCCGGTGGGCGCGGCGGAGGCCGAGCGCATCGGCCCCGCCAACCGGGTGGTGCCCGCGGGGCAGGCCCGCGCGGCCGCCGAGGCGCTCGCGCGGGAGATCGCGGCCTTCCCACCCCACTGCGTGCGGAGCGACCGGCGCTCCGTCTACGAGACGTGGGGAATGGAGCTGGGAGACGCCCTCGCCCGCGAGTACGAGCTGGGCAAGGCGACCATCGATTCCGGAGAGAGCTTCGCGGGCGCGGCGCGCTTTGCCGGGGGTGCGGGGCGTCACGGCGCCCCCGCTTCGTGAGAGGAGACTGGGCCATGCCGGAACGGCTGCTCAAATACCGGACGACGTCCTTCATCGGCTTCGTCGGGATCTTCCTCTTCGCGATGGTCGGGCTCGCCCGCCTGCCCGCGCTGGGCGCGGCGGAAGGGGTGGCACACGGGCTCGCCTGGGTCGGCGTGGTGGCGGCCGCCGTCATCATGGGCCGTGCCTGGTGGAACCTCGCCCCGGAGATCTTCGGCGGCCGCATGCCGCTCTTCGGCTTCGTCCTGCTCGTCTTCTTCGTGGCGTGGGTGTGGGTGTGGTTCGCCATCGTGCTCGTGAAGTGCGAGGGCAATCTGAGAACCTGCGGGCCGTGGCGGCTCGCCCTCGATATCGGCGGCCTCGTGATGTGGATCACCCTGGCCTGGGTGGTCTGGTGGCGCACGCGCGGCTGGGTGATCTCGCTGCTCCTCATCGTGGGCAGCCTCTGCACCCGCCTGCCCATCTACATGCCGAGTCTGCCCCTCGGAACACGAGCCCTCGGCATCCTCATCCTATCCGTGGGCCTCATCGTGGCGCTCATCTCGCTCTTCAGCTCGGCGGAAAGGAAGCCCGCGATGCCTCCCGGCGCCCACACGTTGTTCGCGGCACACTGGTTCCGGCTGCTCCTCGTCATCGCGGCCATCGGCACGTTTCTCGTGGTGAGCGTGCCCTACCTCTTGAGCCTGCGCGCGCGGTAGTCGGTCGGCCGCAATGTGGCCCGGCACTCTGCGGGGCCACGCGAGGTGTGGGGAATACTCGTTGGAGGCGCGCTAGCGGCCGAGGAGGCGGCGGAACTCCTCGAGCTCCGGACGCGAGACCTCGGGACGGCGGGCGAGCTCGGCGAGCACCTCGTCGGCGCGCAGCGCGAGGTGGTTGGACAGGCGCGAGAACACCTTGAGGGCGTGCCGCGCCTCGCTGGTCGCCTTGGCCTTCGCCACCGAGCCGGCGAGGCCGGCGATCATTCCACTGTCGAGCCACGCGAAGACTTCCATGGAGGTCACGAGGGAGGGCCGGCCCGCGGTGGGGCCGCTCTCCCCGTAGCGCACGAAGATGATGGCCTGACCGCGAATGTCCGGCAGCACGCTTTGCTCGTAGCGCCCGCGCGCGTAGACGACGCGCAGCCCCTTGTCCCCGTAGAAGGGCGTGATCAGTCCCTTGACTCCCCACCCGTCATCCAGGTTGAGACCGTCGGCGCTGGTCCAGATGCGGTAGCGCGCGAGCTTGAGGGCGCGCGTCACCTGGGTGGCGAAGTCCGGGTGATTCAGCAGGTAGTCGAAGACGTCGAGGCGCAGCGGGTAGGGCTCGATCTCCACGCGCGTCGAGATGGTGGCGTGGGCGAGCACGTTCTCGATGCGCGCCCGCTCCTCCGCGGGCACGGCGGAGGGCAGAGGGGGTGCGGCGTCGCCTCCGGCCCACGCGACGGGCCAGAGCAGCACGCTCACGCTCAGCAGGACGGCGCAGGCGAGCACACGGGCCACGTGTCGACTCCTATCGGTCCACACCGAGGATGCCGAAGCCGCCTCCCGGCGCCTCCGCATGGCTGCTGCCCCACGCGAGCACGACCTCGAAGGTGGTGGAGCTGGGTCCCTGCTCCACGATGATGTAGGCGAGATCCGGCAGCACCGCATCGCTGTTCGTGCCTACGGCCACGCCCACGCCGTGGCGCGGATCGAGGCTCTTGGCGACGTACTTGTCCCAGATATCGCCGCGCCGCTCTTGAAATGCCATCAACGGAATCGGCATCTTCAGGACGGGCACCCGGATCTTCCCGCAGTCGGCCGAATACGGCTGCTCGATCGTCAACGGCGTGGTACCGGCGAGCACGACGCGCTTGATGGACTGGGGTCGCATGCGGCCGTCGGACTTCACGATCCAGATGCTGCGCTCGCCGGGCTTGCCGTCCCAGCGCACCTCGTCCCAGTAAGAGACGACACCACCACGGGCGATCGGCGCGGTGACGGACACACCACCCCAGGCCCGGGCGATGCTGTCGGGCACGGCGGCGAGCGGACGCTGGGTCACGATCATCCCGCGATCGCCGCTGCCTTCGTCCAGGAACGCGCCGAGCCGCTGGAAGCCCGGCCCCGTGGCGCCGTCGTCGAGCTCACCGTAACTGAGGAAGGAGGTCAATGCCTGGTCGAAGACGCTGGCGACCTTGAGCCGGTACTCCACGGCATCGGCCGGCGCGTGGAGCGCCAGCCCGGCCCCTATGCCCACCGCAACAGCCACAAGCCTGGACCGGAGCGTGACCATCGAGCCTCCTGACTTCGGGATAGCCGGCAGTCCCGAAAGTATGCCATCCGGAGGCTCGAGGAGCGAGGAATCAGGCTATCGCATCACGCGTACAGGTCCTCGCGCGTCGCGGGCTCGGTCCACCCGACCCGGTCCCACTGCTTGCGTAGCAAGAACTGGTAGAGACCGATCGAGCCGCCCGAAAACGCCATCGACGAGCAGGCAAGGTAGAGGAGCCACGTCCGATACGTCCGCTCGCCCACGATGGCGCGCGCCTCCTCGGCGCGTGCCTGCAGGCGCTCGACCCACTGGCGGCAGGTGCGCGCGTAGTGCAGGCGGAGGTTCTCGACGTCGAGGACTTCCCAGCCCGCGCGCTCCATCTCCGTCATGGTCTCGGACACGCCGGAGAGATCGCCGTTGGGAAAGACGTGCTCGTAGAGGAAGTCGGTCTGGCTCGTCCGCTTCCAGTGGAAGTCGTGATGGATGCCGTGGTTGAGGTAGAGCCCGCCGTCGTTCAGCATTTCCCGGACGCGCCCGAAGAAAGCCGGATAGTTCGGCACCCCCACGTGCTCGATGACCCCGATGGCCGCGATCTTGTCGTAGCGGGCATCGGGGGGCAGGTCGCGGTGGTCGCGGTATTCGACGAGGCACCGCCCCTCCAGGCCCTCCCGCTTGATGCGCGCCGATGCCCAGTCCGCCTGGGCGCGCGAGAGGGTCACCCCATGCGCGATCACGCCGTAATGCTGGGCGGCCCAGACGGAGAGACCGCCCCAGCCGCAGCCGATGTCGAGCAGGGTCTCGTCGGGCTCGAGCCGGAGCTTGCGGCAGACGAGGTCCACCTTGTCTTCCTGCGCCTGCTCGAGCTTGCCGTCCGGCTCGCGGTAGTAGGCGCAGGTATAGAGCATGAGCGGGTCGAGGAAGAGCGCGTAGAAGTCGTTCGACACGTCGTAGTGGTGGGAAATGGCCTGGGCGTCCCGCCGCTTCGAGCGCTGCTTCATGGCTCGGCCTCCTTCATCCCGAAGATTCCATCGAATACGATCCGCCGCCTCGCCAGCCCCAAGCGAAGCACGAGCCGCACCACGAGCCTCGCCACGGCCGCGGGCAACCGGTCGAGCTGGCGCTCGAGCCAGCCGGGCTCGCCGCGGCCGTAGAGCATCTCGATCTCGCGCACATAGCCTTCGAGGGGCAGGCTCCTCCGCACGAAGGCTTCCGCGGCGGAGGCGGCGAGGAGCCCGCTCCGGATAGCGGGGCCGATGCCCTCGCCCGAAAGGTCACGCGCGAGTCCTGCCGCGTCCCCGACCAACATGAAGCGCGGGCCGGCGAGCCGGCGCGGCGCCCGACGGCGCACCACGTAGGCGTGTCCCTTGAAGGGCTCGATGGGCATGTCCGCGGGCAGGCGTCCGGAGGCGCGCAACGATTGGATGAGGGCCTCGCGACGACGCGGCAGGCTGCCGTCACTCCCGCCCGTGCACCCGATCCCGATATTCACGAAGTCCTGCTTGGGGAAGTACCAGCCGTAGCCGCGAAGATCCGCCTCGACGTAGAGCTCGGGTGCCCGCATGAAGCCGCCGAGGCGCTCGACCCACTCCGGGGACAGCCGCGTCTCGCTCTCCTGGGCCGCCACGACCTCCTCGCGCTCCGATACTTCGCCGAGGATCTTGGCCACGGGGCAACGGTGGCCGCCCGCCCCGATGACCAGCGGCGCCTCGAAGCGTCCGCGATCGGTCACCACCGCCACGCCGTCCGGTCGCTGCTCGATCGCCGTGACGCGGATGCCCCAGCGCACGTCGGCCCCGGCGGTGGCCGCCCGCTCGAGCAGGTAGTGATCGAACTCGCGGCGGATGATGCCGTAGCTGGCCGGGCCCCGCCACGCCGTCAGATGGCGTGCCCCCTCGAACTCGAGCACGCACGCGTCGAAGGGCTTGATGGTGAGCGGATACTTGTCGGGATCGATCTCGAGGTCCGCGAGCGCTTCGGGCGTCACCCACCCCGCGCAGATCTTGACGCGGGGAAAGACCGCCGCGTCGAGCACGAGCGTCCGGAGCCCCGAGCGGGCGAGCCGCCACGCGGCCGTGCTGCCACCCGGCCCTCCCCCCACCACGATGACCTCGAACGGGGAGGGCCCTTTGGTCATGCGGTCAACCCTTCCACAGGGAGAGCAGGAGCCGTAGCTTCTGGTGGGTGGGGACGCGCAGCTCTTCCATCTCGTTGGCCACGGGCATGACCGCGAAGATGTCCCCCTCGAAATCCACCGCGCCGCTCACGTAGGCCTCGGCGAAATTGTACGGCGTGGGGTCCCGGATCAGGTCGAGGAAGGTCTCGGGAGACTTGATGACCACGGTATTCAGCGCCTTGTCCCCGGACAGCCGCACCTCGCTGCCGTCCCAGAGCCTGAAGGCCACGGGCGCCTTGATCCGGCCAAAGATCTCCCGCAGGACGGCCGCCGCGCGGGCCGGGGTAGGGCTGGGAAGAAGCCGCGCCGACATGGGTGGTTTCTCTCCGGCGATGTTCTAGCGGGCCTGCCCGCCGTTGTCAAGAAAACCCTTGAGCGCCCGATCTCATCCCCGAATCGGACTTCATGAACTCATGCTGCAAACGCTGTACCAGTGACGATCAGCTGACACGCGTCGCTATCCACGTGATTACAAGGTGGATGGGCAGTGGCATAGAGACGGATGAAACCCTGTCAGGGCGGTCGGACAACAGAGTTTCCCGGGAGAGGTTTGAATCGCCCCGGGCTTTCCGGAGACCTGTGTAGCTGACTCCCGCCACCACGACGTGCGTCGCTTGGCTCGGCCCGCGTGGGGCCACGGTGTCGGGGAGACACATCACTTCATTGGATCACTTCATCCGCCCGGCTCACCAGCGACGGCGGGATCGTCAGCCCAAGCGCTCTGGCCGTCTTCAAGTTGATGACCAGCTCGAACTTCGTGGGCTGCTCCACGGGGAGGTCAGCGGGCTTGGCGCCTTTGAGGATCTTGTTCACGTAGGTGGCCGACCGTCGCACCTCGTCGTAAAAGTTCACCGCATACGACATGAGGCCGCCCGCCTCCACAAACTGCCGTTCCCCCCACATCGCCGGTATCCGGCTCTTGGCCGCGAGGCTCACGAGGGGTATTCGGTGCTCCGTGGTCAGAAGACCTGCCGCCCCGAACAGCGCGTGAACGCGCTCTCGGGTCATCGCGGCAAAGGCGCCCTCGAACTCGCCGGGTCCTCGCACCGCGAGCGGGTGCAGGGTCAGGCCCAGGGCTCGGGACGACTCCTGCAGCTCCTTCAATACCAGCACGTTGGATGGGTCGGCCGGATTATAGAGGACCGCCACACGGAAAGCTTTGCGGACGAACAACGAGGTACGGGCTACCCCCGAATCGTCTTCATGACCTCCTGGTTCTCGAACGCGCGTGCCGGAGGCCCTTGAAAAATTATCTCACCCCGGTCTATGGCGTAGAGCCGATCGGCCACCCGGGAGGCGGTC
>WNGB01006065.1_pt1 | contig 18328 bp, 18 predicted proteins | sample 5400681 | NCBI WGS metagenome assembly WNGB01 (sample SAMN13153367, study PRJNA577476) | soil metagenome | isolation source: 115 cm soil or saprolite under grassland replicate 2 | place: USA:California | collected 2016-06-15 | reverse complement strand
TGGCACGCCGCTGTCAAATGGCACAACCTGCCGCCTTGATCGCCCGGAGCTCCTCATAAGTGCGCGGTGGGATCTGCTCGCGCGCCTCGATGCGCTCCCGATCGATGTGTCGCTGCGCGCGGATCTCAGGCGCTTTCAGTAGCCAAGCGCGCAGCGCCGCGCGCGGCTGGTCGGGCCGCTCTTTCGTCGCGCAGAACCTGATCCATCGAGCGATCTCGTCGGTTATGTCAGAGCCGCTCAGGTTAGGCGTCCCGAGAAGAATCGCGCTGTCGTTGAGTTCATCGTATGGGTACCACGACAAACGATGAAGAAGCCTGAGTCCGTCTTTGAATGGTTCCTTCGTAGAGTCATAGGCGCCGTCGTCTGGAAGAACTTCTGGAGGTACGTCTGGGTTATGCCTCGTCGTTTGATCACCTCTTCCGACCTGCGTGAGTGGCTCTTCGGCTCCCTCTGATCGGCTCTTGGGGAGAGCTGATCCATGCGAATCGCTCTTCTCGTCGGAGAGGGAATCTGGGAGAGCGGTTCTCGCCGCTTGCGGCCACCTGTCGAATGGAGACAGGCGACGCCTCCAAAGCCACCCGGCTCCCTGTGGCCCGCCCTTTCGACGTTCTCTGAATTCGGCGAGCAGGCCGTGCGCAATCAGCCAGTGGACGGCCCGCCGCATCGACATCTCGGACATTCCGGCGAAGCGCGCCAGGCTCGCCAAGGTGTCCTCCGTGGTACCCGTGTGATTCTCGCGCACACGTAAGACAACGATCGCCGCGAGATGCGCGCTCGTTGCTTTGAGCTCGCGTAGATACATCAGCTCCCTTTGCTCAACGTAGCCGAAGGGAGCGTCGATCCGGGATGGCATCTGAGCTTAGGTCTCGGGTGAGTCGTTGAGGCTTGTCTGTCGCTCGATCCACTCCCTGAGCTTCGAAGCAGGTACCCGCACGCTTCGACCGATGCGAATCGATGGGATCTCGCCGCGCCGCAGCAGGTCGTAGGTCTTACTACGGCCGATACCCAGTTCCCGAGCGGCCTCTTCCGGCCGCAGCAAGAGCGTTTCCGTCATCGCCGTGTACCTCCTGAGCAATTCGCTACGGACCGAGGTGTATCGCGTTGACACACAGCGGAATAGGGCGCTCAATATGAGACTCATATGAGAAACGCGCGCCGAACCCAAACCGAGCTCGACCTTGCCGGAAAGCGGATTGAGGACACGAGCATCGCGGCACAGGAGTACTACGTTCCATCGCGCGTCGAGATCATTGGCGACCGCCTCACTTGGGATACGAGCGGCGCGTCTTGGCGCGCCCAGCGACCTCAGTCTGGGCTGCTGGATGGGTTCCTAACCCTGTCCGATGCATCCCCCGACCGGATCGAGACATATGCGGCGAGACATGGGGTCCTCGGGCTGTGCCAGCACGGTTTCCCCGGACCGCACCAGCGTTCTGGCGTCTATTCCCCCGGCGAGAGCGTCAATCAATCGTGTCGTCGGCCAGGTCATGAGCCACTGCCGCGTTGGCGCGAGCTCGCGGCGCAAGCGAACGCGCTCCTCCGGATCGCCGCGGATCTACCGACCTCGGACGACCCGCAGGCGCAGCGCACTGAGCTCGCCGCCCTTTTACGGCACAAGGAGGACTGGAAGGTGCTTGGGCACCGCGTACCCAAGGTTCCGCGGTCGCGGTCCGTCCAACCCGCGCGCCCGAGCGCCATGGTCGCCGGGATCATCAGTCAGTGGTTGGCATGGGGCGGCGTTCGGCCCGTGGTGGCATGGCCGGCTGCGCGACCGCGCATGGAGCTGTGGCTTGGATCGTTCTTCGGTGCTCTCGCGCTCGATCTCGCGTTTGCCGTTACCGGCACGAGGGGCGTCGCTTTCTGCGCCGAGTGCGGCCGACCGTTCATACCCGGACGCCGCATCGCCGCCACCGACAAGCGGGCGCACTTTTGCGACGCGTGCAGGAGCGCGGGTGTTCCCCAACGTCGGGCTTCTCAGCGGTTCTATCAGCGTCGAACACGATCAAAGCGTGGAGGTGCTTCATGACAAGGCGAGGCCACGGTGAGGGCTCGATCTTCAGAGCGAAGGATGGTCGCTGGGTTGCCATGCTCGACCTTGGCTACGTATTGGGTCGACGCAAGAGAAAGGCGTTTTACGGGGAGACGCGCCGGGCTGTGCAGGAACGGCTCGCCGCAGCGCTGAGAGACACTCAAAAGGGCCTGCCCGTAGTCGCGGAACGCCAAACGGTCGCCGAGCATCTGGAGTCGTGGCTGAATGCATGCAAAACGACAGTGCGCGCGAGAACGTGGCTGCGTTACGAGCAGTACGTTCGAATTCACGCGCTACCCGAGATCGGCCGCGTGCCTCTGGCGCGACTCGCTCCGCAGCATCTGCAGAAGTTGTATGCGCGGCGAATTGAGGCCGGATCAGCGCCTGTGACGGTCGCGCATCTGCACGCGGTGCTGCACAGGGCACTCTCGCAGGCGGAGCGCTGGGGCCTCGTGCCGCGCAACGTCGCCACGCTCGTTGACCCTCCGCGCATCGCGAGGCGAACCGTATCGACGCTGAGTCCCGACCAAACCCGAGCGCTACTGGAAGCCGCAGAAGCCGACCGTCTCGGCGCGCTATACGTGCTTGCGGTCACGACGGGCATGCGCCAAGGGGAACTCCTTGCTCTTCGGTGGCAGCTCCTCGACCTCGAAGGCGCGAGCCTGCGGGTTCAGGCGACGCTCCAGCGCGTTGGTGGCGAGATGGTTTTCTCTGAACCCAAGACGGCTGCATCACGCCGACGCGTGATGCTCACCCGCCGCGCGGTCGCAGCCCTGCGCCGTCATCGTGTCGCACAAGCTGAGGAGCGCATTCGTCTGGGCGACGTGTGGCAAGACAACGATCTTGTCTTCCCGAATGAGGTTGGACGGCCCCTCGAAGCGAGCAACCTGCTGCGCCGATCCTTTGCGCCTCTGCTCGCACGCGCGGGAATCGCCCGTCTTCGGTTCCACGATCTCCGACACACTGCCGCAACCCTGATGCTCGGCCAGGGCATCCACCCGAAGGTCGTCTCTGAAATGCTGGGCCACAGCCAGATCAGCGTGACGTTGGACCTGTATTCGCACGTCACCTCAACGATGCAACGCGACGCGACCGGCGCCCTCGACGCGCTGCTTGCGAAGTAGGCGCAGGACGTCAGATGACCCGTGCGGAGACAACGCGAGTCTCGTCAGCGCCCGCGGATGCGCACGCGCGGCGCTCGGCACGTAGGCTTACCAACCGTCAGGCAGAGAGGAGGACACCAAGCTGGTAAAGGTCGTGCCCCCATCGAGCGTCGGTTTCCCCAATGTCTTTCTCGATTCCCTCGGACTGAGCCGGCTTGAACTGATAGTCGAATCGACACGCCCAGTTCGGCCATCTCCAATCGCGGCGTTACGAAGGCGCTCGTCGGACAAGGATCACGTATGGGCGTCTCGATCCTATGTTTCGGAACGGGGGCGAAAGCACGGCGCCGTCATTACGATTCATCTTCCGAGAAAACTGGCTCAGGGCCCGATCATCGTTGAGGTCGAGTACCGCGCCGAGGACAATCCGCGAACGTCCGACTTGCCATTCAGCGAGGTGTGGGCCGCCGCTCAATCGCTCGTCCGTCGGCCCAAGAAGATGTTCGTCGCCGCGGCCGCAGACCTTACGCAGGACCAAGTGCGGTCATTGCCCTTCGAACTCCCACGCAGCCTCCCCAATGTGCCAGCCGACCACCAAGTCGTAGGGCTGCAAATCAACCGGAAATCAGAAGATAAGCTCCTATATACTTTGTCCCTGCAATACCCCGAGGAAAAGACCTGCACTGCAACCGTTTTTTTCACGCGTGAAGCATCGAACTTGGGTGACGCACCATTCTTGATGGCCACAGCGGCATCGAATCTGATTCAAAGCATCGTTAGGGGAGCGAAGTAAGTTGGCGCCACTTCAACGAGGTCTGAGTACCGCGCTGCCGAAGATTGCCCCTTGGGGGCCTTTGGGATCGCTCGGCTCCTTGTCGCGCTTGTCAGGCACCCCCCATCCTCATCAGTGGGAGGACACCGACACCGCGTTCATTGCGCGACGAGTGATCAAATTGTTCGTCGGCTTTCGTGTCGTCGATGTTTCGGAGCGCGGTTTCTTGGATCTAGACGACAAGCAACTAGCAGCACTGGATGCGCATCTTGCGAAGGTTCGACCGCTTTCGCAGGAAGAGCGGGTCGCGCGGCGACAGAAGCTCACCGAAGCAGCGAATTTCTTCAAGGGCTAGCTATTGGCCGCGGCGCTTGTTCCCGAGCCGCTGAAGTTTCGCTACGTCAGTGAGCAACTGCAGGGGTTACTTGACGCGTTCGTGTGTACGACCTCGACCGGCGTTGACCTGTGCCGTTTCTTGCGCGAACGCGCTGTCAAGGAGCAGGTCGAAAACGTCAGCACCACGTTCGTGTTCGTGCCAGCCGACGAGTCCCGAGTCGATGCTTTTGTGACGCTGAGCGCAACGGGTGTCAAGACGCCACCGAAGTACCGAGAAAGCTTTCCGGATCGCGTCGTCCTGCCGGCAGTGATGATCGACTATCTGGCGGTGTCCGATGCCAGGCGCGGCGAGGGGCTCGGTCTGCGAATCTTCCAGTGGGTTGAGAGCCGCGTCTACCCTCTCAACGCTTCCATCGGAGTCCGCTTCGTAGCTCTAGACGTGTACGCCAGCGACTGGGGTGCCTACCAGAGATACGCCAGCGCTGATTGGGGTTTCCACGCTCTCCCTCTGAGACCCGACTACGGCCGCAAGGAGGAGAGCCGGGACGCGCCCGATGCTGCGGGTGTACCGCCCACGTGGCTACGACCGGACCGTCTTATTCCGATGGTCTACGACCTCGTCGAACGCAATGGCCCCTTCGAGTTGCCGCCGGTTACGTAGCCGTCGTACGCGTCGCGGCGACGTCAAACGCGCACCGCGAGCCGTTGGCTATCAAGTTGGCTATCTTCCACCGACAACCTGACCGCGCACGGTGATCAACCACCGTGTTCGCTAACGAAAAACTGAGCCGACGGGCAGACTCGAACTGCCGACCGGCGGTTTACGAAACCGCTGCTCTACCGGCTGAGCTACGTCGGCGCGGATTTCCTGATGATTCTCGCATGTTCTGAACCGGAACACGATGGATCTCGAAACCGCTGCTCTACCGACTGAGCCTCGTCGGCGCGGATTACCTAATGATTTTCGCATACCCACCGAACGGTGAAGCAACGGTTCGGTGCCGCTGCCCAATAGTTGTGGCCGTCGCAATTTCGCTCGCGCGTCCGTGTTTCTGTCGGTGATCCGACCGGCCCGTGCGCACGAGGACCGCGTCACCCTCGCCGACACGCACGCCTTATCTGTCGCTTGATGGCGCCGCGATCGTGGTCTCGATCTGGTCGAGCTGCGCGAGGGCCCAGGCTGCGCCGACGCGCTGGGAGAAGGCGCGCACGCTGCCCAGCACCGACCGCCACTCGGGCCCGAGCCTCAGGCCACGGTAGGCCGCAAGTCGCGCCACGAACACGACCTCGATGGGCCGAGTCGCGATCAAGGCCGCGCGGGAGGCTGCCGCGGTCGCATCGGAGCGAAGCAACGCGTCGACCGCCGGGAGGATGCGACCGAACGGCAGCAGCGCGAGCTTCTCCTTGTACGCGAGCATCGCTTTCCGTAGCAGCGAGTCGTCGCCCACGAGCGGCGTCAATGCCGTTAGCCAGGTGACCGCGGCCGGCTGGATTTGGGCCGCCGCATGGAGCTCGTCGAGCAGCGGGCGCGCGGCGACGAGATCGCCCGTCGCCGCGCGAACGTAGGCCACCATCGCGAGCCAATTGGTGCGAAAGCGCTCGGCGAACAGCGAGTCCCGCCGGATCTGAAACGCGCGCTCGATGCGCGATCTTGCTGCGCTCGGTCCCACCCGGGCGAGGGCGATGCTCGCGGTCACGATGCTGATGTCCGCACCGGCGATGCCCGTACCACTCTGGAAGAGCCGTTCGATCGATTCCGCTTTCTCCCAGTCGCCGGTGTCGAACGCGACAAGCTGACCCTCCGAAAGCAGCAGCGGGTCATCGATGCCATGGCGCCGCGCGTATTCGGAGCCAACTTCGAAGTAGCGGCGCGCGGACGCCAGGTCAGGTGGCTGCTGATACGACGCGCTGAGCTCCAAAAGGTTGATGTACGCGCGGACCGCGACGTCGCTGAAGCCCCGACGATCGGCGTACTCAAGCGCCTGCAATAACTCAGCTCGTTCCGGATGATCGGCGAAACGCGCCTTCGAGACGAGCGCGTTGGCGACGGTCCAGCCGTCACCGAATCGTTCACCGATCGCGAGGGCGCGTTCGATAAGCGCGCGAGCCGAGCGAAGATCCGACTCGTCGGCGAAGAGAGCGGGGAAGGCCGTGACGTGCGCGGCGTTCACGAGCGCGCGGCCCAGCTCGACGCTCTCCGGGAGCCCATCGAGCACGCTCACCGCCTCGCGTGCGCGAGCCGGGCTGTCGACGCGGCCCACGATCCAGCTCGCGCGGCTCAACAGCCGCAGCATCCGCGAGGCGCCGAGCCGATCGTCCCGCTCGCGAAAGAGTGCGAGCGCCTCCTCCGCCGTCTTGATCGCCTTCAGGACGTCGAACCGGTGATACGCCTCCGCGAGCAGCTCGAGGATCTCGGGAAGCTGTGCCTCCGGGACACCGATCTCGATCGCGCGCTCAAGGTGGCCGGCCGACTCGCGCGGCGCCTCCGCGCGCAGCGCTCGGCCGGCGGACTCGAGGAGATGCGGCACGGCCGCGGCGTTTTCACCGGCCGCGAGCAGGTGATGCGCGACCACAGCGTCATCAGTGTCGCCGCGAGCGAGAAGCGCCGTTGCGATGGCCCGATGAAGACGCTTGCGCTCGCGGATCAGCAGATCGTCGTACACGACCTCGCGCGTCAGCGCGTGCCGGAAGGAATACGTCTCCCCGGTCTCGTCGGCCTCGAGCACGAGCTGATGCTCGACGAGCTCCTTGATGTGCCGTTCGAGCGACTCGTCGTCGATGCCTCTGAGCGCGCGCACCAATCCGAAGTCGAAACACTGTCCCGCGGCCGCGGCGACGGCCAGCGAGGCCTGCGCGTCTGGCGATAACCGCTGCACTCGCGCGCGCACGCTCTCGCGCACCGTCGAGGGGATGTAGAGGTCCTGGATCGCCTGCGTACGTTGCCACCCATCCTCGTTCGTCTGCACCACGTCGCCCGCGTCGACGAGTCCCTTGAGCAGCTCCTCGGTGAAGAACGGATTGCCTTCGGCATGCGCGTGGATCGCGTCGCGGAACGCGTCGCTGATCGCGAGCCTCGTCGGGTTCTGTGCGGCCAGCGAGCGGTAGACGAGCTCGCGTGTCTGCTCCGCCGACAGCGGGCGGAGGTCGATGCGGCCGACCAAACGCTCGCGCTCGAGCGTGCTGATGACGCGGAGGAGCGGGTGCCGGCGATGTAGCTCGTCGCCGCGGTACGTCGCGACGAGCAGCAAACGCTCGTGGCGGAGTTCACGTGCGAGGTGCTGCAGCAGACCGAGGCTCGCTTCGTCGGCCCAATGCAAGTCCTCGACGACGAGCATGAGCGGCCACTCGCGCGCGAACGCGCTGCAGAGTTGCGCGAAGGTGAGAACGACGACGCGAGGCCGCCCGGCCACGTCATCGGTCCTTGCCGGATGCACCGCCAGCTCTGGAAAGAGCTGGGTGAGGTCGGGCGCCATAGCTGTGAGCAGATCGCGCAGCCGTTCGATCGAAGAAGTCCGGAAGGCGGAGCGGATCGCCGTGACGAACGGCGCGTACGGGACCTCCCTATCGGAGTCGAAGGTGACGCCGACGAGCGTGCTGAACCCCTTGCGCTGACCCGCTGCGACCGCCTCGCGTACGAACGCGCTCTTTCCGACCCCCGCGTCGCCCGCGACGAGCACCGTCCGGCCGTTCCCGCGCGCCACCGCGTCAAGGTGCGCGGCCATCTGCTCGAGCTCGGTCTCACGACCGATCAGTACCGGGCACACGATCTGACCCGGCAGCGGCGCCGGCGCGACGAGCGGGGCTGTCGGCGGGAGCAGCTGACGCTGCGGTTCGGCCTTCGGGTGGCGGTCGCTCGCCCCTTGGGTCACGCTGGACCGCAGCCCCTCCGCGACCGCCCACGCCGCGACCTGCGAGCGCGCCTTGAAGCCGAGCTTGTTGCGGATCTGCTCGATGTGCCCCTCGGCGGTGCGCTCCGAGATGACCAGGCGAGCGGCGATCTCGCGGTTGGTGAGCCCGTCGGCGACGAGCGCTGCCACCTCCTTCTCCCTCGGCGTCAGCTGTGGCCCAGACATGGCAGACATTCTGGTCCCCTCTTCCAGCACTCCACGACCGAAAAGGGCAAAAGACAGGTACCTACGCGCGGGTTTTTCACGGTGGCGGAACTGTCGAGCCCTCCTAGCGTCCGCGCATGAAGACAAGGAGGGCCAGAGACGTGTACATGCTGAACCATCAGGCGTTCCAGTTCGCCGAGGAGCATCGACGACAGCTCCTGCGTGACGCGGGCGCAGATCGTGAGGATCTGATTTTCCACCGACTGGAGCTGCACCGCTCGGGTCCCAGGTCGGCTGAGCGTGCGATCGATCAGTTGCCGCAGCTGCGGCGGAGGCTCCAGCACGCGCTCATCGGATGGCTGGCGGTCCTCGCGATCGCCGGCTGCGGCACGCTCGGCTCGGCCGGCGCGGACGTGTCGTCGGACCGCACTAGGGCTGGCTGGCATGTCGCGCCAATCGAGGGTTCGCCCGAGGCATTCTCGTACCCCGACGACGCCACTCTCGATCGAGGACTCGGACGAGAGCATGTGGAGGAGCGCCTTCGCACGTGGAGCGGCGACGACCTGGCCGCCCCCAGCGATCCCGCCGCCGGCGCGTCGCTAGACCTGGTTGACGACACGTGCCTGTGGCGCGACTGCTCAGCGGCAGCGGCAAGCGCGCAGACGACGACACCGCGCCCCGCGATCGGCCAGCGCGGACGCTGCATCTCGGATGGCAGCATCTGCGGCTTGGTTCCCGAGCAGTACTGGTCTGAGCAATGAGCTACCAGCCGGACAGGCCCAATTCCGTCGCGCGGTTACGTGGCGGTTACGGAGCCGAGTTTCGGGAAGGGCGGAGCATCAGCGTGAACACCGAGCGGGTCCGCGCCGACCTGGCACAGCCTATTCAGGTTGAGACTATCCGGGACTTCCGCATCAAGATGCGTCATGAACCCCGGCGTGCTCGCGAGGCTGTCATTGCGATGGCGCTGCTGCTGTCCACCGCCGTGCTCGGAGCGGCCATGCTGATCAGCACCTATCCGATGCCGCGCCCTTTCAGCGATGTCGACAGAGTCGTTCTCCCATTGCGGTACCCGACGGGATACTTCCTGGACGACACGCCATAACGCGCATGCGCAGAGGACAACCGGGTCGTGTGGTACAAGAGCAACGGCAGCCTCGTCCGTTTCTCCGAGGAGTGCTGGAAGTAGCGTGACGCCTTACCCGCCTCCGCGTGCGTACACAGAATAGCCCGCCGTATCACATCGTTAGCCGCTCGGACTCAACATCTGGTTCACGGAGCAGGACGCGAACACGATCGGCAAACTTCGCATCCACGTCTGACCGGTCGGCGACCGCCGCGCAGGCCTGAGGGAGGCCGCACAACAGTTCGGTGTGACGAATAGGGTGCCTGCCGCCCGTCGTTGCGCCGATTCCTAATGATTTCGCGGAATTCGCGGCCATCAAGCACAAGAAGTTACGAAACCGCTGCTCTACCGGCTGAGCTACGTCGGCGCGGATTCCTTAATGATTCTGCCACTTCTTGAACGGCTGAGCGGGGGTTGCGAAAACTCCCATTCGGCCGACCCAAGATCGATCGTTGTTTTCGTTCGATAACTCGCCGACGACTCGAACGGGAGCACGGGAGTTCGCGGTTCGCGACTGGGTGTTCAAGGTCGGGAGTTTTCGAGCTCTGCTTTCGCACGACGGATTGCATCTGCCACGACAGCGCGGAAACCTGGCTCAACGGGCAGTCGGTCGTCGTCCGCGGCGTAGTGATGATCCTTGCAATTCCACTTGAGATCGCTCACTCCGACACAGCCGAAGTGCGGTTCGCCGAACCGGGCACAGAAGTCGTCGATGGTCCCGTGCAGAGGGTCGCCGCGTTTTCCTTGCCCGCTGTAATAAGTGACGCGACGACCGACCGCTTCATACACGAGGAAGTCTTGCTTCACGACCGTGTCGCCTGCTGGCCGCCGCGCTAGCTCGGTCTTGTCGACTGTGAAGATCCCGTAGACGGGGAGGTCCGGGCCCTGCGGAAAACTGACGATGAAGATCGGGCAAAGAACGAACCTTTTCGGATTCTGATGCTTCATGACGATCTGTAGAAGCTCGGGGTGTTTCTTCTCGAGCTCCGCGACCGTGCGCAGCTGGCGTGCGTTGACCGTCAAATCTGGATTCGGCAGGTCGCGACCTCGCCACTGGAGCGCAAGACGCCGCGATCCGCGGTCAGCCCACGTTCGCGCCGCCGCCGCTCCCGCCCCCGCGAGCACGTGATCGTCCAACAGGAGCTTGAGAGCGGTGTCGCCAGGCAGACCTCGCACCGCGATATCGATCAGTGAGCGATAGGGAATCGGCAGGGCGATAGAAACTTCCTCCCAGTCGGGTTCCGGGCCGGAGTGCCGGTTCCATCCGCCATCGAACGATCCATGCCGAGCCTTCGTCGCGTCTACTGGGGCACCCCCTCCTTCGTGAGCATTCCGCACAGAGATAGTCAGACCCCTTCTTGGTTCGCGAATCGTCTATAGCAAGTAGAGGAGTCGCCGGTAGACGAATCAGCACGAACTCGCTGGGAAGTTCTGTACACCGACTGTGCGCAGAACCTTCTGCGCTTCCTCTTCAAGCTCACTGGCGATCGCGAAATCGCTCGTGAGCTGATGCAGGAGACCTTCGTGCACGCCATCCGCTCAGGCGTCGCCCCTAGTTCGCTGCGTTCGGCGCGCTCTTGGCTCTTTCGCATCTCCACGAATCTGGCGCATGACCATCATCGCCGCCAACGTGCGGCGACGGTGTCGCTTGCGGACGTGGCCTCTGCCGACGACGGATTCACCGATCCCACCGGCCGGCTGATCCATCAGGTGCTTGCGGCATTGCCATTCCACGAGGCGACGACGTTGTTACTCCACTACGAAAGTGGCTTCTCCCGCCAGGAAATCAGTGAGATGGAAGGCGTCACCGAGGAGGCAGTGAAGTCGCGCCTCCGCCGAGGCCGTGCGCACTTCATCCGCCTATACGACCAACTTCAAGGAGGACCGAAGTGAGCGAGCCGGACTCTGAAGAGCACGAAGAAGAGAAGATCCGCGAGCTCCTGAGCCGTGCCGTTGACGGTCTGGAAGTCCCTCCGCCGGTGTTTGTGCCTGAAGTGGGCTTCCGGCCGGGATCGGGCGGCCTGCGGATGGCGCGTCCGGTGGCCGTCGAGCAAGGCCGCAAGCGTCTGACCGTGCACCACCTCGTGTCGTCGCAGATTGGCACCGAGCTCGCGTTCGAGGTTTCTGGCTTGGCGATCGAGCGGCGGCCTGACGCCAGACCGCAGTGGATGCGCGACGAAGTGCGGCTGTTGGACGAACGTGGCCGCGAGTATCGACCGAGTCCGAGAGCGTGGATGGCTGGCGGAGAGTCCAGACCCCAAGGAGGATCAGCCACGGTCCGGCGGTCGATGACCCTCGAGCCCCTCGAGTCCCAGGTCCATCGTGTGGAACTGCGGATCAATGGATACGTCGGGGACTGGGTCGTGCCGATCGACCTCATTCTGTTCGACACAGGGCTCGCAGGCACCAAACTCACAAGCAGCGTCTCGCGGCATGGGATCACCATCACTCTTCGGAACGTCTCTTTCGGAGCGGAAGTCACCGCCCTCGATCTGGAGGTGGTCGCCGAACCACCCGTTCGTTTTGTGCGAGGACTAGGCGCGCTGCATGGAATGCGCCGCGGACCCTCGAGGCTTGTCCTCCGAGACGACCACGGACGCCTCTATGAAGAAACCGATGCAACTCAGCACCGACCCCAAGACCCGATGGGCCGCGTTGACGTCGCCACCTTCCCCCCGATTCCCCCAGATGCCCGTGCGCTCGAGCTGGAAGTCCCGTACGTAGTCGTCGAGGAGGGCGTCGGCACCGCAGAAGTGGAGCTTCCCGTGACCGAGCCGAGGCGACTCGTGATCGGGGACTTTCAGATCCAAGTGCTGAGGTCGGGGCGCCTGGTCCCACCCCCGAAGGCAGCCTCTCGTGTTGGATGGGATGGAATCTCCCTCGAGCTCGACCTTGGAGATTGGCAGGGCGACCGCCGGCTGCTCATGCCGGGGCGGGTTCTGGTAGATGGGCACGACTACGGATATCGATTGGGCGCGATGAGTCCGGGCATTGACGAACCTGCGAAGCACCTCGAGATACCGCTCTCCGATCCGACGACCGCCGGACAGGTTTCATTGCGCTACCCGACCGTTCAAGTCCGTGGCCCATGGACACTTCGGTTTCCGCGGGAGGTGGCCACGTAGAGATGGCGCCATGGACGATGGAAGCGCCCAGGGACGACTGCGGTGAATCAAGCGACAACCGATGTTTGAGGCCAGTCGTGCGCAGAATCTCGCTGAGCCAGAAGAAGTCCGGACGTGACTGCGCGGCATACGCGTACAGGTGAACGGGAGTTCGGGGTGACGGATTCGGTGCCTGCCGCCCGTCGATGCGCCGTTTCGCCTGATTTTTCGTGATCGCCGGCCGGATGGGAACTGGAAGTTACGAAACCGTTGGAGGCCGTACCAGTACGTCCCGGGCCGTTCATTCATTCGCGTTCTTGTGTCAGACGGTGCCGGTCGGTACCGGGACGGCCCAGCTATCTGCGGTCAGAGTTGCGTCAGCGCTACCGCCGCTCGCGGGCCGAGCGGGTCCGTGCCGGCTCGAAGCAGAGCTCATACACATTGCCGTCTGGTCCACGGAAGTGTTGCCAGCGATAGCCGCGCGTGCCCTCTTGAAGCTCGCCGATCAGCTCGATTCCAGCGGCATCGAGCTCGCGACGTGCCGCGACGATGTCGTCGACAAGGAATCCGACGACAACGCGATTCGTCCCGAACTGCTCGGACGGTTGTGGCCCGCCCCGACCAAACACCTCGACGGCGTCGCCATCGCCCATGACCAGCTTTGCGAAAGCTCTCTCCTCGATCGCTGGCTTCAGCCCAAGCACGTCGCGGAAAAAGGGGACCAATGTCTCGACCTGGTCGACGGCGACACCGACCCAGGAGACTCCCAGGACATTCACTCTCGCAGGATACCGAGCGCCCAATGAGAGACCCCCTAGGCATCGACGCGAAGGCGCGACCGGATGTCAACAGCAAATCGCTCGAGCGTCATGGTGTCGAGTGGCGCAGGCATTTGGATGATGAGCCCGCGGACGCCAGCCTCGAGGTAGGACTGCATCTGACTGACAATTTCAGGTACGTCACCAACGAGGCGATAGACATCGTCGCGCCAAACCGGACTGAGCTCATCGAGCCGTCGCGCGATCCCGCGGTGATCCTCGCGGATGATGAGGCGGAACGAGGCCGTGGCCATGACCGCTGCCGGGTCGCGATGCGCGGCGGTGATCTCGGAGCGCAGCCTGCGCACCTTTGCGCCGAAGACGGGCGGAAGGCCGATGGCGTTCCAGAGGTCGGCGAAGCGAGCCGCCACCCGGATTGCGCCGTCGCCCTTGCCGGCCACTAGGAGGGGCAGCCGCCCTTGCAGCGCCTTCGGCAGGGCTCGCGCCTGGCGCACCTGGTAGTACTTCCCAACGAAGTCACTGACCGGAGCGTCGAGGAGCGAGCGAACGAGGCTCGCCGCTTCATCAAGCCGCTCGGTGCGTTCGCGGGTCGTGCCCATAGGCAGCCCGAACTGGCGGTGCTCCTCCGGCATTCCGCCAGCGCCGAGACCGAGGATGACGCGACCGGCGCTGATGTGATCGAGCGTGGTCGCCATCTTCGCGAGCAAGGCCGGATGGCGGAAGGTGACCGGGCTGACCAATGGCCCGAGGCGGATCCGCGTCGTGACCGCCGCGAGCGCTGCGAGCACCTGCCACGCCTCGAACCGGGAGACGTCATTCTCCCAGGCGACGAGGTGGTCGGGGACCCACAGCGAGTCGTAGCCAAGCGATTCGACCCGCAGCGCGGCGTCCTCGAGCTCCGGCCAGGTCACGGCAGCCGTGGCGAGTTGCACCCCGAGGTGAAGTGAATCGGTCAACGCTCAGGACAGCATGACGTCTGCTTGCAGACGCTGCGTCCGAGGCGACCGTGGGACGTTGACTCCGCGACAGGAGGTTGCTCATGTATCACGCGGTGGTCTTGCTGGGCGCCCGGCCAGCCCTAGTGGCGACGCAGCCACTCGAGGCGCCGCGCCGTGCGCGGAGAAGACAACTCGCCGATGAGCGGCGCGAGCGAGCCCCACGCGGCGATCGCGAGGACGACAAGCGGCTGAAGCGCGTCGACAGCCTCGACATCGTGTGCGCCGTAGGCCGCGAGCGCACTGCGCATGTCCCGCTCAGGCTCACCGAAGACGGTCCAGCGGTGGATCATCGAGGCGAGATCCCACTCGCGCGGACCAAGGCAGGCTTCGTCGAAATCCTGCCAGATGCCTCCCCCGAGGCAGTTCTCGAAGTGCGCGTCACCGTGGATCGCTTGCTGCGGCAGCGCTGGCGGCATCATGCGGCTCGCCGCGTCGCGGAGAATCGCGCCCGCCTCCCCACCGATGAGATCCGCGACGCGCAGCGCATCGGGACGCGGATCAAAACTGCGCAAGGATCCGCGGTAGGTCACTGCACTGTCGTGGAACGCGCGCAGCGCAGCTCCTGCCTGAGAAGCCGAAGCGGGGCTGCCAGTGCGATACGTCCAGAAGGTGATGTACCGGCCCGCCTCGACATGCGGGCCAGGATCGATGAGCGCGGTGGGGCGCACGGCGCGCTCGCCGAGCGCCTTCGCGAGGGCGACCCCGCCCGCGAGCGCCTCCAGCGGACGCACCAGGTGCGCGAGGCGGGTCACGCGGGCGACCACCGGCGCGGGCCGAAGGTGGACCAGGACGTTCATCCCTCTCCCGAGCACCACGCCCTCGTCGAACGCGAGGCCGAGCCTGCGCGCGAGGGCGGCGGCGAGCTCCTCTTCCACGCGGTCATTCTGTGCGGAAGGGGCCGCAGTGCGGAATGCTGACGCGAGCGGAGCGCTGTGCGTCAGGTAGGGACCGCAGCAAGCATCAGCTCAACGCAACGGCTCATGCCCGAGCCGGACGCGAAGACTGATCGCTCGTCCGAGCTCGGCTACGGTCCTAGTGGCCCTCCATAAGATCAGAGCGTTGGCGAACCAGTAGGTCGGCTTCCTCGTGCAATCGAGCGGGCACATTCCAACCTGCGAGCTTTTGAGCGCCTGGATCGCCCCTGTCGGCTTCGGTCCGAATGAGGTGCGCGACGAAGCGCAGCTGCTCGGGCAGAACATCCAGAACCGCACCCGGCTCGACATCACCGTACGTGGCGCAAAAGACGGCGAGGCGCGCGGCCTTCTGCGCGAGCGACAGCTCAGGTGACTTCGGAGACAGAGGGACCCAGGTATGTGCCGAGCTGGCGACGTCCCACACGCGGCTGCCTGGCCCCGCGTGATCCCAGTCGAGCATCACGACCGGATCGTGCTCCCGGAAGACCGCGTTGTAGGGCGACCAGTCGTTGTGGCAGATGAGCTCGTGCGTGCCCGGCGCGACCTGATGCCATCTGGCGCCCGGTGGCGGCCGGAACGACAGGACGGCATCGTGATAACGGCGGAGTAACTCAGCCGCGCGCTTCAACGTCGTGGTGTCTTCGAACATCCAGGGCGGCATCGGCTCGGGCCATCCGCCGTGTATGTCACCCGCCAGGTACGCAAGGACCGCGCGGCCGCGCTCGTCGAGGCCCAGGCTCCGCGGCGCGGCGGTGAATCCGACGGCTTCAAGGTGCGCCAGAAGCGACTGGACCGCCGGAGTCCATGGGCCGGCCCGTCGTCGCACGGTGTCGCCGACTCTGACCGCCTGACTGAAGTTGCCGCCGAGCGGGATCTCCGTCTGGACGATGGGTGAATTGCTGTTCGCGGAAAGTCGTTCGAGGCCGCGCCACCGACCTTGCGCATATTCGACTCGCACGCCCTCCAAATAGGAGAGTGGAAGCGGCGCGACGTCGGTGCCGAGACGGCGCGCGAGAAGCGCCGCCGGTAACACGATGTTGCCGCCGTGCGTGACGACCAAGGCCGTCGTGCCGTCTCGCAGACGCCCCGCGATTGATTCCCATATCGCCAGCTGTTGCCGCGCAAAGCGCAGGGCGTGCTCGTTGCCGCCGATGAGCTCGAGAACGTCCTGCAGGGAGCGCATCGTGTCGTACTGCTGCTGCGTAAGAGCTTCGTCTGGTGCGCCCGCGAGAAGCTCGCTCGTCTCCTCCACATGTCCGGCGATCTTGACCGCTGTTTCGCGCGCGCGCTCACGTGGACTGCTTATGACGAGGGCGAATTCCTCCGCGTCGCGGCGCAGACGTCGGGCCGCGGCGATAGCAGCCGCGGACAACGCACGGCCGGATCCTTCGTCGCTCCCACGTTCGGCATGGCGACGGATTTCCAATGAAACCATCGCCGTACTCCTAGCCCCGACGCTCAGATTCGTCAATGGTGCGGATGGACGCCGCCAGAGTCGCCGACGAGCTTCCTAACGCGTTTCGAGGCGCCTCCGTCCAACGGATCTTCCAAAAAGTCGGAGAGCCGGTCAGTGGCGGTTGGCAATAGGCGGACGTTGCTCGTGCCGCCCGGACACATGCGCGAGACTTGCCGCGCTCGATGAGCGTGAGTGGCGAGCCAGACCGGGTCGATGCCCTGCTTGAAGAGGCCGAGCGCCAGCCCTTCACTGGCTGGGACTTCAGCTGGCTCGGAGGTCGACTTGAGTCGCAGCCGCTCCCGTGGGATTACACCGCCAGCGCCGTTGAGCACGCTCGGAGGTCGCCCGACCTGCTCGATCTCGGCACGGGCGGCGGTGAGTGGCTCGCGGAGTTGCCCTTCCGGCCGCCGCGTACCGTCGCCACCGAAGCCTGGGAGCCGAACGTCGCTATCGCCAGAGCGCGTCTGCGGCCGCTCGGCGTTGACGTCGTCCAGGTCGCCCCGGCACGGGACAATAGCGGCAAGCCGTTGGAAGGCATCGCTTCGCCGCTGCCGTTCCCTGACGGAGCGTTCCATCTAGTCGTCGACCGACATGAGAGCTTCGACGTCGACGAGGTCGCGCGCATTCTCGTGCCGGGAGGGTGGTTCATCACGCAGCAGGTGGACGCAGGCAACGATCTCGAGTACCGCGCGCTCTTCGCCATCGAGAGTCCGGGGCCCGATCCCAAGAGTCGCTGGGCGTCGTGGCTGCCCGGCCAACTCGAACGCGTGGGCCTGCGCGTCGTCGAACACGCGTCGGCGCCCTTGGTTCAGGTCGTACGCGACGTCGGCGCTCTTGCTTGGGGCTTGAAAGCCATCCCGTGGATGGTGCCAGGCTTCTCGATCGATAAGTACCGCGCCCGCTTGCGCGAAATCCAGGCGCGAATCGATCGAGCTGGACCGATCACCGTGCGACAGCGCCGCTTCTGGGTACGAGCACAGAAGCGCAGCTAGGTCAGTCGGCCAACTTAGGCAGGTCCTTCTCCATGACGACCTCGTCTACAGATGACGACCTCCCGTTCGCTCATCGTGCGCGCTCAACCAAGATGCAAGTCCTCTCCGTAGAGCAGCCGCACCTCGTCGGAGCCTACTGCGCTGACGCAGGGTTGAGCCCGGCCGTCTTCGCTTCGATGTCTTAGAGCGATTTGAGAAGTGTGAGTAGGATTGCGACGTGGGTATTGTTTCTCGGCAAGACTGAGCGGAGCCCCTCGGGGCACCTCTTGCTCGTCTTGCCGCTCGTCAGAGCGCGCGACGTGTAGTCGCCTTCGGCGTGGGTTCCGCTTCGGCCGCGTGGCTTTGCCATGCGGCCTTTTGGTATCCACGAAATTGGAAGGAGAACCGACATGGCGACTCACGGCGAATCGACACTCTGGCGCACGCAGAACTTCCTGCGCGACCGCGCATTGATGGAGCGGCTCGTCTCGCGCGCCGACATAGCGCCGACGGACGTGGTCTATGATCTCGGCGCAGGCAGCGGTGCCCTTACCGACGCACTGGCCCGCCGCGCCGGACGCGTGATCGCGGTCGAGAAGGACCCCGCGCTCGTTGCTCGGTTAAGGGCGCGGTCTCGCGATCGACCGAACGTCGAGATAAGACAAGCCGACATCCTCGCTCATCCCCT
>WNGB01018696.1_pt1 | contig 18331 bp, 13 predicted proteins | sample 5400681 | NCBI WGS metagenome assembly WNGB01 (sample SAMN13153367, study PRJNA577476) | soil metagenome | isolation source: 115 cm soil or saprolite under grassland replicate 2 | place: USA:California | collected 2016-06-15 | reverse complement strand
CCCACGCACTCTGGCAGGATCGCTGCACGATGCGAGGGGCTTTTATCCGCGCTGTGCCAAGGCCGGGATCGGTCCGCGGCGAGGTCAGCCGTGACTGACAATGGCTCTTATGTCGCCTATACTCTCGCCACGCTGCACGATGCCGTGGTCATCCGAAAGATCCTCGCGCACCTGGACCTCTCCCGTTCGGGGCAGAGTCCCGGCCCCGCCCCTCCCGCGTCGGGCGTCGCGGCGTCCTGATCGGCTCGGCTCGGGCGCGCCACGGACGCCGTCGTGCCTGTTCCGCGAGGTGGCATTCGTGCTGATTCGGCCGGTCCGCCGGCCGATTGACGGCGGCGGTGTGTCTGGCCTAGCATGCTGCTCACCCGGCCCGGCTCGCTCGATCCCGCGAGGAGGGCGCTCATGTGCACTGTGGCAGCGGCTCCTGGGGCGCCCGGTGTCTGAGTATGGGCGATTATGTCACGGAGAGGGGGGCCCCGAGGGGGCGAGCGGTGCCGGCGGGCGTTGATGTTGACTATCCATCCTCGGGTCGCGTGGTACAACGGCAGCCGCCTGCTCGAACCGCTCGGCTACGTTCCGCCCGCCGAGAAGGCCTACAATGACCGTCAGGCTGCTCCAGTCGGCCTGGCGGTTCTCACGTAACGAGCTCTCCAGGAAACCCGGGGCGGTTCACAAGACTCGCAATCGATTTCTGGACTGATTCGTCCGAAGCGAGGAGGAACAAGATGGTTTGGGAATCGCCAAAGGGTGTGATCCTCAAGGAGCCTACCTGGGAGAACGTGGAGGTTGGTGAGCGGTTCGGTCCGATCGAGATTGTTATCGACGATCATCGGATCAAGAGCCACGCCTATGCCATCAATGACTATCATCCGTGGTATTTCGCGGACTCCCCCTTCGGCGGGCGGATCGGCCACGCGACACTCCTGACCAACTCGCTCCTGGCAATCTATGTGTTGGGTTACAACCGTGATAACGTCGCCGGACTGCACGCTCGGGAAGAGTTGGAACTGTTCGGGCCGATCAAGCTGGGGCAGCGCATCATCCTTGAAGGGACGTTTAGCGAGAAGTTCGTCAGGCGCGACAAGAGCTATACCGTCCTCACGGCTGAGGCACGGGATACCAATGGAAAGGTCTTGATTCGCAACAAAGGGATAGAGGTATTCCGCATCCCCCAGGGGCTCGTGCCCGGCCAGCGGACGGCGAAGCCAGAAGGTCCCGCGGTAACAGGCGAAGTTCCTGCAGGGGCGCCAGTGGTTGAGAAGGCTTCTCGCGATATCCCGGTGGGGGCGGCTCTCCCTGCGGTCTCAGATGTGGTGACCTTTGAACAGATGACCGTATTCTCCTTTGGGACGCGCAACATCCACACCGATCGAGAGGCAGCGGTTGCAGCCGGTCTGGCTGCGCCGATTGCCCAAGGCTTGATGTCCACTGGCTATCTTTCCAAGCTGTTGGTCAACTTCTTTGGGAAGCAGTGGTTCCTGACCGGCCGGACATCTCACGCCTTTGTCAAAACCGTTGAGATTAACGACGTCATCACGACCCGGGGGCTCGTCCGAGAACGGGTGAACGAGGCGGATGGGGTCCGCCTCGTTCTTGACGTCTGGTGCCGCAATCAGAAGGGTGAGATGGCGACTGTGGGAACCGCGAGCGCACTTGTCCCCTAAGGGATTGACGGCTGGCAGCCGGTGCCTCCGGGAGCGCAGTGCACCGCATCATGCGCCGCCCGGTACCTGAGGACGGTCGGGGAGAAGGTGCGCCGGTACCTTCTCCCCGATACGGGGTCAGGAAGGATTTCCTTGCACGGCTGCCAGTGGGCTGATGATCGAGGCAGGTGATCCTTGTCGGAACTCCGACCATCTGGAGGTTTGCGTATTACGGTTCCCCTCGACGGCATCCGCGTGATCGATCTCTCCCGCTACATCGCGGGCCCCCTGTGTGCCCAACTCCTCGGGGACCTGGGCGCCGAGCCCCCTGGCTGCGAACCCCGGTCTCCGCCGGCACCCGGCGGAGAGGGAGAGCACCACGCCCCCGGCGCTTGTTCGGCCTCTGGCTGCCACGGATACTGCTCCGGCCGGGGGAATCATACGTCTCAGTGAAATGAAGCAAACGCCCTATTGTTGAAGGTCCGACGTGTGATCCACTACCTGCACGTCGTTCACATATATGATTGCCAATTCCGGCCCGGAGGCGGCGAACCGTGGTGCACCCCCGAAAAGCAAATTCCTATCACCTCACTTGAATCAAGGGAAGGACGAAGCCACATGAAGAAGGATCACACAGCCGAAAGGGAAATGAATCGTCGGAGATTTCTGAAGGTGATCGGCGCCACGGCGGCCGCGACGGCGCTGACCCCGGCGGCGAAGGCTCCCGCCCAGATGAAGGGCCTGACGCTGCGGACCGTCATCCACATGTACCCACCGACCCAGGCCATCATGGCGTTGCTGCCCGAGTACGAGAAGGAAACTGGGGTCAAGGTCGTGTTTGATCAGATTCCCTTCGGTGAGGGGTACGCCAAGCAGATGGCCGAGTTGACTGCGGGGGGAGGCCGGTACGACATGCTGACTCCCTGGAGCTACTGGTCGAACGGGGAGATCGGCACCGGACAACTGGAAGTGCTCGATGATTACATCGCCAAGGCCGGCGCAGCGCTCGACTTTAGCGATTTCGTCCCTGTGCAGAGGGACCTGTTCAAGTTCAAAGGCCAGCAGTACGGGATACCGATCTCGTCGCAGACGCATTACCACGTGTTCCGAAAGGATATCTATGCTGCGGCCGGGATCACTCTGCCCAAAGAGGGCGCCTTTACCATTGACGCCTTCGAGGCGACCGTCAAGAAGCTCCACATGTACCAGAAGGACGTTTTCGGGGCGACGTGGGCCTTTAAGCCGCTTGGCGCTTGCTTCATGGATTGGAGCGGGCTGTTCCATTCGGCCGATGGACACTATTTCGACGAAAAGCTGAACCCGACAGTCAACTCGCCCACTGGCGTGTTCTGTGGGGAGTGGATGAAGCGCATGCTCCAGTACATGCCTCCTGACGTACTCAGCTTTGGCAACCAGGAGCGGGATGAGACCTACCAGCGCGGTCTCGCGGTCCACCAGATCACGCTCCCGCTCTCGCGCGTCCCGGCCGTCTTCGACCCCCAGCGGTCCAAGGTCCAGGACAAGAGCACCTTTACCACCGTTCCCTTCAAGGGCATCAACGGTGTCACGAAATTCGACGTCGCGCCCTCTTTTGACGAGGGGTGGGCCTTCGTGATCAACAAGAAGAGCAAGAACAAGAAAGAGGCGTTCGACTTCATCATCTGGGCCTCGAAGAAGGAGAGGCAGAAACGTATGGCCCTCGAGATGACAATCGCGCCGGCTCGGACATCGCTGTATGGAGACAGGGAGATACGCGAGAAGCATGGTTGGCTGACAGCCGCGGAGAGGCAGTTCAAGGCCAATGAGATAGCGAAGAAAACTTATCCCAAGCTGCCCGAGTTTGGGGAGATCACCGAGATTGCGGGTGGTGAACTAAGCGCGGCATTTGCTGGACAGTATACGGTGAAGCAGGCCCTCGACCGCGCGAACGGGGCCATCGCGGCGCTCCTGAAGGAACGCGGCTACAAGGTCGGCAGTCACACCGGGAAGATGCCCTGGGAATAATGCCGGTGTGCCGAGATTTGGAGCCTATCCAAGCCCTTGTCAAGAAGTGTGCACTGCACGCACACCGTTGACGTAGGCCTCGCCGCGCGCGACGTCGGCGAGGAGTTCCGGCGCGTCGAGGCGACGGAAGGTCTTCTCCGCGAGCAGGAAGGCCTTCCGGTAGAACGTCACGAGCCGCTCCCACTTCACTCGTCTACACACCCCCTGACCTTACCTCGCCTATTCCGGGAGCATGGGGCCGCAGCATAGAAGGCATGTTGCGCGCATGCTTCGGATAGGCTCCACTCGAGGTTGGAGGCAGCGGATGGCAGTTCAGTCCAATCGGGCGCACGGTTCCCTTGGAAAACACGCCTGGGCGTACTGGTTCATCGCGCCCACGACGCTCACGATATTTTTGGTGTTTGTGTACCCGCTCGGCGTAGCCCTGTGGACCAGCCTCCACTATGACGTCATGATTCGCCCCGGCCTGTACCGCTTTAACGGTCTCGACAATTACCGGGCGATGCTGACCGAGCCGAGATTCTGGAGTGCGCTGAAGACAACCATGTTCTTTTTTGTCACTACGGTGGCTGTCAGCATGCTCCTCGGCTTGGCTGTGGCGTTACGGCTGGATCGGAATTTTGGACGATGGAACTGGATCAAACCTCTGTTTCTGATACCCATGGTGGTGACCCCGATCGTAGTGGGAATACAGTGGAAGTTCATGCTCAACTCTCAGATGGGCGTCATTACCTATTTCGCTCGATTGCTTGGCATCCCAGTCTCTGCGTGGCTCACGGAATCCGGTGGAGCCTTGTTCTGGGTGGTAGCGGTGGATGTGTGGTATTACACGCCGATCGTCATATTGTTGTTCTCAGCGGGTCTCTCTGCAATACCCGGCGAGGTGAAGGAGGCGGCTCGCGTCGATGGAGCCACGGAGTTGCAAACCGTCCGATACGTGACATTGCCCATGCTCAAGTCGATCGCCGTGACAGCGCTGCTCATCCGCACCATCGGCGGATTGCGGACCTTCGACACGATCCTGATTCTGACAGATGGAGGCCCGGGTCGAGTCACAGAGGTCGTCAACCTGTACGCCTACCGCGTTGGGTTCCACTACTTCGATATGGGAAAGGCTTCGGCGTTGGGGTGGCTGATGTTGGGGGTCGCGCTGGTGCTCGTCGCTGTCTATATTCGCCTCCTCAGAGCCACCGCTGAATCGTACAGCCACGCGTAATGTATCGCGAGTGCAAGGGATACAGGAGATTGAGCGGTGAATAACCGGCCACTGACCCCGGATAGGACGGCGACACTCTCGGCTGGTGAACAGGCTGGGGTGGCAGCGCGCACGGCGGCGCAGAGTATTCAGCGGCGATTCCGGTTGCAACCGAGTCATCTGCTGGATTTCGTATTTCTCGGGTCCTATCTCTTTGTGGCGCTGTTCCCGATCTACTGGATTATTGTCAGCTCGTTCAAAACGCCCCTGGACACACTGGCCATCCCGCCTCTGTGGCTGTTCAAACCCACTCTCAGCGCATACCAGAACATCTTCGTGTTCGACAACTACGGCTTGTACTTCTTCAATACCGTGGTTGTTGCGCTCGGGACGACCGTAATTGCCCTGGCTTTCGGGTCGCTGGCCGCCTATGCGCTGGATCGCTATCCATTCCGGTTCAGGGACGTGATCGCCTACGCGCTCCTGGGAACACGATTCATCTTCCCCATCGTGTATGCGATCCCCTTATTTCAATTGTTTAATCGGTTTGACCTGCTCGACACTCGGATCGGTCTGATCATCGCCTACACGACCTTCAGCCTGCCCTATGCCGTCTGGATCATGCAGAGCTTCTTCGCCGGGATTCCGACGGATCTTGATGAGGCTGCGAGCATCGACGGTTGCTCGCGGCTTGGTGCGTTCTGGCGAGTGATCCTGCCGATCGCGGCGCCCGGGCTGGGGGCATCGGCGATCTTCATTATGCTGCTGGCCTGGAACGAATTCCTGTTTGCGCTGATCCTCGCAGGAGGGGGGATGGCTCGAACCTTGCCAGTCGCTGCGTCGCTGCTGGTAGGCCAGCGAGAGATCCAGTGGAACGAGCTGTGCGCACTGGCCACGGCCACGATCGTCCCGCTCTTGGTGTTCCTCGGCTTTCTCCGGAAGCACCTGATCCGCGGCATGGTGGCGGGGGCTGTCAAGGGATAGGTGAGACGAGGCAGCCGGGAACCCCGGACGCTCTCGGTTGGTCGTGTAAAGCGCAAATCATCAATGGGCGCACGGAGGGGAGAACAGCTCGCACGGAAGGCCGGTGGGCGCAATGTATTTGAGGGATGCGGTTCTGCTTGGCGCCCACCAACTGCTCGCCGTCCAGGAGCAGCAGGGGCAGGTCCCCTAGGTTGGCCACGCGGAGCTCGGGCACGGAGCCCTCGTCGTCCACCTCCGTGATGCGCACGCGATCCCCAGCCTCGGCCAGGGTGAGCCACTCGGGCTCCGCCTGCATGGGCGCCAGGATGGGGATGTACCGCTCCCTCATCAGTACTATTCCGCTCGGACGCATGGCTGCCCCGGACGAGATCGCCAAAGCCGCCGTGTTCCTCGCGTCTGACGACAGCAGCTACATCACAGGCATAGAACTCTTCGTGGACGGGGGCATGGCACAAATCTAAACAACCTTATCTGGACGCTCATCCTGAAGATGGGTGTCAACCACTTTAGTAACCTCTTGAAATAAAAGAACCTGGCATCGATACGCTAGGCCGAGAAGGAGTCTCTGTTGTGGATCACCCTACAAAAAATACTTGAAGCTAGCCTGCTTTATGCATGAACGTACGCGTTCAGGACCGCGCCGGGCCAACGGTGAGCTGACCATGGGCTTCATGGACCTGCGGGAATAGCTCGCGACCCTCGAGAAAGAAAGCAGCCTGCGGAAGATCGCGGCGGCCGTCGACTGGGACCGCGAGATCGGAGGCATCGCGCGGCGCGTGCTCGAGAAGAAAGGGCCCGCCCTCCTCTTCGAGGACGTCCTCGGATATGAGAACGGCGGTGCACGAAACTGTTCACCGGCGGGCTCGGGAGCCGGGGGCGGCTGGCGCTGGCGCTCGACTTTCCGGCGGATGCCTCGAACTCGGACCTGGTTGATAAGGATAACGCACCGTGCACGGCAACGCGCTCCCCTGCGCGTTCGCTGTTCACACGACCACCGACAGGACGTTCCACATCGGAACGGGCCCGCCGGTGTTCCACGTCTACGTTCGCACCTCGGCCGGACAGAAAGCTCTCGAGTCGCTCAGCGAGTTGGCCATCTGCGAGGCCTACATGCGGGGGGATCTCGGCCACCCATTCACTATCGGTCGAGGTCTCGAGTACGATCCGCTCCCGGGGGGCAGTCTATGCCACCACGTCGAGTGGGGGGTCAGCCGCTTCATCCCATCTGCGCGCTTGACTCAGCTCGGCCCGCGTCGTACGGTCGGTGGCCTCGGTCGAGTAATCGAATCGAGGCCGGGGGGAGACATTAGTCGGAGCTACGGGATGCGCCTGATCCGCCGCGCTGTCAGTCGGTTCGGGAGTCCCAGCACCATGGACTTTGGGCCCGCCACCGCGGGTTCGCTCCCGGCATGGTTCGAGAGGAACCGGGTCCAGGGGCACACCCTGCTGCACATCAGGCCCTGGCTCGACAAACCGGAGTTCGCTCAGGCCGCAGTCGGCTTCAAGGCGTTGGGCGCCGGCGCGTTCGCACGGCACGTCAAGTCGGGTGACGAGGATCCATGGTGGCCGACAGCAGTGCCCCTGGCGGCCGACGGTCGCCCGCTCTCGGACCGAGACCGGTACATCGACACGAAGTTCATCCCGCGGGGCCGGAACATCGTCCAGGAGATCATCGACGAGGCCCACGGCGAAGGTCTGAAGATCGTGACCTACCACTGGCACATGGCCGAAAAGACGTTCGAGGACCTCAACCCGGACTGGCTCTGCAGGGACGAAGGCGGCATACCGATCGAGGGTCCACGCGGCATCCATCTGGACATCACGGGGCCCTACCGCGAGGTTGTGCTGACACGCCTACTCGAGCTGGCCGAGATGGGCGCCGGCGGTTTCTTCTTCGACTACCGGCACCTCCCGCCCCGAGGCTGCTGGGGCTCGGCGCTCGAGGAGGCCTGGAAGGCCGAGACCGGAGAGGCGGCAGCTCCACCTCGCAACGACGCCGACCCGCTCTACCGCCAATTCCTGGACTTCAAAGCGAAGAAGATCGAGGAGACGTTCGTCTACTGGCATGACGAGGTGAAGGCCGCCCACCCGGACGTCGTCTTCCTCGTCAGCACGACAACCGTCCCGGCCCTGACAGACCGCGAGATGACGACGCGGCTGGCGCACATTGCAGACTCCGCCAAGAACGAATACCGGCACGCCCTGAGGCCCGACTTCAGCAAGAATATCTTCCTGGAATACCCCGCCCTCGCGCCGGAGGATCACGTGCGCCAGGCCGTCGGCTGGACGGTGCTGCGAGACGCGGCCGACGGGCGGGCGCCTCACATCTGGGCTCCCGGTCTGCCGGATATCAACCACGCCAAGGCATTCGCCGCCAGTCTGATGACGTTCGGTTGCATCGCCAACATGGACGTCGACGCGCGTTGCCTCCTCGGCAACGCGGCCCCACAGCCGGGCAAGACGCCGGTGGAAGGACTCGAGGCGGCGTTTGCGCTCGGCGCCGCCGCGTCACCGCACTTGGCGGGCACCCGGCCGGTGCGGTGGGCCGCCGTCCACTTCGCCGAACGCAACCGCAACGCCCGCGCGGACGACTATCGCGCCGCCTGGGAGCAGGTGCTCTGGCCGCTGGTCGGCGCCTTCCAGGTGCTCTCCGAGGACGGCCTGCCTGTCGGGATCGTGAACGACGATCAACTCGAGCGGGGCGAGCTCGATGGGTACCACCTGCTCGTGCTGCCCAACGCTGATGAGTTGACCCGCGCGCAGGAGTGGGCTGTGGCAGCGTTCAAGGCCCTCGGCGGCGTGGTGATCGAAAACAACCCGGCGTGGCCGTGGAGCGACCCGGGCCGCAGGCACGAGGCGGCTGCCGCTTTTCGCTTCGCCATCGGTAGGTCGGGCCTCGCGACTGCGCCGCTCCGCGTCACAGGCGGGCCGGCGGGCAGGTACGCCGTCAGCTACCTGGACCGCAAGGCCGGCCGGCTGGTAGTCGCCGTGACCAACGACTTCAGCTGGGTCCAGATCACGGACTTGGCGAACGTGCCGCCCGCGATCAATCCACCGGCGCCACCCGTCGAAGGCGTAAGCGTCACGTGGCGTACAGGCCACGGCCTGCCGGAGTTTCCGCGCCTTTGGCCTTTCTTTTACCGGCTGCGGGTCATCGAAGCCATCAAAGGCACGCCGCTCAACGTGGAGCGATTCCCCGGCGGCTACCGGGTGAACGTGCCGAAGTTCTCCTTCATGGCGCTCGTGGTTGTCACGCGTGGCTTGCTTCGTCCGAGCCCGTTCCCCACGAGACGCTGAATCCGTCGATTCCTGGGCTCGTACCGAAGACGGGCAGCTGCGTCGACGGTGGAGAAGGTCACGCTTGCTTCTGACAAGGCAGACCCCGGGGCAAGCCCCTCGCCCAGAGGGCACTATGCATGTGGTTTTGACGGCGAGCAGAAGGAGACGCGGACATGGGCAACAACTTTACCGTCGTTCAGTCCCAACGCCAACACTTTGGCAATCAGCCAGGCAGCTTCAACAATATCGAGCCCGACGTTCCCTTCGTCGGTGCGGCAAAGGACTTTCCGTTCGCTTGCCCAAACGTGAATCCAGACGAAACTGCCTTTCTGCTGTTTCAGTCGCGTGGCGTCAACCATGCAAGAAACATCTTTCAAGTCAATGGAGTCCAGGTCTTCGGCGGACTACCTGTGAGCCCTTCCAGAGATACGTGGAACGGCAATGTTCTCCTCATAGAACGCCACCACCGATTGCGAGAGGCGGGTAACGTCCTGCACGTCGAGTCGCGCAATGCAAATGGCGGCGTCGGAGGCGACATCGACGACTTTATCATCGACAACGTGGTCATCCAGTACAAGACGCTGGAGGTGTCGCATCAGGGGATATTCGACGTTCGACACTACGGCGCGAAGGGCGAAGGCCAGGACAACGACCACGACGCGATTCTCGCTGCGCGTGACGCCCTCAACGCCGCGGGCGGAGGCGTCCTCTTCTTTCCACGGGGCACCTTCGTGGTCCGGAGCACCATCGAGCTCGACGCCGACACAACCGTCCTCGGTCTGGGAGCGGCCTCGGTGCTCCTGGCGAAGCCCGGCGTCGCCTGCTTCAACATGCTGCTCGTCCGGAACTCCAGCAACGTGCACGTCCGGGATCTCGTGCTCGATGGAAACCGCACCGAGACCATCCCTCCTGCCGACACGGACGACGAGAACACCGGCTGCGGGTTCCTGGGCTTGCCGGTAGGTGAGGGCCAGACGGGCCTGTCCATCAGGAACGTCATCGTTCGCAACCACCACCGATCCGGCATCCGCATCCTCGGCCCGCACAACTCTAACGATCTCTATCTGCTGAACGCGAATGAAGTCAAGGTGATCGGTTGCCAGATCCTCAACTGTGACAGCCGCGGCATCATCCTCACTCGCGTCACGCGGGCTCGTATCGCCGGCAACGTCATCACATCCTGCACGCAAGCTGGTATCCAGCTGGTGGTCAGCCGTGCAGCCGTCATTGACGGGAATGCGATCCAGAAGACCATCCAGAGGAGCGATACCCTCGGCGGTCACGGTATCGCCGCCGCCAACTGCTTCGACTACGTCATCGTCAACAACGTGGTCGGCGACAACGTGCGCTGGGGCATTGTTGCCTCGGGCGGCGTCGGGCTCTCGCCGGATCAGGGTTATCTCATGTCGCGGCGCTACGTCGTGGCGAACAACGTCTGTCGCGCCAATGGCGCGGGCGGCATTACCATCGACCCGTCCACCATCGACCCGATCACGGGAGAACCCACAGGGGTCATCCATGATTCCTTTGCCACGGTTGCCTCCAACGTCTGCGTGGCCAACAAGGGCCACGGCATTCATACCATCCACGCGGGGTATCTCGCCGTCCATGGCAACATCTGCGACGCCAACGACGACGCCGGCATCGCCATCGTCTCATCGCGGTACGCAGTGGTCGTCGGCAACGTGCTTACCGCCAACCACTACGGCGTCGGCTTCTGGGGTAACCCCGACGATGTGCCTGACGGCACGCCAGACCTGGGCCACCACCTCCTTGGCGGCAACGTGTACGAGAAGAACACGGACGGTGAGATCCGGATCGGAGAGTACCATCCTGCCATCCGGCAACTGCACGAGGTTTAATTTTGGAACACGATTACTAATTGAAACCGATCGTCCGGGAGCGCATACTCTCCAGCGAGGAACCGCATATGGCTGATGAGGACGAACTGGCGCTGCCGTTGGACATCCCATGGCGGCTGCTATCCAGGCGTGGCCCGGATTCGGCTGAAGATCCAACGTCGCTCTCGACCTTCGTATACGTCCCCCTCCTGCCGGAACTCGATGCGACCTATCCCGATGATCGTCTCGTGTATTTCAAGTTTAGCGTGTCGGTGTTTCCATTCCACCTGGATATTCCGCGCAAGCCACCTTTCGAGGTGCTCGACGAGACGTTCGCGCCGGTGTGGCGAATGGTTCTGGATGTCGAGATTACCGCGAACGGGCCGTCCCCGACTCCGGGTTTGAAGCCATATTTTCTCTCGGCGGCTCCGACTCGCCGCGCCATCGTCGAAACGGGAGTTGTGGGCGACTACTTCACCGAGGGCGAGAGCGATGAGGTCGCGATAGGCCGAAGCGGCTCTCACCTGATCGAAGGATTTCATTCCACCACGAAGACACGAAAATTCGGCATCGGCGGCGCGGCGGGAGGACTGGCTTTCGGCATGCTGCCGATCGGAGTTGGAGCGTCCTACTCCCGTGGCAGCACGTCCATCAGCGGCGGGCGGGAAGTGAGCGAGCAACTCGACCAGACGAACCGGCAGGCGAGCGACGAGCGCAAAGAGCTGCTCAGCCACATGACGAACGTGAACAACGTGCTGACCTTGCTGAACGGAAGCCTCGTCGGCACCAACAATCTGCATTTCTCGCTCTGGCCGCAGCCGCTCAGACCGCTCAGCATCGATCCTAATGACGAGAACCTGTGGTTCGCAGAGCTGCTCAAGCGCCGATCGAGCGGCATCGAAGGCATGCAGGACTTCTACGCCGTCGCCGTCGTTCCGCGGGGAGACGGGTTTTGCCTCACCGAGAATCTGCGCCGCGTATCGGTGCTCGAGGCCCCATTGCCCGAACCTCCGGTTCGGCCGTCGGTGCTCTTCGACTCCTTCCAATTCAATCTTAACGACTTCGTCAAGGTCTTTGTCTACCTCTCGGGGAAGTATCCGGAGGGCACACCGTTGGAAGAGCTCGACGTATCAGTCGAGGATCTACTCGCTCCCGACCCTTCAGCGGTTCCGCCATTTCCCAGCTCGCACACCCGAGCCGCGCTGCAAGGTTGGTTCGACGCGGTTGGAGCCGTCTGGATTCCGAACCCACTTCCTCCGCTCCCGCCGCCGTCTCCACTAGGGCCTCTCGAGACCGCGCAATTGAATGCCTGGGTGACCCAGGCGCAAGCTGTCCTCGCCACTCTTCCAACCGTAGTCAAGATCGACCCTGTGCCGCGCCCGGTGGTTTCCGGTTGGATATTTTCGAACTCGGCGGCGCCTAGCATGTTTCGTCTGCAGGCCCTCACGAACCCGCCGAGCTTGCCTGTTCCGTACAAGTGGGTGCAAGACATCTGGATGGAAGCGGCGCAGTACGATTACGAGTCGGAGCTCGCCAAATCGCCATTGCAGCGCGGCACGGTCCTCGTCGACGATCGTCAGATCGACATCTGCGCGGACCTTGATCAGGAGGGCACGATTGGCGAAGTGACCACCACGATTCCAAGTCCGCCAACAGTCGGCGTCCTGCCGTCCTTCCCTCTTTCCACAGTTCTCCGCCCGCGGGACCCGACCCAGCCTCGCGATGTGCGCAGCGAAGGCCGCGGGCTGGTATCGGCGTGGGGAATACTCGAAGCGCAGCTGGGGAATCGGATCGCAGGCGCATCAAAAGTCGCGGCCGCTCCATTGAGTTTTCAAGAGCCGCGTTTGGTGGAGATCTTCCTTCGCCGCGCCGAACGGCTGGCCACCGATGATAAGCGAAACGTTTCCCTCGCCGAGGTCGTTCGGCGTTTTCGACTCGCTGCGACCGAGGCTCAACAACTCAAGGCGAAGGGTGTAGCGAATCTTTCGTCTCTCGCCTCGTCGATTCTTGCAGCACGTGAGCTCGAACGGTTGGCTCACGTGCAGCCAAAGGCAATCTTTCGGGAGCGGCGGACACAGGAGCCGATCGGTTCGCGGGCGCTTGCCCCGGGACTCGCGAACGCCCTGCTACGATCCATTGGCGCAGCGCTCGATACCTCCTTCAAGAAGCGTGCGCGGCCCCGGATACGTCCTCGCCACATGCATCGGCACGACCCTCGTCGCCGCAAGAAAATCTCGTAAGGCCTCGGGATGCGACGCAGGTCCTCTCGCCTGATCCTCGGCCCGATTGTCGGCCATACCGACGATAGTTCGACCCGAATCTGGATCCAGGCCGGCCGGGATCCGGCTGACTATAGTCTCCGGATTCCGGGGCGTGGTCTGTTTCCGTTCGTCAGTACGGAGGGACCGGAGCCCGAATTTGGCACCGCTATCGCGGTCGCTGATCAGCTGAGGCCGGAGCATCGATATCGATATAGCGTTTTGTGTCGCGGTCAGGTGGCGCCGGGAGGCAATGGATCGTTTCGGACGATGCCGAGGCCCGGGTCGATGGCCGACGTGCTCTTCGTGACCATGTCCTGCAGCGACTGGAAACGTGACGGCGCCTGGCTGGAACTGGAGCAGTTCGTCGAGGACCAGCAGCCGCGATTCATCCTCATGATCGGCGACCAGGTTTACCTGGACTTCGGCAACCCCGATGCCGAGAAGATCTGGCCGACGCACCTGAACACGCCGCCGGCAAGACGCCGCCAGATCATGGCGGAACGGTACCGGGAGCATTGGCAGCGCACATCCGTTCGCAAGGTCATGGCGAATACGCCGACCTACATGCTATGGTCGGATCACGAAGTGCGTGATGGCTGGGGCTCGTGGGCATCCGATAGTCCGACCCTGCAGGCCAAATATCCCAAAGGGGCCGCGATTGCCGCCCAGTACAACGCCTTCTTCGAAGACGCGCGCAAGTTGTATTGGCATTTTCAGATGTGCCACAACTTTGCCACTCCGATCGCCGAGCCGTATGTGCCAGGCAGTCGGATGACGATTCCGGTCCAGTTTCGATGTGGCCGACTCGCCGTTCTCATGCTGGACGACCGCGGTGACCGCGATCTCTGGCGAGACGCAGACCGGGCGCTCGGCCACGAGCAGTGGAGCTTCATAGAGAACGAGTTCCTGCCGAATCTTCCTCCCGACATCGACGCGCTCGCGATCGCCACCCAGGGACCTATCGTCGGGATGTCGCCGAACGGCGAAGTCGTGCGCTTGCTGGGCGACAAAGAAGACGACGTCGAACTCTTCAGGCGCGGCGATGCCCGAGGGTTGCTCGATCTCCAGAACAAGAGCGATGACACCACCGACTACCTCTATGCGGGCGTCGACAGGCTCGTATTCAAGGGGCTGCTTCCCGACAACGATTTGCGAATCGCCGACTTCGACGATCTTCGCGACCAGTGGTCGCACCCGCGATGCCAGCCCGAACAGGAACGACTCATCCGTCGAGCGGGAGATGCCCGAATGACGAATCGCGAGATGGGCAATCCCCGGGCTGTTATGTTTGTTGGAGGGGACATCCATACCGGTGCTCTGTATGACATTTCGGTTGCCGATCCGGGATTCACCGCACCGTGCCTCATCTCCTCAGGAGTCGCGCAGGCAAAAGGTCATCTCGTCGGACTGAAGTTGGACGATGACCATACGGTTGCCGACGGCATTCGCGCCGAGCTCAAGCACGTGGTCGGCGATTTCAACTTCGGCATTACACATATCTTGTTTAATGGCGGAACTCCTGTGATCACGAATGCCCTCGGACACCCGAATACGAGCGAGGTCTACGCCGTCAAAATAATTTGAACCGCATTGGAATCCATCGCCGCGCTAAAGCTACCGCCGTGAAACCCTTGAAACGCCTCCTCCGTTTGGCGCGCCGGAGCGAATTGCCGGAGTAGTCGAGCGTTGTTTTCACGAGCCCAACAATAAAGCCAGAAGGGAACATCGCAATGTCTCGTCCACAGCGCTTGCGCCTCGGCGCATCAATGACCGGCATCGCCGCAGTCCTCTTATCAGAGAGGAATCATTTGGCCTGCATTTCACCATAGCGCCTAATCATTGAAAGCGGAGGCTCCTTTTGCAGCAGGTCCGATTGAATGTTCACGGCATCTTCTTTTCGACCAGCTTTTGAAAGCGCGGATCTTTGCGCAATGGACTCCAAGCCGGATCGAGTTGGAGCAAAGCCGGCGTGAGTGGGACAAAATAAAACCAGCTATGATAATGTGCGCTCAGCAACTGCGGCAATCGCGCGAGCGCTGAATCATTCTCGCCGAACTGCACCTCGATGCGCAGCAGAGTGTCCTGCGCCCCCGGCACCAGAAGTCGTGCGCTCCCGCGCCGCTCTGCCCATGCCCAGAGATGGATACGCCGGCTCGCTAACGGCCGCGCTCGGGCTACGGCCTTCACCGGGCCCGCTCGGTCGGCCGCGCGACGCGGGATCGGGCTCACGATCGCCAAGGCCGGGGCCGCCTCGGACGTCTGCCCTGCCGTTGCCTGATGGTCCCGTGGAGGGCTCCCGCTCTGTAACTCAGAACCCCGATTGAGCGCGCGCGTCCCGTCCCGTAGGAACTCATAATTGAGAGTTACCCTCCATTCACCGCATCCTCGCGCATCTCGGGCTAGGGGCTTTTATCCGCGCTGTGCCAAGGCCGGGATCGGTCCGCGGCGAGGTCAGCCGTGACTGACAATGGCTCTTATGTCGCCTATACTCTGGCGCTACAGGTGCCCGGTGCGACCCTGGGCCTCCGCGAGGGGGCAGCGACGCTCGAAGTGCTGGCGCGCGACGGGTTCTGGCGGCCGATCCGTGTGGACGATCGGCCGATCCTGACGGCGCCGGTGATGCTCGACTTCACGCCGCCCTCGCTCGAGGTGGTGGCCGCGACGCGCTACTGGGCGCAGGGCGGCGGCGGCCTGGTCGTGCTGCGATCCAAGGGCTCCTCACGCGTCGCCGTCACGGTCGGCGGACTTGCCTTCCGCGCCTACCCGGCCGGGCCGGCCGAATCCAACCTCTTCATCGACATCGTCGCCCTGCCCTGGAACTACGAGGCCGGGACGCCCATCACGGCGGTTGCGCAGGACGAGGCGGGCAACGTCACCTCGCGCGCCGTCACCGTCGACGTCAAGGCGCGGCGCTTCAAGACCGACAGCATCGAGATGAAGGACGAGTTCCTCCAGCGGAAGCTGCCCGAGCTCCTGCCCGAGCGCGCCGGCGCGATCGCGCCGGGCGATCTGCTTGCGGCGTTCCTCACCGTCAACCGCGACAGGCGCAAGCAGGCCGAGGACATCAAGCGCGCGCTGTCGGCCAAGACGCAGCCGCGCCCGCTCTGGGAAGGCGCCTTCGTCCAGCCGCGGAACACGAAGGTCTTCTCCAACTTCGCCGAGACGCGGACGTACCGCTACCACGGCCAGGACGTGGACACGCAGGTGCACTTCGGCTACGACCTGGCCGCAGTGCAGCAGGCCCCGGTGCCCGCCGCCAACTCGGGCGTGGTGGTCTTCGCCGGGCCGCTGTCGATTTACGGCAACGTGGTCGTCGTGGACCACGGTCTCGGGCTCCAGACGCTCTATGCCCACCTCTCGTCCATCGCCGTGAAGGAAGGCGACCCGGTCGTCAAGGAGCAGGAGCTCGGGCGGACGGGGAGCTCGGGGCTCGCTCTGGGAGACCATCTCCACTACGAGGTGCTGATCAACGGCGTCTCGGTGACGCCGCTCGAGTGGTGGGACGCCAGATGGATCCGTGACCACGTTGGCCGGCCGCTCCGCGAGGCGAGCCTGCCGCTGCTCCAATCCGTGACGCCGACTGAAACGCAAGACGATGCGGGCCAGGCGGCGGCCCGCCGGCGCCGCGCCGCCCGCTCGCGCTAGCCGGGAGCCCGCTCCTCGCCCCGCCCGTTACCGGCTTCCCTGTTCCGCCGCCACGCGTCTGAGCCGGCGCTGTAACCACTTCTGCGAGCCTCATTCTTCGAATTCTCGAAAAGCCAATTCCTACGAGCCTTGAACTGACACTTCGGTTTCCGCTAGGATGCGACCGCATGGACGACCTACCCTGGACCCTGTCCCTGTCCGCGCTCGGCACCGGCCTCATCTTCGGCTACGCCATCCAGCGGGGCGGCTTCTGCCTCACCCGTGCGCTCTCCAACGCCGTGCTGATGAGAGACGGCAACATTCTGCGGGCCTACGTGCTCGCCCTCTTGGTGGCGATGGTGGGCGTGCAACTCATCGAGACGCTCGCCCTCGTCGACATTCCGGTGCGCCCGCTGCGCTGGCTCTCGAACATCGTGGGTGGTCTGCTGTTCGGGGTCGGGATAATCCTCTCCGGCGGCTGCTCGGGCAGCACGTGGTACCGCGTCGGCGAAGGCGCCATCGGCGCCTGGGTCGTGCTCCTGGGCTTCGCCCTCGGCGCCACCGCCGCGGGCGTCGGCATCCTCTCCCCGGTGCGGACGCTGCTTCAGAAGCCCATGGTCACCGTGGGAGACGGCGGGGCGCCGACTCTGGCCAACATCGTCGGGCTGTCACCCTGGATCGTGATCGCCATGATTATCGTGCTTGGCGGCATCTGGCTCATACGCGGACAACGCGAACCCGAACACGGCAAGTGGCCCTGGCCCGTCACCGGCGCCGCGGTCGGTGTGATGATCACTGTAGGCTGGTGGGCCTCCGCCTTCGGCGACCGACCGGTCGGCATCACCTTCGCCGCCAACACCGGCCACCTACTGACATATCCGTTAGTCGGCTACCCCAACCGAGTCACCTGGAGCATGCTGATGGCCCTCGGCGTCCCCATAGGGGCTTTCGTGGCGGCATGGACAACGGATCAATTCCGCTGGAAGTTGCCAGCAGGCTGGAGCCTCGTGAAGATCTTCGCGGGAGGCTTGCTCATGGGAGCGGGCGCGCTAGTCGCCGAAGGCTGCAACATCAACCAAGGACTCACGAACTCCGCCACTCTGGCACTCGGAAGTCTCCTGACACTCGCCTCGATGACCGCCGGAGCCTGCGGCACCCTCTGGCTCTTGTTTCTCCGGAAGAGCTGAGCTCTTCCCGCCGGTCCGGAGGGCAGGGCCGGCGTGGGGTTTCCGTGAGAATATGGGGATCGACCTCTATTCCTTTGCCGGTCGCATATCACGGAACTGCTCAAGACGCTCCGCGGGGACGGATCCCGATGACGGAGGGCGCCGGCTGCTGCTTCTGCCCGAGCAGCCGGAAGACCAGCACCAGCACGGCCAGCATGTCGATGGCCCCGCCCGCTCCCCACATGATGATCCCGCCCCACGCCTGATCTTCCTGGGCGCCGAACACCAGCACGCGCGGGGCGAGCGCATAGGACGAGTAGAGCACCCAAGGGAC
>WNGB01006635.1_pt1 | contig 18331 bp, 15 predicted proteins | sample 5400681 | NCBI WGS metagenome assembly WNGB01 (sample SAMN13153367, study PRJNA577476) | soil metagenome | isolation source: 115 cm soil or saprolite under grassland replicate 2 | place: USA:California | collected 2016-06-15 | reverse complement strand
CGGCAAGGAAAGGGATCACCCTCTTGCTCTCCGCATCGGGCAAGAAGGTCGGGGCCCTCGTCGCGGTGGCGGCCTTGGCGACCGCCGTCTGTTTCACCTACTGCTGGGCGCCGCACGCGGGGTTCGTAGTACCGCCTTTAGGCGGTGTTGGGCCGCAACCGCCTGAAGGCGGTACTACAAACGCAGAGCCGGCCGACCCGCTCCCGGCCCAGGGCGCTGTTCGCCTCGGCACGGCCCGATACCGCCACGGCAGCCGGATCGAGAGCATGGCCGTGTCCGCCGACGGCAAGCTCGCCGTTACGGCCAGCGGGTATGGCTCGTTCTCGCCTGCACGGGTGTTCGACCTGACCGATGGCCGCTGTCTTTATTCCCTCCCGCATGAGCGCGGGTCGAACGCCGAGGCCGTGGGCCTGTCGCCGGACGGGAAGACCCTGGCCGCCAGGGACGACAAGTTCCTCTCCTTCCGGGACGCGGCGACGGGAAAAGAGCTTCGCAAGATCAAGTATTTGCCAGAGTCCGGCGGCTCGCGGTCGCCCACCGACTGGTTGACGTTCACGCCGGACGGCAAACAGCTCGCGGCCACGTTGCTGGGACAGGCGGTCCACTTGATCGACGTGGGAACCGGTGAAGTGAAAAAAACGTTCGACCTGGGCGGGGCGGCCCGCGCCTGCGTCTTCTCCCCCGACGGGAAGCTGATGGCAACCGGCGGCTACGAATCCGAGCAGAACGTCTATTTCGCCCGGTTATGGGAAGTCGCCACGGGGAAAGAACTGCGGCGCTTTGCGATCGGGCACGAAATCAACCAGAGCATTGGAGCGCTCGCGTTCTCGCACGACGGGACGACGCTCGCTGGCGGCTGTTGGCGCGACGGTCGGCTCCGTCTCTTTGAGGTGGCCACCGGCAAGGAGTTGAAGGTCTTCCCCAAAATCGGGAGCAATATCCACAGTGTGGCGTTTGCCCCCGACGGCAAAACGGTCGCCGCAGCCGGCGACAACGTCTACCTGTACGACCCTGCTACGGGCAAGGAACGGCTCCGCATCGAACGGCGGGCGCGGGGACTCGCGTTCAGCCGGGACGGCTCGGTCTTGGCCGGCGCCGTGAGCGGAGCGATCTACCGGTGGGACGCGGCCAGCGGGCGGCAGCTCACCCCGGCCGCGGCTCAGGACAGTGCCGTGGAGCAGATCCTGGTCAGCCCCGATGGCCGGAGGGTGTTCACCACCGATCAGGACGGCGACCTCCACATCTGGGACACGACCGGCAAGAAATCCCCCCGCCGGATCGCGGGTGGGATCGAGAAGGGAGTCGTGGCGAGCCCGGATGGCCGGTTCCTGGCGTGGGCCGTCGCGGACGACTCGGTACGGATCGAGCGCGTGCCGGCTTCGCGGCCGACGCTACGGTGGCGGCGTTCCTGCCGGACGGCAAGACGCTCCTCACGCTCGGCGGCGGCGTCGCGACCGTCCGGCTCTGGGACGTCGAATCCGGGAAGGAACGGCGTTCGTTTCCGGTCTCACCGAAGTTGGATGCCAACCTTTACGACTCCGCCAAGTGGTCCTATCTGCGCTGGATCACCCGGCGGGCCACGCTCTCGCCCGACGGCAAGATGCTGGCGATCGGCCTCGACTGGGGGGAGAGCTTCAGTGCCGAGGATCGCGGCGTGCCCGTCCGCCTCTGGGACGTGACGACGGGCAAGGCCGGGCACGGGCTCAAGGAGCCCATGAATGCCGTGGACGTCCCCGACGAAGCGGGTTCGGGGGATACGACCGAACTGGGCAATTCGCGGGCGCGATTCAACAGGAAAATGAAGTCGACGGGCGGCCGGGCGTTCTCCCCGGACGGGCGGCTCCTCGTCGACTGGGCGGAGAACCCGTTCGGGCCCAGCCGCATGGACCACGTCTACGTCTGGGACGCGGCGACGGGCCGGGCGGTCGCGACCCTCGCTGCCGGCCCGCGGCCCGGTGCAGCGAACGCGGCGTTCGCGCCCGACGGGCGTACCCTGGCCACCGCGTCGGCGGACGGAATCGTCCGGCTCTGGGAGGTGGCGACGTGGAAGGTCCGGGCCGAGTTCCGCGGGCACCGGGACCGGGTCACAGCCCTGGCGTTTGGTCCGGACGGCCGGCTGTACACGGGTGGGCTCGACACCGTCGTCCTCGGGTGGGACGTCTGGCCGCCACGGGGGCCGGCCAAGTGAAGCCGCTCGCCGCAGTCAACACGTTGCGGAGAATGAGTTGAACCGTAGTTCCGCGGACGACCTGGCGCTGCTCGGTGCTCAAGGGTGATTGGATCGCGTGAGGAACAGGCCCTTACGCCAGGAGCGCCATCACATCGCCCTTGGTGATCCCGTCGTCGGGGTAAAGCACCTTATCCGGATGGGTGATCTCCACCTCCTCCGGTGCTGTTCGTATGGTGGTTCGCCTGACCATATCGTCCCCTCCACTCCGCCGTTGCCAAAAAGAGCAACTTGCATGCCGCGGGCGTGGATGGGGACACGCGCGAGCGCGCAGGGCTACGGGCGAGGGCGTTCGGCGAGCAGCTTAGGACGGCGACCTGTCACCACGAACCGCCGTCGCGGTGCTGCCCGGCGCCGGCACGGTGCCCTGTTCGCGGAAGGCCGTTTCCGAACCGGTGGCAACCGCCTCGACCAGCTGACCCTTTTCCAGGTGCAGCACACGCTGGGCGCGCTGGGCAGCGCGCGGATCGTGCGTCACCAGCAGGATCGTTTTGCGGAGGCCCTTCTGCAGTTCGTCCAGCAGGTTCAGGATCTCCTCGGCACTGCGCGCGTCGAGGTCGCCCGTCGGCTCGTCGGCGACGATCAGGGTCGGGTCGGTCACGATGGCACGGGCGATGCCGACGCGCTGCTGCTGGCCGCCGGACAGCTGCCCCGGGCGGTGGTCCAGGCGATTCGACAGGCCGACGAGGTCCAGCGCCGTCAACACCTGTTGCCGCCGCTGAGCAGAGGTGAGTGGCAGCAGCAACAGCGGCAACTCGACGTTCTCGTACGCGGTCAGCACCGGCAGCAGATGGTAAAACTGGAAAATGAAGCCGATGTGCCGTGTCCGCCAGCGTGCGAGGTCGGCCTCGGACATCGCGGAGATCAGCTGGCCGCCGATGCGCACCTCGCCTGCGCTGGGCCGATCCAGGCCGGCGATGAGGTTGAGCAGCGTTGTTTTCCCCGAACCGCTCGGGCCCATCAATCCGAGATATTCAGCCTCCCGGACCTCCAGATTCAGATCCTTGAGCACGTCAATCTGTTCGCTGCCCCGCGTGAAGTACTTGTGGATCCCCCGCACCTGCACGATCGGTTCCGCAGACATACCGGCTCCTCGATAGGGAACTCACGGGAAACGGCGAACGGCCGGCGTAAGCCGGCTGGTCTGTCTTGCTCACCAGCCGGCTGACGCCGGCCGTTCGCCTGTTGTGGTCGCTCGCTCTTATTTTCGCTCCGCCGCTGCCGGGGGGTTCAGAAGACGAACGATGGCCCCCATTTCCGGGCGCAGGAATTTCCCTTCCTCGTCGTCGGGCAGCGTGAAGTTGCCTTTCGTGTCGCGGATCAGGATCTTGACCCGCACTGGCACGGCCCCCTTGCCGCGGTCGGCAATCGGCATGAGGCGCGAGACATAGCCGGGGTAGACGCGGTCCGGAAAGGCCTCGGCCCGGACCTCACATTTCTGTCCCTTGAACGCCTTGCTGATGTCGCGCTCGGCGATGGATAGGTCCACTTCCAGGTCGCACAGGTCCGCCATCTCGCAGATGCTGGCCGACACGTTGAAGGCCATCGGGTTAACCGTGTTGAACTGCTCGGTCTTCTTGGTCAGGATGATGCCGGTGATCGGGGCGCGGACGATGCAATTGTCCAGCCGCCATTTCGCCTTGGTGACGTCCGCTTCCGCCTGGCGCACGTCGGCGCGGGCGGAGGCGATGCGCTCCGCGCGCGGCTTGAACATCATCTTGTAGGCCAGCCGCAGTTTCTCCACCTTGCGCTCCTGGACGCGTGCTGCCGACTCCGCCACCTCGAAATCGCGCGCCGAGACAGACCGCGTTCCCGTCAGGTTCTGGTTGCGCTTCCATTCCAGGTAGAATTGCCGATAATCCGCCTCCGCGCTCTCCAGTTCCGCCTTGGCTTGCTCCGTCTCGTCGGGCAGGCTGATAACCAGTTCTTCCAACCGGTGTTTGGCACCCTGCCGGGCGGCCACGGCGCGGGCGTGGTCGGCCTTGTAGTCGATGTCTTCCAACTCACAGAGGATGTCGCCTTCCTTGACGCGCTTGCCCTCGACGACGTCCAACTTCATGACCATGCCGCTGACCTTCGGGCTGACCTGGATTTGCCGCGGGGGGATGATGTAACCCTTGGCCTCCAGCGCGACCTCGCCCGTGGGGGCGTCCTTGGTGCGCTGCGGCGCGGCCGCGGCGTTCTTGGCGGAGGCGTTTCTGTCCGCCTCGGTCGCCTGGGAGGAGTTCGCCAGGACCGCATAGCCGAGACAGCCCGTGCAGACGGCGAGCACGGCGCACAGCGTCCAGGGCAGCCAGGCACTCCCGCCACGCGGGGGCGGTTCGGGCAACCGCAGGGAACGCACGCGGTCGCTCAGCGACGCCGGGCCGTTGCGCGCGGCGAGGCCGGAAGGATCATCATCGATATGAACTTCGCTCACGGTTCATCCCTCGTTGCCCGGCGCCGCGGTGGACGCCCCGCGCTTGCGTCCGGTGAATCTGCTGATCTTGCCGTTGGCTCCTGCGTGGGTGCCCTGGCGCCGTTTTTCACACCCAGATACGTACCAAGCACATCCAGACAAAGTTGCAACATCTCGGCGCCGTCGAAGGCGGTCGGGTCGGCGGCGGCCTGCATCGCCAGGCCGTGCAGCAGCGCCTGGATGAGCGTCGCCATCGCCCGCGGCGGCACCGCCTGCTTGGCCTTGCCGTCGGCCAGCGTGACCTCCAGGCCGCGCGTCATGTTGCTGCGCCATTCCTCGTACAGGCTCGCCAGACGCTGGCGGAAGTCCTCGCGATAGCCGATCTGCGACAGAAAGGTATATTGCAGACAGTGAAACTCCGGGCTGACGGGCGGCTGGGTCAGCATCGCCGTGAAGAGGTGCCCGATCCACTCCCAGGCGCCGGCCTCGCAGGCGGGGCGATCCGTCACGGACTCTGGCTGTCCGAGCCGCTGATACATCAGCTGCAGGACGCGATCGAAGACGGCCAGCAGGATGGCTTCCTTGGCGGGGAAGTAATAGGTGAGTTGGCCGCGGCTCATGCCGGCCTTGTTCTCGATCTCGGACAGCGACAGGTTGTGCAGCCCCTGTTCGGCAATGACGGCCACGGCCGCCTCGACGATTTGCTCCTTCCGGATGCTGGCGATGTCGATCCGTGGGTTTTTCATGAAGCCCGTTCAGTGGATGTTTCGTGGAACGACAAGTTTCTTCCGGGCGTGAGGACTAGACTGATCGATCTAGTATTCCTGAACTCACGAGAATGTCAAGACGAGTTGGGAGGCTGGGCAAACTTTCCTGGCCGGTGCCGCTTGTGGTGGTCGGCTATCTTGCGGCCTTTGGGGCGGCTCGTATAATTGCCGGTGGATCAGGCTCGACCTTGCTCGGGCGCCCTTTCCTTCCAGGCGAGAACATCATGCGTATATGGCTCCGGAATGTCTCCGTCGCGGTCAGAACCGTGGCCCAGGGGCTGTGGCTCACTCTCTGGTACTTCGTGCAGACCTACAAGCGCAAGGCGTTCACGCAGCACTTCGAGTACCCCGAGCTGCCTGTCTCGGTCAAGCCGCGCTATCGCGGCTTCCACCGCTTCGACCTGACGACCTGCATCGGTTGCGATAAATGCGCGCGAGCTTGCCCGGTGGACTGCATCTATATCGACAAGATGAAGAACCCGGTCGGCAAGGGCTTTCGGGTCAATGGCTTCAAGATCGACTATACCAAGTGCATGTTCTGCGCTCTGTGTGTCGATCCGTGCCCGGTCGACTGTATCTTCATGGGCTCGAATTACGATCTGAGTTGTTACAGTCGCGATGGGTGTATCGTTGACTTTGCCAAGTTACCGGTGGACACGGCTTGGGGACAGGCGACGCTCAACCCGACCGCCGTGGCTGCCTCGAAGTTGACGGCCGAGCCGGTCTGGACGAAGCCGCCCGACCCGCCCCCGCCACCGAAGCCCGCCCCCGCCGCGGCGAAGCCATGACCGTTGGAGTCCCGGCTTTAGCCGGTGCCGTTGCCGGCTAAAGCCGGGACTCCAACTTGAGTGAACCGAAAAGAGACCCTGTCCGGCGCACCGGAAGCGCCGGACGCATGAACCGTGACTCTGTCGAGGAGGTCCGAACCCAGTAGCCGGCTCGTAGGGAGGGACAGACAATGACCGTCCAGAAACGTGCCCGCAAGAAGAAGTATTTCACCGTCGCCGAGGCCAATGCCATCTTGCCCTTGCTGCGTTCGATCCTCCGCGACGTGACCGAACTCGCCCGCGATCTGACCGAACGCCACGAGCGCCTCAGCCGCGTGCAACCGCCGCCGCGCGGTCAACTTGGCGAGGCGTACCGCGAGGAACTCCTGCAAATGCAAGGGGAGTTCGAGCGCGGGCAAGATCGGATGCAGGAATACATGGTGGAGTTGCAAAACCTGGGGATCGAGTTGAAGGATCCGGGGAGCGGACTGGTGGACTTCCCGGCGATCCTGGCGGACCATGAGGTGTACCTGTGCTGGCGACTCGGTGAGCCGGAGGTCGCCCACTGGCACGAACTCGACGCCGGCTTCGCCGGGCGGCAGAAACTCAAGGCGAACGCCACCAAGTGCTGAGCCCTCAAGCCCACGGGTTGCAACTCGTGGGCTTCCCCTGGACAACGGACGCTCGACATGACGACGCTGGTCTTCTACCTGGTTGTGTTCCTGGCGGTGGGGGTGTTTTTCCTCTTCATCCACCTGGTGCTGGGGCGGCTGTTGCGGCCGACACGCACCGACCGCGAACGGCTCGAACGCCCCGACCTGGAAGAGGACCGGTTGACGGTCTACGAATGCGGCGAGCCGACCATCGGCAGCGCGTGGGTGCAGTTCGACCTGCGCTATTACGTCGTCGCCCTGCTCTTTGTGATTTTCGACGTCGAGGTCGCGTTCTTCTTCCCGTGGGCCACCGTCTTCGGCAAGACGAACGAGCTGGCCAAGGAGAGAATCTCGCCCGAGCAGCGGATCGAGGTAACGAAGCAACTGACCCCGGCGAACCTCCCGGCCATCAGCGGACCAAACAAAGGCAAGCCCGAGGAGACCATCACACCGATCGAACAGGGCGACGCCTATCAGTTCGCCTGGCTGGCGATGATTGACATGGCAGTCTTCTTTGGCATGCTGCTGGTCGGTTTCGCCTACCTGTGGCGGCGCGGCGATATTGACTGGGTCCGGAGTACCGCGGCGGAACGACAGGCCGCGGCCCAGCCCCGGGCGGCCCCTGCGCGTCCCGAGCCTGAGACGCTGGTCGGGGCCGGGACAAGGCACACTTCTTGAAGTCAACAAGCCCACCCGTTGCAACGGGTGGGCTTTGCCTGAGGAGATATTCTAATGGGCTGGCTGGAAGGACGTTTTGAAGAGAGCGTCATCACGACGACGCTGGAACAGGCGATGAACTGGGCGCGCGAGTCGAGCATGTGGCCGATGACCTTCGGCCTGGCCTGCTGCGCCATCGAGATGATGGCCTCCGGTGCCTCGCGCTACGACATGGACCGCTTCGGCGCGGGCGCCTTTCGGGCGACCCCGCGGCAGGCGGACCTGATGATCGTCGCCGGTACGGTCAATTACAAGATGGCCAGCCGGGTCCGCCGTCTCTATAACCAGATGCCCGATCCGAAATTTGTCATCGCGATGGGCGCCTGCACCTGCGGCGGCGGGCCTTATTACAAGTATGGCTACAACGTCGTCAAGGGTGTCGATCTGGTGGTGCCGGTGGACGTTTATGTGCCGGGCTGTCCGCCGCGGCCCGAGGCCCTGCTCGAAGGGCTGATGCGCATCCAGGACAAGGTGCGCGGCATGAAGGATCTCACCAGGGATCAGCCGGTCGAGGTGCCCATCCCGTCGCGGACTGGCTACGTCCTGTTGCCGCCCGAACTGAGCGATCCCGATCCGGTGAAGGCGATGGAAAAACAAGTCGCCTTCGCCAAGCGCACCAAGGAACTGGCGTCGCCCGCCAAAGGCTGATTTCCTCGCGAGCGGCGCGGCGTCAGCCCGCCGGTGAGTACCTTCCTCCACCGGCGGGCTGACGCCGCGCCGCTCGCCGACAGGATTCCCCCCATGACCTCCGCAGAAATCATCGCAGCCCTCGAAGCGAAGTTTGGTTCCCGCATCAAGGCGAAGAAGCTCGACGCGCTCGACCCGTTCGTCGTCGTGGACACCGCCGACCTCGTCGAGGTCTGCCGCTTCCTCCGCGACGATCCGGCGCTGCGCTTCGAGTTCCTCCACTGCATCAGCGGCACCGACTACTTCGAGCCGGATCCGAAGAAGGCCCCGAAGGCCGGCTTCGAGCCGCACGTCGAAGTCGTCTACCATCTGCAGAGCTTCACGCATCGCCATCGCTTTGTGCTGAAGGTGATCTTGCCGCGCTGGAAGGATAACCAGCCAGGCCAACTCCCCGAGGTGCCGACGCTCACCGGCGTCTGGGGCTCGGCCGATTGGCACGAGCGCGAGGTTTATGATCTATCTGGGGTCTGGTTTGTCGGTCATCCCGACCCGCGCCGCATGCTCTTGGCGGAAGACTGGGTCGGGCATCCCCTGAGAAAAGACTACGAATTCCCTCTGGAATATCACGGTATCCGCGGGCGTTAAAGTTGGTTCGTAGTCCCGCCTTTAGGCGGAACACGCGATGCCGCCTAAAGGCGGGACTACGAACAATACGGCGCTTGAACCCATTCTAGCCGTCTGCTGAGGATTGCATGGCCACCGTTCAAGATCCGACAGTTATTGAATTTGATGTGCGAACAGACGAAATGCTCGTCAATATGGGTCCGCAGCACCCCAGCACGCATGGCGTGCTGCGCCTCGTCCTCCGCACCGATGGCGAGGTCGTCTCCGAGGTGACTCCGCACCTCGGCTACCTGCACCGCTGCGCCGAGAAGATCGGCGAAAACGTCACGCCGATCCAGTACATCCCCTACACCGATCGCATGGACTACCTCGCCGGCATGAACATGAACCTCGGCTACTCGATGGCGATCGAGAAGCTGGCCGGCATGAAGGTTCCCGAGAAGGCGCAGGTCATTCGCGTCATCATCGCCGAGATGAACCGCATCGCCAGCCACCTCGTCGGCATGGGCGCTTACGGCCTCGACCTGGGCACCTTCAGCCCGTTCCTCTACGCCTTCCGCGAACGCGAGATGATCCTCGACCTGTTCGAGGAGGTGTGCGGCGCTCGCCTGACTTACAGTTACATCACCATCGGCGGCGCCCACGATGACCTGCCGGAGGGCTGGGCCGGCCGCTGCCAGCAGTTCCTCACCTATCTCAAACCGCGTATCGCAGAGTATCACACTCTTTTAACGACAAATCACATCTTCGTCCAGCGCACCGCCGGCCTGGGCATCCTGTCGAAGGAACTCGCGCTGAGTCACGCCTGCACCGGCCCGATGCTGCGCGGCTCGCTTGACCGCAAAGGCGACCCGGAGAAGGGGATTCCCCCGGACCCCGCCTGGGATCTGCGCAAGACCGAGCCCTATTGCGGCTACGAGAGCTACGATTTCAAGGCGGTCGTGCCGCCGTTCACCGATGGTTACTACGACGATGAACAGTTTGGCGTCAGGCCGCGCACCCCTCCCGACGCGGTCCTCGGCGATTGTTGGCATCGGTTCTACGTGCGCATGCTGGAAGTGGTGGAGAGCATGAAGATTTGCGAGCAGGCCCTGAAGCGCTACGCGACGGCTCAGGGCTCGCACCGCATCGAGCCGCCGCGGCACCTGCCGCCCGGCGAGGCGTACGTCGAGACCGAGTGCCCGCGCGGCCAGATGGGCTTCTACGTCGTCGGCCGCAACACCAAGGAAAACGTGCCGCTGCGTGTGCGGGCGCGCTCGTCGAGCTTTTCCAACCTGAGCGTGACTAACGCGATCTGCGCCGGCTGCCTCATCGCTGATGTCCCGGCGATCGTTGGCAGCATCGATATTGTCATGGGCGAGGTGGATCGGTAGGCGGTGCTTTGAGCTACCGGACAAAACTAACCCGAAGCGTAAGCGAGGGCGTCCTAACTCTATCCCTCGCTTACGCTTCGGGTTAGTGGCCTGAAGCGCTTGCGCGAGTTTTGTCCGCTGGCTCTTTGCTCTTGCCCTGCGCAAGCCTCCCGTCAACCGTCCTTGAGAAGCGCCCGCACCACGCGGGCGTTTTGGTTATCGGTGAGCGTCAGCTCCTGATTGTTGCGCGCGTAGACGAGCCGCTGATGGTCCAGGCCAAAGAGGTGCAGCAGCGTCGCGTGGTAGTCGTAGTGATGGACCACGTCGGTCACGGCATGGTGGCCGAAATCGTCCGTCATCCCGTGAACGTAGCCACCCTTGATGCCGCCGCCAGCGAGCCAGTAACTGAAGCCGTACGTGTTGTGGTCGCGGCCGATCCGGTCGCGCCCCGCGTCGTTCTGGACCACCGGCAGGCGCCCCATCTCGCCGCCCCACTGCACGATGGTACTGTCGAGCAGGCCGCGCGACTTCAGGTCGCGCACCAGCGCCGCACAGGGGCCGTCGATCATGCGGCAAGCGGACGGCAGCAACGTCGTGATACGGCCGTGATGGTCCCACGTCTGGTTGCCGGTACACACCTGCACGAAACGCACGCCGCGCTCAACCAGTCGCCGCGCCAGCAGGCAGCGAGCCCCGAACTCGGCCGTTGCCGGTTCGTCCAGCCCGTACAGTCGCCGTGTCGCCGCGCTCTCGCCGCGCACGTCCAGCGCCTCGCGCGCCGTCGTCTGCATGCGGGCGGCCAGTTCGTAGCCGGCGATGCGGGCCTCCAGGTCGAGTTCGCCGGGGTGACGCTCCAGGTGATCCTGATTCAGCCGGCGCAGGTAATCGAGCGAGCGCTGCTGGGCATCGCCGCGGAGATGGGGCGGCGGGTCGAGGTTGAGGATCCGCGGCTCCTGCGGCCGTACCACCGTCCCCTGGTAGAGCGACGGCAGCCAGCCGTTGGACCAGTTGGCGACGCCGACCACCGGCAGGTTCGCCGGGTCGGCGAGCACCACGTACGCGGGGAGATTCTGACTCTCCGAACCGAGTCCGTAGGTGAGCCAGCTGCCGAGCACGGGCCGCCCTGCCGCGATCCGGCTGGTGTTCAGGGCGTTGATCGACTGCACGTGATTGTTGACTGCAGTGCGCATCGAGCAGACGACGGTGATGTCGTCCACGACCTCGGCGAGATGCGGCAGCAACTCGGAAAGCTCGGTGCCGCACTGGCCGTGCTTGCGGAACCGCCACGGGCTGGCGAAGACCTTCGCGCTCGCCTGCGCGGCGTTATCGTAGCGGATCGTGCCGGGGAAGGGCTGGCCATCGTAACGGGCCAGCGCCGGCTTCGGGTCGAACAGGTCGAGGTGGCTGGGGCCGCCTTGCATGAAGAATGAGATCATCGCCCGGGCGCGCGGCGCGAAGTGCGGCGGGCGGGGCGTGAGGTCGAAGCGGCGCGGCGTCAGTTCCGGGCGCGGCGGCGTGGCGAGCAGGCCGTCTTGCTTCAGCAGCCAGGCGAGGGCAACCCCACCCACACCAAGGGCATTGGCGGCGAGGAAGTGGCGGCGAGTGATGTGGTCGGCAATCGAGCGCTGCGTCATCGGTGTCCCCTGCTCAATCGACATACAGGAACTCGTTGGCGCTCAACAGCGCCTGGCAGAAACTCGTCAGCGCCTGCATGGCCGGTTCGGGCTGGCCAGGCAGGCGCTTCTGGCCGCGGAAGGTCTCCGTCTGCGCCTTGAGGAAGGCGACGGCTTCGACGATGTCGCGAGCGCTCGGCTCACGAGCGAAGGCCAACCGCCAGGCGTGGGTAACCTGCGCTTTCGCGTCGTTGCCAGCCTCACGACGGACCCGCTCGGCGAAGTGGCCCGCTTGCTCCTGCACGAAGTTGCTATTCATCAGCAAGAGCGCCTGTGGGGCGGCGGTGGAACTCGTGCGGAGGTCGCAGCAGGGACTCATCACCGGGGCGTCGAAGGCGGCGAGGAAGGTCAGCGGCTTGCTCCGGCGCACCTGCACGTAGACACTGCGGCGGAACTCCTCGCCATTGAGCGGGACCAACTTGCCCGTTGGCCGCCCCGCGCCGTCGGTGGTATCAACGCCGACGACTACCTGCCCGACAGTATCCGGCATCACCGGCACGGGCGGGCCGAACGCCTTCGCGTTGAGTTTGCCGCTCACCACGAGCATCGCGTCGCGAATCGCCTCTGCCTCCAATCGCCGCACCGGCATCCGTCCCAGCAACCGATTGTCCACGTCGATCCGCTTCAGGTCGGCACTGGCCCGCGCCGACTGGCGGTAAGCGGTCGAGGTCATGATGAGCTTGTGCAGACGCTTCAACCGCCATTCACCCTCCATGAAGTCGCTTGCGAGCCAGTCCAGGAGTTCAGGATGGGTCGGCCGTTCGCCGAGCACCCCAAAGTCGCCCGGAGTACCGACGATGCCGCGGCCAAAATGATGCAGCCAGACGCGATTGACCAGCGCGCGCGCCGTCAGCGGGTGCTTGCCAGAGGTCAACTGCCAGGCGAAGGCCAAGCGGCGGCCTGTGGTCGGCAGGGACGGCTCCTTGGCGGGGATCGCGCCGAGAGCCAGCGGTTCCAGAATGGTCAGACCGCCGGGCGTCACCGCCTCTTTCGGCTGCTCATGATCGCCGCGGTAGAAGATGTGAGTTGTCGGGAGCTTGCCGGGAACCTCGGTCAGCGCCCGGATCGACGTCGGCACCGGCCTCGTCGCCCGCAGTTTCGCCGCACGGTCAGCGTAGCCTTTCAGGTCGGCGGCCGCCTTGCCGTCGTACAGATACAGCGACCCCGCGGTGACATTCACGCTGGGATGCTCACGCAGCAACTTCTGCTGGGCGGATGTGCGTTTGGCGGGCGGCGTCTCGTACGCAGCGCGGACCGGCTCGCGCAAGTCCGCCGGGAGTTTGGCCAACTCCTTCGCGAACGTCTTCGCGATGTACTCTTGCTGCTTCTGCAGGCGTTCGCGATCGATTGCCTGGGCAGTAGTCTCGATCGCGGTGGCCTTCTGGCTATCGGCCTCGCTCAGCAACGCCACCTCGCGAGCCGCGGGCGTCCGCCAGTTCTTCGGATCGAGGGCCGGTTCGAAGATTGCCCGCAGACGATAGTAGTCGGCCTGCGGGATCGGGTCGTAGCGATGGTTGTGGCACTGGGCACATTGCACCGTCAGACCGAGCAGAGCGGTCGAAACCGTCTGGATCGTGTCGGCGACCGTCTGATTGCTGGCCAGCGGTAGGTCAACATCTTTCGCCCCGGTGCCGTCGGGCGCCAGGCGGAGAAATCCTGTCGCGACCAGCTTCTCGGTATCTGCGGGATTTAACCTCCCATAAGGCGCTTTTACCATTTCATCGCCGGCGAGCTGCTCGCGGATGAACTGATCGAAGGGCATGTCGGCGTTGAAGGCGCGGATGACGTAATCGCGATAACGCCAGGCCGATGACCGCAGGGCGTCGTCGCTGCTGTAGCCTTCCGAGTCCGCGTAGCCCGCCACGTCGAGCCAGTGACGGCCCCAGCGTTCACCGTAGCGAGGCGAGGCCAGCAAGCGATCAATCAGCCGTTCGTACGCGCCGTCGGCGTGGTCGGCGAGGAACCGAGTCACTTCTTCAGGCGCCGGCGGCAGTCCGAGCAGGTCGAGGGATGCGCGACGGATGAGCGTATACCGGTCGGCTTCGGGAGCGAAGGTCAGGCCCTTCTCCTCCAGGCGGGCCAGCAGAAAAGCGTCAATTAGACTCCGCACCTGGTTGGCCTGCTTGACGGCGGGGGCAGCGGGCCGGCGGATTGCCTGAAAAGCCCAGAAAGCGCGGTCCTCGGCGGTGATGTGCAGGCCGGGGGCGAGGCGCTTCGGTTCGGGGCTGGTCGTGCGGGCGCCGGCGTCGATCCAGCGACCGATCAGGGCGACCTCGTCCGCAGAGAGTTTCACCTTGCCCGGCGGCATCTCATGATCGCGGATGCGGCGATAGAGGGGACTGGCGTCTGGCTTGCCGGCAACCAGTGCAGGCCCCGAATCGCCGCCCTCGGCCATGAGGCGCCGCAGTCGCAGGTCGAGGCCGGCGCGGACCTTCTTGCCTTCGCCGTGGCATTCAAAGCAATGGGCCTTGAGGATCGGCCGCACGTGGTGCTCGAACGTTGGGGCCGTAGCCGGAGGCTGGTCGGCGTGGGCGGTGAAAGGCCACAGCAACAACAGCAGCGGGGCGATGCGGCAGGTCGTTATGGGCATGGCGTGAGGCCCTCGGGTGGGACCGATTGCGGGCTGGCAAGGCGGGGAGGTTGATGGACTGCTCCACCGACAATAATGAATGGTAGCCGCGGCGGACCGGAGCGTAAAGCAAAAAGTAATGCTCGCCGCGCTGTCGCGCTGTCGCAAACCCCTCCCCCCAACCCCTCCCCTGAGAGGAGAGGGGGAGCAAGACAACACTCTCTTTCTTCTCCCCCTCTCCGTTTCGGGGAGGGGGTTGGGGGAGGGGTTCTCGACAGAGCAGGTCGCCAGCGTTTTCTGGTGGCATTTCCTCAAGGCCGCCGTAGGATGGCCGTAAGTAGCTGAGAACCGATTCCGCCTTCGAGACCCACCATGCCAAGCCAACGTGCCGTTCCCGCCGACATCCTGGAGAAGTTACGCACTTTCGACACTCCGACGATCTGCAATGTCGTCGAATTGTTCGATCTCCGCCCGCGCCACACCGGCTACCTGGACTCACGCATTCAGGCGTGTTTCCCGAAACTGCCGCCGATGGTCGGCTACGCCTCGACGGCGACGTTCCGCTCCGCCTCGCCGCCGCGCGCCGGCAACGTCTACTCGGGCCTGGCCGAACAGGTCGCCTCGTTCGCAGAGCTGCCCGGCCCGGCCGTTGTGGTCTTCCAGGATCTCGACGACCCGGTAGCCGCCGCGACGTTCGGCGAGGTGATGTGTACGACCTACAAGGCGTTCGGCTCCGTCGGCCTGATCACGAGCGGCACCGGCCGCGATCTCGATCAGGTGGAGGCCATCAGCTTTCCGTGCTTCACGAGCGGCACGACCTGCGCCCACGGGTATTGCCACATTGTGCAGATCAACGTGCCGGTGCAGGTCGGTGGCGTAACGATCCATCCCGCCGACCTGCTCCACGGCGACCGCAACGGGGTAACGACGATTCCCAACGAGATCGCCGGCGAGGTCGCCGCAGTGTGTCCGGAGTTCATGGCGGCGGAGGCGGTGGTGCTGGACTATCTGAAGGCGGGCCGCACCGATCCGAAAGGCTACGCGGCGGCGCGCAACGAATGCCGCGATCGGATCGAGGCGCTGGGCAAACGCTTGAAGAGTGGGCTGCGGAAGTGAAACAACGGGGGTGTGCGATGCGTTGGCGATTCTGGACGTTGGCCTTGCTGTTCGGTTTGGCGGCGTTGTGGCTGCCGCGTACTTCAGACGCCGGCAAGGATCCGCCGGTGCGTGTGCTGCTCGTGCTGGGCAGCGGACCGCCGCACGATATCCGCAAACTGGCTCCGATCCTGGACAAGCTGCTCGAAGACGTCGGCGGTATGACCGTGACGCACCTGGAGCCGCCCAAGGACAAGTCGCCCTCCGACCCAACTCACCTCAAGAAGCTGGCCGAGCTGAAACGAGCCGACTACGACGTGCTCGTCTTCTACACGGTCGGCCACAAACTCGACGACGTGCAGGAGCGGGCGCTGGAGAAGTTCGTCGAGGACGGCGGCGGCATCGTCGCCCTGCACGGGGCGTCGGCGAGTTTCGGCAACTCGCAAGTGTGGCTGCGCCTGGTGGGGGCACGTTTCGCCGGCCACTACAAGAGCCTGCACAAGCTCAATGTGGTGATTGCCGATCCCAAACATCCGATCACCGCCGGCGTCGAGCCGTTCACGATCACCGACGAGGAGTACAACCACAACTTCGCCAAGGTGGAGCGTCACGTCCTGGCCAGTTTCCGCGAGCGGCCCGAGGGCAGCAAGGGCAAGAACAACGACATCATGTGGACCCGTGAGGTAGGCAAGGGCCGGGTGGTGTACAATGCGCTGGGCCACGGCAAGGATGCGTGGGAGAATCCGGCGTGGCAGAAACTGACGGTGCAGTCGATCTTCTGGGCTGCGGGTCGGCCGCGATCCGTGAAGTTGCCGGGGGGTTCCGCCAAATGATGACCACCTTGCGAACAGCCGTGGCGAGTGGATGGATCGTCTTGTTCCTCTTGTCGGCGACTGTGTCGCAGGGCCAGGAGAAGCGTTCGCCCGTCAAGGCCAGCGATGCCGAGAGCATCGTTGCCGCGAAGTTCGACCTGTTCGGCGACCCCTTGCCGCCCGGCGCGGCGTCCCGTCTCGGCACGCTCCGGTTTCGCTCACGGACCCCCGTGGAGGTGCTGGCTCTTTCCCCGGACGGCAAAACCCTGGCCGCGGCGGGAGGTCGAGAAGTCTCTCTCTTGGAGTTGGCGACGGGAAAAAAGGTCGCATCTTTCAGGGAGGATCAGTATTCCTTCTTGCTGGCGTTTGCCGAGGGCGGCAAGACCCTGATTTCCGTGGACGAGCGCGGCACGGTGCGCTGCCGCAATGTCGCCAACGGTCAGGAGGTTCATCGGTTTCGAGCGGTGAAGGACGACAAGGAGTTTGACAACGAAGGGGCCTTGACTCCCGACGGCCGCTTCCTGGCGATCAAGGAAACCGACCAGGGCGTCATCTGTTTGTGGGATCTGACCGCACGCCGCCCGGTCAGGCGGTTCCAGTCGGCCAAATACGAAGGTGGTCCGATCGCCATTGCCCGCGACGGCCAAACCCTCGCTGCGGGTGCGAGCGGCAGGATCGTTGTCTGGGATGTCGCCAGCGGCAACGAGCAGCGGTCGTTTACGTTCAAGCCTTCTGCGATGTCCGACATCAGCTTTTCACCCAACGGCAAGGTTCTCATTTGTACCGGGCCAGGATGCACCCCCACGCATGTCTGGGACGTGCGTACGGGAGAGACGCTCCGGACCTACGGCCCAGCGCCGCTTGAGGCGTCCGGGCATGCGTTTTCCAGCGACGGCAAGTTGTTGGCGACCGTCCACATGGACCCGACGGACAATTTGCGCGTGTGGGATCTGGCGACGCACAAGGAAAAGCAGTGCTGGTCCGCGGATACCCTGGGCATACATCCGCGGCTTCTCTTCACCCCGGATGGGAAGACCCTCATCACCGCCGGCTCCGGTCCGGTGATCCGTTTCTGGGACGTAAACAGCGGCAAGGAACTCACGACCGAGCCGAAAGGTCCGCCGCGACATCTGCTGGCCAGTCCGGACGGCAGGTTTCTGGTTTCCTCTTCCTCGGCCGATAAAACCCTCCTTTGGGATCTGAAATCGTGCAAACAGGTGTGTCGCTTCGAGGGAGCTTCCTGGTCCGGGGTGGTCGCCTTCACGCCGGATAGCAGGCACCTCGCCTATACCGATCGCGATGATGGAGTTTGTTTGTGTGAGGCGTCCTCCGGCAAGGAGATCCGCCGCTTTCCAGGGCACGACAGGGAGGTGATGGCCCTTGCGTTCAGCGACGATGGCGAGCGGCTCTTCACCGCCCACGAGGACGCAAGTTTCCGCGTCTGCCGAGTCGCCGATGGCCAGGAACTGCGCTGGCGTCCGCTCGCTCAGCCGAGCGACAACGATCCGCAGTCAGGCCGCCGCATCCTCCCCTTCTTTTTCCGTGATGCGCGGGTCTTGATGACCACGTTTCACGACGGGATGGCTTACCGTCTGTGGGACACGTCCAATGGTCAGCGGCTCCACGGGCCGCACGATTGCAAGGGAGATTTCAGCTCTCAGATTGCCATTGCACCGGACGGGCGAAGTTTCGCGGCCTGGGCCTGGGATCAGAGCGGATCGCTCTCCCTCTACGAAATGCCGACGGGAGGGCTGCGGTTATCGTTGCGCTCAGCACCAGAAGGGCGCGAGGGGTATGGGTTCAGCGGAATTCTGGCCTTTTCGCCCGATAGCCGACTGCTCGCGGCGAGCAGCGCTGACGGCAAGGCAATCGATGTTTGGGACGTCCGCACGGGCAAGCGTGTGCATGCCATTGAGGTGGTGCAAGGCAGACTGACCGGACTGACCTTCGTCGGCAACGGCGACGTCCTGGCAACCGGCGGCAGCGATACCACGATCTTGCTGTGGGACGTGGCCCACGTTCGCCGGAAGCTCGGTCTGCGACCCCACCA
>WNGB01017325.1_pt1 | contig 18334 bp, 19 predicted proteins | sample 5400681 | NCBI WGS metagenome assembly WNGB01 (sample SAMN13153367, study PRJNA577476) | soil metagenome | isolation source: 115 cm soil or saprolite under grassland replicate 2 | place: USA:California | collected 2016-06-15 | reverse complement strand
TCGTCCCTCGTTTGCTGAATTACATCGTGGCCATCTACCTGATCATAATCGGGTTGATCGGCGTTTTCGGCTGGGGCGGAACACATGTTCTTCGCTCGGCGGGCATGGAAGACGGTCGCGAACGCGTCGCAACCATTCTCTACAGCGCCGACGTGCCGTCGCAACCCACGCGTAGCATAAGCATTGGCGGCACTCCGGGTTGAAGAGGAGAAGCACCATGATTCGCAAGCTCAAGAACGGACAGTACCGACTGTATTCGCGCAAGAAAAATCCCGCGACCGGCAAGGCGCGAAACCTTGGAACCTTCGCCACGCGCGAGGCCGCGGAGAAGCATGAACGCGAGGTCCAGTATTTCAAGAAACATTAGCCGATAGGGGAACGAAGCCGCGCGCGGACGCGCGGCAGGAGGGCATGCGAATGCGCGAAGCGGTGCAAGACCGCCGCTTCGCGGCAAGGCAAGGATGCGCCGAATGCAGGCCAACGACACGCTCATCCGAAGGCAAGTCCTGACGCTCGAGTCGCTGCGCGTGCTGGTCAATATCGAGCTCAACGTCCATACCGAATGCCACGGCGTACAGGTCCGCCGCATCATCATTATTGAGCCCGACATATCGGGTTGCAATTGGCAAGCCGAGTGGCCCGCGCTGCGTGCCGCGACGATGGAACCCTGCCGCTCACAACTTCTCGCGGTGATTGCGCAACTGCGTGAGCGCTACAACGTCGAGCATTAGGTTGGCGGCCGGCTTAGTTGCGTCGGCGGCAGTCCTACACGCAAATCGGAGCGGCGCCGATACCGACGCACGCGATCTTGATCGATAGTTGCGTAGTCGTCGACGGCGACGTCGACGGTGTCGAGAAGGGACCGAACGCAATCCTTCCCTGGAGACATCATGAACAGTTATCCGTATCGAATCCTGATGGGCGCGGGCCTCGCCATGCTCGTCGGCGTCGTCGGTGCTCAGACCTATGGCGACCAACCCTCTGCGGACAAGAACGCGCCGCAGAACATGCAGGCGCAACCGTCGAGCGCGCCCACTCCCGCGAGCGGCGGCGATACGCCGTATTCGACCACTGACAAGAGCGCGCCTCAGGCCACACAAGCACAACCGTCGAGTCCGAACGCCGTGACGAGCGGCGGCGATACGCCGTATTCGACCACCGATAAGAATGCGCCTCAGACCACCGAGCGCGCGTCTAAACCGACCGACAAGATGTCGGGGCAAACGAACGCTCAGCCAAAGGCTTTGGACCAGGAAAGCCGGAAGATGTCGAGCGCGAAGTCGACCAAGCCGACGCACCATGCGGCCAAGCCACACGGCAAGCCTGAGCAGATGGCGATGCAGGGCGAGAAAGCCTATCACGAGGCATTGCGTCAGTGTGCGAAGGAGCAGGATCAAAACGCGCGCGACAGCTGCCTCGACAACGCGATCCAGCAATTCCATCGCAGTACCTGAAGCGTAAGAACCGCACGAGCGCCAAAGGCCCCGCGAAGGCGGGGTCTTTTTTTGGCAGTACTTTGGCACATCCCTTGCGAGTAGCTCCCTCAGGAGGCGGTTTACCACCATATGAGTTGCCCCGCTGACGCTGCTCGTCATATAGCGACGGCGGCGCGCGCCGACGTCAATCCTATTAAGAGAGGAACGGCGTGGGATGCATCGAACGTAAACACGGAGTTTTCAAAGGAGACCCACCGTGAAACATCTGATACTCGCATTACTCGCCGCAACATTCTCGCTGTCGGTATCGGCGGCATCCATAAACCTCAACTCGTCGAAGAGCAACGTCACGGAAGAGCAGGCCACGACGACAGTGAAATCGTCAAAAAGCAACTCTTCGGACCGAGAGCAAGCCCTGCAAGGAGTTGACTCCTGCAATTTCACTATCGACGAAGCGGGCGTCAAGCGTCAGGCTACCGAAGCACAGAAGCAGAAATGCGAAAAAGGAGCCGGCGAGGCCAAGTCAACAATCAAGACAACGAAGAGCAACACTTTTAGAGAAACCGACGGGAAGATCAAAGACGCAGTGGTGAAATAAGTCCTTCACCCACTCTGCACGCCGTACGCGCACCCCGATCCGGCGATGTGCCTCTCCACCAAGCCGACGCTTCTGGATTTGGTTCGATGGCGGTGGGGTGGACTTCTAAGAACGGTAATTTGGCGGATGGGGTGGGATTCGAACCCACGAGGGACTTCCGCCCCTGCCGGTTTTCAAGACCGGTGCCTTCAACCGCTCGGCCACCCATCCGATTCCTGCCGGTTTTGGTCTCGGCCGCTCGCGTACGCTCGCTTAACGTTCGCTGCGCTCACGTAAGCCTCGCCCGAGGAAGCTCGCTTGGGCGAGCGTCCTCACAAGACCGGTGCCTTCAACCGCTCGGCCACCCATCCGATGCCTGCCGGTTTTGGTCTCGGCCGCTCGTACGCTCGCTTAACGTTCGCTGCGCTCACGTAAGCCTCGCCCGGGGAAGGTCGCTTGCGCGAGCGTCCTCACAAGACCGGTGCCTTCAACCGCTCGGCCACCCATCCGATGCCTGCCGGGTTTGCTCTTGACCGCTTGAGATCATAGCACCCGCCCCAAGCTAAGCGCCTGCGAGGTCTTGCCGGCCATTATGGTTCGACGGGCTTACCAAGAGCGGCCCGGACCATTGAAACTTCAAGGATTTCTGCTAGTCTAATCGCCTGTCACGGATACGCGTATAGTGGCGTATGACCGTTTTCTAGTGAGGGATTCCATGGAACCGCAACTCAAGCCTGTACCAACGGGCGAATCGCAGACCCGATGGACGATGCCGGGATCGGTGGCCGTACCCGCGGTCGCGCCCAACCAGGTTCTGCGCAACACCTACTGGCTGCTCGCGCTGTCGATGCTGCCGACGGTTGCCGGCGCGTTTGTCGGCATGTCGCTCAACTTCGCCGCGTACTTTCACGCCTCGCCCATCATGGCGCCGCTTCTGATGTTCGGTGCGATGATCGGCTCGCTGTTCGTCGTCGCAGCGTTGCGCAACACCGGCTGGGGCGTGCTCGCCGTCTTCGGGTTTACGTTCATCTCGGGTCTGATGCTCGCGCCGACCCTGCAGTTCGCGGCGGGATTGCGGAATGGCGGACAGCTCGTAGCGCTGGCCGGCGGGATGACTGCTGCGGTGTTCTTCGTGATGGCGACGATCGCCACCGTGTCGAAGCGCGACTTCAGCTTCCTCGGCAAGTTCCTGTTTGTCGGGCTGATCCTGCTCGTCGTCGCGATGCTCGCCAATCTGTTCCTGCAGATACCGGCGCTCGCGGTAACGCTGTCGGCGATCGGCGTGCTGATCTTTTCCGGCTACCTGCTCTACGACGTCAGCGCTATCGTTCGTGGCGGTGAAACCAACTACATAATGGCGACGATCAGGTTGTTCCTTGACCTGCTGAACCTGTTCCTGAGCCTGCTCAACCTGCTGATGATCTTCAGCGGGCAGCGCGACTGACTCCATTCGAAGCTGAAGCATCGACGGGCGCCGCGAGGCGCCCGTTTTGTTTGGGTCTGGCCATCGCGCCGCGTCGCCCCGGGCATCGCTGCGCTTAGCCCGGGCTACTCGCTTCGCGTCGCCTCGGGCATCGCTCGGCTCAGCCCAGGCTATGCCGCTGAGTTCGCGTCTCTTTTGGCCGCAGCATCAGGCGCGCGTGAACACCGCGATCGACTCGACGTGCGCGGTGTGCGGAAACATGTTGGCCACGCCGGCGGCGGCGAGCGCAAAGCCGCGCTCGTGCACGAGCATTGCCGCGTCGCGTGCCAGGGTCGCCGGATTACACGAAACGTAGACGATGCGCGACAGACGCTCCTGCGGCAGCGCCTTGACCAGCGCAATCGCGCCTTCGCGCGGCGGGTCGAGCAGTACCTTGTCGAGCGGGCCCAGCGCGGCGATGCTCTCGCGCGTTGCCTCGAACAGGTCCGCGACGGCAAAGCGGGCGCGCCCGGTGAGTCCGTTACGCGCGGCATTCGCCTCGGCGCGGCCGACGAGACTGCGGCTGGCCTCGACGCCGACGACCTGGGCACCCTGCCGCGCGATGGGCAAGGTGAAATTTCCCAGGCCGCAGAAGAAGTCCGCCACCGTCTCGCCCGGCGCCGGCTTTAGCCAACCGATCGCACGCCGGACAAGTACGCGGTTGAGTTCCGCATTGACCTGCGTGAAGTCGGTGGGCTCGAATTCGAACGTCAGGCCGAAGTCGGGCAGCGAGTACCTGAGCCTGCGTCCGGGAGGGTCGAGCGGACGGACGCTGGCGGGGCCTTGCGGCTGCACGTAGAGCTCGACGCGATAACGTGCGGCGAACGCCGCAAGCTCCTCTTCGTCTGTGGCCGATAGAGGCGCGAGAATGCGCAGTACGAGCGCATCGACCGGTGCGCCTTCGCCTTCGCCGATTGCGAGCTCTATCTGCGGCAAGCGGTCCCGAATCGACAAGCGCCCGACGAGCGAGCGCAGCTCGGGCAGGAGCGCCGAGATGCGCGGCGGCAGCACGAGGCAGCTCGTCATGTCGGCGACAAAACTCGACTTCCGCTCGTGGAAACCGACGAGTACGCCGCCTTTTTTCGCAACGTAGCGCACCGATAGCCGGGCCCGGTGCCGATACCCCCAGGTTTCGCCATGGATGGGCGCGAGCAACTCGCCTGGACGCACCCGCGCGATGTGCCAGAGTGCGTCCTCGAGCACGCGTTGCTTAACCGCGACTTGCGCGGCGGGATCCAAGTGCTGGAGGCTGCAGCCGCCGCAGATCCCGAAATGCGGGCAGGGCGGCGCGACGCGTGCGGGACTCGCGGCGTAAAGCTCGGCCATGCGCGCAAGCTCATAGCTGGGCTTGCGGCGAAGCACTTCGATCGCGACCCGCTCGCCGATCAGCGCGCCTTCGACGAAGATAGCCTTACCGTCGATGCGGGCGACGCCGCGGCCTTCCTGATCGAGCGCGGTGATGACGACGGTGTCCATGATTTCGGTCGTTCCAAGACCGCGGCGGTCGTCGTAGCTGCGAGTTTATTCGCACGATCCCGCGACATGGAACGCCGCGGCCGAATGAATTCGGCCTTACGAAGACCCCTGTCGCATTGTACCGGGTCGCGTAGCCGTTGCCGGGTGACGCCGGCGCTCCGAGGTAGAATCGCGTCATGCAAATCCTCGCGCTCGACGCCTCGACCGATGTTTGCGCCGTCGCGCTCGGCGACGGCGCGCATTGGACGGAGCGCGCTGAAAACGCCGGGCAACGCCACTCGGAACTGCTGCTACCGACGGTTCGGGCGTTGCTTGCCGAGGCGCGCCTGGATCTCGCCGCGCTCGACGGGATCGCTTTCGGCGCCGGACCCGGCTCGTTCACGGGCCTGCGCATTGCCTGCGGCGTGGCGCAGGGACTTGCGCTCGGCGCAGACCTGCCGGTCGTCGGCGTCGCGACACTCGAGGCAATGGCCGAAACCGCGCGCCAGAAGAGCGGCCGGACGCGCGTGATCGCGGCGCTCGACGCGCGCATGCGCGAGGTCTACGTCGCCGCATACGAGTACGACGGATTGCGCTGGCGCGTCGTGCTCGATCCGGCTGTTGTCATTCCGGGCGAGGCGCCGCTGCCGCCGGGCGACGGCTGGACAGGCGTCGGCAACGGCTTCGCGGCGTATCCCGCGCTCCGCGAGCGCTTCGGCGGCGCGCTCGCCGGGTGCGAAAAAGGCATCCTGCCGACGGCCGTGGCCATCGGCAGGCTCGCATTGCCTCGATTCGCCGCCGGCGAGGGCGTCCCGGCGCGCGAGGCGGCGCCGCTCTATGTACGGCATCGGGTCGCGCTGACGACCGCCGAACGCGCGGCGGGGGTGACCTTGTGAACGCGACACTCGCGCGCGAGGCGCTTGCGGTGCCGGTGCTCTGGCGCCCGCTCTCGGACGCCGACATCGAAGCGGTCGCCGCGCTGGAGCGCGCAGCGCACGTCGCGCCGTGGACCGAAGGCAACTTTCGCGACGCGCTGGCCGCCGGCTACGGGATGCAGGTTGGGGTGGCCGACGGCGCAATCGTCGCCTATGGCGTGCTGCTGTTTGCGCCTGGCGAGGCACAGCTCTTGAATCTCACTGTCGCACCGGAAGTGCGGCGGCTGGGCATCGGCCGAGCGCTGCTCGGGCGGTTCCTCGCCGACGCGGGTGCCCGGGGCGCCGAGCAATGCTTCCTCGAAGTCCGCGTGTCGAACATCGCGGCAATCGCGCTCTACGCACGGGAAGGCTTCGTACCGGTGGCGCGCCGCATCGGCTACTACCCGTCGGCCGGCACAGCGCCGCGTGAAGACGCGTTGGTCATGCGGCGCGCGCTCTCTCGCGGGCAAGGAACCTGAGGTGGTCGCGCGTTACGACATCCTGCGCGAGCTTGGGTTGCTGCCGTTATGGCGTCTGCGAGCCGTGTCTGCGGAAGCAGGAGAGAAGCGAAACGCATGTACCTCGTCCGCAGCCGAAGCGACTGCTCGATACGACGCGGTCGCACCGGAGCGATCGCGCGAACCGCCCGTGGATCGCGTGCAGCATATCGCGACGCTTAAGTGGGCCGAATTCGCGGCGGACGTTACCGCTTGTACCGCGTGCGGGTTGTGCAGGACGCGCAACAAGGCAGTCCCTGGCGTCGGCGACGTGCATGCGCAGTGGCTGTTTGTCGGCGAGGCGCCGGGGGCGGAAGAAGACGCCAAGGGCGAGCCCTTCGTCGGCCAGGCCGGTCGGCTCCTCGACAACATGCTTGCCGCGCTCGGCATGAAGCGGGGCGAGAACGTCTACATCGCCAACGTGCTCAAGTGCCGGCCGCCCGGCAACCGCACGCCTTCGCCGCTCGAGGTCGAATCCTGCCGGCCTTATCTCGATCGTCAGATTGCGCTGATTCGTCCCACGCTGATCGTCGCACTGGGAAAAAGCGCGGCGACGACGCTGCTCAATGTCGACGCGACCATCGCCAGCCTTCGCGGCCGCGTGCATCGCTATCAGGGTGTGCCGCTCATCGTCACCTACCATCCGGCTTACCTGCTGCGCAACTTGCCCGACAAAGCGAAGGCGTGGGAAGATTTGTGCCTGGCACGCGCCACTATACGCGGATCGCAGGCGGCAAACCGATCCACAGGCTTGCAAATCGCCCCCAGGGTACCCAACTGACCACCCGAATCACATCCCGATCGAAGGCCCACGAAGGGAGAGTCACGATGCACAAGTTCCTTGCCTTCACCGCCGCCGCGGTCGCCGCCGCCTTCCTGTCCGGCTGCGGCTACAACGATCTGCAGCGCCAGGACGAGCAGGTCAAGTCCGCGTGGTCGGAGGTGATCAATCAGTACCAGCGCCGGGCCGACCTGGTGCCGAATCTGGTCGCCACGGTGAAGGGCTACGCTGCGCAGGAAGAGCGTGTGCTGACCGAGGTGACCCGGGCGCGGGCCACCGTCGGCAGCATCCAGGCGACCCCCGAGCTGATCAACGACCCGCAGGCTTTTGCGAGATTCCAGGCCGCGCAGGCGCAATTGCAGTCGGCGTTGTCACGCCTGCTGCTGGTCGCCGAGAACTATCCGCAGCTCAAGTCCGATCAGAACTTTCGCGATCTGCAGGCGCAGCTCGAAGGCACCGAGAATCGCATCGCCGTCGCGCGCAACCGCTACATCAAGGCGGTGCAGGAGTACAACACGACGGTGCGTTCGTTCCCGACCAACCTGACGGCGATGCTGTTCAAGATGGACGTGAAGCCGAACTTCTCGGTCGAGAGCGAGAAGGCGATCAGCGCGCCACCGACTGTCGATTTCACCAAGCCCGCGCCGACGCCCGCGCCTGCCCCAGCCCCGGCGCCTGCCCCCGCCCCGGCTACAAAGTAGCGCGCATACTTCGCGCGTTTGTCGCGTGATCGCCGCCTGCACCGCGTGGCGCCGCCGCTGGCCACCCGAGGCGCGACGCGTCTGGGTTGTCGCGATGGCGTTTCTTGCAGTCCTCGGCGCGACGGGCGCCGTTCCGTGGGATTCGCCGCGCGACGGATTGCAGAGCGTGCCGCCGCTGCGCTCGCGCGTCACCGATCTCACCGGCACGCTTTCGGCATCGGAGCGGCAGGCGTTGGAAGCGAAGCTCGCCGATTGGGAAGCGCGAACGACTGATCAGCTCGCGATCCTCATCGTCCCGACGACGAAACCGGAGCCGATCGAGCAATACGCGATTCGGGTCGCGGAAGCATGGAAGATCGGTCAGAAGGGCAAGGACGACGGCGCCATACTCGTCGTCGCCAAGGATGACAAGCAGATGCGCATCGAGGTCGGCTACGGCTTCGAGGGCGTGCTGACCGACTTGACCTCGCGCCGCATCATCGCCGAAACGATTGCGCCGCTGTTCAGCAAGGGGCAGTTCGCGGCGGGTCTCAACGCCGGCATCGACCGCATCATCGGCGTCGTGAGCGAAGGCAAGCCGCTTCCCAAGGCCGAGCCGCGACGGCGAGCGCCGTCGCAGGGTTTTGACGTCGGTACGCTCGCCTTGATCCTGCTCGTCGCGGTACCGGCGATCGGCGCGATTCTGCGCTCGATTCTCGGCAACGTCGGCGGTTCGGTCGTCGGCGCGGGCATCGTCGGCGGCGCAGCTTGGCTTTTCGCCGGTTCGGTGCTCATCGCCGCGATCGTAGCGATCGTCGCGTTAGTCGTGATCAGCTTCTCGGCATTCGCAGGCCGCGGCGGACCAGGCCTGTGGACAACGGGCAGCGGGAGAGGCTGGTCGGGAGGCGGCTTCGGCGGTGGCGGCGGATTCGGCGGCGGTGGCGGAGGTTTTGGCGGCGGCGGCGGCGGATTCGGCGGCGGCGGCGCTTCGGGCGGATGGAACTGACATGGACGAAAGGCGCAATGATCCCGAGTAAACCGCGGCGGCTGGGGCGTCACTTCGTCACCGATCACCACAGCGTGCGACGGCGTTTCTCGTCGCAGGCACTGAAGCGAATCGAGGATGCGATCGCCGCCGGCGAGCGCCGGCATGAGGGCCAGCTCCGCTTTGCGGTCGAGGCGTCTCTGCCGCTAGCGCAGATACTGCGCGGGCTCGAGCCGCGAGCGCGGGCGCTGGAGCTGTTCGGACGGCTCGGCGTCTGGGATACCGAGCACAACAGCGGCGTCCTGATCTACGTGCTGCTGGCCGACAAGGACGTAGAAATCGTCGCCGACCGCGGCGTTGACCGCAAGGTGGCGCAGGATACTTGGGAAGCCATCTGCCGGGCGATGGAGTCAGCCTTCCGCGAAGGTCGATTCGAGGATGGCGTGATCGCGAGCTGCTTACGCAGCATTTCCCGCGCCGCGCCGCGGGGCCGAACGAGTTGCCGGACCAGCCGATCGTGCTGTAGCCCGGGCTGAGCGCGAAGCGCGATGCCCGGGGCGCTGTGACAATGGTCAATGGATCCCGGGCGTCGCTGCGCTCAGCCCGGGCTACGGCTCAACGCGGGCCACGCCTCAGCGCGGGCTACAGCTGGCCGGCCTTCGCCTCCGCGCGCTCGACGATCAGGTGCATTACATCGCCCGCGGCGAGGTTCTGCCGGTGGCGCCACATCACCAGCGCCATCGCGCCGGCGACGAACAGCCCGAAAAGCGTGATTGCGGCGTTGGTCGACAGACCCACGTGCACCATTACCGCGTAGAGCGCGAGCATGACCAGCACACCGATGTTCTCGTTGAAGTTCTGCACTGCGATCGAGTGTCCCGCTCCCATCAACACGTGGCCGCGGTGCTGCAGCAGCGCATTCATGGGCACGACGAAGAATCCCGCAAATGCTCCGATCAGCGTCATGAGCACGATTGCGCTCTCCAGCCTGTTCACGGCGACCATCGCGATGACGCCGAATCCCATCAGCACGCCCAGCGGTAGCACCTTCACCGCGTTCCTGAGCGAGACCATGAGGGCGGCCAGCGCCGCGCCGAGCGCGATGCCAACCGCGACAATGCCTTGCATCATTGACGCGCGCGACAGGTTGTAGCAAAGGTGCGTCGCCGCCCAGTCGATGACGATGAACTGCAGCGTCGCGCCCGCGCCCCAGAACAGCGTCGTCGTGGCAAGCGAGATCTGGCCGAGCTTGTCGTGCCACAACAGCGCGCAGCAATGCCCGAACTCGCGGATCAGGAACACGGGATTCTTGCTCGCTACGCGGCGATCGACACCGGTGTCGGGGATGTACCAGTTGAACAGCGCGGCAATGGCGTAGCATCCCATGATGACCGCGATCGCCGCCTGCGGCGGAGTTTCGACGCCGGTCTCGATCCTCGGAACGTCGATCGCCAAGAGCCAGCTCGAGATCGGCCCGCTGATCAACAGCCCGCCCAGCACGACGCCGAGAATGATCGAGGCGACGGTTGCGCCTTCGATCCAGCCGTTGGCGATGACGAGCTGCCGCGCGGGCAGAAGCTCGGTCAGGATGCCGTATTTCGCCGGCGAATACGCCGCGGCGCCCAGTCCGACCAGCGCATAAGCCGCGAGCGGGTGGAGGGTGAACAGCATCAGGCTGCAGCCGCAGATCTTGATGGTGTTGGTGATCAGCATCACGCGGCCCTTGGGCATCGAATCGGCGAATGCGCCGACGAGGGGCGCGAGCAAGACGTAGGAAATGACGAAGACCTGCTTGAGCGAAGGCGTCATCCAAGCCGGCGATTCGAGATCGCGCAACATTTGGATGGCGGCCACCAGCAGCGCACTGTCGGCGAGCGACGAGAAAAACTGCGCCGCCATGATGGTGTAGAACCCGGCTTGCATCGTCCTCAAAATGGCGCGCACGCTCTGGGAAACTCGACGTCCCGGCGGCGGGTGCCGGGAAGCATTTGCTGCGCTTCGTTCTGTATATAATTGAGAAAACAGCCGGCGCATGCGGCTCGCGCCTTATACCACGTTTTCCTCTTCACACCAAACTCGCATCGGCGGTTCGTCGTCGCCATGTCATGTCCCGCCCACTCGTAGCCCAGATCAATCTGTCGGCATTGCGCGCGAATCTCGCCAAGGCGCGCGCGTGTGCTGCAGATGCACAACTGCTGGCGGTCGTCAAAGCAGACGCCTACGGTCACGGGATCAAACGCGTTCTGCCGGCGCTCGCAAAAGCCGACGGACTGGCGCTGCTCGAGCTCGATGTCGCCATGGCGTTGCGCGAGCGCCACTACGCACGCCGGATTCTGCTGCTCGAAGGTTTTTTCTCAGACAACGAGTTGCGCGAGATCGCCGCGCGCAGGCTTGCCGTTGTAGTGCACCATGTGCAACAGATCGAAATGCTCGAGGCTGCGACACTGCCGCGCCCGATCGAAGTTTTTGTCAAGGTGAATACCGGCATGAATCGCCTCGGCTTCCGCCCGGGAGAGGTGCGCGCGATTGTCGACCGATTGTCGCAGACGGCAAGCGTCGCGGTCTTGCGCTTGCTCACGCATCTGGCTCGCGCCGAAGAGGAGGACGGGCTGCGCGAGCAGCTCGAAGCATTCGAGGAAGCATGCCAAGGTCTGCCTTATCCGCGATCGCTCGCCAACTCGGCGGGCGTCATCCGCTACCGCGAGGTCGGAGGCGATTACGTCCGTCCCGGTATCATGTTGTATGGCTCGTCGCCGTTTCCCTACGATACTGCGGAGATGCTAGGCCTCACGCCGGTGATGACCCTCAAGAGCGCAATCATTGCCATCCAGGACTTAAAGCCCAACGAGAGCGTCGGCTACGGCGGCATCTACACCGCGGCGCGCGCACACCGCGTAGGTGTCATCGCATGCGGCTATGCCGATGGCTATCCGCGCCACGCACCCAACGGCACGCCTGTCCTGGTTTGCGGCAAGAAGGTTCGCACCGCGGGCCGCGTGTCGATGGATTTGATGACGGTCGATCTCACCGAAGCACCGGAGGCGACAGTCGGTAGCCCGGTCGTGCTCTGGGGCGAGGGATTGCCGGTCGACGACGTCGCAGCCGCGGCAAGCACCGTCGGCTATCAACTGCTTTCCGCCGTCGCGCCACGCGTTCCGTTCGTGACGACCGAAGTCGGCAAAGTCGATATAGAGCTTTAATACTCGAATCGTGTACACCGTCGTCACCGGCGCTGCCGGCTTCATCGGCTCGAATCTCGTCAAGGCGTTGAATGCGCGCGGCGAATCCCGCATCCTTGCCGTCGACGATCTCACCGACGCCGACAAGTTCCGCAACCTAGTCGATTGCGACATCGCCGACTACGTGGACAAGACCGAGTTCCTGTCGCGGCTTGGCGAAGGCGACTTCGACGACGACATCGCGGCTGTCCTGCATCAGGGCGCGTGCTCCGACACAATGGCGACCGACGGCCGCTACATGCTTGCCAACAATTACCGCTACTCGGTGCGTGTGCTCGAGCACTGCCAGGACAACGATATTCCGTTCCTTTACGCTTCGTCGGCAGCGGTGTACGGCGCGGGTCCGGCGTTCCGCGAGGAGCGCGAGTGCGAGGCGCCGCTCAACGTTTACGGCTACTCGAAGTTCCTTTTCGATCAGTACGTGCGCCGCATGCTGCCGGAGCGGACCGCACAGGTGGCGGGCTTGCGCTATTTCAATGTCTACGGTCCGCGCGAGGCTCACAAGGGCCGCATGGCGTCGGTGGTATGGCACTTCTTCAACCAGTATCGCGCGTCCGGAAAGCTGCAGTTGTTCGAAGGCTCGGGCGGCTACGCCGCTGGAGAGCAACGCCGCGATTTCGTCAGCATCGAAGACGTCGTCAAGGTGAACCTCGACTTCCTCGACCATCCGGAGCGATCGGGCATCTACAATCTCGGCACCGGAACGGCCGCGACCTTCAACGCGGTCGCGACGGCGACGATAAATGCCTGCCGCGCAGCCGACGATGCGCCAGCGCTCTCGTTCGAGGAGCTGCATCGCGCCGGTGCGATCGAGTACATCGCGTTTCCACCCCCGCTGGCAGGCAAGTACCAGAGCTTTACGCAGGCAGACCTCGCGCGCCTGCGCGCCGCCGGCTACGGCGCGCCGCTGCTGCAAGTCGAAGAGGGCGTTGCGCGCTGCGTCAGGGCGCTGCTTGCCAGTCCCGCGGTCAACGCTTAACATCATCCGGACGTCGCGTGCGCGCCGGCTCGCCGCTCGCGCCGGGCGCCACGAAACATAAAACCACTATCCGCTCGGAGGGAGACATGAAACGACTCGTGCTGCTGCTCGCGGCGCTGCTGTTTTCGGCGTTCGCGCTCGCGGCGGTGAATATCAATACCGCAACCAAAGAAGAGCTCGATGCTCTACCCGGCATCGGTCCGGTCAAGGCGCAGGCGATCATCGACTATCGCGCCAAGAACGGCCCGTTCAAGACGCCCGAAGACATCATGAAGGTGCCCGGCATCAAGGAAGGCGAGTTCGGCAAGCTCAAGGGCCAGATCAGCGTCTCGGGCGCGTCCACACCGGCAGCCGCGCCGGCCACCAAGGAAATGAAAGCCGCGCCTGCCACGAAGGACACCAAGGCCGCGCCTACCTTGGCACCGGACGCTGTCGTACCGCCGGGATCCGCACCGGCGAAGGCGCAGGAAGCGAAGACAGCTGCTCCCGCGATGGCTCCGGCGCCAGCACCCGGGACAGCAGGCGCCAAGAAGGACGAGAAGGCGATGAAGGCCGACGAGAAGATGGCCAAGAAGGACGACAAGGCGATGAAGGCCGATGAGAAGATGGCCAAGAAGGACAAGGCCAAGAAAGCCGCGGACGAGAAGAAAGCGGCGGCGGACGAAAAAGCCGCCAAAAAGAAAGCCGCAGTCGATGAGAAGGCGGCCAAGAAGAAGGCGGCGGCCGATGAGAAGGCAGCCAAGAAGAAGGCAAAGGAAGATGAAGAGGCTGCCAAGGCTAAAGCCAAAGCGGACAAGGCGGCCGCCGACAAGGCAAAGAAGTAATCACCGCCGCGAACTTGCCTCCAACCCCGCCCGCGAGGCGGGGTTTTTGTTGGCGGTACAATAGAACTTTTTGAACGCGTAACACGCACCGTGTATCAGACCATCGAAGACACCGTCGGCAATACGCCGCTCGTGCGGCTGCAGCGCCTGCCCGGCGAGACGAACAACGTGCTGTTGGCGAAGCTCGAGGGCAACAACCCCGCCGGATCGGTCAAGGATAGACCCGCGCTGTCGATGGTTCTCGAGGCTGAAAGGCGGGGTGCGATCAAGCCCGGCGATACGCTGATCGAGCCGACCTCGGGCAACACCGGCATCGCGCTGGCGATGGCTGCGGCGATGCGCGGCTATAGGATGGTGCTCGTGATGCCGGAGCATCTTTCATTGGAGCGACGTCAGACCATGCGCGCCTTCGGCGCCGAGATCGTGCTTACGCCCAAGGCGGGCGGGATGGAAACGGCGCGTGACGTCGCGGAGAAAATGCGCGCGGAAGGAAAGGGCATCATCCTCGATCAATTCGCCAATCCCGATAATCCTCTCTCGCACTACAGGGGGACCGGACCCGAGATCTGGCGCGATACCGAAGGACGCATCACGCATTTCGTGTCGAGCATGGGGACGACAGGCACGATCATGGGTGCCGGCAAGTTTCTGAAGGAGAAGAATCCGGGGATCAGCATCATCGGCTGCCAGCCGGAGGAAGGCTCGCAGATCCCGGGCATCCGCAAGTGGCCCGAGGCGTATCTGCCCAAGATCTACGACGCGAAGCGCGTCGACCGCCTCGAGTACGTGTCGCAGGCGGACGCGGAGGACGTGGCACGGCGGCTCGCGAGCGAGGAGGGCATCTTCGCCGGCATCTCCTCAGGCGGTGCGTGCGCCGTCGCGCTGCGCATTGCGCGCGAAGTCGCCAACGCGACCATCGTGTTCATCATCTGCGACCGCGGCGACCGCTATCTCTCCACAGGCGTCTTCCCAGGCTGAAACCTGGGGTTTCCAAATGACGGCGTTCGTGCTGAGCTTGTCGAAGCATGAACGTCACTCGCGATGACTCCCACGCTCGTTTTCGACATCGAGACGATTCCCGACGTTGCGGGAATCCGCCGCATCAACGCGCTGCCCGCAGCGCTTGGCGATGCTGACGTGCTCGACTGGGCCCTCCAGCAGCGGCGTGCCGCAGTCGGCAACGACTTTCTGCCGTTGCACCTGCATCGCGTCGTCGCCATCGCCTGCGCGCTGCGCGAGGGGCAGAATTTTCGCGTCTGGTCGCTGGGAGAGAGCTCCGATGCCGAGCCGGAGCTGATTCGCAGGTTCTTCGACGGCATCGAGCGCTACGTCCCGCAACTCGTATCGTGGAATGGCGGGGGCTTCGATCTGCCGGTGCTGCACCACCGCAGCCTGATCCACGGGGTGACCGCGCCGCGCTACTGGGATTGGGGCGACGACGATCGCGACTACCGGTACAACAATTATCTCAGCCGCTTCCACACGCGCCATCTCGACCTGATGGACGTGCTCGCATCGTTTCAGCCGCGGGCGTGTGCCGGTCTGGATGCGATGGCGCGCCTGTGCGGCTTTCCGGGCAAGCTCGGACTCGGCGGATCCGCGGTCCACGCCGCGCACCAAGCTGGAATGATCGACGATATCCGTCGCTATTGCGAAACCGACGTGCTCAATACGTACCTGCTGTACCTGCGCTTTCAGCAGATGCGCGGGACGCTCTCGGCGGGCCAGTACGCGGCCGAGGTATCGCTTGCGCGCGAAAAGATCGCCGCGTCGAGCGAGCCGCACTGGCGCGAGTTTCTCGCGGCGTGGGACGCGAGCGCGAGTACGCTGGGATGACCGCGTAGCCTGGGCTGAGCGAGTAGCCTGGGCTGAGCCCGCAGGGCGATGCCCGGGACAGTCGACGCCACGTCCGCCCCGGGCATCGCTGCGCTCAGCCCGGGCTACGCGCAGCGATGCCCGGGGTTATGCGCGCAATATTTGTAGCGGCGCGAACTTACCGCCGAGCGGCCCCGGGGACGACACGCCCCACCAGCGATCGAGCACGGTCGCGTACACGCTGCGAAAGTCGATCGCGTAGCCGGTGTTGCCGTCCGCCGTGAGGCAATCGAGGGACGGCTGTTCGCCGTACAGACCGCCCGCGACGCGACCGCCCAACGCGAAATGCACGCTCGCCGTGCCGTGATCGGTGCCGTTGGACAGGTTCTCCTTCGGTCGCCGCCCGAACTCGGCGTAGGTCAGCACGAGCGTATCATTCCATCGGTCGAGCTCCGTGAGCGCGCTTTTCAGCGCGACGACGCCGCCGGAGAGCTCGCCGAGCAGTCGCGCCTGCGTGCCCGGCTGGCCGCTGTGGGTGTCGAAGCCGGAAAGCGTCACGCGCACGACCGCGACGCCCGCGCGGTTGGCGATGACCTGGCACGCGGTCTTGATGGCATTACCGAACCCACCCTGCGGAAACTCGGTCGTGAAGGCATGGTCGGCGGTGAGGTGCGAGGCCGCCTGCACGATGTCGGCCTCGACCTTCAGGATGTGCTGCAGCGCGCGATTGCGCGCGTTGCCTTCGGGAATCGCGAGGCGAGCCTGGCGCAGGAACTGCTCGGTGTTGGCGAGGGCAATCGCACGAGTGCCTGCGCCCACCAGCGGCCCCAGCTCGGGCGAGCCGACGATGACGCCATCGGCGGCGAAATACGCGGGCGTGGGCGCCGCAGCGAACGTGCGTGTGAGCCAACCGTCCTGCAGGTACTCGGCGCTCTTCGATGCCGTGTCCCAGATCTCGATCGAACGGAAATGCGACAGATTCGGCTCGGGATAACCCACACCCTGCAGCACGGCGAGCTCGCGGTTCTTCCAGAGCGGAAGCAGCGGCTCGAGCGCGGGATGCAATCCGGCAGCATCGGAAAGCTGGACGACCTGATCGCGCGCAATCGCGAGCTTCGGACGCAACGCGTAATACGCCGGGTTCGCATACGGCACGAGGGTGTTGAGCCCGTCGTTACCACCCTTGAGCTCGATCAGCACCAGCAGATTGCCGTAGCGTGCGACCGTCGGGGCGGCGGCCCAGGCGACTGGCGATGTCGGCAGCATCGAGCCCGGCAGGACAGACGCGCCTGCGGCGAAGCGGAGAAAGGCGCGGCGATTCATTTCGTGATCAATATGATCCGGGTTTTTCGTAGGCCGAATTCATTCGGCCACGGCGGCGAGGCGAGGATTGCGTGCGAATAAATTCCCACCTACAACTGCTACGCGATACACCCGATACCGGCAAGGTTCCGCCCGCGATCATTTGAGCTGGTAGGCGGCGTCGAGCACCATCTGCCGCACCATCGCCAACGGCGCGCTTGCCGGATCGGCGGCCGCCTGCGGCGCGTACGCCAGCAGCAGCCGAGTCGCGGCATCGGTACGCGCGCGCTCGGTCGTATCGAGCTGCGCGAGCCACGCATCGCTGTCGAATTGCACGCTTTTGAGCCCGCGTTCCATCGCCCGCAGGAAGCGAATGCGGCGCGCGACTTCGGACTCCTGCACGCCGCCGGCCGCGACGGCCTGTTTGGGCACGGGCGTCATCGCCCGCGCCGGCGCATCCGCTACGTTCCCGCCCGCGTCGTCGGCGCGGAAAAGGCGGTCGAGAAACGCTTTGCGCGCGAGCAGCGTGCTGGCGTTGATCCAGGCGTCGCCGCCGGGCCAGCCTTTCACGTTGGGCGGAGAGAACAGGTTCTGTCCCATCGCCGCGGCGGCGACGGCGAATGGCACGGGCTCGCCGGGCTTCAGGTCGAACTGCTTGAGCGTGCCGACGACCAGATCGACGGGAGATTTGACGAGCGCGCCGCGATTTTCTTTGGCATAGAACGCATCCGAGGTGAGCAGAGCGTAGAGCGCAACCTTGACGTCGTAGCGCGAATCGCGAAAACGTGACGCGATCTTCTTCACCTCGGCATCGTCGGGATCGGGTGAAACGAATTCGCGCCAGAGCTTGTGCGCGATGAACTGCGCGGTCTGTGGCTTCGCGAGCAGGATGTCGAGCACGTCGTCGCCGTCGAAGTAGCCGCTGCGACCGAGCACAGTCTTGCTGCCGTAGTCGTGAACGAATCGGCGGAACACGAAGCGGCCGCTGTCGCGATCGAGGCTCCAGCCGGTAAATGCGCGCGCCGCATCCTTGATGTCCTGCTCGCCGTAGTTGCCTTCGCCGAGCGTGAACAGCTCCATCAATTCGCGTGCGAAGTTCTCGTTCGGTGCGCCCTTGCGGTTCTGCGCGCTGTCGAGGTAGATCACCATCGCCGGATCGCGGGCAACGGCATGCAGAAGATCGCCGAAGTGGCCGAGCGCGTGCGCGCGCAGCGTCACGTTCTGGCGGTACATGAGCTGCGCAAGCTTGACCTTTTGCTGGCTCGACACGAAGTGGTTGTGCCAGAACAGCGTCATGCGCTCGGTCAGCGGGGAAGGCGTGACGAGCATCTCCTCGAGCCACCAGCCGCGCAGCTCCAGCCCGTCACGGATCTGCTCCTGGTGGAACT
>WNGB01006103.1_pt1 | contig 18336 bp, 12 predicted proteins | sample 5400681 | NCBI WGS metagenome assembly WNGB01 (sample SAMN13153367, study PRJNA577476) | soil metagenome | isolation source: 115 cm soil or saprolite under grassland replicate 2 | place: USA:California | collected 2016-06-15 | reverse complement strand
CGCGAGAGGTCCATGATCGAGCGCGTTCTAGAGCACCTTGTAGGCGGTCAGCCGGACGACGTGCGTGCCGCGACGGCCATCGCGGCCGCGCGCCTCGAGCCCGAATCCCCAGTCGACGTCCAGGAGGATTCGCCCCGGCAGGGCCACCTCCGCCGCCGCCCCCATCCCGAGATGGCCACGGCCGCCATGCCCCGCCGTGGGATCGTGCACGACCGCGCCATCCACGAAACCGTCGAGGCGCCAGCCACGCCCGGCCCTCCAGGTCGCGGCGCTGCGCAGCACCACTGCACGATCGAAGCGCACGCCCGCGGAGGGATACCCACGCAGGCGGTTGTCGAAGGCGTCGAACCCGAACCGGCTGAACCGGTCGAGGTTGCGGCCGGCGAGGGCGCTCGCCTCCAGACGGGTCACGGCCTTGGGCCCGAGGACGAACGATCGGGCCAGGGTGAGGCCTCCTCGCTCGTACGCGCGGGCGTCGGCCGCGTAATCGCCCGGGCGCCCCCACTCGCGCCAGCTCTGCCGCCGGGCCGCGCTGCCCCACGCCGCCGCCGACCACGCGGCGCGCTCCCATTCGAGCCCGAGCCGCAGGCCATGCGCGACCGGGCTCACGGGCACGCGAAAGTCCGCGGCGGTGGTGTCGTTGGCTCCGAGCCGCACCGCGTCGAGATCGTAGGCCGCACGCAGCCGAATCCGTGGTCCGAGCCTGCGCAGGGCGGCCAGGGACGCGCGCAGCGGCCGCTGGGCCAGGTTCTCGTCGTAGCGCTCGCGGCCGCCGCGGAAGGACCGGTCGTTGTAGCGGGTCAGCGACGCGAAGGCCCAGGCCTGGATCTGCAACCCGGGACCGCCGACGGACGGCACGCTCACCGCGAGCTGCGCGAACGGTCCGGCCAGGAACGCGTTCATCTGCGCGCCCGTGCCCAGCACGTCGAAGTCCAGATAGCTGAGGCCGGCGAAGGGCAGCGGCCGGTCGATGTTGGGATCGAAGAGCGTGCCCGCGGCCACGCTCCACACGCGCGAGGCATGCCCGGCGAGGACGCGGCCTCCCTCCGCGGCATCGACGCCGCTCGCCGCGGGCGTGTCCAGGCGGCGCAGATAGCGGAAGCCGTCGGGTGTCTCTCGCATCATTACTGTATGGGAGGCGCGGGCCGCGGCCAGGCGCGCCTCGAAGTCGGGGGGATTGGCCTCGATCCGATCGAACGACACCTGACGGTGGATCGGCGTGCGGTGGCCGGGCCCTTCGTAGACCTGCTCGACGTCGGAGCGCGCGAGAAGCCATTCCGGCGCGCCCTCGACGTCGAGGGGGCGGAACTCGTCCGTCTGCCCGGAAGAGACGATCGCACCTCGGAGCCCCGTCTGCGCCGCCTCCAGGCGCACGAGGGCGAATCCCTCCTTCGCGATCCAGGCCCGTCCGCGCAGCGAGGGCCGGCTCGGATCGTGGGGTTGGAAGCCGACGACGTAGCAGGCGCGCCCGGACTTCTCTTCCTCGCCCTCGAGGCGATAGCGGTAGGCGTCGCCGAGCGTGATGGAGAGAGGGGGCGACGCGACGCGCTCCGGTTGTACGAGGGGCAGGCGCGGCACGCCGTCGCCGCCCACGGCGACGGGCACGCCGTTGAGGCGCAGGTCGCGTTGCTCGATCTCGGCCAGGGATCCGCGGCGATACAGGACGGTGTCGGCGGTGACGGTCATGGGGGCGGGCAGGCCCGGTATCTGGAAAGTCAGCACGCTCGTGCCGGTGGCGACCAGCGTGCGCACGCGCGCGGCCTGCCGGGCCGCGGCCGCCTGATGAGCGGCCACGATCTCGGCCACGGTCAGCGCGCGCGCCGCCGTCACTTCGACACCCGCGGTGAATCCGGCTTCTCCGCCCGCCCATCCGGCGAGGCGAAGGACGAGGGGGCCGCGAAGGGCGCGCGTGTCGATCTCCGTGTGGCCAGCGCGGGCGACGAGGGGCAAGGGCTGCTCGCGCCCGTCTTCGAGCGATCGTCCCAGCGCGCGCGTCGCTCCCGGCCGCACGGTGAGCCGGCCCCCACCCTCGACGATGGCGATCGCGTCGAGCGTGCCCGGATGCAGGAAGACGGGCGTGGCGCAGCCGCCGTCGTCCGCGCACACCGTCACCGTGGCCAGCGACGTGAGGCCCGTCGTCAGGACGTCGGCCAGCGCCGCCACCCTTCGCGCCAGCAGGACGTCCGCCTCGCGCAACGGAACGAGCAGGCGGCGGCCGGCGGACCGCGCCGTGGTCGCCAGGAGATCGTCCAGCGACGCGGCCGGGCCTCCCGATTCCCACCACTCGAAGCCGGCCGTCGAGGGGGGCGAGGCAGAAGGAGGAACGAGGAAGGAAACGTAAGGGCCGATGCCCTTGCTCGCGAGCGCGCCCAGGAGATCGGCCGGCCCCGCGAGGCCGATCACGGTGTCGGCGGAAGCCGCGCGCACCACGGTCGCCCGCGTCCGGACCGCGAACACGAGCGCGTCGTCCGCCGGCGCGTCTGCCGGCACTCTCAGCACGACGCGAGCGCCCAGCGGCATCAGGGCGGCGAGATCCTCGGCGACGGGGGCCAGGGGCAGCTCGAAGCCGGCAGAGGCTCCGCGCGCGGACAACTCGCGCGCGACCGCGGCCGCCGCGGAGACGTCGGCGGAGCTTTCGACGGCGAGGAGGACGTCGAGGCCCTCGAGCCGCCCCGTCGCGTCGAGCAGTCCGCGCGCGGTGACGGGCGCGGCCCGCCAGGTCACGCACGCCGCACAGGGGCCGGCGGCGTCCACCACGGCCGCCGGCAATCCCAGGAGGAGAGCCGATGCCAGCGCAGCCAGGAAGGTCACCTCGGGGACTCAGCGGTGCGCGGCGATGAAGTCGCGGATCTGCTCCTCCAGCACGGGCAACGGCACGGGACCATTGGCGAGGACTGCGTCGTGGAACGCGCGGACGTCGAAGCGGGGGCCGAGCTCGGTCTCGGCCTGACGGCGCAGCTCGCGGATCTTCAGCTCGCCCATCTTGTAGGCGAGCGCCTGTCCGGGCCAGGAGATGTAGCGGTCGGTCTCCGTCCGCACCTCGTGCAGCGAGAGGGCGGTGTTGGAGGCCAGGAAGTCCATGGCCTGCGACCGCGACCAGCCGAGCGCGTGCAGGCCCGTATCCACGACGAGGCGGCAGGCGCGCCACATCTCGTAGGTGAGGCGGCCGAAGTTGCGATACGGATCCTGGTAGAACCCGGCCTCGAGGCCGAGGCGCTCGGAGTAGAGCCCCCAGCCCTCGACGAACGCCCCCACTCCGGCGGCGCGGCGGAAGGGTGGCACCCCCTGCAGCTCCTGCTGCAGTGCGATCTGCAGGTGATGGCCGGGGACGGCCTCGTGGAGGGTGAGGGCCTCGAGCACGTAGAGGGGCCGGCTCTCGAGCGCGTAGGTGTTGACCCAATACGTGCCGGCGCGGGTGCCTCCGACCGGGGCCTCGACATAGCGGCCGCCCGTGTACTTCGGCGCGAGGTGCGCGGGTACGGGCTCCACCCCATAGGGAAGGCGCGGCAGCCGGCCGAAGAGCGACGGCAGCTTGCCGTCCATGCGCTTGGCGATGAACGAGGCCTCCTTGAGCAGCTCCTCCGGCGTGCGCGCGTAGAAGCGCGGATCGGTGCGCAGGAACTGGAGGAAGGCGGCGAAGTCGCCCGCGAACCCGGCCTGCTTGATCACGTCCACCATCTCGGCGTGGATCCGCGCGACCTCGGCGAGCCCGATCTTGTGCACCTCCTCGGGCGTGACGTCGAGGGTCGTGAAGTGGCGGACACGCTGCGCGTAGTACTCGCGGCCCCGCGGCAGGTCCGCGGCCGCGGTCGTGGTCCGCGTCTTCGGCAGGTACTCGCCGGTCATGAAGTCCAGGAAGGTGCGGTAGCCGGCGCCGGCGCCCTCCAGGATCGCGGCCCGGCCGGCGGCGACCAGGCGCGCGCGCTCTGGCTCGGGTACGCCCGGCGGGAAGGCGCGGAAGGGCGGGTAGAACACGCTCTGCTCGGGATCGGTGACGACGTGCGTGCGGATGGTGACGTCGTAGCCGTCCAGGACCACGCGCGGCAGCGTGAACCCGGTGCGCAGCCCCTCCCGCATGTTGGCGATCTGCTGGGCGACGTAGGCCGGGAACGCGCGCAGGCGCGCGATGTAGTTCTCGTAGTCGCGGGTGGTCGCGAGCGTCGTGTGGCGGGGCAGGTCGGCGAAGGCGGTGTGGAAGCCGCTGTCCGCGTTGATGGGCAGCCGCCACTGGCCCAGCTCGCGGTCGGCCACGTCGTCGCGCAGGTCGGCCGCGAGCATGTCGTAGCTGATGCGATCCTGGGTGTCCAGGCTCGCGCGCGCGATGTCGCGCAGGCGGGCCAGCGTGGCCCTTTGGCGCTGCGCCGCCCGCTCGAGATCGGCGGGGGCCACCGAGGGCAGGCGATCGTCGTATCGGTGGTCCCCGATGGACGTGGCCAGAAGCGGGTCCTCTCGCAGCCTCGCTTCCCAGTCCTCGTCGAGCAGCGCGTGGAAGGCGGCGGACGCGCTCGACGTCTGGACGGCGGTTTGCGCGGCACCCGTCGCCACCACCGCCGCCAACAGCGCCGCTTCGATCATCGTGAGCTCCCCCCCGGGGGAATGATACGGCGGCCGGGGGCGGCAACGCGGTACACTACGCGGCGATGTTCCCGTCGCGCCACGCGCTGGTCGCGGTCGCCTGCACGGTCCTGACTCCGCTCTCTGCGCGCGCCCAGGACCTTCCCGAGATGAAGGCCTCCGGCAAGCTGCGCGTCCTGGCCGTGACCGTGAGCGAGGGCCCGCAGTTCATGTCGCCGGCGGGAGCGCCGGACCCCGGCTTCGACGCGGAGATCCTCGCCGGCTTCGCGCGGCTGCACGGCCTCACCGTCGAGCGCGTCTCCGTGGCGTCCTGGGACGCCCTGGCCGCCTCCTTGTTGAAGGGACAGGGCGACCTCGTCGCCGGTGGATACACGAGCACGCCCCCCCGCCGCGAGATGGTCGACTTCACGGTCGAGGTCTTCCCGACGCGCGACGTCGTCCTCACCCGCCGGCCGACGCCCGCCGTGACCACGCTGGCGCAACTGCGCACGCTCCGGGTGAGCACGATCAAGGGCACCAGCATGGCCGACGCGTTGGCCGCGGTCGGAGTGAAGCAGGTCGACGAATCGATCCTGCCCGGCGGCGTGCCCTCGGCCCTCCGCGAGGGCAGGGCCACCGCGGCCGTAGACGGGCTGGAATCGGCGCTGGTGGCGGCACGGCACGATCCGGAGCTGCAGATCGGGATGTTCGTCGGAAGCTCCGAGTCGCTGGCCTACGCGGTACGGAAATCCTCTCCCCGGCTGCTGGCCGCGCTCAACGAGTACCTGGCGAATCTCCGCCACAGCCCGACGTGGAATCGGCTGGTGGTGAAATACTTCGGCGCCTCCGCCCCCGAGATTCTCCGGCGCGCCCGGAAGTAGCCGTGCTGAACGCCCCGGCGCCGAAACCGGGAAGAGTCAGCGATAGCCGAAGAAGAGCTGGCACACGATCGCGCCCACGAGGGCCATCGACCAGCCCCACGCCATCAGCTTGCGGAACAGCAAGCGCCGATCCTCCTCGGGCGGGGTGGCGGCGAGGCACAGGGCGCCGAGCGTCGAAAGCGGAGAGACGTCCACCAGGTGAGCGCCCACGTTGATCGAGTAGGCGATCATCAGCGGGCTGCCGCCTCCGAGGTTCGCGATGAGGCCGGGAATCGTCGGCAGGAAGGCGGGCAGCACGACCCCCGAGGAGCTGCTGTACACGGAGATGATCCCGGTGACCAGCGCGATGACGCCGGTGACCAGGGCGGGGCCGGAGAGCCGGGCCAGCAGACGGGTGAACAGGTCCATCCCGCCGGTCTTGGCCAGGACCTCGACCAGGACGGTGACGCCGCACACCATCAAGATGACGCCCCAGGGCATGCATCTCACCGCCGCCTCGTCGTCGGCCGCGCGCCCGAGGGAAAGGACGACCACGCCGACAAACGCGCCCATCCCCACGTCGACCCGGAAGAAGGCCGCACTCAGGACCAGGGTCCCGATCACGCCCAGGGTCAGCCACTGGTGGTCCGTGAAGGGCTGGTCTTCGAGCGCGACGCTCGCCGGCCCGCCGGGTGGGAAGCCGTGCTCGACGTCCTTCCGGAACAACTTCGCGCCCCCGAGCAGGAAGTAGCCGGCGAACGCCACGAAGCTCTGCGCGGCGAGGGTGTTGAAGTAGTTCGCCCACTCGACGCCCACCAGGCCCACGCGTCCCATCAGCTCGCGCGCGATGATCCCGGTGGGAGCCAAAGGAGACAGGCCGCCCGCGTTGGCGCCGTTGGCGAGCATGAGGGTCATCAGGAACCCGCCGATGCCCGCGCGGCTGGCCACGCTCATGGCGACGGGCGCCAGGAGGGCCGTGGCCGCGATGTTGCCGGCGCCGATGGTGGCGAGGCCGAGGCCCAGGAAGAAGAAGACGATCGGGATCAGGCCTCGATTGCCGCGGGCGAGGCGGATGGAGCGGCCCGCCACCTTGTCCAGCGTGCCGTTCACGCGTGCCTGGGCGAAGAGCAGCGTGATGCCGGCCAGGGTCAGGAACAGGTTGGCGGGGAACCCCGCGACGATCGCCGAGACCGGGAGCCCGGCCAGGAAGCGTCCGATCAGGAAGGCGAGCGCGATGGAGAGAACGCCGATGTTGATCGGGGAGAAGCAACTGACCACGATCACGACGACGAGGGCGCAGAGCGAGACGGCGGCGACGTTCATGGCGCTACCGTCCGCGGAAGACGGGCTTCCGCTTCCCGAGGAACGCGGCCACGCCCTCCCGGAAGTCCTCGCTCGTGTAGGCCTGGACGACGAGGTCGTCGCCCTCCACGCGCCGCCGCGCCGCCTGGAGCCGCCGGATCGCCTCCTTGGTGACACGCAACGTGATGGGCGCGTTCGCGGCAATCTCCGCGGCAACTTCGCGCACGCGCGCCTCCAGGTGGCCGGCGGGCACGACCTCGCTGACGAGCCCGGCCTGCCGCGCCTCCTCCGCGCCCACCAGCCGGGCGCGGTAGAGGAGGTCCTTCGTACGAGCCGGTCCGAGGAGGTCGACCAACCGAGCGCAGTTGGCGACGGAGAGGCAGTTGCCGAGAGTGCGCGCGATCGGGATGCCGATCTGGCTCTCCGTCGTGCAGTAGCGCAGGTCGCAGGCCACCGCGATGGCGGCGCCCCCGCCCACCGCGTAACCCTCGATGGCCGCGATGGTGGGGCGCGTCACCGCTTCCAGCCGGTCCAGGACGCGGTCGAGCCGGCGCTCGTACTCGAGGCCCTGCTCGGGCGTCCGGAAGTCCTGGAACTGGCCGATGTCCGTCCCCGCCACGAACGCCTTGCCTCCGGCGCCGCGGAGGATGAGCACCCGCGCGTCGGGGTCGGCGTCCACGCGCTCGCAGGCTGCGAGCAGCCCGTCGTACATCGCCCAGGTCATCGCGTTCCGGGCCTGGGGCCGGTTGAACGTCACGAGCCTGAGCGGGCCGTCGGCTTCGTAGAGCAGCTCGGGATCCGCCACCTCTCACCTCCCCACCGGCCCCAGCGCCACCGCCCCGCGGGCGGCCAGGTCCTGGATTTCCGCATCGGAGTAGCCGATCTCGCGGAGCACCTCCGCCGTGTGTTCGCCGAGGCGAGGCGACGGGCGCCGGAGTCGCGCCGGCGTCTCCGACAGCTTGACCGCGGGGCCGACCACGCGGACGCGGCCGCCTTCGGGATGGTCCATCTCCTGCACCATGCCTCGCTCGCGGACGTGCGGGTCGGCAAACACCTCCTCGTAGTCGAGGATCGGGCCGCAGGGGACGCCCGCGTCCTCCAGAACCTGCATCCAGTGCGCACGGGGCTGCCTTGCGGTGATGGCCTCGATCTCCTCGGCCAGGCGACGACGGTTGCGCACCCGGTCCTCGGCCTCGGCGTACTCGGGCCGATCGACCAGATCGGGCCGGCCGAGAGCCTGTGCGAGTCGCTCCCAGGTCCGCTTGTTGGCGGCGCCAAGGGTGACATAGCCGTCGGCGCAACGGATGGCCTGGTAGGGTCCGAACATGCGGTGGGCGGAGCCCATGGGCTCGGGGATGCCGCCCCCGGAGAAGTACTGCGCGGATTCCCAGATCGACAGGGCGATGCCGGCCTCCAGGAGCGACGTGTCGACGCGCTGTCCCTCGCCGGTGCGCAGCCGGTGGATGTGCGCGGCGAGGATCGCCTGCAGCGCGAGCAGGCCGGCGGCGAGGTCGGTGAGGGGGACGCCGCACTTGGCCGGAGCGCGCCCGGGCTCTCCCGTGACGGACATGATGCCGGACATCCCCTGGGCCACGAGGTCGAAGCCTCCGCGCGATGAGTAAGGCCCGGTGGCCCCGAAGCCGGAGATCGACGCGTACACGAGACCCGGGTTGAGCCGGTGCAGCTCCGCGTAGCCCAGGGAGAGCGCGTCCATGGCGCCGGGGCGATAGTTCTCGACCAGGATGTCCGCGCGCGCGGCCAGCGCCCTGAAGACCTCCTGCCCGCGCGGGTCCTTCAGGTCGAGGACGACGCCGCGCTTGTTGCGGTTGATGCTCCAGAAGCCCGGACTCTCGGTGCCGCGGCTTCCCGCCATCGTGCGCGTCGTGTCGCCTTCCCGCGGCTCGACCTTGATCACGTCGGCGCCCAGGTCTCCGAGGAGCATCGTGCAGAAAGGGCCGGCCATGACCTGGGTCGCGTCGAGGACGCGGATCCCTTCGAGGGCCTGTTTCACGCGGGCGCATCATAATATGGCCAACGTGAAGCCCTGGATGCGCGCGCCGCTGCTCGTGGCGGGGGTGACGACCCTGATCGTCGCGAGCCTGGCCCCCGCCCGTGGCGCGGGTGAGGTCGAGGCCTTCGTCGGCGCCCGCCTCTTCGACGGCACCGGACGTCCGGCGGTGCCGGACGCGGTCCTACTTGTGAAGGACGACCGGGTGATGGCCGTCGGCTCCGCCAAGGACGTGCGCGTCCCGCCCGGCGCCGAGCGCGTCGATCTCGCCGGGCGCTTCGTGATCCCCGGCCTCGTCAACGCGCATGGCCATGTCGGCGAGACCCGCGGCCTCCGGTCCGGGCCCGAGCTCTACGACCTCGAGAACGTCCTGGCCCAGCTCCGGGTCTACGCGCGCTACGGGATCACGACGGTGACGAGCCTGGGCGGCGACCGCGACGAAGGCTTCCGCCTGCGCGACGAGCAGGATACGCCGGACCTCGACCGCGCCCGGCTCTACGTGGCGGGACCGGTGATCGACGCCAAGACGCCGGAGGCGGCGCGGGCCCAGGTCCAGGCCCTGGCCGCGCGCAAGCCCGACTGGGTGAAGATCCGCGTGGACGACAACCTGGGCACCACGACGAAGATGCCGCCCGAGGTCTATCGGGCCGTCATCGACGAGACGCACAAGCACGGGCTGCGCCTCGCCGCCCACATCTTCTATCTGGAGGACGCGCGCGACCTCGTCGCGTCGGGTGCCGACTTCATCGCCCACAGCGTCCGCGACCGTCCGGTCGATCCCGCCTTCATCGCCGCCCTGAAGAAACGAAACGTCTGCGTGTGTCCCACCCTGATGCGCGAGGTCTCGGCGTTCGTCTACGGCTCGGAGCCCGCGTTCTTCTCCGATCCCTTCTTCTTGAAGAGCGCGGACGCGGCGGTGGTGGCCGCGCTGCGCGATCCCGCGAGGCAGAGGTCCGTGGCCGCCAGCCCGGCCAGCGCGCGCTACCGCGACGCGCTGGAGGTGGCCAGCCGCAACCTGAAGATCCTGCTCGACGCGGGCGTGCCGATCGCGATGGGCACGGACACGGGCCCTCCCGCCCGCTTCCAGGGCTACTTCGAGCACCTCGAGCTGGAGCGGATGGTCGCGGCCGGGTTGACGCCGGCGGAGGCGCTCGTCACGGCGACGAGCGGGGCCGCACGGTGTCTCGGGCTCGCGGGCAAGGTCGGTACCCTCGAACCGGGAGCCTGGGCCGACCTCGTCGTGCTGCGAGAGGACCCCCTCGCCGACATCCGGAACACGCGGACGCTCGAATCGGCCTGGATCGCGGGCCACCGCGTGACGGAGGCCCTCACTCGCCGCTGAGAACGTCCCCGAGGCCCTCGTCGTCGACCCCGAGTCCAGGCACGGGCAGGCGCTTCGACGCATCCAACCGGCGCAGGATCCCCACGACCCGGAAGGCCCAGATCGCGCGGCAGACGTCGAAATCGGCGAGCGTCGACGCGGCGCAGATCTCCCCGACCGAACGCGGCTCCGGCAGCTTCTCGACGATCGCTCTCGTGTCCGGGGTGAGGTTCATCGGGGCGATCGCCTGCTCGTAGTTCGGCGCGCGCCGGTAATTCGCGTCCTTGCCGCCGACGGCACGGTCGATGCGGCTCCAGGCGTCGATCCGCCGGATGCCTTCCACGATCAGATCGGGCGTGCTCAGGTTCAGCTTGATCGCTTCGGCGGAGGGGGGCCCCTCCTCCAGGCGGTAGTGTCCCTCCGTCCACAGGAACAGGCTGTAGATGATCTCGCGGGTATGGTCGATCACGCCGGAGACCAGATCCTTGGGCGTGAGCGCCCCTTGCTCCACGAGCACCGTGCCCAACCGCTTGCCCGGAGTGATCGCCTTCGATCCTTCGTCGAACTGCAGGAGGCTCAGCCGCCCCCGGCGCAGGAGCAGCTCGCCCAGCCGGTCGTCGGGGCTCGACGAGGACGCGAACACCATTCGCCCGTCTTGCACGGTGACGTTCTTGCCGATCCCGGCGTGGGTGAGCGTGAGCAGCCCGCTCCACCGCTGCTCGTAGAGGGATTGCATCAGGCTGGGCAGGTCGCGCTCCGCCAGGCTGCCTTCGCGCATCATCTGCCCGGGGACTCCTTCGGTACTCATTCCGTTCAGGGGCGCATCATCTCACGGACGGCGCGCGTATCATCGAGCGTATCCGCCACCCGGAGGACAGGATGAAAACCAGAGCGTCGATCCCGACGAAGTTGGGTCTCGGCCTTGGCCTTGCCGTCGGCGTGGCCCTCTCGCTGGTGGGGCCGCCAGTGCCCGTCCATTCGCCGCCGACGCGATCCCGATCGACGGCGATGACATCGCGGGCGTCGTCACCGGCGCTTCGGGACCGGAGGCGGGTGTCTGGGTGATCGCGGAGACGACCGACCTCCCCACCCGCTTCGTCCGGATCGTGGTCACCGACGACCGCGGGCGCTACGTGCTGCCCGACCTTCCCAAGGCCGGCTACGACGTGTGGGTGCGGGGCTACGGGCTCGTGGATTCGCCCAAGGTCAAGGCCGCGCCGGGCGCGGTCCTGGACCTGAGGGCGGTCGCCGCGCCGGACGCGCGCGCGGCGGCGCAGTACTACCCGGCCGGCTACTGGTTCTCGCTGCTGCGCGTGCCGGACAAGAGCGTGTTCACGGGCGCGGCCGCCGGCACCGGCGTGGCGTCGCGCCTGAAGAGCCAGGCGGAATGGGTGCGCCAGTTGAAGTCGGGCGGCTGCACCGCCTGCCACCAGCTCGGGACCAAGGCGACCCGCGAGATTCCCGCCGCCCTGGGCACGTTCGGCTCCTCCGTGGAGGCGTGGCATCGGCGCATCCAGTCGGGACAGGCCGGCAGCAACATGCTCTCCGGCGCGACGCAGCTCGGAGGAGCGGCGGCGATGGCGGTCTTCGCGGATTGGACGGACCGTATCAAGGCGGGCGAGCTGCCGCCGGTCCCCCCGCGGCCGCAGGGGCTGGAGCGCAACGTCGTCATCACGGAATGGGACTGGGCCGATCCGAAGGCCTACCTTCACGACGAGGTCTCGACCGACCGCAACAATCCCACCGCGAATGCGAACGGTCCGATCTACGGCGCGCTGGAGCTGAGCGCGGACTACCTGCCCATGCTGGATCCGATTCGACACACCGCGGGCAAGGTGCCGCTCACCGTCCGCGATCCCGGTACTCCGGTCACGGCGGCGCCGGCGGTCCCTTTCGCTTCGGCGTATTGGGGCGATGAGCCGATCTGGACGAGCCGGAACAACGTCCACAACCCGATGTTCGATCACAAGGGCCGGGTGTGGATCACGTCCGCGGTGCGGCCCTTCGAGAACCCCGACGTCTGCAAGGAGGGATCGAGCCATCCCTCGGCGAAGCTGTACCCCCTGGCGCGATCCAGCCGCCACCTCGCGGTGTACGACCCAGAGGCGAAGAAGCTCACGCACATCGGCACCTGCTTCAGCACGCACCACGTGATGTTCGCCGAGGACGCGAGCCACACGGCCTGGACGAGCGGCGGGGGCCAGGTGGTCGGCTGGCTGAACACGAAGATGTTCGACGAGACGGGCGACGAGGTGAAGTCGCAAGGCTGGACGGCGCTGGTCATGGACACGAACGGCAACGGCAAGCGCGACGCGTACGTGGAACCGGACCAGCCCCTCGATCCGGCGAAGGACAAGCGGTTCGGGGGCGGCTTCTACTCGGTCTCGCCCGCCCCCGATGGCTCGGTCTGGGGATCCGCGCTGGGCTTCCCCGGCGCCGTCGTCCGGCTGAGCCCGGGAGCGAACCCGCCGGAGACGGCGCTGGCGGAAGTGTACGAGCCGCCCTTCGACAACCCGAAGGCGCCCGTGCAGGGGTTCTCGCCGCGCGGCATGGACGTCGACCGCGACGGCGTGGTGTGGGCGGCGCTGGCCAGCGGCCACATGGCCAGCTTCGACCGCCGCAAGTGCAAGGGTCCGCTGAGCGGGCCCACGGCGACGGGCCAGCACTGCCCGGAGGGCTGGACGCTGTATCCGGAGCCGCTCCCGCAGATGAAGGGCCTGACGGATTCGGGGAGCGCGGAAGCCAGCTACTACACCTGGGTCGATCGGTTCGACACGTTCGGGCTGGGCCGCAACGTCCCGATCGACACCGGCAACGCGTCGGAAGGGCTGCTGGTCCTGAAGGACGGAAAGTGGATCGTGCTCCGTGTCCCCTATCCGCTGGGCTACTACGCCAAATGGCTCGATGGCCGGATCGACGACGCCAAGGCGGGATGGAAGGGCCGGGGGCTGTGGTCGACGGTCAGCACGCGCGCGCCGTTCCACATGGAAGGCGGCAAGGGGACGACGAGCAAGGTCGTGCGGTTCCAGCTCCGGCCGGATCCGCTGGCGAAATGACCTCCCGCGAAGACCGAAGCTCATTTGCCGACCCACCGCGGCTTCATCCTGCAGCCGACGTATCGCGTCGAGGACGGCCGTCCCGTCGTCCACCTCTACGGGACGCTGGAGGATGGCCGTCCCTTCCTCGTCCGTGACCGCCGCCCGGTTCCCCACTTCTACGTCGAGCAGAAGGACGCGGAACGGGCGCGTGCTCTCGGCGCCGCCCGGCAAGTGGCCACGGACCGGGTCACGCTCACGGGTAGGCCCGTCGTCGCCATCGAAGTCGCCACGCCGTCCGACACTCCCCCGCTGCGCGATCGCCTGATCGCGGCCGGGATCGCCACCCACGAAGCGGACGTCCGCTTCGCCATGCGCTATCTCATCGACCGCGGGATCCGCGGCTCCCTGGAGATCCGAGGTGACGGCCATCCGGCCACCGGCTTGGGCCTTGTCTTCGACGAGCCCGAGGTCGGCCCCGCCGATTGGACGCCGCCCCTCCGCGTCCTCTCCCTCGACATCGAGACCGATCCTTCCGCGCGCCGGCTGCTCGCGGTGGGCCTCCACGGCTGCGGCGTGTCCGAGGTGCTGCTGCTGACACCGGAAGGCTGGCCGTGCCCGGAAGAGGCGCAGCCCTTCGCTTCGGAGAGGGAGCTCCTGGCGGCATTCGCTCGTCGGGTACGCGAATTGGATCCGGACGTGCTGACGGGCTGGAACGTGGTCGACTTCGACCTGTCGGTGCTGGCACGCATCGCTCAGCGACGGCATGTCTCTCTGGAGCTCGGCCGCGGCCCCGGAGGCCTGCGCCTGCGCACCGCCGGGTCGGGGCGCGGGACACCGCAGGCCAGCGTTCCCGGCCGCGTGGTGCTCGACGGAATCCAGCTCCTCCGTGGCGCCTTCATCCGGATGGACGACTACGGCCTCGACGCCGTCGCCCGATCGGTTCTGGGCGAAGGCAAGACGCTGGGCGGCGCGCACAAGGCCGACGAGATCCTGCGCCTCTTCAAAGAAGACCGCTCCCGCTTCGTCGAGTACAACCGCACCGACGCCCGGCTCGCCTTCCAGGTCCTGGAGCGGCTCCGGCTCGTCGCCCTCTCGGTCGAGCGCAGCAAGCTGACCGGGCTGCCGCCCGATCGCGTCTCCGGGTCGATCGCGGCCTTCGACTTCCTGTACCTCTCGGAGCTTCGACACCGGCGCGTGGTCGCCCCCAGCGTCCGCGCGGCGCAGGTCGTGGAGGCCCAGGCGGGCGGGCACGTGCTCGAGCCCATCCCCGGGCTCCACGCGAACGTGGTCGTGCTCGATTTCAAGAGCCTCTACCCGAGCCTGATCCGCACGTTCGAGATCGATCCCCTGAACCTCGTGCGGCCCGAGTCCGGCGGCGCCGAGCCCGATCCCATCCTGGCGCCCGGTGGGGCCGCGTTCGCGCGGCGGAAGGCCATCCTCGGCGCGCTGCTGGACGACCTGATGCCACAGCGCGAGGCGGCGCGAGCCACCGGCGACACGGTCAAGAGCCACGCGATCAAGATCCTCATGAATTCGTTCTACGGCGTCCTCGGGACTCCGGCCTGCCGTTTCTACGATCCGCGCCTCGCCAACGCCATCACCGGCTTCGGCCGCGAGATGCTGCTGTGGTGCAAGAAGCGGATCGAGCGCCAGGGCCGGCGCGTGCTCTACGGTGACACCGACAGCCTGTTCGTGGAGTCGGGCGTGGCGGATGGCGCCGCCGCCCGCGCCTTCGGCGAGGCCCTGGCCGCCGCCCTCAATCACGACCTCGCCGCGCATATCCAGGAGCGCTGGCGCGTCCAGAGCCGCCTCGACCTCGTCTTCGATCGGCTCTATCTGCGGCTGTGCCTTCCCGCGATGCGGCACGACGCGGCCGGCGCCCGCAAGCGCTACGCGGGCCTGATCGCGACCGAGCACGGAGAGCGCCTGGTCTTCACGGGCATGGAGGCGGTGCGGAGCGACTGGACGGAGCTCGCGAAGGAGGTCCAGCGTGAGCTGTACGGGCGCCTGTTCGCTGGCCAGCCGGTCGAGGAGTACCTGCTCGAAGTCGTCGCCCGTCTGCGCGCCGGGCAACTGGACGACCGGCTCGTCTACCACAAGGCGCTGCGCAAGCGCCCCGAGGCCTACACGACCACGACTCCGCCCCACGTCACCGTCGCGAGGACGCTGGGGCAGCTCGAGCGCGGACGCGTGTCCTACGTCATCACGACCGCGGGCCCGCAGCCGGCGGCGGGGCCGCACGCCCCCCTCGACTACGAGCACTACCTCGACAAGCAGGTGGGCGCGGTCGCGGAGCCCGTGCTCACGCTCCTGGGCCTGGACCTCGAGCAGATCCTCGGTCGGGAGAAGCAGCTCCGCCTGTTCTGACCGCGAGCGGTTACCATCGCAGCGGAGTGAAGAAGGATCCACGGCCGGCCGCGGACCGGATGATCTCCGGAAAGCTCCGCGCCAAGGCGGGGCGGCGCGACGCCAAGAACACGACCGTGTCCGTGGACGGCACGGACTACGTGTGGGCGCATCGGCACGGCTGGCTCGTCTGGGGCAAGGGAATCAAGGCCCTCTCCATCTCGGTGTCCTTGCAGCCGGGCCGCACGCGCGAGCTGATCCTCGATTTCACGATGAAGGTCGGCCCGGAAGACGGTCCGCCCTCCGAAACGCGGGTCGTCCAGGCCCTGGAGCCGGCCATCCGGGCCGCGCGTCGCGCCGGGTGGGATCCAGAGTCCCGAGGTCGGGCCTTCCGCTACGAGATCGCGGAAAGGATCTGACGACGGCGCGCTATCGCGCGAGATCCTTGACCAGCCGGTAGAGGAACTCCTGGCCCTCGTAGAATTCCCGAACGCCCAGGCGCTCGTCCCGGCCGTGGAAGCGGATGTCGGCCACGTCGAAGAAGATCCCTTGAACGCCGTAGGTGGGGATGCCGGCCAGGCGGAGCAGGCGTCCGTCCGTGCCGCCCATCACCATGTAGGGCAGGGTCACGACCCCCGGCCACATCTGCGACGTCAGGCGCCTCGTGGCCGCCAGCACGTCGTCCCGGAGCGGCGACATGGGGCTTCCGCCGTGAGCGTCGGTGATGGAGACCGTCACCTTGTCGTCGTCGACGACCCGCCGCAGGACGGCCTGCAACTCTTCCGGCGTCTGTCCGGGCAGGATGCGACAGTTCACGCGCGCGCCCGCGGTCTGGGGCAGGGCGTTGACCGCGTGGCCTCCGTCGAGGCCGGTGGCAACGCAGGTCGTCCGCATCACGGCGTTCCAGGACGGAGAGGCCTCCGCGGCCGCGCGCATGGCCGCGGGATCACCGCCGGCCGCGCGCCGGAGCTGCGAAGCCGCCGGCTCCGACTCCAGGCCCGCGAGCGTCTCCAGGTAATTCCGCGTCACGTCGTTGAGCTGGAACTCGAACTCGTAAGCGGCCAGCCGGTGCAGCGCGTCGGCAAGGCGGTAGATCGCGTTCTCCTTGACCGGCAGCGAGCTGTGGCCGCCCGGGTTCTTGACCTCGAGCCGGTAGGTCGCCGAATGCTTCTCGCCGACCTGGATGAGGTTCACCTTCCGCTGGCCGCCGCGGATCTCCCCCCAGCCGCCCTCGTTGAGGCACAGCTCGGCGTCGATGAGCTCGCGCCGGTTCTTCAGCAGCCAGTCGACGCCGTTGAAGGGTCCGCCTCCTTCCTCGTCCGCGGTGAGGGCCACGATGACGTCGCGCGCGGGCCGCAGGCCCTCTTGCTTGTAGCGAATCAGGTTCGCCACCCAGATGGCGGCCTGAGCCTTGTCGTCTCCAGTGCCGCGGCCGTAGAAGTAGCCGTCCTTCTCGAGCAGGGTGAAGGGATCGACGCTCCAGTCTTCGCGCCTCGCTTCCACGACGTCGAGGTGGGCGAGCAGGAGAAGAGGCCTGGCCGCACCCGTGCCGCGGTAACGCACCACGACGTTGGCCTTGTGCGGCGCCGCTCCCGCCACCACGACGTCTTCGGGTGGAAAGCCGGCGTCGAGCAGGCGCTGGGCCATGGCCTGCGCCGCCGGCGTCGTCTGGCCGGTGGTGTAGCTCGTGTTGGAGCTGACGAGCTGCTCGTAGATCGACCGCACGAGCTGGCGGGCAGGCTCCGGCGAGTAGGCCTCCGCGGGCGCGGGCGCGGCCGCGGAGGCCGCCAGAAAGGCAGGGATGAGGAACATGAGGGGCATTCTGCCACTCATCTCTCGCGCCAAGCCATTGACGGGTCCGGAGTAACTTGCTCGACCCCATTTCGTTTGAAGGCGCGCGCCCGGCTCCCCATCTTCCGGGGCATGAACATCGCCCCGGCCGTGGTCGTCACCTCCTGCCTCGTCGTGGCCGGTTGTGCATCCGGCTCGTCGCCGTCGGCGCCGGCGTCGCGGACCCTCGAGGTCTTCGGCGCCTACCAGATCACGAAGACCGGTGTGGAAGACACGTGCGGGGGACCGCTGACGCCGTTCGTCACCACGGGCACGGTCTCTCACACGCCGGGCGCGGGCACGTTCGACGATTCACCACCGACGGCTTCACCGTGCAGGTCCGGCTCGACATCGACGGCCCCAGAGGCGCTCCCGCCTTCGCGGCGTGCCTCGTCGCTCAGTCGTGGCGCGGCGTGAAGCAGGGCTCGCCGAACATCATCCCGTAGACCGGCCGCAGGCCGAGCCTTCGGCCCATCCTCGGAAGTTCAGCCAGGCGAGGGAATCGCCAAGGGACTCGGGAACGAGACAAACGATTCATTGATGCCGGCTCTCCGCGCCCCTAGCTTGGGGGGTGGTCTTCCGCCCGATGTAGCCGAGCGAGGCGCGACCCGCCAAAGACGCAACGCCTGGGACGGCCACGAGCGGTGACGTTCGCCGCGCAGACCGAAAGGACCGACCTCATGATCAAAGTGCACGATCTAGGCACCCGCTTGTTCCTGGCCGGTGCGTTCTCGGCCAGCCTCGCGGGCGCGCTCCAGGCCCAGACGCAGACTCCGCTGCCCGGCAGCGCCGTTCCCCAGTTCGTGGACCCCCTGCCCGGACTGGCCGTCGTCGACGGCACACAGCCCGTCACCCTGACCATGTGTGAGTTCAAGGCGAACGTGCTGCCCACCGGCACCCTCGCGCCGGGGTTGAAGCCGGAGACCTGGGTGTGGGGCTACGTCGTGGGGACGCAGTGCCCGTCGACGACCCGGAACACCTACATCGGGCCGGTGATCGTCGTCCGGCGCGGAGTTCCGACCCGGACGACCTTCGTCAACAACCTCGGCTACGTCTCGACCTCGCACGTCCTGGCCT
>WNGB01016133.1_pt1 | contig 18340 bp, 18 predicted proteins | sample 5400681 | NCBI WGS metagenome assembly WNGB01 (sample SAMN13153367, study PRJNA577476) | soil metagenome | isolation source: 115 cm soil or saprolite under grassland replicate 2 | place: USA:California | collected 2016-06-15 | reverse complement strand
TCGATGATCTTCCGCGTCTACGTCAACGACGACCTCGTCGGCGTCGAGCTCTGCGCCGCCGCGAAGAACGTGATCGCCCTCGCGGCCGGCGGCGTCGACGGCCTCGGCATCGGCGACAACGCCAAGGCCAGCCTGATCACCCGCGGCCTGGTCGAGATGGCCCGGCTCGGTGAGGCCGAAGGCGCCGCGCCGGAGACCTTCTCCGGCCTGGCCGGGATGGGCGATCTGATCGTCACCTGCTTCTCGGGCTACGGCCGCAACCGTCGCGCCGGCGAGCTGATCGCCCGCGGCGCGACGGCGGACGAGGCGGTGGCGGAGATCGGCCAGGTTGTCGAGGGCCTGACCACGGCGCCTGTCCTGCGCGACCTCTCCCACCGCCTCGGCGTCGAGCTGCCCATCACGGAAGGGGTTTGCCGGGTCCTCGGCGGCGAGAGCCTCGAAGGCCTGCTGGCGAGCCTGATGGGGAGGGTGCCGACGGCCGAGTAGCTCAAGAGGTTGCTTCGGCCGACCGATGGGAAAAGAATGCAGCACATGCGCCGGCTGGTAGGGGTCCTGGCGGTTCTTGCGCTCGTGGCCGCGGGCTGCGGCGGCACGACCTCGGACATCGGCTCGAGCGCGAGCGACCTCATCCCGGCATCGGCGCCGGCCTTCATCGCCGTCGACACCGACCCGAGCTCGGACCAGTGGCAGACGGTGATGAAGCTCGCGGACAAGTTCCCGGACAAGCAGAAGGGCATCAACCGGATCAAGACTGAGCTGCGCAAGGACCCGGGCGTGGAGTGGGAGAAGGACGTCAAGCCGGCGCTCGGCCCGGAATTCGATGTCGCCTGGCTCGACTTCGAGCACAACGGCGAGAACTTCGTGATGCTCACCCAGCCGAAGGACGAGTCGGCCTTCAAGCAACTCGTCGACAAGGCGAACAAGTCGGAGGACAACCCCGACGACCGCATGACGTACGACACGTTCCAGGGCTGGTCGCTGCTCGCGAAGAACCAGGCGACGATCGACCGCTTCAAACAGGCGAGCAAGTCGGCGACGCGCACGCTGTCCGACGAGCCCAACTTCAAGAAGTCGATGGACCGGCTCGGCGGCGACTCGATCGTCCGCGCCTACGTCAACGGCGACGCCGTGATGGACCTGATCCGCAGGTACGGCGGCGCCGAGATCCAGCCGTACGTCGGCAAGGTCGGAACGCTCGACTGGATCGCGCTGCGCTCAGGCGTCAAGGACAACGGGATCGGCCTCGACGCGATCGTGCACGGGACACCCGGCAAGTGGTTCAAGGGACTGCACGCGTCTGAAGGCTTCACTCCGAAGCTGACGGACGAGGTCCCGCAGAACGCGCTCCTCTATTGGACGTTTCACGGGGCGAAAGGGATGATCTCCGGCCTCACCAAGAACAGCTTCTTCAACACCCCGGAGCTCCGTCCGTACCATCAGGCCTTCCGCGACCTGGACACGCTGCTGCAAGGCGAGAACGCCCTGTACGTGCGGCCCGGGAACGGCCGCACGGCATCCGTCCCGTTCGCGATCCCGGAGGTCACGTTCGTCGCCGCGCCGGGGAAGAACGTCAACGGTGCGCGCGTGGTCGACAAGTTGCTCATGCGCGAGCTGGGCGCGATCCCGGAAAGCTCGAAGATCGGCGGCACGCCGGTGCGGATGCTGGTCAATGGGGGCAACGTCGGCCTGTACTACGCGAACGTCGGCGGCAAGCTCGTCGTCACCGACCTGCCGGACGGCGTCCGCGGCGTGCAGCACGTCGGCAAGTCGCTCTCCGACAGCGACGCCTACAAGGACGCGGCCGAGGCCTCCGGCCTGCCGGACAAGAGCCAGGGCTTCCTCTACGTGAACATCCACAGCTCGATCCCGCTCGCGGAGAAGCTGGCGCAGGAGCGCATCCCGAACGACATCCGGCGGAACCTCAAGCCGCTCGACTCGGCGGTCGAGTACGTCGCGACCAGGACGCACGAGTTCCAGATCTCGTTCTTCCTGCTGCTCAAGTAGCCGGGTAGGTAGCCTTCCGCGCCCAAGGCGCCGCCTTGGCGGCGCCGTTTAGAGGCCGGGCGGGCTTTGCCCGCACGGCCGTCCAGACCACCTTCTTGGAGAGTTTCGATCAGACGAGCATGTAGCCTGTCGCGCCGTATGCGAGAGTTCCTTTTCACGTCCGAGTCGGTCACTGAAGGACACCCCGACAAGGTCGCGGACCAGATCTCCGATTCCGTGCTGGATGCGGTGCTCGCGGGCGATCCAAATGGCCGCTGCGCCTGCGAGACGCTGATCACTACCGGCCTCGTCGTCGTCGCGGGCGAGATCTCGACGGAGATCTACGTCGACATCGCGAAGCTCGTCCGCGAGCGCATCGCCGAGATCGGCTACACGCACTCGGAGTGGGGCTTCGACGCAACGACGTGCGGCGTGGTCGTGGCCATCGACGAGCAGTCGCCGGACATCGCCCAGGGGGTCGACTCCTCCTACGAGGTGCAGCACGACCCGGGCGACGACGACCCGCTCGACCGGATCGGCGCAGGCGACCAGGGGATGATGTTCGGCTACGCCACGAACGAGACGAAGGAGCTGATGCCCCTTCCGATCATGCTCGCCCACAAGATCTGCAAGCGGCTCGCCGAGGTGCGCAAGGCGGGCGAGCTGCCCTACCTGCGGCCGGACGGGAAGGCGCAGGTCACGATCCGCTACGAGGCCGACGACGACGGGCGCGAGCGCCCGGTCGAGATCGAGCGCGTGCTGGTCTCGACGCAGCACTCGGACGGGATCTCGTCCGAGGACCTGATCAAGCCGGACATCATCGAGCGCGTGCTCCATCCGATCCTGCCGACCGAGCTCTACGACGAGAAGCGACTGCTCGGCGACCGCGACTTCGTCTTCGTCAACCCGACGGGGAAGTTCGTGCTCGGCGGCCCGATGGGCGACACCGGCCTGACCGGCCGCAAGATCATCGTCGACACGTACGGCGGCGCTGCACGGCACGGCGGCGGCGCCTTCTCCGGGAAGGATCCGACGAAGGTCGACCGCTCGGCTGCCTATGCGGCGCGCTACGTCGCGAAGAACGTCGTTGCGGCGAGGCTCGCCGATCGCTGCGAGGTGAACGTCGCGTACGCGATCGGCGTCGCGCACCCGGTCTCGATCGCCGTGCGGACGTTCAACACGGAGCACATCCCGGTCGACCAGATCGAGGCGCTCGTGCGGGAGCACTTCGACCTGCGCCCGGCCGCGATCCTCCGCGACCTCGACCTGCGCCGCCCGATCTTCGCGAAGACGGCCGCGTACGGACACTTCGGTCGCGAGGACCGCGACTTCACCTGGGAGCGCACGGACAAGGCCGACGCGCTCCGCGAGGCGGCCGGCGTTACGGTCGGAAGCGCAGCCCGCTGACCTTCGCGCCGAGGTAGCGGCCGTAGAAGGGCGCGTTCGACATGTCGATGTCGAGCTGTAGCGGCTCGCCCTCGGTCGGGATGCTGAGCCGGCGCGGGTGGCCCGCCTCGAGGACGAACTTGCCGTGGCCGCTGATCGTGACGATTCGCTTGGCCTCGCCGCGCGGCAACCAGAGCGTGAGCTCGTAGCGGACCGGCCGGATCGGCCACGCGCGGTATTTCAGCTTCCGGCTCGTCCACCCGTCCGCCCCGAGGCCGTCGGCGAGCCAGCGGACGTGCGTGACCCGCGGCACGCGATAGGCGACGAGCGCGCCCATCGGATGGGCGACAACCCGGCCGTCGAGCCCGATCGCGCTGCCCCCGACGTTGACGACGACCGTCCGCGGGCCGCCGAGCTCGAGCGTGCCGTCGCGGCTCACGCGGGCCACGGCGGTGGGGAACGGATCGACCGGCCGCGTGTCGAGCACGGCGACCTGCTTGACGTCCCGGTTCCAGCTCTCGAGGTTCATGCCGACGAAGCCGTCCGAGTTCGGGAGCGCCAGGTAGGTCGCGTCGCCGAGACCGGAGCGGTCGAGCCAGTCCGGCGGCGACGGGTTGAACGTCCGCAGGCTGAAGCTCGACGCCAGGCGGTCGGTGGCGTACACGCCGGCGCCGGTCGCGAGGGAGACCGCGATCGCGACGAGCGCGACCAGGTGCGGCGCGCGACGGACGAACAAGGAAACCGCGCCGAGCGCGAGCGGTGCGAGGGAGTACAGGAGAGAGGCGTTGTCGAGGCCGATCTGGTTCGCCGCGCGCGCGAAACCGGAGAGCGTCAGCGCGTCGAAGAAGAAGGCCGCCGTTCCGGTCAGGCTCGGGAACGAGACGAGCGAGAGCGCGACCGCGCCGACGCAGGTGAGGAGCACGTAGGCGAGCCGGCGTGGCGCGCCGCGCTCTGCGTACGCGAAGAACGCGATGAAGAGGAGCGGCGCGACGTAGAAGAGGTAGCGCTCGAGCGGCCGGTTCGCCTCGCCCGCAGCGACCAGCGCGGCTTGTCCGAGGAAGAGCGCCGTACAGGCGATCGTGACGACGCCGAACGGCCGCCGCCAGGTGAGCAGCAGGCCGAAGATCGCCCCCGGAACGATCGCCAGCCCGAGCGAGAAGGGCAGCAGGTACCCCGTCGTCAGCGCCCAGTGCGCGACCGCGCCCGGGTCGTGTCCCATGTGTGTTGCCTCCCCGTACTGCCCGAGCGCTCCGGGAATGCCCACCAGCATGGCGACGAGCAGTCCCGTCAGCGCGGTGGGAACGAGGTGTCGCCGGTAGTTGCCGCGCTCGCAGATCGCGACCGCGGCGAGGTAAGCGAGCGGAAGCACGAGGAACTGCACGCGGGTCGCGATCGCCAGCGTGCAGGCAACGGGCACCGCGACGGAAGGCTTCTCGACGCCGCGCACGATCACTGCGACCGCGAACAGGAACATCGGATACGCGAGCGCCTCCGACATGAGGTAGCCGTGGTAGACCATCGCCGGCGTGGCGACCGTCGCGGCCGCGGTCAGTAGCGCGAACGACGGCCGGACGATCCGGCGCGCGAGCCAGTACGCCGGGAAGACGGCGGCCGACATCAGCGCAGCGTTGAGCAGCTTCGCGGCCGCGTAGGCGTCCGTCATGGAGTGGAGCAGCCAGGCCGGCGACTGGACCAGCGGTGCGAGCGGCGCGGGGAAGAAGAAGTGCTCGCCGCGGATCGCGAGGCCGTGCCCGGCCGCGAGCGACTGCGACAGCTTCTCGTAGAGCAACTCGTCGTTGAAGACGGTCGGCGTCGCGTGCCCGCGCGACTGCAGGTAGTGGTAGACCGTCGCCGCGACGAAGAGGAAGGGCAGGGCGAGCGTCCGCGTCAGCGCACGCGGCAGGGCCACCGCCTCGGCGGCAGGCGAAGCGGGGACCGCACTCATGCGGCTTGTATCGGCGGGCGGCTAGGCGGGCTTGACGAAGAGGCCCGCAGCGGCCTTTTCGCCGATGGCGCGCTCGGCGCCGTTCAGGCGGACGGTCATCTGGCCGGCCGCCGGCTGGGCGTCCCGGACCTCGATCTCCCGGCCGGGGACGAGCCCCTCGTCGTAGAACCAGTGCAGGAGCTCGCCGTCGTGCTCGGCGAGGCGCACGATCGTCGCCCGGGCTCCGGCTCCCAGCTCGGAGAGCGGAGCGAGCACCTTGTTCTCCTCCTGCTCGAAGTCCGGATCGACCGGCCAGCCGTGCGGACAGCGCTCGGGGTGGCCGAGCCGCTCGTCGATTCGCTCGACCATGTCCTCGCTGAACGTGTCTCCGAGCTCGTCGGCGTGGACGTGCGCCTCGGCGGCGGTGTAGCCCATGAAGTCCGTGAGCAGGCGTTCGATGATCCGGTGCTTGCGGACGACGACCTCGGCGCGCTTGCGGCCGCTCGCCGTCAAGAGCGCCTCCTTGTGCTCGCCGCGCTCGATCAGCCCCTCGCTCTCGAGCCGCTTCAGCATCTCGCCGGCGGACGCGCGCGACACGCCCAGCATCTCCGCGACGCGCGAGGCCAGCGTCGGCGACCCGCCGCTGAGCGGCCGGTACTCGCCGATCGGGAAGGCGAGGAAGTAGATCGTCTCGAGGTACTCGTCGACGGAGTGGCCCTGCGCCATGGATCCTGATCGTAACCTGTAAGGTGACCCTTACACATGAGCACCGCCCAGACCCTTTTGCTCGGCGGGATCGCCGGAGTGACGATCTTCCTCGGCCTGCCGCTGGGCCGGATGCAGAACGTGAAGCCGGCGACGAAGGCATTCCTCGCGTCGACCGCGACCGGGATCCTGATCTTCCTGCTCTGGGACGTGCTCAGCGAGGCGGTCGAGCCGATCGAGGAGGCTCTGACGGCCGGCCACGACGGCCGCTTCCTCTGGCTCTCGTTCCTGCTGCTGGGCGGGTTCTTCGTCGGCCTGATGAGCCTCGTCTACTACGACCTGTTGATGAAGCGCCGCCGGCGGAAGGCGTTCCTCGGCCCGGGCGCGGCGTCGACGGCGGAGTTCGAGCACGAGCACCACTTCAGCGGCCTGTCGCCCGCGCGCTGGCTGGCGGTGTTCATCGCCACCGGGATCGGCCTGCACAACTTCTCCGAGGGGCTGGCGATCGGCCAGTCCGCCGCGGCGAACGAGGTCAGCCTCGCAATCGTGCTGATCATCGGCTTCGGGCTGCACAACGCGACGGAAGGGCTTGGCATCTGCGCGCCGCTCACCGGCGACCGCGAGCAGCCGAGCTGGGGCTTTCTCGCGCTGCTCGGGCTGATCGGCGGCGGGCCGACGTTCATCGGGACAGTCGTCGGCCAGGCGTGGGTGAACGAGAGCGTGATGATCGTGTTCTTCGCGCTGGCGGCGGGCTCGATCCTCTACGTCGTGATGGAGCTCCTGAACGTCGGGCGCGTGCTCTCGTCGAAGACGGTCGTGACGTGGGGGATCCTGCTCGGGCTCTTCCTCGGGTTCGCGACGGACTTCATCCTGGTCGCTTCGGGCGCGTAGCCCGTACCACGGCCAGGTCCTTTTCCGACCAGAGCAGCTCGGCCTCGAGGCCCGCGTCGCGCAGCCACTCGAGCTGGTCGTCGGCGCGGTCCGGGAGGTCGTACTCCCAGTCGATAGGCGTCACGACGTCCTCGTCGCGCTCGGGCACCACGACGTCGGCGAGCACGAAGCGGCCGCCGGGGCGGAGGACTGCAGCGATGCGCTCGAAGAGATCCCGCTTGCCGGGGCCGTCGAGGTGATGGACGGCGAGCGCCGAGACGACCAGGTCGAACGGCCCCTCCGGCAGCGGATCCTGGAGCGCCGCGAGACGGAGGTCGGCTTGCGGCACCACCGCGTGGGCGCGCTCGAGCATCTCGGCGCTGGAGTCGATCGCGACCAGCTGTGCGTCCGGATGACGGGCGAGCACGCGTCGCGCGGTCTCACCCGTCCCGATGCCGAGCTCGAGAATGTCGCGGGCTTCGCCATCGGTGGCGACCGCAGCCTGCTCCTGCAGGTCCTCATAGGCCGGGACCTCGGCGAGCATGTTCTTGAGATACGTCTCGGGGTCCCAGTGCCACTGCGTCACGCGTCCACTCTACGCTGGGCGTCTTGACTCGATTCGCGTCCGTCTATCCGCTCGTCACTGCGCGCGCGCTTGCGCGGGAGTTCACGTACGAGGTCCCTGACGAGGTCCGGCCGGGCGCGGTCGTCGAGGTCAGGTTCGGCAACGCGCGCCGGCGCGGCGTCGTGACAGAGGTGGACGTGGAGCCGCCGGAGGGGATCAAGACGGCGGCGGTCGAGCGCGTTGTCGAAGAGCTGCCGTCGGCGCTCGTCGAGCTCGCATTGTGGGTGGCCGACTACTACGGCTCGACGCCGGGACGTGCGCTGACGCTGGTCGCGCCCGTTCAGCGGAAGCCGCGTGGGGAGCGTCCGCAGCCTGCGCTGCGCGACGCGTTGCCCGGCGAGCCCGAGCCGGCGGCGCTGAGCTCGTCGCAGCGCGCCGCGCTGGAGCGGGTCGTCGGGCAGCTCGACGCGGGCGAGGGCGCGAACTTCCTCCTGTACGGCGCGACGGGGAGCGGGAAGACAGAGGTCTACCTGCAGGCGTGCGCGGCGGCGCTCGAGCGTGGGCGCGGAGCGATCGTGCTCGTCCCGGAGATCGCGCTGACGCCACAGGCGCTCGGTCGTTTTCGTGCTCGCTTCGGCGAGCGCATCGCGGTGCTGCACTCCGCGCTGACCGAGGCGGAGCGTCGCGATGAGCGCGCGCGGATCGCGCGCGGGGAGGCGCCGATCGTCGTCGGCGCGCGCTCGGCGGTGTTCGCGCCGGTGGCGCGGCTCGGCGTGATCTGCGTCGACGAGGAGCACGACGCGTCGTACAAGCAGGAGTCGGACCCGCGCTACGACGCGCGCACGGTCGCGGCGAAGCGGGCGTCGCTCGAAGGCGCGGTCGCGGTGTTCGGCAGCGCGACGCCGCGGCCGGAGACGTGGGGGAGCCTGGAGCGGCTGGAGCTCGGCGGTCGACTCGCGGGGCCGCTGCCGCCGGTGCGCGTAGTGGATCTGCGCCGCGAGTCGGGCTATCCGCTGTCCGCGCCGCTACTCGCCGAGCTGGGTGCGATCGCAGAAGGCGGCGGCAAGGCGATCCTGCTGCTCGCGCCGGCGCTGCACTGCCGTGCGTGCGGGACGACCTTGCGGTGCGAGAACTGCGACGTCGCGCTCGTGTTGCATGCGGATCGCCGGCTGCGCTGCCATCACTGCGGTTACGAAGAGGCCGAGCCGGAGACGTGTCCAGTCTGCGGTTCGACCGAGCTGGCGCGGCTCGGCGCCGGCACGCAGCGACTGGAACGCGAGCTCGAGTCGAAGTTGCCCGAGCTGGAGCGGATCCGTCTTGACGCGGACGCCGTCGAACGCCCGGGTGCACTGGCCGCCGCGCTCACGCGCTTCGCCGCCGCGGATCGGGTCGTGCTCGTCGGTACGCAGATGGTCTCGAAGGGACATCACTTTCCCGGTGTCGCGCTGGCGGCGGTCGTCGACGCGGACACCGGGCTCGGGTTGCCGGACTTCCGCGCAGAGGAGCGGACCTTCCAGCTGCTGACGCAGCTCGCCGGACGCAGCGGCCGGGACGCCCCAGGTCGCGTGCTCGTGCAGACGTTCCAGCCCGATGCGCGGGCGATCGAGCTGGCCGCCCGTCACGACGTCCCGCGCTTTCTCGCCGGCGAGCTGGAGCGGCGGCGCGAGCTCGGCTATCCGCCGTTCCGCCACCTCGTCCGCATCGTCGTCGCCGGTCCCGATCCGGACTCGCCGGTGCGGGCGCTGTCGGAGCTCAGGTCGGGGTTGCCCGGCGACCTGCTCGGGCCGGCGCCGTTGCTCCGTCTGCGCGGCAAGTTTCGCGCGCAGCTCGTCGCGAAGACCGATCAGCCGCGCCGCCTGGCCGCGCAGGCGGGCCGCCTGCTCAGCGCCGCCGCCCCGGCGATGCGCCGAGCCGGTCTCAGCGTGGTCGTCGACGTCGATCCCCAAGGCTTTTAGGACAGGTCCCAGGGACTGTCCCTGAGACCTGTCTACTTCAGCGGACGCGGACTGAGAACGCTCGCGAGGCCCGCGCGCCCTGTAGCGACGCCGTCACGCTCCCGTCGAGCCGCTTGCCGCTGATGTTCGCCGGCAGGCGCCATGTGCACGTCACGCGGTCATGGGCGAAGCTGCCGCGGCCGGTGAGCGAACGACCTCCGACCTTCGCGGCACAGGCGATCGTTCCCTCGTTCAACGGCTCATCCCAGTCGTTCCGAATGACGACGGTGCTCGCGGTGAACGGCCGTCCCGCGTGTGCCACCCCATGTGACAACAAGCGCATGCGCAACGTCAGCGGAGTCACGGCGTACGTCCACGAGCCATTGTCGGGAGCGCGGTCGCCGGACAACCCGTCCGTCGAGAGGAACACGATCGCGAAGCCGGCAGGGTTGCCGATGTCGCTGCGTAGGAGCTCAAACGCCGGGCCATAGTCCTCGATCCAGGTGAGCGGGATCGAGGCCGGGACTTGCTCGAACGCTGCCATGCTCCAGCGGTACAGCTGCGGGGCGCCGCCATTCAGCGACAGTTCGTAGTCCGCACCGGTCGACGGCTGACCGGTGGCCACGTTCTGGTCGGTGTCGAGGAGGATGGTGTAGCTGTCGCCGGAGGCGAAGTCGGAGCGGTTGTGAACGTGAATTCCGACCGTCACCGCTCGGTTGTCGTTCGTGATGATCTCGGTGCCGCAGAAGTCGGGCGCCTCGCCTGCGTCCTCGATGTCGTCGTCGTAGGTCGTCAGGGCGTGAGCCGACGCAAGCGTTCGGACATCGTGCCGGGCGCATGACGACGTCGGGGCAGTGCGCGCGGCGGCTTGAGGCGCTACCGCGAGCAAGGCTGCTCCGAGCGCCAGTAGCGGTATCCATCTGTTCACGGCAGAACCTCCAGGTTTTGGTCTGCCCGAACAGTTGCGGGCGCCGCTAACCCGCCGCTAATCCCGCTAGTTCAGCGAAGGGTCGACGGGCATGCGGGCGACGAGCTCGTACTGGCCGCCCTTGCGGCGGAGCACCGAGCTCCAGAGACCCTCGGGATCTTCCGTGAAGATGTCGTCGAGGTCGGCGCGCTCGACGATCCAGTCGTCGCGTTCGAGCTCGTCCTCGAGTTGTTCCGGGCCCCATCCCGCGACGCCGGCGAAGACGCGCGTCCGCTCCAAGTCCGGCACGCCCTCCTCGAGCGCGTCGTCCAGCGCGACGAAGCCGATGTCCTCGATCACGACCACGCCCGCCTCTTCGGGATCGTGGAACTCGGCGAGCACCGCGACGCCCTCCGGGTTGACCGGTCCGCCGACGAAGACCGGATCGGAGAGATCCGTCACGGGCGCGAGCTGCGGCACCGCGTCGCCGACCGTCGCGTCGGAGCGCCGGTTCAGGATCAGGCCGACCGCGCCCTCCTCGCTGTGCGCCGTTACGAACACGACAGTGCGGTGGAAGTTCGGGTCGAGGATCGACGGTGACGCGATCAGGAACTGTCCGGTCAGCGAGTCCACGGTCTAATTTTGCCCGTCCGCCGGAAAGCGAGACAGGGCCCACGCGGCATCGAGCGGCTCGCGTGTGTACGGCCGCCCGTTGACGAGGACGAAATCGCCCGTGCGCGGGTTCATCGGCAGGCGCGACTCCGCCGGGTAGTGTCGGTTGTGGCGCTCGATCAGCTCGTTGACCTCGCCGAAGTCCCAACCCTCGGCGACCTTCCGCCACTCGCGCGCGAACTCGTCGCCGGACTCGGCCCGCAATTGCGCCCACGCCTCGGCCAACTGCTCCTCGTGCAACTGGATGGCGATCTCGATCGCCCGCAGCCGGCGCATCCAGGCGAGCGGCCCCCCGAGCGCGGCGAGTTGTGCACCGGCGTCGGGACGGAAGTTGCGCAGCCGCCGCCGCAGCGGCTCGCCCGCCAGCGGGTTGTCCCGCAGATCCGCTTCCAGTGCCTCCCGCTCGCGCCGGTCGCGCGGCGTCTCCGGACGCGTCACGCCCTGCCGCAGGATCGCCTCGCGCTCACGCCTATCCACGGCGCTAGTCTGCCGGGTCCTATGTCCGTGAAGCCTTCAAGCGCGGTGGCCGGTCAGTTCCGACGGACGCGCAGTCAGAGCCTGCACGTCCTGGAGTCGGCACCGCAAGCGGTGCCTTAGATGTCAGAGGACGTCGAAGGCCAAGTCAAAACCGAAGAGCTCGATCCGGAGCGCGAAGCGCGCCGGCAGCTCGCGCTCGCGCAGATCCGCCAGTACCCGGATCCCGTGTTGCGCATGGAGGCACGGCCCGTGGAAGAGTTCGACGACGACCTCCGCCGCCTCGTTGCGCGCATGAGCGACCTGATGAAGGAGGCGAACGGCGTCGGCCTCGCCGCGACCCAGGTCGGCGTGCTGCGGCGCGTCTTCGTCTTCTCGCCCGAGGAGGACAAGGTGCTCGTCCTCGTCAACCCGTCGATCCCGAAGAGCGGCGACGAGACGGACGTCGACGACGAGGGCTGCCTCTCGATCCAGGGCGTCACCGTCCCGGTCGAACGTCCGACGACGATCCGGCTCGAAGGTCGCGACGAGACCGGCGCGGAGGTTGCGTACGACCTCGAGGGCATGCCTGCCCGCATCGCACAGCACGAATTCGACCATCTCGACGGGAAGCTCATGCTCGACCGCACGACGCCCGACGCGCGGCGCGAGGCGATGGCGGCGCTGCGGCCGCGGCTCGTCCTGCGCTGATGCAGCTCGCCGTCGCGGCGACGGCGCCGTTCGGAGCGGACGTCCTCGAGCGCCTCGCCGCCGAGCACGAGATCACGGCGCTGCTGACGCGCCCCGACGCACCGCGCGGCCGCGGACGCAAGCCCGGCGCGCCGCCCGCGAAGGAGGCGGCCGAGCGGCTCGGCCTGCGCGTGCTGCAACCGCCGCGTCCCGAGCCCGGCCTCGACCTCGGTGCCGACACCGTCGTCGTCGTGGCCTACGGGCTGTTGATCCCCGACTCCGTGCTGGAGGAACGGCTCTGGCTCAACGTCCACCCGTCGCTGCTGCCGCGCTGGCGCGGAGCGGCGCCGGTCGAGCGAGCCATCCTGGCCGGTGACACGGAGACGGGCGTCACGATCCACCGCACGATCAAGGAGCTCGACGCGGGGCCGATCGCCGCGCAACGCGCGTTCCCGATCGGCGAGCAGGACGACGCGGGCGCCGTCTACGCGAAGGCAGCCGCGCTCGCCGCCGAGCTGCTCGACGAGGTCCTGCCGGAACCGGAGTTCACCCCGCAGGGCGACGACGGCGCGACCTACGCGGAGAAGATCACCGCCGCGGACCGCGAGCTGGACTGGGAGGACCCGCCCGACGAGCTGCTGAGCCGCATCCGCGCGCTGTCGCCGCACATCGGCGCCCGCGCGCAGCTGCACGGTCGCCCGCTCACGATCTGGAAGGCACGTGTCGCCGGCGGCAGGCTCGAGCCGCTCGAGGTGCAGCCGGACGGGAAGCGCCGGATGACGTACGACGAGTTCCTCCGTGGCCTGCGGTGACCGCGCGACAGGCCGCGTACCAGGTCGTCCTGCGCGTGTTCGAGGACGACGCGTACGCGGACCGCGTCCTCCGCTCCGCGGCGGAAGGTCTCGACACGCGTGACCGCGCGCTCGCGCAGCGGCTCGCCTTCGGCACCGTGCAGCGCGCGCGCACGCTCGACCATGCGATCACGACGCTCGGCAAGCGGCCGGTGCGCAAGCTCGACCCGCCCGTGCGCGCGGCACTCAGGCTCGGGGCGTACCAGCTCGGCTACACGGACGTCGCGACGCACGCGGCGGTCAACGAGACCGTCGAGCTCGTGCGCCGCGCACGGCTCGAGCGCGCCGTCGCGTTCACGAATGCCGTCATGCGACGTCTGTCGCAAGGGATCGAGGCATTGCTTGCCTCGCTCGGCGACGCCACACCGGAGGATGCAGCGCTGAAGCACTCGTATCCGGACTGGGTCGCCGAGCTCTGGTGGGACGAGCTCGGCCCGGAGGAGGCGGTCGCGCTGATGCGCGCGCAGAACGAGCCGCCCGAACGCGTCGTCAGGATCAACCGCCGCAAGTCCGGCGAAGTCGCGGGTCGCCCTGATCCGGATCTTCCCGACGCCCTGCACGTCGCGCGGGTGGACGACGAGGCGCTCGCCGCCGGCCTGATCTGGCCGCAGAGCCGCGGCTCGCAGCTCGCCGGCATCGTCGTCGCGGCGCGTCCGGGCGAGCGAACGCTCGACCTGTGCGCGGCGCCCGGCGGCAAGGCGACGCAGCTCGAGGGCGAGGTGGTTGCGGTCGAGCTCCATCCCGGCCGCGCGCGCGAGCTGGAGGAGAACTGCCGCGTGCTGGGCGCCGACAACGTCACGGTCGTGAACGCCGACGCAACGAAGCTGCCGCCCGATTTGACCGGCTTCCACCGCGTGCTCGTCGACGCACCCTGCTCGGGGCTCGGCGTGCTCGCCGGCCGCCCCGACCTCAGGTGGCGCGCGGAGCCGCTGCCCGAATTGCAGGCCGACCTGCTGCGAGCGGCGGCCGAGCGGGTCGAACCGGGCGGCACGATTGTCTACTCCGTGTGCACGATCAACTCGGAGGAGAACGAGGCGGTCGTCGACGCGTCGGGCCTGAAGGCCATGCCGCTCGGCGACGAGTGGCCGCAGTTCAGGCATCCGCTCCGGCCCGAGTTCCTGCTGACGCTGCCGCACGTCCACGGCACGTCAGGCTTCTTCATCGCCCGCCTCTCGACGTAGAGTCGCGCCGTGGGCTGGAACGAATGGGTCCGGACGGTCGAGGTCGAGCCGTCGCTCTACGCGGCGGACTTCGCGCACCTCGGCGACCAGATCGACGTGCTCCTGCGCGCGGGCGTGCGCGTGTTCCACTTCGACGTCGGCGACGGCCACTTCGTCGAGCCGGTCACGATCGGGCCGATCGTGCTGCAGTCGATCTCGCCGGCGATTCACGACGCCGGTGGGTTCGTCGACTGCCACCTGATGACGGAGCATCCCGAGAAGCACTTCGCCGCGATCGCAGAAGCCGGCGGCGACAGCGTCACCGTCCACTACGAGGCGTGCGACGACCTGCCGGCGGCGGTGCGTGACGCCCGGGCGCTCGAGCTGCAGGTCGGGCTCGCCTTCAAGCCCGAGACGAGCGCCGCCTACGCCGCGCAGGCGGCGATCGCGTCGAACGTCGACATCGTCCTCTGCATGAGCATCGAACCCGGGTATTCGGGCCAGGAGTTCATGCCGGAGGCATACGACCGGATCCGCACGGTCCGTTCTCAGGTCCCGCCGACGATGCACATTCAGGTCGACGGAGGGATCGGCCCCGAGAACATCCGTGCGGCGCACGAGGCCGGAGCGTCCCTCTTCGTCGCCGGCTCGTCGATCTTCGGCCGCGAGGATCTGCCGCGGGCCTACCGCCGGTTGGTACAAGAGCTGTCGTGAGCCTCGAACGCGCGCTCGAGCTCGCCGAGCGAGGGCGCGGCACGACACATCCGAATCCCGTCGTCGGCGCAGTGGTCGTGCGCGACGGCGAGGTCGTGGGCGAGGGTTGGCACGAGCGGAAGGGCGGGCCGCATGCCGAGGTCGTCGCGCTCGCGGCGGCGGGCGAGCGCGCGCGCGGCGCGACGCTCTACGTGTCGATGGAGCCGTGTGCTCACCACGGCACGACGCCGCCGTGCACCGAGGCGATCATCGCCGCGGGCGTGGCGAAGGTCGTGGCCGGCTCGCTCGACCCCAACCCGGAGGCGCGCGGCGGCTTCGATGTGCTGCGGGCCGCCGGGGTCGAAGTGGAGAACGCCGACCTCTTCGGGGCGCGAGTGCAGAACGAAGCGTGGCGCACGTGGGTCTCGGCGCAGCGGCCGTTCGTGATCCTCAAGCTCGCGCTGACGCTCGACGGACGCGTCACGGTGCCGGGCTCTCGGTGGATCTCGGGGGAAGAATCGCGACGGCGTGTGCACGAGCTGCGCGCGGACGTCGACGCAGTCGCGGTCGGGATGGGGACCGTGCGCGCAGACGCGCCGCAGCTGACAGCACGCGACGTCGGCGCGGAGCGGCAGCCGCGGCGACTCACGTTCGGAGGCGGGCCCTCGGATCTGGAGGTTCGTTCCGGGCCCCTCGACGAAGAGCTGCGCGCGCTCGCCGCCGAGGGCGTGCAGTCCCTACTGCTCGAGGGCGGGCCGACGATCGCTGCATCCTTCCTTCGTGAGGGACTCATCGACAAGCTGATGCTCTTCTTTGCCCCTCGAATCGCCGGCGAAGGCCTGCTGTTCGGGGCAGAGCCGATCGCCCTAAGCAGGATGCATGCCGAGCAGTTGGGCGAGGACGTGCTCGTAACGGCGTACGTTCACGAGCCCAGCTGAAGCGTTCGCGTCGCGAGGCGGCCGAGCTCGTCGAGTCGCGGCGTCTCCTTCCGGGCGAGAGCGACTATCAGCACCGGCATCTCGGCCACCTCGGATGCGACGAACTCCAGGAGCAGCAGCGACTCCTCGTCGGCGGCCTGAAGATCGTCGAGCACGAGCACGAAGGGCGTCTGGGCTGCCTCGGCGCGCAGTAGTTCAGTGACGGCCTCGAAGAATGCGAAGCGTCCGTGGTCATCCTGAGGCTGGGGCAACTTCCGGATCGCTTGTCGCCACGGCCAGTAGGCAGGTGCTCCTCCACCGTCCCAGCCGCGGCCCCAGAAGATGTTTGCGCCGCGCGCCTTGGCTCGGCTTGCGAGCTCGTCTGCGAGGCTCGTCTTGCCCGTGCCGGCTGGGCCGGCGATCACGAACAGCCGCCCGCGGCCGGCGAGGGCATCATCGAGCCCGGCCTCGAGCAGCGCGAGCTCGCGCTCGCGGCCGACGAGTGGTGGTGCGGCCCGGCGCCCCGCTGCCGCCGTCCTCGGCGCCGGTGACGATTCGAGTGCGGGGTCGTGCGCCAGAATCGCGCGCTCGAGGTCCTGCAGCGCGCGCGACGGCTCGATCCCGAGCTCGGCGAGCAGCATGCGCCGGCCGGTCCGATATGCCTCGAGCGCCTCGGCCTGCCGCCCGGACCGATAGAGGGCGACCATCAGCTGACCGCGGGCCCGCTCACGAAGTGGATGCCTGGAGACCAGCGCCTCCAGCTCCGGAACGACCTCCGCGTGGCGCCCAAGCGCCAGATCGGCGTCGATCCGATCCTCGATCGCCGCGGCGTGCTGCTCTTCGAGGCGCGTGATCTCGTCCTGGGCGAACCGCTCGTACGCGAAGTCGGACAGCGGTGACCCCCGCCACAGGGCCAGCGCACGCTGCAGCAGCTCCGCGGCCTCGGCGTGCTCACCCGTCTCGAGCGCAACGTGGGCTTCGGAGCACAGCCGCTCGAAGCGGTCACGGTCGAGCTCGTCCGCCTCGAGCCGCAGCTCGTACGCCGCGCCGACCGTCCGAAGGGTCTCCGCACCGCCCGGCAGCTCCTTCCGGAGCGCCGACACGCAGTTCTGGAGAACTTTCGCCGCGGTCGGCGGAGGCTCTTCGCCCCAGAGCTCGTCGATGATCACGTCGCTACCGAGCGCCTGATTTCGGTGGAGGAGGAGCAGTGCCAGCACTGCGCGCTGCCTCGAGCCCCCGAGCGAGAGCCGGCGCTCCCCTTCGAACGCCTCCAGCGGCCCGAGGATGCGGTAGTCCATTGCGCCTTCGCCACGAACCTACACCGTCCCTCGGCGATTACCCAGCGGTGGGTGGCCGTGGGTCCTTCGTGTTCGCCCGGTTACCGGCGCGCCGGATGCTCCGCTGGTCGTGGAATTCGGAGGGAGGAACAGCATGTTTCGCAAGCACTTCAGGATTCGGCGGTTCGTACTCGGTCTCGCTTTCGCCGCCTTCGCAGTACCTGTGGCCCCGGCCGCAGCCGCATCGCTTTCGACCTACGTGGACGGCGGCCGGGCTCTCGTAAGCCTGCCGGCCACGTCTGGGCTGCAGGTCAGGTCCGAAAACTCAGCACGGCCGATCGGGCTCGACATCCAGTTCGTGAACGCGATCCGGGCGTCGACGGGTCACCAGATCCGGTCGGAGAACGCCGTGAGCACGTCGACAATCACCCCGCTTCAGGCAGACGGCCTGCGCTGGAACGCGATGGCTGACGCGTACCTGCAGGGCCAGCCGACCGTTGTTGTGTCCGAGCGGAGCAACGGGGTCAAGGGGCCCGACCCGTCCCTCGTCCCGCAGCTCGTGTCGGCCACGTCCACCGGCTTCGACTGGACGGACGCAGGGATCGGCGCTTCGACGGCCTTCGGAATCGCGCTCCTGCTCGTGACCGGCGTGGCGCTGTCTCGCCGGCGCGACCAGGGTCGCCTGACGAGCGCATAGTCCAAAGGCAAAGGGTGTGTGGGGAAGGCGGTCCCGGCGGGGCCGCCTTCTCTTTGCACGAGTAGCCTTCGACTCGTGTTCACCGGGATCGTGCAGGAGCGCGCGCGCGTGGCGTCTTTCGACCGAGGCCGGCTCGTCGTCGAGAGCAGTGTCCGCGCAGAGATCGGTGATTCCGTGGCGGTCGACGGCGTCTGCCTCACGGTGACGGGTAACGGGGACGGGCAGCTCGCGTTCGACGTGATGCAGGAGACGCTGAACCGTGTGAAGCCGTTCGGCGACGAGGTGAATCTCGAGGCCGCGTTGCGCGCCGGCGAGCCGCTCGGCGGTCACTACGTCCAGGGACATGTGGACGGCGTCGGCACCGTCCGCTCGACCGGCGATCCGGTCTGGGTCGACACCGAGTCCGAGCTGCTGCGGTACGTGGTCGAGAAGGGGTCGATCGCGGTCGACGGCGTCTCGCTCACCGTCGCAGCTGTTGACGAACGCGGCTTCGCGGTCGCGCTGATCCCGCACACGCTCGAGGTCACGACGCTGGGCAGTCTCGCTGAGGGCGCCAAGGTGAACCTGGAGACAGACGTGCTCGCGAAGTACGTCGAGCGGCTACTACGATCAGACCAGTGAAAGTCGAGGAAAAGAGCGCTTTCGCCACCATCGAG
>WNGB01009967.1_pt1 | contig 18340 bp, 20 predicted proteins | sample 5400681 | NCBI WGS metagenome assembly WNGB01 (sample SAMN13153367, study PRJNA577476) | soil metagenome | isolation source: 115 cm soil or saprolite under grassland replicate 2 | place: USA:California | collected 2016-06-15 | reverse complement strand
GGGACGGCTCCCCGCCGAGCCCGTGTTCGTGCCGGCATCGTCGTCGGCCGCGGAGGACGAGGGGTGGCTGATGACGTACGTCTACGATGCGGCGCGGGACGGCAGCGACCTCGTGATCCTGGACGCCGCCGACTTCGGCGGCAAGGCGGTCGCCACGATCTCGTTGCCCCAGCGCGTACCCTTCGGGTTTCACGGCAGCTGGATTCCGGACCCGGTATGAGGACGGGCGAGCGCGACGAGACGAGGACGGAGGTGTGCTCACGTCTCCTGTGGAAGTCGCGATGACGGCGTCGGAGCTGCTGCGCTGGCAGTGGCAGGGCTATGCGAGGTATCACCAGAACCGGGCGAACCTGCTCCTGCACATCGTCGCCGTGGTGACGCTCTCGCCGGGCTTGCTCGTCGTGGCGGTCGTGGGCCTGGTCCTCTCCGTGGCGATCCAGGGTCGCGGCCACAAGCTCGAGCCCGTGCCGCCCGAGCCGTTCACCGGCCGCGCCGATCTGCTCGGCCGGTTGTTCTTCGAGCAATGGGTGACCTTCCCGCGGTTCGTGATCGCGGGGGGCTGGTGGCGCAACTTCGTACGCTCCCGCGGGCGCTGAGTCACTCGTCGTACTCGTCGTCAACGTCGTCGGCCGGGTGACTGATCGCCGCTCGGATCTCCACCCGTGCGCGGCTCCTGAGTTGTGGCATCGTCGAGCCGTGGGTGGGCAGGGGGTCATCGTGATGTGCGGGCTGCCGGCGTCGGGCAAGACGACGACGGCGGCCCGGCTCCATGCCGCGCTCGGCGGGGTCCTCATCCGGAGCTGCGACGTCTATCGCGATCTGGGGATCTCGCTGCCCGAGTGGGTGCGGCGAACCAGCGGCTTCACCGAGGGCGTCGAGGGATACCTGAGCCTGCGCGACGCGGCCTACCGCGAGATGGCGCGCCGCCTCCGGGCCGGGCTCGACGATGGCGCCCCCGTGATCGTCGTCGACGCGGTCCATGGCGAGCCCGACAAGCGCGCCGCCGTCTATGCCACCTGCCGGGCCCACGGCGCCGCGCCGGCGCTCGTGTGGTGTCGCTGCGACGACCCCGCCGAGATCGAGCGCCGCGTGCGATCACGGCAGGGTCGCGAGCTCGAGCCCGAGCACGAGGCCGCCGACGCGTCGGTGGTCCGCCATCTCACGAGCCTGTGGACGGATCCCACGGACGCGACGATTCCAATCGTCGTCTACGACACGCTGGCCTCGCGCGTCGCCGGCCGCTCGGGTCCGACGGCGGTCCTCGCCGATCGGATCGTCACGACCCTGCGCGTCGCCGCGCCGCCGCGCGGCTGAGGCGTCGCCAAAGCTTCACGTCCCCGTCACACGCGCGCAACACCGCCGCGACGTCTCGCCGTCCTCGACCGCGACATCACGTTTCACTCGACGCGATCGTGGACGCGACGCCCGATCGCGGTGACGAGGGCGTCCGGGTTGTCTATGCCCCCACCGATCTGTCTGCACACGAGACGAGCGCGGACGTCGTCCTTGCCCTCCGGTACGGACGTGATCGGTGAGCGCCGGCTCGCTGGGTGGGCTGGCGGCCGCGGACTTCGACCGCCTCAGCGCCGGTCGGCTCACGTCGAGACCGGTGGACCTGTGGTTCGCGTCCGCCGGTGGGCAACTCGCGGTCATCCCACGCTCCACGTGCTGGTGGCCCGCTGCCGTCATGACATCGTGACGTCCATAGCGGATGATTCCCGAGCCGGTTGACTCATCAAGAAAGGTTGATATATTGAGGGGCCGTGGCGATGACCGTGAAGAGCCCGGAGCGGATCGCACGCTGGTTCCACGCGCTGGCCGATGAGACGCGGCTGGGGATCGTGGATCGATTGCGCGCGGGGGAACGCTGCGTGTGCGATCTCACCGACGACCTCGAGGCGACCCAGTCGCGTCTGTCTTTCCACCTGAAGACCTTGAAGGAGGCCGGCATCGTGACCGATCGTCGGCAGGGGCGGTGGATCTACTACGCGCTCAACCCGCGGACCATCGAGGCGATGGAAGCGTTCGTGAACGCACTCAACGTTTCTTGATGAGCACACACGGAGGCGGATCATGAGTGAGCCCGACATCAGGCAGATCGTCAAGGACAAGTATGGCAAGGCGGCGCTGCGGGTGACCGGCGGGAGCGGCAGTGCCTGCTGTGGCAGCACCGCGTCGTCGCGCGGCGAGTGCGATCCCATCACGAGCCGGATCTACGACGCCTCCCAGACGGCCGCGCTGCCCGCCACCGCCGTGGCGGCCTCCCTTGGCTGTGGCAACCCGACGGCCCTGGCCGACCTGAAGCCCGGCGAGATCGTGCTCGATCTCGGCTCGGGCGGCGGCATCGACGTCCTGCTCTCCGCGCAGCGCGTGGGCCCGACGGGCAAGGCCTATGGTCTCGACATGACGGACGAGATGCTGGCGCTGGCGCGCGAGAACCAGCGGAAGGCGGGGGCCACGAACGTCGAGTTTCTCGAGGGCGAGCTGGAGAGCATCCCGCTGCCCGACGGCTCGGTGGACGTGATCATCTCGAACTGCGTCATCAACCTGTCCGGCGACAAGGACCGTGTGCTGGCGGAGGCGTTTCGCGTGCTGCGGCCGGGCGGCCGGTTCGCCGTCTCCGACGTCGTCGTTCGCGGCGAGGTGCCGACGGAGATCCGCAGGAGCGTCGAGCTGTGGATCGGCTGTGTGGCCGGCGCGCTGGAGGAGTCCCAGTACCGGGAGAAGCTCGCCAAGGCCGGGTTCGAGGCGATCGACGTCGAGCCCACGCGGATCTATCGCGCGGAGGACGCGCGCGAGTTCCTCACCGGCGCCGGGCTCGACCTTGAGGCGATCGCGCCTCACGTCGACGGCAAGTTCATGAGCGCCTTCGTGCGCGCCCGCAAGCCCGCGCGCGGGTGACGGCGCCGACACTCGCGCGACGGCTGACCGCGGAAGCCGTCGGCACGGCGATGTTGCTCGCCGCGGTGGTCGGCTCCGGCATCATGGGCGCCCAGCTCTCCGGCGGAAACGTCGCGCTCGCGCTGCTGGCGAACACGGTGGCCACGGGCGCGGCGCTCGTCGCCCTCATCCTCACGTTCGGGCCGATCTCGGGCGCGCACTTCAATCCGGTCGTCACCCTCGCGGAGGCGTGGGCCGGCGGCCGGCCCTGGCGGGAAGTGCCGGCCTACGTCGTCGCGCAGGTCGCCGGCGCCTTCGCGGGCGTCGCCGCCGCGCACACGATGTTCTCGGCGCCGCTCTTCTTCGCCTCCCGGCACGCGCGGGCGGGCAGCGCCCAGCTCTTCAGCGAGTTCGTGGCCACCTTCGGCCTGCTCGCCGTCATCTGGGGCTGCGCGCGGCTGCGGCCGAGCGAGGTCGCGTACGCCGTCGGCGCGTACATCTCGGCCGCCTACTGGTTCACCGCGTCGACCTCCTTCGCGAACCCGGCGGTCACGCTCGCGCGCTCCGCCACCGACACCTTCGCGGGGATCCGGCCCGCGGATGCCCCGGGATTCATCGCGGCGCAGATCGTCGGCGCCGCCGCGGCCACCGTCCTGTTTCGCTGGCTCCTGCCGGCGGGACCCGAGCGCACGTGACACGTCGCCGCGTGCTCTTTCTGTGCACGCACAACTCGGCGCGAAGCCAGATGGCCGAGGGCTTTCTGCGCGCGCTGGCCGGCGATCGATTCGAGGTGGCGAGCGCGGGAACGGAGGCTCGCGGCGTCAACCCCCTCGCCGCGCGGGTGATGGCGGAAGCTGGCGTCGATCTCGCCGGCCACACCTCCAAGACGCTCGACACGTTCCTGGGCGAGCCGTGGGACTACGTCGTCACCGTGTGTGACAGCGCCAACGAAGCCTGCCCCGTCTTTCTCGGCGCCGCCCAGCGCCTGCACTGGAGCTTCGATGATCCCTCGGCGGCGCGCGGGGGCGAAGCCGAGAGGCTGGTGGTGTTTCGCCGGATTCGCGACGAGATCAGGGCGCGGATCGGGGCATGGCTCGGGGAGCAGTGACGAGCGATGCCCTGAGCGTCCGACGGGCGGTCGCCGCGGACGCCCCCGCCATCGCCGCGATCTACAACGAGGGCATCGCGGATCGCCTCGCCACGTTCGAAACGGAGCCACGCACGCCCGAGCGGATCGCGGCCCAGCTCGCGGACAAGGGCGATCGCTATCCGACGATCGTGGTCGAGCGCGCCGGTCAGGTCGTCGGCTGGGCCGGCGCGGGACCGTATCGGAGCCGTCCCGCCTATGCCGGCGTCGCCGAGCACTGCGTCTACGTCGCCCGCGTGGCGCTCGACGCGCTCTGCCGCGTCTACACGGCCCGCGGATTCTGGAAGCTCGTGTCGCGCATCTTTCCCGGGAACGCCGCCAGTCTCGCGCTGCACGCACGCTGCGGGTTTCGCACCGTCGGCGTCTACCACCGTCACGCCAGGCTGGATGGCCAGTGGCGTGACTGCGTGATCGTCGAAAAGCTCCTCGAAGACACATAGTCGGTACACCGGCGGGGGGCTTCGCCCCCCGCCGAGAAAATTTACCTCACCGTCATCGTCCCGTAACGCGGTGACGCGACACTACCCTCGTGCGAGACACCGACGAGGCGGAGACCGCCGCGGCGCGGCGCCGCGCGGCCAGGACGACCGCGGACAGCGCGCGGCGGACGCTGGGGCGCGTGCTCGTCGCCGAGGACGAGCAGGACGTCGCCGACCTCATCCGCTACCACCTCACCAAGGACGGGTACGACGTCGTCGTCGCGAGCACCGGCGCCGAGGCGCTCAGGCGCGCGCGCGAGGAGAAGCCCGTCCTCATCCTGCTCGACATCATGATCCCGCAGATGAACGGCTGGGAGGTCTGCCGCTGCCTCAAGCGGGGGCCGGAGACCGCCGCCATCCCCGTCATCATGGTGAGCGGGCGGGTGGAGGAGGGCGACAAGGTCCTCGGCTTCGAGGTGGGGGCCGACGATTACGTCACCAAGCCCTTCTCGCCGCGCGAGCTCCTGGCCCGCATCCGCGCGGTCGCCCGGCGTCGGAACGCCGGGGAGCCATCCGCCAGGCGCGGTCATCTGACCGCCGGGCTCCTCGAGATCGACCGCGAGCGGTTCGAGGTAACCGTCGGTGGCCGGCCCGTCGATCTGACCCCCAAGGAGTTCGAGCTGCTCGCCGCGCTCGTCGCCGCGCCGGGCCGCGTCTTTCGTCGCGACGCAACAAGTTCCTCACCGCCAAGGTCGAGCCGCCCGGTGTCGAGACGGTGCGTGGCGTCGGGTACCGCTTCCGCGAGCCGGAGACCGGACGCTCGTAACGGAATTGTTACGCGTCGCTAACAGGGCCGAAACAGGCGTGGCTCAAACTGGAGGCACGATGAGCGCAAATCGACGGATGGGATGGATCGTTCGGGCGGCCGTGCTCGCGCTGAGCGCGAGCCCCTGGGCGCCGGGCGCCGCCGTCGCGCAGACCCTGATGAACGGCGCGGGGGCCACGTTCCCGTATCCGCTGTACTCCAAGTGGTTCGACGAGTACGCGAAGGTCGAGCCCGGCATGCGCTTCAATTACCAATCGATCGGCAGCGGCGGAGGCATTCGCCAGATCCTCGAGCGTACGGTCGACTTCGGGGCCACCGACGGGCCGATGACCGACGACCAGCTCAAGAAGGCTCCCGGTGAATTGCTGCACATCCCCGCGGTGCTGGGTGCCGTCGTCGCGACCTACAACCTGCCGGGCAACCCCAAGCTCAAGTTTGCTCCTGATGTGCTGGCTGACATCTTCCTGGGCAAGATCGCGAAATGGAACGACGATCGCATCCGCGCGGCCAACCCCGGCGTCCAGCTTTCCAACCAGCCCATCGTGATCGTCCACCGATCCGACGGGAGCGGCACCACGTACATCTGGGTCGACTACCTCTCCAAGATCAGCCCGGAGTGGGAGAAGCAGGTCGGCCGCGGCACCTCGGTGAAGTGGCCCGTTGGCCTCGGGGGCAAGGGCAACGAAGGTGTTGCCGGTCAGGTCAAGAACACCCCCGGCGCCCTCGGCTACGTCGAGCTCGCCTATGCCAGCACCAACAAGCTTCCCGTGGCCCAGATCCGCAATCAGGCCGGGAAGTTCGTCGAGCCGACGATCGACAGCACCACGGCCGCGGCCGCCGGCCTGGCGAAAACCATGCCGGCCGACTTCCGCGTGTCCCTGACGAATGCGCCCGGCGAGAGCGCCTATCCGATCGCGAGCTTCACGTGGCTGCTGCTCTACCGCGACCAGCCGGACGCCACCAAGGGCAAGGCGCTCGTGAAGTTCCTGTGGTGGGCGATCCATGACGGGCAGAAGTACGCCCCGGAGCTGCTCTATGCTCCGCTGCCGACCGAGGTCGTGAAGCAGATCGAGGAGCGGATCAAGCAGGTCACCTTCCAGGGTAAGCCGCTCTTGGTTTCGACCTCGCCGAGATGACCGGAGCCCCCGCGGGCGGCGCTGACGCGGCGGCGGGACCATGGCCAGCCCGCCGCGCGGCCACCACGGCGTCGGGCGATCGCATCTTCGGCGGGCTCCTCCGGCTCGTCGCCGCGTGCTTCGTGGGCCTCGTGCTGGCGCTGGTGACGACGCTCGTCGTCGCCTCTGCGCCCGCGCTGCGGTCGTTCGGCTGGCGGTTCCTCGTCGGCACGAACTGGGATCCCGTCGCGGAGAGCTTCGGAGCGCTGCCTTTCATCTACGGCACGCTGCTGTCGTCGCTGCTCGCGATGTGCCTGGCGGTGCCGCTCGGCGTCGGCGCCGCGATCTACCTCGCCGAGCTGGCCCCCTTCTGGATCCGCCCGCCTCTCGGGTTCCTCATCGAGCTGCTGGCGGCGATCCCGAGCGTGGTCTATGGCCTCTGGGGCATCTTCGTGCTCGCGCCGGTGATGCGCGTCTGGGTGCAGCCGGTCCTCGGCACGTCGCTGGGCTTCCTGCCGCTGTTCCAGGGACCGCCGTACGGGGTGGGCATGCTGACGGCGGGCATCGTCCTGGCCATCATGACGGTCCCGTTCATCACGACCGTGGGACGCGAGGTGCTGCTCGCGGTCCCCAACTCCCAGCGCGAGGCGGCGCTCGCCCTGGGGGCGACGCGCTGGGAGACGACCCGGACCGCCGTCCTGCGCTATGCCCGCTCCGGGCTCGTCGGCGCGATCCTGCTCGGCCTTGGCCGTGCGCTCGGCGAGACGATGGCGGTGACGATGGTGATCGGCAACCGCCCGGAGATCTCGCTGTCGCTGTTTGCCCCGGGGTACACGATGGCCAGCGTGCTCGCCAACGAGTTCACCGAGGCGACGTCCGACCTCTATCTGGCCGCGCTGACGGAGATCGGGCTCCTCTTGCTCGTCGTGACCGTCGTCGTGAACGCGCTGGCCCGGCTCCTCGTGTGGAGCGTCGGCGGGACCGTGGCGAAGGGGCGGGAATGAGCAACGTCGTCCGCCGTCGCCTGGTGAGCCACGTGATGGGCGCCCTGTCCGCGGCGGCCGCCGGGGTCATCGTCCTGCCCCTGCTCCTCATCTTCGCGTTCCTCCTCTACCAGGGCAGTACCGCGCTCAACGTGGACTTCTTTCTCCATCTGCCGAAGCCCGTCGGCGAGGTCGGTGGTGGGATGGCGAACGCGATCGCCGGTAGCCTGATCCTGATCGGGCTGGCCGCGGCCCTGGGGGTTCCGGTGGGGATCCTGGGCGGCATCTACCTCGCCGAGTCGCGTGATCGCCGGCTGCCGTGGATGGTCCGCTTCCTCGCCGACGTCCTCAACGGCGTGCCCTCGATCGTGATCGGCATCTTCGTCTACGCGCTCGTCGTGCGCCCGATGCGGCACTTCTCGGCCTTGGCCGGAGGCATCGCGCTGGGCGTGATCATGATCCCCATCGTGTTGCGGACGACGGAGGAGCTGGTGCGCCTGGTGCCCGCGTCGCTGCGGGAGGCCGGCCTCGCCCTCGGCGTGCCGCAATGGAAGGTGATGCTGCATATCATCGTCCCCACGGCGGCCGCGGGGATCATCACCGGCGTCATGGTGGCCGTCGCCCGCATCGCCGGGGAGACCGCGCCGCTGCTCTTCACGGCGTTCGGCAACCGGTTCTGGCATCACGGGCTCGCCGAGCCCATCGCGGCGCTGCCGCTGCAGATCTTCGCGTACGCCATCGCGCCGTACGACGACTGGCACCGCCAGGCGTGGGCGGGCGCACTCGTCCTGATCTCGATCGTCTTCATCGTGAGCCTGACGGCTCGCCTGGCCACCGGCCGGCTCAACCGGCTGAGGGGGTAACCCATGGCGGATGGCATCCTCGTCGAGCGATTGAACGCCTGGTTCGACACCCGGCACGTGCTGACCGACATCGATCTGCGGATCCCGGCCAACGGCGTGACGGCCATCATCGGTCCGTCCGGCTGCGGCAAGTCCACGTTCGTCCGCTGCATCAACCGGATGCACGAGGTCGTGCCGAAGGCGCGCGCGAGCGGCAACGTGCTCCTGAACGGCGAGAATCTCTACGGGGTGGACGTCGATCCCGTCGTCGTGCGCCGGCGGATCGGCATGGTGTTCCAGCGGGCCAATCCGTTCCCGACCATGTCCATCTTCGACAACGTCGCGGCCGGCCTCCGCCTCGGGGGCAAGCGGGATCGGACGTACCTGCACGAGACGGTGGGGCACGCGCTCCGCCAGGCGGCCCTCTGGGACGAAGTCAAGGATGAGCTGGGCAAGCCCGGCTCGAGCCTCTCGGGCGGCCAGCAGCAGCGGCTGTGCATCGCCCGCGCGCTCGCCGTGGAGCCCGAAGTCCTGCTCATGGACGAGCCCTGCTCGGCCCTCGACCCCATCGCCACGGCGAGGATCGAGGAGCTGACCCTCGAGCTCCGCAAGACGCTGACCGTCGTGATCGTCACGCACAACATGCAGCAGGCCGCGCGCGTCTCGGACCAGACCGGCTTCTTCCTCATGGGTGAGATGGTGGAATTTGGCGTCACCCGCGAGCTGTTCACGAATCCGCGGGACAAGCGCACCGAAGACTACATCACCGGGCGCTTCGGATAGGAGCGATCATGCAGCGGCATTTCCACGAAGAGCTGGAGGCGCTGAAGCAGACGCTGCTCGCGATGGGAGCCCTCGTCGAGGATCAGATCCGGCGCGTGATGCACGCCCTCATCGACCGCGACGACCAGCTCGCCCGGAGCGTCATCGAGCGCGACCGCGAGGTCAATGCCTACGACGTCGAGATCGACGAGAAGTGCGTCGAGCTGCTGGCCCTGCACCAGCCCACCGCCGGGGACCTCCGGTTCATCACCACGGCCATGAAGATCGTCACCGACCTCGAGCGGATCGGCGACCAGGCCGTCAACATCGCCCAGCGGGTGCGCGAGCTGAACCTCGAGCCCCAGCTCAAGCCCTACATCGACTTGCCGCGGATGGCGGAGCTCGCCCAGGCGATGGTCAAGGAGAGCCTCGACGCCTTCGTGGCGCGCGACACCGCGCTGGCCCGCCGGGTGTGCGCCGAGGACGCCCCCGTCGATGCCCTGAACCATCAGCTCTTCCGCGAGCTGCTGACCTTCATGATGGAGGACCCCAAGACCATCCCGCGCGCCATCCGCCTGATCCTCGTCTCGCGATTCCTCGAGCGGGTCGCCGATCACGCCACCAACATCGCCGAGATGGTGATCTTCATGGTCGACAGCAAGATGGTGAGGCATACCCTGGCCTGAGGCGATCGCCAGAGCGCGAGCACCCTGCAACCTTGATCGGACAATCGCTCGGAAGCTCTCCGCGGCGATAGCGCTTGGTCGGGTGGGCCGATTCCGATAGGATCACGGGCGGCATGGGCGAGTCTGCTGCCTCGGGGCGCTGGCTGCGCGCGGCGCTCTTTCTCGGGGGCGCGGCGCTGTTCGCCGTTCTCGTCTGGAAGATCGGTCCGGACGCGATTGTCGCGTCGTTCGGCCGGCTCGGCTGGCGCCTCCTGATCGTCCTCGTCTTTCCCTTCTCGGTCATCACCGCCTGCGACACGCTCGGCTGGCGGTTCGCCTTCCGCCGCGACCGCGTGTCCTTCCTGACCCTCGTCCGCGCGCGCCTGGCCGGAGAGGCGGTCAACGGCACGACCCCGACGGGCTCGGTCGGAGGGGAGGCCGTCAAGGCCTGGCTCATCCGCGCCCGGGTTCCGTACCGCGAGAGCCTGCCGTCGGTGATCGTGGCCAAGACGACGATGACGATCGCCCAGACGCTCTTCCTCCTGCTCGGGATCCTCGTCGCCTCGCTCGCGCTGCCCGTGCGCGCGGCGTGGCTGCTCAAGCCGATGAGCGTGTTGCTCGGGGTCGAGATCCTCGCCGTGGGCGGGTTCGTCTACGCGCAGATGTCGGGGATGGTCGCCGGGGGCGGCAAGCTCCTCGAGCGGATGGGCATCGTGCGGTCGACCCACCACGGGCTGCCGCTGCGGCGCATCGACCGCTCGCTCTCGCTCTTCTATCGACGCCAGCCCGCGCGCCTCGGTCTGTCGATCGGATTTCCGTTTCTCGGCTGGGTCATGAGCGCGGTGGAAACGTGGTTCATCCTGTGGCTGCTGGGCGTGCCGGTGTCGCCGGCCACGGCGGTCATCATCGAGGCGTGTGGCACCGCCGTGCGCTTCGTGAGCTTCTTCGTGCCGGGCCACCTCGGGGCGCTGGAGGGCGGCAACGTGGCGGTCTTCCTCGCGCTGGGCCTGAATCCTGCGGCGGGCCTGTCGGCGATCCTCGTCCGCCGCGTGCGTGAAGCGGCGTGGGTCGGCCTCGGCTTCCTGCTGCTGCGCGCGCCCCGGCGGCGACCGTCGGTCGTCCCCATTCCGGAGGCGGAGGGCTAGCCGCGTGTGCGGCATCGCGGGGTTTCTGCTGCCGCCCGGCGGGCGCGCGGACCGCGCCATCCTCGAGCGGATGGTCGGGACCATACGCCACCGAGGCCCCGACGCCGTCGGGTATCACGTCGACGGGCGGGTGGCCCTCGGCGTCGCGCGGCTTCGCGTCATCGATCTCGAGACGGGCGACCAGCCCATCGCCAACGAGGACGGTAGCGCCCACGTCGTCCTCAACGGCGAGATCTACAACTACCGGCGGCTCCGCGACGAGCTCCAGGCGCTCGGCCACCGCTTCTCGACCCGGTCGGACACGGAAGTCATCGTGCACGGCTGGGAGGCGTTCGGCGAGGCCTGCCCCGAAGCCCTGAACGGCATGTTCGCCTTTGCCGTGTGGGACCGGCGCCGGGAAGAGCTGTTCCTGGCCCGGGATCGTATGGGCGAGAAGCCGCTCTACTACACCTTCGTCGACGGCGCGCTCGTCTTCGCCTCCGAGCTCCGCGCCATGCTCGCGTATCCCGGCGTCCGGCGGCGCCTGGACCTGCGCGGTCTGGCGCGCTACCTCGCGTTCGACTACATCCCCGATCCCCACGCGATCCTCGAGGACGTGGCGAAGCTTCCGCCCGGACACAGCCTCACCGTCAACGGCGGCAAGGCCCGGACGCAGCGCTACTGGGAGATCCCGTTCGCGCCGGACGAGACCCTCGACGAAGCGGCGTGGTGCGCGGAGATCCGCGGGCGGCTCGACGACGCCGTGCGGCTTCGCCTGCACAGCGACGTTCCCGTCGGCTGCTTCCTGAGCGGGGGGATCGACTCCACGGCCATCGCCGCCACCGCCGCACGTCAACACACCGGGATCCGCACGTTCTCGGTCGGCTACGCCGAGCCGGCGTACGACGAGCGGCGCTTCGCGAGGCTCGTGGCCACGCGTTACGGCACGCGCCACGAAGAGCTGGTCGTCACGGCCGACGACGCGCGCGTGGTGCTCGGCGATCTCGGCGGGCTCCTCGACGAGCCGCTGGCCGACATGAGCTTCGTCCCGCTCTATCTGCTGTCCCGCGCCGCCCGCCGCAGCGTCACGGTGGCGCTGAGCGGCGACGGCGGCGACGAGCTGTTCGCCGGCTATCCGTCGATGGGCGCCGACTGGTGGCATCGGCGCTTCGCGCGTCTGCCGGGACCGGCGCGCGCCGCGTTCCGCTGGGCCGCCGAGTCGCTGCCCGGCGCCCCCGCGCCGTTGCGGGACTTCCTGCGCGCGCTGCCGCACCGGCCCGAGGCGCGGAACCAGCCGCTCGTGGGTGGGCTGCCGCCGGAGCGGCACGCCGGGCTGCTCTCGCCAGGGGTGCGGGCGGCGCTGGCCGGCTTCGATCCCTACACGGACATCGACGAGACCGCCGGCGCGTGCGCCAGCGACGATCCGACCGCACGGCTCATCCACCGGTATTGCAAGCTCTACCTCGCGGGCCAGAACCTCGTGAACGCGGACCGCGCGAGCATGGCGGTGTCGCTCGAGCTGCGCGCGCCGTTCCTCGATCACACCTTCGTCGAGTTCACGGGCCGGATCCCCTCGCGCCTCAAGCTCCGCGGCCTCGGCAGCCTCAAGCGCCTCCTGAAGCGGGCCATGGCCGACCGCCTGCCGCCCGAGATCCTCGCCCGCGGCAAGCACGGCTTCGGCGTCCCGTTCGGCGAGTGGTTCCGCGGGCCCCTGGCGCCGACGCTGCGGGAGATCCTGAGCCCGGGCCGGATACGGGCCGTGGGGCTCTTCGACCCCGCCGCCGTCGCCCGCCTCGTGGACGAGCACGTCGCCGGTGCGGCGAGCCACCGCAAGCTTCTGTGGTCGCTCGTGGCCTTCGAGCAATGGCGCGTCCACTACCTGGGTGACGCGCGTCTGGGGTGAGCGGGCACCGAGCCGACCTGGTTCTGCTCCTCGCCAACGTCGTCTACGGCACGGCCTACGTCGCCCAGCGGGTGGCGTTGTTCGACGTGCCCCCGGCGTTGCTCGCCCTCGCTCGGCTCGTCCTCGCCGCCGTCGTGCTGCTGCTGTTCCTGCGGCGGCCACCGGGCACGGCGGCCGTGCGGGGGGACGGCGGGAAGATCTTCTGGATGGGAGTCCTCGGCTTCGGCGCGGCGTACGCGCTGTCCCACCTGGGCCTGCAGCGGTCGACGGCGACGAATGCGGCGCTCCTCGTCACGATCGAGCCGGTCTCCCTCATCCTGCTGTCGCCGCTCGTCCTCGGCCTCACGGTCACGCTGCTCCCCCACTGGCGCGGCGATCTGCTGCTGGTGCTCTCGGCGGTGGCGTTCGCGTCCTACTCGCTGTTCGGGCGCGATGTCCTCGCGCGCTGGGATGCGCGGACGGTGACCGCGCGGTCGATCGTCTGGGGCGCCGCGCCTCGATGGTGCCCCTGGCGGCGCTGGAGTGGGCGAGCGGGACGCGCCCGGCGTGGACGCCGGCAGGCGCGGCGGCGACGATCTACCTCGCCGTCGTGGTCACCGCGCTCGCCTACCTCGCCTGGAACTACGGTCTCAGCCTGGTGTCGGCGCCGCGGGCCGCGATCTTCATCAACGTCCAGCCCGTCGTCGGCGTCGTCCTTGGCGTCCTGCTGCTCGGCGAGACGGCGACGATGGCGACCCTCGCCGGCGCCGTCCTCGTGATCGCCGGCCTCGTCGTCACCGGGGTCAGGCTTTGACTTCTTAACATCGAGAAGATGTTAAGAAGTCAAAGCCTGACCCCGGGGCCCGGTATACTCGAATCGTGCCTGAATCCCGGCGATATCAGCTCCAGAACGACGGCGCGAACCGCCTGATCCAGGAGCTCGTCGACGCGACGGGGGTGCCGCCCGAGAAGCGCGGCCTGGTGCAGCAGATGCTCACGACCGTGCTCAAGCTCCACGAGGACGGCACCCCGACGGGCGATCTCAAGATCACCAACGCCGCGCTCAAGGAGCTGCGCTACAGCTACAAGGTCTTCGCGCCCTACCGCGACGTGCGCAAGGTCACCGTCTTCGGCTCGGCGCGCACGCCGGAGACCGAGCCCGCCGCCCAGGGCGCGCGCCTGTTCGGGCGCCGCATGGTCGAGCAGGGCTGGATGGTGGTCACGGGCGCGGGGGCGGGGATCATGGGCGCCGCCCAGGAAGGCGCCGGCGGCGAGCGGAGCTTCGGCCTGAACATCCGGCTGCCCTTCGAGCAAGAGGCGAATCCGTGGATCGCCTCCGATCCCAAGCTGATCACGTTCAAGTACTTCTTCACACGCAAGCTCTTCCTGGTGAAGGAGGCGCACGCGGTCGCGCTCTTCCCGGGCGGCTTCGGGACGATGGACGAGACGTTCGAGCTCCTCACCCTCCTGCAGACGGGCAAGACGACCATCGTGCCCATCGTGCTGGTCGAATGCGGGGCGCAACCGTACTGGCGCGTCTGGGACGCGTTCGTGCGCGGCACGCTCGTGGAGCAGGGCCTCATCCAGCGCAACGACCTGGCCTTCTACCGGATCGTCGACTCGAGCGAGGACGCCGTTCGGGAGCTGATGGGGTTCTACCGGGTGTTCCACTCGGCCCGGATCGTCGTCGACGATCTCGTCTTCCGGCTGCAGCGACCGCTCGCCTCGGCCGACGTCGCGGCGATCCAGGAGCGGTTCGACGACATCCTCAAGGGGCCTTTGGACCAGGTCTCCGGGCCCGCGCCGCAGGAGCTGCCGGAGTTTCCGCACCTGCCGCGACTGATCCTACCCTTCAACCGCACCTCGTATTCCCGGCTGCGCCAGCTCATCGACTTCATCAACACGCTGCCCGCAGGCCGATGAAAAGGGCCCATCTGCGTGGCAGTAGGAGGCGAGGTCGTCCGACCGAGCCGACGCTTCAGAGGCTCGAAAATTTCGCTCATTTCACCGCTCGGCTCGCGCCGGCTGCCAGCGCTCACCTCGCACTGCGGCCGCCTCGCATCTGGACCCTTTTGATCGGCCTGCCGCGAACAGCCACTCGGCGATGAGCCTGCGCTGGCTGCGCCGGCGGTGGAAGCGCCGCGTGTGGTTGTACGTGCGGCGGCGCGTGCGTCCGCTCGCCGTCGTTCCCGTCGACGAGTACCGGCTCACCGTCGATCTCCACGACCGGATGCTGGGACGCCTCCTCTATCTCGGCGGCGATCACGAGCCCGAGGTCCGGGCCCTGATGCGCTGCCTGCCGCTCGACGGCGGCGTGTGCCTCGACGTCGGCGCCAACGTCGGGCTGCACACCATGGTCATGAGCCGCCGCGTGGGCCCCGCCGGTCGCGTCTTCGCCTTCGAGCCCGATCCCCACAATTTTCGACTCCTGGAGGCGAACCTCCGGCTCAACGGCGCGGGCAACGTCACCGCGCGGCAGTGCGCGATCGGCGACGCGGACGGCGTGTGTCGGCTCGCGCGGAACCCCCGCAACTACGCCGACTGCCGCGTGACGTCCGACCTGCCCGCGTGGGGCGCTCACGAGGTCTCCATGACGACCCTCGACGCCGCGTTGCCGGACCTCCCCCCGGGCGCGCTGCGCTTCCTCAAGCTCGACGTCCAGGGCTCGGAGTGTCGCGTGCTGCGCGGGATGTCACGAACCCTCGCGCGTCATCCGGACCTCGTCATGGTCGTCGAGGTCTTTCCCGCCGGCCTGCGCCAGGCCGGGGCCTCCGCCCGAGAGCTGATCGCGCTGCTGGCGGACCTGGGCTTCGTCGGCTGGGAGTTCACGCGCGACCGGGTTCAGCCGATGGCGCCGCCGTGGGTCTACGACCTCATGACCGGCGGCACGACCGACGTGGTGGTCGCGCGCGATGAAAAGAGGTTGCGCGACCTCGTGAGCCGCTGGCGGGGCGTCGCCCTCGAGTCCACCAGACGACGGCTACCGGACGCAGCGCGGGAGCATGTCGAGGGCCAGGAGGCCGGTGACGACACCGTCGGCGAACACCGCGGCGCCGGCGGGCGTGTGATGGATGTCGGTGGCCCGAAACAGAGGACCCTCGGCGCGCCTCGCGCGAAAGAGGGGTAGCAGGCTCACGACCGGGAAACCTTCGTGGCGGCCCAGCGCCTCCAGCCGTTCGAAGGGGCGTGTCGAGGCGTAGAGCCCGGGGCCGACGCCGAGCAGGCGGCGACCTTCGGGCGACTCGTCGGGGCCGACCTGATGAGGGTGCGGATACACGACCAGGACGAACGGTACGTGCTGCTGTCGCGCGAGATCGCGAATCCCCACCAGATAGCGTTCGGTCAACGCCCAGCCGCGCGCGAGATCGGGAAAGTCGCCGTCACGCGTGATGGCCATCGGGTCGTGCTCCAGGTCACCGAGGAGGCCGTACGCGACGAGCGTCTCGGGCGTCATCTTCACGGGTCCGAGGAGCCACTGGCCGGCGTCGGACCTCCGGAAGGTCTGATAGAGCGCGAGACGATTGAGTCTCCGGCCGACCGGGCCCAGCCACCGCGGCGCCGGCGGTAGGAGGACCGCGGTCTCCCGGACGGGGTCGCTCGCCACGGCGAGCGGAAGGCCACGGGAGTCGAGCACGGCGGTCGCGGTGCGAATCACGTCGTCGTGGACGTCGGTCATGTCGAAGTTCAGCACGAGGAGATCGGGCCGCAGTATGGGTCCCAGCTGGCGGAGCCGTGGATACTCGAGGATCGGCGAGTAGCTCGCGGTGCCGGCGTTCACGACCTCGTACGAGCCGCATCCGCGCGCGCCGAGCGCGCGTTCCACGCGCCGGGCGACGGTGTCCTCGATCCTCAAGCCGCCCCCTTCCGTGAAGGAGTCTCCGAGCATCAGGATGCGGAACGTCCCGGACGGCTTCGGGCTGGCGTACTCGCGGTCCCGCAAGCCGAGTGAGTTCGTGCTGAATGGCGTGCCCGAGACTGTCGTCGAGAGATCGGGCCTCGCGCGGTGGTGCAGCACGGGATCGCTGGTCATGTAGCGATGCGGCTTGTCGAAATACCCGCCGCGGAGCGCGGCCCGGACGCCGACTTCCGCGAGCGTGAGCGTGCCGGCGACGGCCAGGAGGATGAGCGAGGCGATCCCGACACGCTGTACCATATCGGGCGGCACCGATGACGGCATTCAGGAGGCAGCGGCGCCGGTGAGGCGATTCAGGGTCGTCCTGGTCGTCATCGTCGGTATCGTACTCGAGCTCCTGTTCATCGAGACCGCCCTCCGGTTCAAGCTGACGTCGCCGTGGTTCGAGAACGAGCGGTACCACTTCATCAGCGATCCCGTGCTCCACCACAAAGGCCTCCCGCACGTCACCCGCCACGTCAGAGGAGCCGAGCTCCGGACGAATTCACTCGGGCTGAGAGGCGGCGACTATCCTGCCGAAAAGGACGGTGACACGTTCCGGATCCTCATGGTCGGGGATTCCGTCATCGAGGGCGGCGGACTTCCGCTCGAGGAGACGATTCCGGCGCGCCTGCAGGCCCTGCTGACGGCCGCCGGCTGCGGCCGGCGCTTCGAGGTGCTGAACGGCGGTGTCGCGGGCTACTCGCCGATCCTCGAATACCTCTTCGTCAAGCACGTGGGTCTGGGTCTGCATCCGGACCTCGTCATCGTCAACTTCGACATGACGGACGTGCACGATGACTTCCTCTGGACGTCGGTCGCGCGCTTCGATTCATCCGGGCTTCCCGCGGCCGTCCCCAACAACCGCCTGGCGGAGACGGCCGTGCTGCTGCCCCCGGCGCGGTGGCCTCGAGCCTTGCGCTTCCTGGGCCCTTACGAGCGGCGCCTGACGGGGCTCGCGACATATCAGGTGATCCGGAGGTCGCCGGTCGGGCAACGGCTGCTCGGCAGCGTCCGGATGACGCCCGAGCGTCTGCCCCGCCTCGGCGTCGTGGGCGACCTCCGGTACGATCCCATGACGATCACCCGAGACGTCGAATCTCCGACCGAGCGTGAAGCCTGGGTGCTGACCCGACGTTATCTCGTCGCCATTCGAGACCTCACGTGGGCCCACGGCGTGGAGTTCGCGCTCGTCGTGTATCCCATGCCCCATCAGGTGAGCGCGACCGCGTCCCCGGAAGGACGCCGGCGACTCGGGGTGGGGCCGGGGCTCTACGCCTCGGAACGGCCGTTCGAGAACCTGCGACAGCTGGGACGTCAGGCGGGATTCCCGGTGCTGAGCCTCCTCGAGACGTTCCGGGCCCGCATCGACGACGCCGGCCCGCTCTTCTGGCCGGACGACGTGCACCACACTCCCGCCGGGAGCCGGGTGTTCGCCGAGGGACTGCTGGCCGGTTTGCGCCGGCACCAGCTGATCCCATGCCCGCCGTCGGCCCCGCGAGCGCGACAGGCTGTAACATACCCGGCGGCACCCATGGCGACATTCAGCGCGCGGGAGAGCCGGTGAACCGGCCCAAGCTCATCGCGGTCGTGGTCGTCGGTCTCGTCCTCGAGATCCTCTTCATCGAGGCCGCCCTCAGGTTCAAGCTGACGTCGCCCTGGTTCGAGAGCGATCGACACCACTTCATCAGCGATCCCATTCTCCACCATCGACGCCTCCCCCACGTCACCCGACGGTCGAGAGGGGTGGACCTCCGGACGAATTCGCTCGGGCTGAGAGATCGCGAGTATCCCTCCCAAAAG
>WNGB01005823.1_pt1 | contig 18344 bp, 14 predicted proteins | sample 5400681 | NCBI WGS metagenome assembly WNGB01 (sample SAMN13153367, study PRJNA577476) | soil metagenome | isolation source: 115 cm soil or saprolite under grassland replicate 2 | place: USA:California | collected 2016-06-15 | reverse complement strand
GGGCCGGCGCCTCTTCGTCGGCCTCTCGCACCGCACGGACACGGCCGGCCGCCAGGCGTTGGCCGAGGCCGTGCGCCCGTTCGACTACGAGGTCGTGCCGGTGCGAATGGACGGGTGTCTACATCTCAAGACCGCCGTGACCGCCGCCCACGCGGACCTGCTCGTCGTCAATCCCCAGTGGGTGGACCTCGCGCCGGTTCGCGGCCTGGAGACGATCGACGTCGCCCCCGGGGAGCCGTGGGCCGCGAACGTGCTGTCCGTCGGCGAGGCCGTGATCACGGCGACGGGATTCCCGCGCACCGCCGAACGTCTCCGCGCGCGCGGCCTCGACGTGCGTGAGGTGGAGGTTTCGGAGTTCCAGAAGGCGGAGGGCGGCGTGACGTGCAAGAGCCTCGTCTTCGACGTTGCGGAGGACGCCCGGCCGGAGTAGGTTGGCCCGCCGATGAACGAAGACCTGCTGCTGTGGCGTTGGAGCACGAGCGTCCAGGTCACGTCCCTGGTCATGATCACGGTCTTCTTCTGCGTGCTCGGCCTCAACATCCGCACGGCGGCGCTGCGGTGGTGGGTTCGGGCCTGGCTGTTCAACCTTGCCGCCCTCGCGATCACGTCGATGTTCTGGTTCGTCCGGCCGCCCATGTGGGTGATGCATGTGGTGGTGGCGCCGATCTACATGGGAGCGAAGACCACCTTCGTCCTCTTCCTCATCCAGGGAGCGTGGGCGATGCTGCGCCCGGGGCGCCCGCTGATCGTGCCGCGCCGCCTCTACGCCGGGCTGGCCGCCTACGCCCTCGCGGCCACGCTGGTCCCTTCCGTCAACATGATCGGCGTCGTGCAGCACACGGTGATGGGAGCGCTTCTGATCGCGGCCGGCGTCATCCTGCTCGTCCGGTTCGACGTGGCCCTGATCTGGCTGGCCATCGGGTTCTTGATCCGCGGCACCCTCGGCTTCGCGGAGGCGGGCGCGTACGCGCTCAGCCTGGCCGGGCCGGGCTCGGTCGCGCCGGGCCTCGCTCGTGCCGCCGGGATCGTCTCTTCCGCCGCCTCGTCCTTCGACAGCACCGCGGAATGGGTCCTGGCCCTGGGCTGCGTCCTGGCCGTGTCGGAGTGGGTGCAGAGGGAGCTGCTGCAGACCAACGTCGAGCTCCTCGGCGCCCAGGAAGACCTCCGCCGGCTGGCCGACCGCGACACCCTCACCGGCCTGGCCAACCGCCGCTCGCTGCGGGAGATCCTTCGCCTGGCCCAGCCCGCGGGCGCCACCCTGATCTTCTTCGACCTCGACGGGTTCAAGCAGATCAACGATCTCCACGGCCATCAGGCCGGCGACGATACGCTCCGCCGGTTCGCCGCCGCCCTGCGCGAAGCCTTCCGGCCGGCGGACGCGGTCGTCCGCTACGGGGGCGACGAGTTCCTGGTGGTGGCGAAGGGACTGGATTCCGCGTCCGTGAACGGCCGCATCGAGGCCATGCGCGACCGCCTGCGCCGGGCGGCCAAGGAGGGACCTCCGATCGGTTTCTCGGCCGGAGTGGCCCCGTTGCCGGCGGGCGGAAACCCGGACGCCGCGCTGAACCTGGCCGACGAGGCCATGTACGAGGACAAGCGCGCGCGTGGCGGCGTCGGCGGCGCGGCGAGTCGCGCGGGGGCCTGACTCCGCGGAGGCGCCACCGCCCGCGTGGTATCCTGCCCGTCTGCGTCGCCTTCGCGCGACGAGGAGGATTCATGTCATTCCGGATGCCCTTCGTGGCCGCCGCGCTGCTGACCGCGGCCCTTCCCGCGGCCGCGGACGACCTCACCATCGTCTCCAAGCTGACGCGCGACGGCGCGGAGCCCACCACCGCCACCAGCTATCTCTCGAGCGATCACGCGCGGATCGTCCAGGCGGAGGGCCAGGAGGCCATCCTCGACCTCAAGACCGGGCAGATCACGGTGATCGACGGGCGCAAGAAGGAGTACTTCGTCGTCACCCGGCAGGACATGGAACAGATGAAGACGCGGCTGCAGCAGGCGATGAACAGCCCCGAGATGCAGCGCGCGCAGGAGCAGATGAAGAACCTGCCGCCGGAAATGCAGAAGCGCATGCAGGGGATGATGGGGGGGGTGGCGGGCAGCTTCGAGGTCAAGAAGACGGGCACCACCCGCAAGATCGCCGGCTACAACTGCGACAACTGGACGATCACGTTCGGCCAGTTCTCGAAGACCGAGCAGTGCAACTCCACCGAGGTGCCCATGCCGGTCCAGGCCTGGGACACCTATCGCGACTTCGCGGAGAGCATGCGCAGCACGATGGCGGCGATGGGGCCCATGGGCAAGGGCATGGCCGACATGGCGGCGAAGATGAAGGAGGTGCGCGGCTTCCCCCTCGCCGTCACCAACACCACCACCGTCATGGGCCGGTCGAGGAGCTCCTCCAGCGAAGTGGTCGAGGTGAAGAAGGGCCCGATCCCGGCGTCGGCCTGGGATCTCCCCGCCGGCTACCGCAAGGTGGACAACCCGATGCTCAAGTCGATGCCGCCAGGGCGCTAACGTCCCACCGCCGTCGCGCGCGCCTTGCGCGCGCTGAGCACGGCCGACTCGAGTCCCCACTCCCAGGCACGCCGCTGCTCGTCGGACATCCCGGCGAGCCGCGGCGAGTTTCGCACCGTCTCATACCAGGCCAGCTCGGCGTCGTAGGCGGGCGCTTCGTCGCGCAGGCCGTCATGATGGGCGAGCTCGTGGCGCAGGGCTCCGGCCAGCCCGATCCAGGCGTGGGCCTCCTGATAGGGGCGCGGGATGTCCGGCCGCGGCGTGCGGTACAGGTGCGCGACCGGGTCGAGCAGCGCTTCGCGCCGGATGGTGATGCGCTTCACCAGTGACAGCGCTTCCACGAACACCGCCCAGCGCTCGGGGCCCAGGCGCGGCGCCACCCAGATCTCGCCCTTCCGGCGCAGGTCCTCCAGGCGGTCGGACAGCGCGGCGTCGCCCATGGCCGCGATGCGCGACCGGAGATGCTCGAAAGCCTCCAGCTCCGCCGGATGCTGCGTGTCCAGCGGCACCACTTCCCCGCCCACGGCCGCCTCGCATTTCGCTTCGGCGATGCGCAGCAGCGCGAAATAGGTGGCGAGGCCGAGGACCGCCGCCACCACGAGCTGATCGCGGACGCGCAGGCCGGCATTCTGTAGCCGCCCCGGGGCCGGGGCAACCCGCGCTCAGCGCGCGTGCGGCCGCTTCCGGAAGAAGCGGTCGACGAGGCCGAGGAGGATGAGGAGCGGACCCGCGAACATGGCCGCCCCCATCGCGAAGGTCGTCTTGCCCGGACCCATGAGCGCCGAGCCGAGCTGGTTGCGGAAGGGGTCGTCGTTGACGAGGTACGTCCAGGTGGACGCGGGTCCCTTGATGGCCACGTGCGAGAGGTCGAGCCCGCTTGCCCCCGGCTCGATCCGGGCCAGCGACGCGCGCACGGAGTCGGCCACGTCGTCCTGCATGGCCCTGAACGCCTCCGCGGCCTGGACCTTGAACCGCGACAGCGGATCCTGGCCGCCGAGCCCGACGAGGTGGATCCCTTCGCGGAGGTCGGCGACGAAGGACAGGTAGTCGCTCCAGGCGCGGTCGATGTGCGCGAGCGTCACGACGACCTCGGCCCGACGCACCGCGTCCGCGCCGGCGGCACGGACGAGCGCTTCGTAGCGCTCGCCCTGGTGGCGCCAGATGTCCGGCTCCTCCTGGCCCAGGAGGAGCGCCTGCCGCCGCGTGTGAACGAGCCGCCGGTTGTCCTCCATCGCCGACGCATAGCGCCAGAGCGTGCGACGGATCTCCCGGTTCTGGCCTTCGATGATGCGCTGGGCACGCGCGATCTCGCGCCGGACGACGGGGCTGTCGATGGGGGCCTCCTGGTCCTCCGGCCGCGCGCCCGCGGGGATCAGCCGCTCCACTCCGTAGCGCGCGAGCAGGTCGTCCTCGAGGCTCACGAAGAAACGCGAGGTGCCGGGATCGCCCTGACGCCCGGCCCGGCCGCGGAGCTGCAGGTCGACGCGCCGGCTCTCGTGGCGGTTGGTGCCGATGACGTACAGGCCGCCGAGCGCGACCACGGCCTCCCGCCCGCTCTCGTCCTCTCCGCCCAGGCGGATGTCCGTGCCTCGCCCCGCCATGTTGGTGGAGATCGTCACCGCTCCCGGCGCCCCCGCGCCCGCCACGATGCGCGCCTCGCTCTCGTCGTGGCGCGCGTTGAGGACCTGGCATTCCACGCCGTCCGTGCGCAGGCGCGCGGCCAGGCGCTCGGATTCGGCGACGGTGAGCGTGCCCACCAGGACCGGGCGGCCGGTGGCGTGCGCCCGCCGCACCTCGCCTACGACCGCCGCTTCCTTGGCCGCGCGGTGCGTGAAGACGACGTCGTCCGCATCGACTCGGATCAGCGGGCGGTGCGTGGGGACCACCACCACGGGCAGTCCGTAGAACTCGTCCAGCTCGTCCGCGGCGTCGCGCGCGGTGCCCGTCATCCCGCACCGTCGCGGATAGGCGCGCAGGAAGTGCTGCAGGGTCATCGACCCGAGGATCCGTCCCTCCGCGCGGCGCTCCAGGCCTTCCTTGGCCTCCAGCGCCGCCTGCAGCCCGTCCGGCCAGTGGCGGTCCTCCACGACGCGGCCGGTGAGCTCGTCCACGATCTCGATGCGGCCGCCGCGCACGATGTAGTCACCGTCGCGCCGCAGCAGCACGCGCGCGTGCAGCGCGCAGTGGAGCTCGGTGAGGAGCCCGTAGTTCTCCTCGGCCAGGAGGTTCCCGCAGCCGAGGGCCACCTCGGCGCGTTCGTAGCCCGCCTCGGTCAGCTCGACGTTGCGGCCGTATTCGTCGGTGTCGAAATGCACGTCCGGGGTGAGGGAGGCGACCACCTCGGCCATCTGCCTGGCCGAGGACGTCGCCTTCTCGACGTCGCCGGCGATGACCAGGGGCACGCGCGCCTCGTCCACGAGCAGCGAGTCGGCCTCGTCCAGGAGCGCGAAGTGGAACGGGCGATGGACGAGATCGCCCGCGTCGCGCGCGAGCAGGTCGCGCAGGTGGTCGAAGCCCGCTTCCTTGGCCGTGACGTAGGTGACGTCGGCGGCGTAGGCGCGCCGCCTCTCCGCGGGCGAGCGCCCGCCGTCGATCCAATCCACGGAGAGGTCCAGGGCGCGATAGATCGGGCCCATCCACTCCGCGTCGCGCCGGGCGAGGTAGTCGTTGAACGTCAGCACGTGGAGGCCGCGGCCGGTGAGCGCATTGAGATACGCGGGCATCACCGCGGCCAGCGTCTTGCCCTCCCCCGTCTGCATCTCCACGACCGCGCCCCGATGGAGGGCGAGGGCGGCGAGGACCTGCACGTCGAAGGGGCGCAGCCCCAGGACGCGGCGCGCCACCTCGCGGACGAGGGCGTAGGCCCGGGCGTGGATCTCGTCGAGAGACCGGCCGCCCCGCGCCTCCGCGCGCAAGGCCCGGGCGCGCGCGGTCAGGTCCAGGTCGCCGAGGGCTCGGAGCTCCGGCTCCAGGCGGGCGATGTCGGCCAGCGGCCCTTGATAGTCGGACAGGTCGTCAGTGACCGTCGAGCCGCGCAGCCGCGCCAGCCGCTCGCGCCATCCACCGCGGTGGCTCATCGCGTCGCCGCCGAGCGTACCACGCGCGCGCGTCTCATCCGCCGCGCCCTCGTTCCACGCGCGAGCCGGCGGGTGATAGCGTCACTTCCAGGGAGGACTGGCATGGCCAACACGAAGGGCACCGACCCCATCCCGCACCGCGCCCTCGGCCGCACCGGCGTCGAGGTCTGCATCATGGGCCTGGGCGGCTATCACCTCGGGACGATCCAGAGCAAGCGCGAAGCCGTGCGCATCGTGCAGGCGGCGGTGGACGAGGGCATCACCTTCATGGACAACGCCTGGGAATACCACGACGGGGAGAGCGAGAGCCTCATGGGCAAGGCCCTGTCCGAGGGCGGCCGGCGGGACGAGGTCTTCCTGATGACGAAGTGCTGCACGCACGGCCGCGGCAAGGCGGTCGCCTTCCGCCAGCTCCACGAATCCCTGCGGCGGCTGCGGACCGACCACCTCGACCTCTGGCAGATCCACGAGGTCGTCTACGAGAACGATCCGGAGAAGCACTTCGCCCAGGAAGGCGCGGTGGAGGCGCTGGCGGAAGCCAAGCGCCAGGGCAAGGTGCGCTTCGTGGGTTTCACCGGACACAAGGACCCGCACCTCCACCTGAAGATGCTGCAGCACGGGTTTCCCTTCGACACCTGCCAGCTTCCGCTCAACTGCTTCGACGCCGGCTTCCGGAGCTTCGAGCGGCAGGTCCTGCCCGAGCTGGTGCGCCGCGGGATCGCGCCCCTGGGCATGAAGCCGATCTGCGGCGACGGCGATCCGGCCAAGAAGCGCGCGGTCAAGGCCACGGACGCGCTGCGTTACGCGATGAGCCTGCCCGTGGCCACGACCATCACCGGCATCGACTCCATGAAGGTCCTGCGCCAGAACCTCGCCGTCGCGCGCGGGTTCGAGCCGCTGGCGGAGGCGGAGATGGAGGCGCTGAGACACCAGTCCGCCGAGCTCGCCGCCGACGGCCGATTCGAGCTGTACAAGACGACGGCGAAGTACGAGGGGCCGGTGGGGCGCAAGGAGCACGGATTCCCGGAAGAGCTGGAGGCCTGACCGCCGTTTGACTCCGGTGGCGGGCGGCCCTAGGGTACGGCGCGAGACCCCACATATGAGCCTTTGCCCGCCGCGCGCCTTGCATGTCGCCCTGCTCGCCGCGCTCCTCCTGTCGTCCCCGAGCGCGGCGCCCGCCGCCGATCCGACCCTCCGCGTCGACCTCGGGGGCGGGGTGCACCTGGACCTGGTCCTCGTGAAGTCCGGCACCTTCCGCGAGGGATCGCCGCCCGCTGAAGCCGGCCGCGGCGACGACGAGTCCGCCCGCGAAGTCACCCTCTCCCGCGACTTCTACGTCGGGAAGTACCCGGTCACGCGCGGGCAGTTCGCGCGCTTCGTGGCCGAGACGGGCTACCGGACGGAAGCGGAGAAGGGCACGTCCGGCGGCTCGGGGTTCGACGGCCAGGGCCTCGTCCAGCGCAAGGACTTCAACTGGAAGAGCCCCGGGTTCGCCCAGGACGACGACCACCCGGTCGTGATCGTCACCTACGACGACGCGCAGGCGTTCACGCAGTGGCTCTCGCGCAAGGCGGGGCGCACCGCGAGTCTCCCGACGGAAGCGCAATGGGAGATGGCCTGCCGCGCCGGCTCGAAGGCGCGTTTCTACCAGGGCGCGTCGGACGACGAGGCGCGGACCATCGCCTGGTTCAAGACCAACGCCGGCAACGGCACGCGCGCGGTGGGCCAGAAGAAGCCGAACGCCCTCGGCCTCTACGACATGTCGGGCAATGTCAACGAATGGGTCCTCGACTGGTACGCACCATCCTATGGCGGCGGTCCGGTCACGGATCCGCTCGAGAGCCGCTCCACCCTGTCCGACAAGCCGCGGCGGGTCCTGCGCGGAGGCTCCTGGCTCAAGGACGTGCGCAACGTGCGCTGCGGCGCCCGCTACCGCAATACTCCGGGCAGCCGCAACGCGGACAACGGCTTGCGCGTGGTGGCCTCCGTGAACCCGGGAGGCGTCGCGGCCTCCGCCGCTTCGCCCCGGCCGGCGGCCGCACGGACCGCCCCCGAACCAGAGGACGAGTGGTCGTGGCTCAACACGGTCATGGTGCTCCTCTGCCCCCTGGGGATGCTGGCCGGGCTCGCCCTGCTCGTCGCGAAGCTCGTGGGGCGGCTGCGGGGAGGCGGCGCGTCCGGGGTCCGCACCCATATCGGAGACGACGGATTCTGGATCTACTCCCCCGACCAGACGCGCGGCCGGCCCATCTCCTACCGCGTCGCCGTGGGTGGTGCCGACCAGGAGGGCACGATCGCGTCGCCGGGCTCGCAGGGTGAGTACGTCTATACCGGCGGTCGCCCGACCGGCGTGAAGGTGCTGGGCATGGCCGCGGCGGCCGCGGCGGCGGGCGCGCTCGGCCAACGCCTGGCCTCGCGCGACGACGAGTGGCGGCGGCAGCGGGACGAAGAGGAGCGGCGCCGTCGCGACTCGTCCTCCTCGCCGTTCACCGGATACCCCTCCGCCTACTGACCGCGCAGTGACGACGCGGGTTCGTACGATCGTCTTCGGCGAGGGCGACGTCGGGATCCATTGCGGGCGGCGCACCGTGAGGTCGCTCGGCCGCGCGGGCATCGTCGGGGAGGACGGCGCGGCGCGCTCCCCCGCCCTCGGCGAAGCGCTCCTCTCCGCGGCGGATCCGGTGTGGCTCGTGCGCGCGGGCGCGTGGCTCGCTCGCCGTGGGCCCATCTCGTTTCCCCCTCCCAGCCGCACCGGCCGCCCCCTCTGCGCGCTGGGCGCAATCGTGCCGTTGTCGGCGGCCCTCGACGATGACGAGGCGGGTTGGGCGGATGCGCTGGCCGTCACCGGCGGCGACCTCGACGGCAGACGGCTCGCGCCACTCCCCCCGCTGGCCAGCGTCTTCCTGGAACCCGCTCTCGCCGGCGCGCTCGGAGCGAGGCTCGCCGGCGGTGACGCGCTGCCCGGCGCCCTGGAAACGGTCCTGCGCCACCAGCGCGCACGCGTCGTCCGCTACGGGCCGTTGGACGTGCATGCCGACCGCGCGCTCCGCGTGGCCCAGGTCGTCACGAGCCTGCAACATGGGGGAGCGGAGCGGGCGGCACTGAGCCTCGCCGCCGCCCTTCCCCGGCAGGGACGGCCGACGCTCCTCGTCGCGCTGGGGGGGCCGACCCGGGCGTCGTTCGAAATCCCGCCCGACGCGCTCGACCTCTCCTGGGAGCGCCATCTCGACCGCGAGGCACGCGTCGCGCCCCTGCTCGATGCCCTGGCCGCCTTCGGCGCCGACGTCGTCCACGCGCACCTGCTCGAAGCCGGGGAGGTGCGCCGGCTGGGCGCAAGCGGTCTGCCCCTGGTCCTGACCATCCACAATGTGCGCGAGGCCTGGCCTTCCGGTACGGACCGCCTGGAAGCGGCCGACGCCGCCCTCGTCGTCGCGTGCGCGAGCGCGGTGGAAGCGGAGCTCCGCGCCTTGCGCCGGCCGGTGCCCATACGCACGGTGTGGAACGGCGTCGACTTCGCGGCCCTGGCGCGTACGCCATCGATCGCGTCCGCGGCACGGGCCTGGCGGGAGCGCCTTGGCTTCGCTCCGGATGACCTCGTGCTGGTGGCGATCGCGAACCCGCGGCCGCAAAAGCGCCTGCCCCTGCTCCCGGAGGTCCTGGCCGCGACACGCCGCGCGCTGGAGCGACGCGGGTCGCGGCGGCAGGCGCGGCTCGTCATCGCCGGCGGCGGACAGCGCGCGAGCAACCGGGCGGTGCTCGACGAGGTCCGCACGGCGGCGGCGCGGCTCGAGATGGACGATCACCTCCGGCTCGCGGGTTCCGTCGACGACGTCGCGGGCCTCCTCGCCGCATCGGACGTGATGGTCTCGACGAGCGCATTCGAGGGGCTCAGCCTCGCCCACATCGAGGCCCTCGCCGCCGGCCTTCCTCTGGTGGCTACCGCGGTCGGCGGCACACCGGAGCTGGCCCAGGACAATCCCGCCGTCGTGCTCGTGCCCGAGAACGCGCCCCCGGAGACCTACGCGGCGGCGATCGTGGACGTCTCCCTCGCCCCGCCGGCGGGCGGAGCGGACGCGGCCGCCGCTCATTTCACGCTCGACCGGATGGCGCACCGCTACGCGTGGCTCTACCCTCGCGCGGCCGCGGCGCACGGCCGGCGGGGGGGCACCGGGCTGCTCCTCGTCACCAACAACTTCTCCGTGGGCGGCGCGCAGTCCAGCGCGCGCCGCCTGCTCCTCGGCCTTCGCGAGCAGGGCATCCGCGTCCGCGCGGCCGTCCTCGAAGAGCAGGCGGAGTATCCGACTCCGGGACGGCGGGCCCTCCTCGCCGCCGGAATCGACGTGTTCGCCGCGCCTCCACCGGCGGTCGCGGACGCGGAAGAGGCGGTCGCGCTCCTCCTCGCCCAGATCGACCGTGACCCACCGGCCGCCGTCCTCCTCTGGAACGCGATGGCGCCGCACAAAGTGCTCCTCGCCGACGGATTGCTCGACCTCCCGATCTTCGACGTGAGCCCGGGCGAGATGTACTACGAGTCGCTCGCCCGCTATCTGGCGCGGCCGCGTCCGGGCCTGCCCTATCGCTCGGCCGCCGACTACGGAGCGCGCCTCGCGGGCGTGATCGTCAAGTACCGCGGCGAGAGAGAGCGCGCGCGGCGCACCCTGGGCGCGCCCGTGCACGTCATCCCGAACGGCGTGACCCTCTTCGATGTCGCGGGCGGTGCGCCTGCGAATGCCGGCGATCGTCCGCTCGCGATCGGGACCCTCGCCCGCCTCGATCCGCGGAAGAAGGTGCACGAGCTGCTCGACGCGCTCGCCCGGGCGAACGGACGGATGCCGCCGTACGTCCTGCGCATCGGCGGGGGCGTCGAGCGCGGATGCGCGGAGTACGCGGCGGAGCTCCGGACGCGCGCGAACGGCGGGCCCGTGGAATGGGCGGGCGAAGTCGGCGACCCCGCGGCGTTCTTGCGTGAGCTCGACCTGTTCGCGCTGATCGCCGAGCCCGCGGGATGTCCCAACGCCTCCCTGGAGGCGATGTCGGCGGGGCTGCCCGTCGTCGCCACCGACGTGGGCGGCATCGGCGAGCAGGTCGTGGAGGGCGTCACCGGCCACGTCGTCCCCGCGGGCGACCCTGGCGCCCTGGCGGACGCGCTCGTGCGCCTCGCCCATGACGCGGCCGCGCGGGCCCGCCTGGGACGGGCCGGCCGCGAGCGGATCCGCACCGAGCTGAGCCTCGACGCGATGGTGGCGGCCTACCGTCGAGTCTGCCTGCCGGACGGCTGACCTCGAGACCGCGGATGCGGGCCGTCCTGGCACAATCCCTGCATGGCTTTCGCGTAAGGGGTGACGTGATGAGCCGTGTGAGCCCGTGGCTGCTCGCCGTGGCCTTCCTGGGACTGGCCGTCGGGGCGACGATGCTGCCACTTTCGTCCGATATCGTCCCCTACGCCTTCCTGTTCGACCGGACCGAGGCCAAGAACGAACAGCAGAAGTTCCTCTACACCGTGGTCGAGGACTCCGGCGTCTCGCGTGACGAGCTCCAGCCCCTCCTGCCCAAGCTGCGCCCCCTGGAGAAGCAGCTTCCGGTGGCCCTCTTCATCGCGAAGGAGTCGGGCAAGCCGCTGGCGGAGGTAGTCGAGCTGCGCAAGTCCGAGCGCTTCTGGCTCGACGTCATGAACAAGACGGGCGTCAAGCCGGCCGTCCTCTTCGAAGGCGTCCAGGGCAAGTTCCCGGAGCCGTACAAGGCGGCCTGGATCGAGTATCGGATGAAGTTCCGGCCCGAGTTCACCGACGAGCAGATCCGGGAGCTCGTCCTGATCCAGATCGCCCATCGCGTCTCCGGACAGCCGATGGAGGAGATCGTGAAGGGAGTCACCAAGGGCAAGACACCGGAGATGGTGCTGGCCAAGTACAAGGCGCCCAGCGCCGACGCCAGTGCCGCGCCCCTCAAGGCCTCGCAGACGGCGCCTTCACCCAAGGCGAAAGCCAAGGCGAAGAAGGGCGGCGTGCGCGCGCGCTAGCCGACATCGGCCAGAATGCTCGGGTGGCCGCGCCCGTGCAATTCCTCCTCCACCACCCCTACGCGATCCTCTTCGGCATCGTGCTGGCCGAGCAACTCGGCGTGCCCCTGCCGTCCGTTCCGGTGCTTCTGGCCGCGGGGGCCCTGGCCGGCCTGGGCAAGATCGGCGCGGGCTCGGCCCTCGGCCTCGCCGTTCTCGCCACCCTGATCGCGGACGTCGCCTGGTTCGAGGCCGGGCGCCGCCGCGGGAACAAGGTCCTGCGGTTCGTGTGCAGGGTGTCCCTGGAGCCGGACTCCTGCGTCCGGCGCACCGAGGACGTGTTCTCACGCTACGGCCCGCGTTCGCTGCTGTTCGTGAAATTCGTACCCGGCCTCGGGTTGATGGCGGTCACGCTGGCCGGCGCGTTCGGGCTCGAGCGCCGGCGGTTCCTCCTCTACGATCTGCCGGGGGCGACGGTGTGGGCCGGCGCCTACCTCGCGCTGGGATACGTGTTCAGCGCGCAGCTCGAGCGCGCGATCGAGTCCATCCGGCGCCTCGGGTTCACCGTGGTCGGTCTCGTCGGCGGCCTGATCGCGCTCTGGCTGATCTGGAAGTACTTCCAGCGCCAGCGGTTCATTCGCGAGATTTCCATGGACCGCATCAGCCCCGGCGACCTGCAGCGGAAGCTGGCGGCCGGCGAGCCGATCGCGATCGTGGACCTGCGGCATCGCCTGGATTTCGACGCGGACCCGCGTACGCTGCCCGGCGCGCTGCGCCTCGACGCGGCCGAGCTCGAGCAGCGTCACCAGGAAATCCCGCGCGACCGCGACGTCGTCCTCTACTGCACCTGACCGAGCGAAGCCACGAGCGCCCGGGTGGCGCTCCTGCTCCGGCGTCGGGGGATCTCGAGGGTGCGGCCGCTGGCCGGAGGCTTCCTCGGATGGCGGGAGGCGGGATTCCCGCTCGAAGGCGGCGCCCCGCCCGGGGCCTGACCCCAGCCCTCAGCTCTCGACGAGAGCGAGATGGCGCCGCATGCCGGCGGCGATGAGCCCGTAGGACAGGATGTAGGCGGCGTGCACGAACGGGTCGAGGCCCGTCTTGCCGAGCGCGGTGAAGTACGCGAACAGGACGTCACCCGCGCACATGAACACGAAGCCGGACAGGACGATCATCCAGGCTGTCCCCACGCTGCCGCCCCGGAAGCGCGAGGTCATGCGAAGGAGAATGGCCAGCGGGACGAGCAGGGCCAGGTCCAGGACCGGATAGGCGGCGCTGAGCGCTTTCTGGGCGGGGGGAAGGTCCGAGAGAACCACCGGGCGGAGCACGACGAACGCGAGCGCCGCGCAGACCACGACGGTCCCGACGAGAAGAGTGGCGCGCTCGGCGCGCGAGCCCATCGGATAGCCCGCCTCGTTGTAGGCGCGTAGGAACCACACCAGGGCCGCCCCCACCAGCGGATAGGCCAGCAGGTAGAAGACGTCGCCGGCCGAGGGGAACGGGCTCTGCTGGCCGGTGAGCTGATAGCGCGCCAACACGGCCTGCCCCAGCACGTTGCAGGCGAGGCCGGACGCGAGCAAGGTCCAGGCGGGGCGCACGGGGTTGCCCGCGTCGAGAAGCCGGCCCGACCGCCAGCTCCAGGCGGCGCCGAGGGCGAGCAGGGCCAGCTTCACCAGCGAGGCCAACGCGATCAACCGGCCGGGAGAGAGCACGGTCGTGAACACGGCGGCGCGTGGCACCATGCCCCAGGCCACGAAGAGGAGGGTGGCTGCCCCCAGCGAAGGCCACAGCACGCGATCGATGGCGCGATTCATGACCCGCCTCCCAGCTTGACCCGCAGTGGGGCCATGAGCGAGTTCGCCTTGTCGCGGCCCATGAAGACGCGCAGGCCGGTCTCCAGCCGTGAGATCAGCATGGCGACCTGCTGGGGAGTGACCTCGGGTTCGGCGATGCCGAGCTTCTCGCAGTGGACGCGCGTGGCCGAGCGCGCCATGTTCTCCCCGATGAACGGAGTGATGGCGGCAACGATCTCGCGAACCGCTTCGGTCGTCACCATCGCCGACACCTCGCTGCTCCACCCGCGATGGAGGAGATCCGGGAGCCCGGGGACGGTACGACGGGAACGGCGCCGCGTCAAACGGGAGGAGGGCGGGGCGGAGGCGGGTGTCCGTCGCCGCGCTCGTCGACAGGACTGAGCCGGCCCGCGACGGATGGTCGGATGGGGACACACTTCTCAGATTCACAACCAATCACGTCACGCGATTCAACTCGTTCCGGAACCAGTTCGCTGATCAGAACTGATAGACACCCACGGATACCGGCGGTCGCCGGCGAGCGGGTCCCTGAAACGCGGACAGATCACTTGTCAGAACACACCGCACCGACCACTTGTCACCGACACCGCGGTGGAGGGGCCGTAGGGACGGCCGTGATCGGCGCCGCCTGCCCCGCGCCACCCGCGCGTCCCATGTCGCCGGCCTATTCCATCAGCAGCGTCTTGATGTCGCCGATGATGGCGCGCGGGTGGAGGAACGTCGAGGTGTAGATCTCGCGGACGTCGCCGGCGCGGTCGATCAGGAAGACCTTGAGCACGTGCGAGAGCTGCCGGACGGGCCGGCCCGTGGACGTGTCCGTCGCGTATTGCACGTCCTGGCCGAAGCCCTCGACGAGCGGCAACAGCTCGCGCGCGGAGGGAGTGGTCAGGAAGAACCAGCGCAGCCCGCCCTCGTCCTCGAGCTGGCTGCCCGCGTAGCGCTTCATGACGGACGGCGTGTCCCGGGCGGGATCGAAGCTCAAGGTGACGAGCTGTACCTGGTCCTTGAGCGCGGGCGTGGCCCGGATCTCGTCCTTCAGCCGATCGAACACCCGATAGGCGAGCGGACAGCCCTGGGGGTCGGTGCAGCTCGTGTAGATGAAGCCGAGCAGGGTGATCCGTTCGCGCGTGAACCGCGAGAGGTTCGCGAGCTGTCCGTCCACGGTCAGGACCGGCCCGTCCGGCGCACGCATGATGTGCTGGAGCGCGTACGTTCCGGGCGCGGGCAGCACGAAGTCCATCGGCGGAGGATCCTTGGCCCGATCCGCGACCGCGGGTTGCGAGGCCAGCCAGAGCAGCGCCGCGAAGGCAGGGATTGCCATGGGCCGCTCCCGCCTAGCGCGCGGCGGACGCGGCCGGCGCGGCGGGCGCGACGTACGCGGTGCGCAACACCTTCGATCCCAGCTTCATGTGGTGGGCCCGCCCCAGTTTCTCCCTGGTGAAGTCGACCTCGAACGCGGGCGTGAGCTCCTTGCCGTCCCAGCGGAAGCCGCGCAGGAACTGCTCGTTGTCCGCGCCCGCCTTGTCCCAGTTCGCGAGCAACGAGGACGTGATGTAGACGCGCGTGCCGTCCCAGCTCTGCGAGATCATGTTCACCTGCGCGCCCGTGTGCTTCTCGTAGGTCTGCTTCGGAGCCTGCGGGTTCGTGAGGTCGAAGTAGCGCGTCATGCCGTCCATGAACGTGTTCACCCAGAGTCCCTTGCCGTCGCGGCGGATGCTGATGTCGACGGGCAGGGGGATCTTCGCGGGGTCGCCGATGGTGGCGACCTCCTTGGCCTGCCACCCGCCGCTGGCGTCCGGCCGTACGAGCCAGAGCTTGGAGGTGAGGGCGGCGGCCGTCACGGCCCAGTCGTCCCCGGGATTGAGTGACCACCGGATCTCCAGGGGCGCGCCCGGGACCTGCATGACCGTCTTCGGCTTCATCGCCTTCAGGTCCCAGGCGACCATCGTGTGGCCGAAGCGCTTCATCGCCGCTTCGTCCTTGATGAGCTCGCCAAGCGGCCGCATGTAGTTCGCGTAGCCCGTAAAGCTGGAGGTGAGCATTACGTTCCGGGTCGGGTTCACGGCCAGGTCGTACCCGTAGCCGTCCCCGCCGTCGTCAGTGGGCATCGCATAGCGCGCGACGAACTCGCCCTCGTTGTTGTAGAGGGCCATGCCCGTGACGCCGCCCTTGTCCTTTTCGTTGGAGAGGCTCTGGACGAGCATGCGGCCGGGAAGCGCGTAGTAGGTGTGCGGGCCGATAAACCCGGTCTTGACCGCGAGGTCCTCGATCGTCTTGATGAGCTTGGGCTGGGCGGGATCCGTGGCGATGTCGAACACGTAGATGTCGCTGCCCGAGAGTCCGCCGGCCCAGATCCGGCGGCGATCGTCGGTGAACCCCATGTGGTGGGCCTCGCCCCGCGTCCCCACCGAGACCTGGCCGATCACCTTGCCGTAGCTCTTCGATTTCGGGTCGACGTCCACCGTGACGAGCTTGTCCGATCCGTCCCCGAGGCCCTCGACGCCCAGGGTCCAGACGTAGACGTAGTCCTCCTGGCCCTTGATGAGCTTCGCCATGTAGGGCGAGTTGCAGGTTTCATCTCCGCGGGCCGCGGATGCAACGAGCAGAGTGGCGATCGCGACCGCCGCCGGAATGGACGCCATGGACTTCGAGCCGATGCGGTTCATAGTTCCTCCCCGTATGGTGGGCTGAAAGGGAGGTCACTCGCGTGCGGCGAGCGCGATTCTACGCCCCGCCTCGAACCTCCCGAAGGCACGAGCAAGAACAGCGCGATCCGCTTGACCATGGCCGCAACCTCCGTGACGCCGAAGGATCGCGCCTGCGCGCCGTCCCGACCATGGGAACTCTGTCCCGAACCCGCTAGAATCCGCGGGACAGACCCAGGACCAATGTCCCACCGCCAGCGAATCCGATACGTGAGGGCTTCGGACGGCGTGCAGATCGCCTGGGCCGACGCGGGAGCCGGGCCGCCCCTCGTGAAGGCGGCCAACTGGCTGACCCACCTCGAGGAGGAGTGGCGCAATCCCGTTTGGCGGCATTGGATGGAGTTCCTCTCCTCGCGCTTCCGCTTCGTCCGCTACGACGAGCGCGGCTGCGGCATGACGGACTGGACCCTGGGCGAGCTCTCCCTGGACCGCTGGGTGGAGGACCTGGAGACGGTGGTGGACGCGGCCGGCCTCGCCGAGCCCGTCACCCTGCTGGGAATCTCGCAGGGAGCGGCCATCTGCGTGGCCTATGCCGTCCGCCATCCGGCGCGCGTCTCCCGGCTCATCCTCTACGGCGGATACGCGCGGGGCTGGATGCATCGCGGAGATCCCGACGGGGCGCGGGAATACAACGCGATCATCGAGCTCGTGCGCACGAGCTGGGGCAAGGAGAACCCGGCCTTCCGCCAGATCTTCACCTCGCGCTTCATCCCGGGCGGCACCGACGAACAGCTCGAATGGTGGAACGAGCTCTGCCGGAAGACCACGACGCCCGCCAACGCGGCCGACCTGATGGCCGCGCGCTCCAAGATCCTGGCCACGGACCTGCTGCCTCTCGTGCAGGCGCCCACGCTCGTCATCCATGCACGCCGCGACCAGGTCTGCCCGATCTCCGAGGGACGCCTCCTCGCCGCCGGCATCCCGGACGCGCAGTTCGTGGAGCTCGATTCGCGGAACCACGTTCTCCTGGAGAACGAGCCGGCCTGGGAGCGCTTCAAGGAGGTCGTGCTCGAGTTCGCCGGGCTCGAAGGCAGTGCGGCCGGCGAGGACCGGGCGTTCGCGTCCCTGTCTCCGCGCGAGCGCGACATCCTGGCCGCGATCGCGGACGGGCTCAGCAACGCGGAGATCGGCGATCGGCTCGCCATCAGCGGCAAGACCGTGCGCAATCACGTCTCGAACGTGTTCGACAAGATCGGCGTGTGGACGCGGGCACAGGCGATCGTCTTCGCCCGCGATCGCGGGTTCAGACGATGAGAGCCGTCGTCGCCGCCACCGTGGGCGCACTGTGCCTGGCCACGCCCGCGGTCCTCCGCGCGGCGCGCCCCGCCGTCGTCCGGCTGGCCGTGACGCCGCCGACCGCGCTTCTGGACGAGCCGGTCGTCGTGCGCGTGAGCGGCCTGCGCCCGGACCAGGACGTCGTCGTGCGGTCCTCCACGCCGGATGCGGACGGCCGGGAATGGAATGCGGAAGCCTCCTTCCGGGCGGACGCCAAGGGCGTGGTCGACCTCTCCACCCAGGCGGCCGCGAGCGGCAGCTATACCGGAGTGGACGCGATGGGGCTGCTGTGGTCCGCACGGCCGTCCACGGCCTGGGCCTCCTCGCCCCCTCCGGAAGGACAGCCTGCGATCGAGCGGATGCTCGAGCGGCCTACGGCCATGGCGTTCCCGAGGCCGGTCTCGGGCACGCTCGAGACGCGCCTGGACGCGGTCGTGGACGGCACGGTCGTCGCCTCGACGACGCTGGCGCGGCAGATCACGACCGATGACATCAACGTCACGGAAGTGAAAGAGGACGGGCTGGTCGGCCGACTCTACGAGCCCTGGGGGACCCGCCATCCGGCCGTGCTCGTGCTCAGCGGCAGCAACGGCGGCATCCCGCCCATCTACGCGTCCGCGCTGGCCGGGCGCGGCTACGTGACGTTCGCGCTGGCCTATTTCCGCGCGGAGGGCCTGCCGAAGGATCTCGTGGAGATCCCGCTCGAGTACTTCCGGACCGGCATCGAATGGCTGCGCGCGCGCCCCTCCGTCGATCCGGAGCGCATCGCCGTGCTCGGGATCTCGAAAGGCGGCGAGCTGTCGCTGCTGCTGGGCGCGACCTCGCCGCAGGTCAAGGCCGTGGTCGCTCTCTCGCCCAGCAGCGTGGTGTGGGAGGGCGCCGTGCGCGATCCCGCGAAGTCGGGACTGGATGCGCTCAGGCCCGGGCGCTCGTCCTGGAGCCTCGACGGCAAGCCCCTGCC
>WNGB01010088.1_pt1 | contig 18346 bp, 20 predicted proteins | sample 5400681 | NCBI WGS metagenome assembly WNGB01 (sample SAMN13153367, study PRJNA577476) | soil metagenome | isolation source: 115 cm soil or saprolite under grassland replicate 2 | place: USA:California | collected 2016-06-15 | reverse complement strand
TGACAGGTGGATCCACCGTGGTCAGGTCGGTGGGAGTTTTACGTTTGACCGGCAGGCTGGCGCCTACGGCACCTCGGTGGTGGCGTCGGGATCCAGGTCGTAGCGCTTGATCGCCTGCGCGACCAGGTCGCGTTCCAGGTCGCCGGCAAGGGCGAGCTCCTGCACCACCGCCACGGCGATGTTCTCGGCGTCGATCTTGAAGTGGCGGCGCAGCGCCGGGCGGGTGTCGGAGCGGCCGAACCCGTCGGTGCCGAGGATCGTGTACGGCCGCGGCACCCAGCGGGAGATCTGGTCGGGGACCAGCTTCATCCAGTCGCTGACCGCCACGATCGGCCCCTCGACCTCGGCGAACGTGCGGGTCACCAGCGGCACCCGCTGCTCCTCGGTGGGGTGCAGGCGGTTCCACTCCTCGCAGTCCAGCGCGTCCTGCCGCAGCCGCTGCCAGCCGGGCGCGCTCCAGACGTCGGCGGCCACGTCGAAGTCGTCGGCGAGCAGCCGGCTGGCCCGCAGCGCCTGCGGCATGGCGCTGCCGCTGGTCAGGATCTGCGCCCGGTGGGCGTGCTTGCCGGCCACCCGGTGGTACCGGTACAGGCCCTGGATGATCAGCTGCTCATCCAGCCCATCCGGCATCGGCGGCTGCACGAACGGCTCGTTGTAGACGGTCAGGTAGTAGAAGACGTCCTCCGGATGCTCCCCGTACATGCGGCGCAGGGCCTCCTGCACGATCACCGGGATCTCGAAGGCGAACGACGGGTCGTAGGCCACGCACGCCGGGTTGGTGCTGGCCACCAGCAGCGAGTGGCCGTCCTGGTGCTGCAGGCCCTCGCCGTTCAGGGTGGTCCGCCCGGCGGTCGCCCCGATCAGGAAGCCGCGGCAGCGCTGGTCGGCCGCGCTCCACATCGAGTCGCCGGTCCGCTGGAACCCGAACATCGAGTAGAAGATGTACAGGGGGATCATCGGCTCGCCGAAGGTGGCGTAACTGGAGCCGGCGGCGGCGAAGGAGCCCATCGCGCCCGCCTCGGTGATGCCCTCGTGGAGGATCTGGCCCTTGGTGTCCTCCTTGTAGGAAAGCACCAGCTCGCGGTCGACCGCGTCGTAGGTCATCCCCTTGGGCGAGTAGATCTTGAGGTTGGGGAACAGCGAGTCCATCCCGAAGGTGCGCGCCTCGTCAGGGATGATCGGCACCACCCGCTTGCCGACGTCGGGGGTGCGCAGCAGGTCCTTGACCAGACGGACCAGCGCCATCGTCGTGGCGACCTCCTGCTTGCCCGAGCCCTTCTTGAGCTGGGCGTACGACTGCTCCCCCGGCAGCTCCAGCGGGTGGTCGCGGACCACCCGCCGCGGTACCGGCCCGCCCAGGCCGCGCCGGCGCTCCAGCAGGTAGGCGTGCAGGTCGGAATCCTCGGGGGGCCGGTAGTAGGGCGGGTAGCCCTTGGCCAGCGCCTCGTCGGGCACGTCGATGCCGAGCCGGTCTCTGAAGGTGTTCAGGGTGCCGCGCACGAACTTCTTCATCTGGTGGGTGGCGTTGCGGGCCTCGAACTCGCGCCCCAGCCCCCGCCCCTTGATCGTCTGGGCCAGGACCACGGTCGGCAGGCCCTGCCGGTCCACCGCCGCCCGGTAGGCGGCGTGCACCTTGCGCAGGTCGTGGCCGCCCCGGTCCAGGGCGAGCGCGACCACCTCGGCGTCGGAGCGGCCGTCGATCAGCCGCCGCAGCCCCTTGGAGTCGAACAGCTTCTCGCGGACATAGGCGGCATCCTCGGCGGCCAGGGTCTGGAACTGGCCGTCCGGGGTGGCGTTCAGCTTGGCGACCAGCTCGCCGCTTGTGTCCCTGGCCAGCAGCTCGTCCCATTGGCGTCCCCAGACGACCTTGACGACGTTCCAGCCGGCGCCGCGGAACAGCGACTCCAGCTCCTGGATGATCTTGCCGTTGCCCCTGACCGGGCCGTCCAGCCGCTGCAGGTTGCAGTTGACCACGAAGGTCAGGTTGTCCAGCTGCTCCCTGGTGGCCACGGTGAGGGCGCCCTGCGCCTCGGGCTCGTCCATCTCGCCGTCGCCGATGAACGCCCAGACCCGCGAGCCGGAGGTGTCGGCGATCCCCTGGTGGTGCAGGAACTTGTTGAAGCGGGCCTGGTAGATGGCGTTGAGCGGGCCCAGGCCCATGGAGACGGTCGGGAACTCCCAGAAGTCGGGCATCAGCCGCGGGTGCGGGTAGGACGCCAGCCCGCCCGGCTTGCCCTCCTGCCGGAAGGCGTCCAGCTGCACCTCGGACAGGCGGCCCTCCAGGAAGGCGCGGGCGTACACGCCGGGGGAGGAGTGGCCCTGGAAGAAGATCTGGTCGCCGTGGCCGCCGTCCTTGCCGCGGAAGAAGTGGTTGAAGCCGACCTCGAACAGCTCCGCCGCCGAGGCGTAGGAGGCCATGTGCCCGCCGACGCCGAGCTCCGGCCGGTTGGCGCGGGAGACGATCGCGGCCGCGTTCCAGCGCACGATCGCCAGCAGCCGCCGCTCCAGTTCCTCGTCGCCGGGGTAGTCGGGTTCGGCGGCGGCCGGGATGGTGTTCAGGTAGTCGGTCGAGGGCAGCGGGGGCAGCCCGAGGTCGAGCGTGCCGGCGTGGGCGAGCAACCGCCTGACCAGCAACCTCGCCCGCCACGGGCCCTCGCGCTCGACCACGTCGCTGAGCGAGTCCAGCCAGTCGCTGGTCTCGTCGGGATCGGGATCGGGGAGCTGGTCCAGCGCCCTACCCGTGGTGACCTTGTCACGCTCGTCGCTCACCGTCGGCTCCCAGGCTCGAGAGGTCGTCCTCCACCCCTTACCTTAGTGGCGACCGCCACCTCCGCGCTGCAACCTGCGCGCCGGATCCGCGGCGCCGCGACGCCCACCTACGGGTGGGTGGTCCGGGCGGCGGCGAGCTGGGCCAGCACCACCCCGGCGACCACCAGGACGCCGCCGGCGAGCTGGGCGGGACCGAGCCGCTGGCCGAGCAGCAGCCAGGCGAAGGCGGCGGCGAACACCGGCTCGGAGGTGGCGGCGATGCCGGCGGCGGCGGCGCTGACCACCCGCACCGCGCCGACCGCCAGGAAGAACGGCAGCAGCGTGCCGACCAGACCGACCCCGAGCACCGCCAGCGCCACCCCAGGGTCGCGCAGCGCCCCGACCGGCCACGACCACCATGGGACGAGCAGCGACCAGATGGCCACCGCCACCGCGAAGCCCCACAGCAGCGTGGTCGCCGGCTGCGCGCTGCGGCGGCCGGCCAGCTCGGCGGCCAGCAGGTAGGCCGCGAAGGTCACCGCCGAGGCCAGCCCGGCCGCCACCCCCGGGACGTCAAGCGCCGCCAGCCCCTCGAAGGCGCGGCTGACCAGCGCCGCCCCGGCCAGGGTGATGCCGGCCGCCACCCACGCCAGCCGGCCTGGGGCCCCCGGCGACCGGGGGGCTACCCTTGAGCCCGGACCCCCCGCGGGCCGGGAGCGGGCGAGCACGGCACTCACCGCCAACAGCATCGCCGGGCCGGTGTACTGCAGGGCGATCGCCACGCCCACCTCGAGGTGGTCCAGGGCGATGTAGTAGCTCAGGTTGACCGCGGCGACGCAGGCGCCGAAGGCGGCCAGCGCCGGCAGGGTGCCGCGCGGTGGCCGCAGCAGGCCGCGCTGCCGCCAGGCCAGCAGTAGGGCGAGCACCGCCAGGGCGATCGCGACCCGCGCCTCGGCCAGGCGCACCGGCGGCACGCCACGGTCGAAGACGTGGGTGGCGAACACGGCCGCCAGCGCCCAGCAGGCGCCGGCGGCCACCACCCGCAGCAGGGCGCCAAGGGTCGCGGCCCGGTCCGGCCGCCGCCCGGTGCGCATGGCCGCAAGGGTAGCGGGGCAGGCGTCCGCCGTTGGCATATACTCTCCGCGGCCGGCGCCGAAGCCGGCCGCCACGGCGAACAGCGAAGTCCGGTGCGAACCCGGCGCTGTCCCGCAACTGTGAAGCCCCGCCTCCGCAGGGAGGGGGGACGAGCCAGGTCGCCTGCCTCCGTGGCCACATGCTCAGTCCTCGGAGGAAGGGCGGGTTGTGCGGCCAGATCCGACAGGCCTCGCGTCCTCCGATCGAAGGGAGGACGGATGAGGCGGATCCTGGTTCCCCTGCTGCTCCTGGTGGCCCTCGTCGGGGCCGGCTGCGGGCGCAGCTCGCCGGAACGGGACACGACCACGCAGGCCGGCCAGGCCGGCTTCCCGGTGACGCTCGACGGGCCCGGCGGGAAGGTGGAGATCAGCCAGCGCCCGGGGCGGATCGTGTCGCTGTCGCCGACCGCCACCGAGATGCTGTTCGCGATCAAGGCCGGTGCGCAGGTGGTGGCGGCCGACAGCTTCTCCAACTACCCCAAGGATGCTCCCAAGACCGACCTGTCCGGGCACGAGCCGAACGTGGAGGCGGTCGCCGGCTACAACCCCGACCTGGTGGTCTACTCCAACGACCCCGGCGACCTCGGCCCGGCGCTGCGCAAGCTCGGCGTCCCCGCGCTGCTGCTGCCGGCGGGCAAGCGCCTGGACGACACCTACACCCAGCTCCAGCAGCTCGGGCAGGCCACCGGCCACACCACCGAAGCGGAGGCGCTGGTCGCCTCGATGCGCGCCGACATCCAGCAGATCGTGGCCGCCTCCAAGCTGGAGCGGCCGCTGACCTACTACCACGAGCTGGACAAGAACCTCTTCACCGCCACCTCGCAGACCTTCATCGGCCAGCTCTACGCCCAGCTCGGCCTGCAGAACATCGCCGACAAGGCCGACAAGGACGGCAGCGGCTACCCGCAGCTGTCCGCCGAGTACGTCGTGAAGGCCGACCCCGACCTGGTGTTCCTGGCCGACACCAAGTGCTGCGCCCAGTCGGCCACCACCGTGGCCGCACGTCCCGGCTGGCGGCAGGTCCGGGCCGTGCGCGACGGGGCGGTGGTCGAGCTCGACGACGACGTCGCCTCCCGCTGGGGGCCGCGGGTGGTCGACTTCCTGCGGACGGTGGCGGCCAGGCTCGACGCGCTGGTGGCGGTCAGGTCGTGACCCTCACCGAGCAGCGGGAGGGCCGGGCGCCGCCGGCGGCGCCCGGCCTGCGGCCGCCTGGCCTGCGGGTCGGGCTGCTGGTGGCCGCCGGCCTCTGCCTGGCCGCCGCGGCGCTGCTGGCGGTCCTGGTCGGCCCGGTCCGGCTGCCGCCGGGCGGCGTGGTCGCCGAGCTGGCCGACCGGCTCCCCCTGGTGCGGGTCGGGTCGGGGCTGCCGGACCGCGAGGCGGCGATCCTGTGGCAGCTGCGCCTGCCCCGGGTGGTGCTCGGCGGGCTGGTCGGCGCCATGCTGGCGCTGGCCGGCGCCGCCTACCAGGGGGTCTTCCGCAACCCCCTGGCCGACCCCTACCTGCTCGGCGCCGCCGCCGGCGCTGGGCTCGGCGCCACCCTGGTGATCGCCTACGGGCCGGACACCTCGAGCTGGCCGGTCGGCCCGCTGCCGCTGGCGGCGTTCGCCGGCGCCGTCGTCGGGGTGGTGAGCGCCTACGCGCTGGGACGCGCCGGCGGCGGGCGCACCACCGCCACGCTGGTGCTGGCCGGCGTCGCCGTCACCTCCTTCCTCACCGCGGTGCAGACCTACGTGCAGCAGCGGGAGGCCGAGACGCTGCGGGAGGTGTACGGCTGGATCCTCGGCCGCCTGACCACCGCCGGCTGGAACGACGTCGTGCTGATCCTGCCGTACGTGGCGGTCAGCTCGGCGGTGATCGTCGCCCACCGGCGGCTGCTGGACGTGCTGGCCGTCGGCGACGACGAGGCCGGCAGCCTCGGTGTCCGGGCGGCGAGGGTGCGGCTGGTGGTGGTGGCCGCCGCCTCGCTCGGCACCGCGGCCGCGGTGGCGGTCAGCGGCCTGATCGCGTTCGTGGGGATCATCGTCCCGCACACCATCCGGCTGCTGGCGGGCTCCAGCTACCGGCTGGTGGTGCCGCTGTGCCTGCTGCTGGGGGCCGCCTTCCTGATCCTCGCCGACCTGGTCGCCCGGACCGTCATGGCACCGGCGGAGCTGCCCATCGGGGTGATCACCGCCTTCTTCGGGGCGCCGTTCTTCGCGGTGGTGCTGCGGACCTCGAGGAGGACGCCGTGACCGCCATCGGACTGCGCGGCGTCTCGGTGTCGCTCGACGGCCGGCCGGTGCTGCACGACCTGACGCTGTCGGTCCCAAGCGGTGCGCGGCTCGGGCTGATCGGGCCGAACGGCTCCGGCAAGACAACGCTGCTGCGGGCCATCGCCGGGCTGGTCCGCCACCGGGGCGAGATCCGGGTCGGCGACGCGGTCCTCGGCCGCTCCTCGCGCAAGGAGCTCGCCAGGCGGATCGCGCTGGTCCCGCAGAACCCGGTCGTCCCGGCCGGCATCACCGTCGCCGACTACGTCCTGATGGGCCGCACCCCGTACATCCCCTACTTCGGCACCGAGGGACGGCACGACCTGGAGACCGTCACGTCGGTGCTGGAGCGGCTCGACCTTGCCGGCTTCGCGGAACGCCGGCTCGACTCGCTCAGCGGCGGCGAGCGCCAGCGGGCGGTGCTCGCCAGGGCGCTCGCCCAGCAGGCGCCGGTGCTGCTGCTGGACGAGCCGACCACCGGGCTGGACGTCGGCCACCAGCAGCAGGTGCTCGAGCTGGTGGACTCGCTGCGGGCCACCTGGGACCTGACGGTGGTGAGCGCGATGCACGACCTCACCCTCGCCGGCCAGTTCGCCGACGAGCTGGTGCTGCTGGACGCCGGCCGGGTGGCCGCCGCAGGGCCGGCCCGGTCGGTCCTGACCGAGCGGGTCATCCGCCAGCACTACCACGCGTCGGTCCGCGTCCTTGAGGACCCGGCCGGCGAGCTGGTGGTGGTCCCGGTCCGCCCGGCCCGCCAGCCCGCCAGCAGCGAGGTGGCCAGATGACGCCGGAGGAGCCACCGGTGACGGCGCCGAGGCCGCCGGCGCGCCGGCGGGCGCCGTCCCTGGTGCTGGTCAACACCGGCGACGGCAAGGGCAAGTCGACCGCCGCCTTCGGCGTCATCATGCGGGCGGTCGCGCGCGGCTGGCGGGTGTGCGTCATCCAGTTCCTCAAGTCCGGCAGGTGGCGGACCGGCGAGGAGCAGATCGGCCGGCGGCTCGGGGTCGACTGGAACCCGATCGGGGACGGCTTCACCTGGGACTCCGAGGACCTGGAGGCCAGCAAGGCGATGGCGGCGGCGGCCTGGGAGGCGGCCAGGCGCGCCCTTTCGTCCGGCGACTACCAGCTGGTGGTGCTCGACGAGATCACCTACCCGATGAACTGGGGCTGGATCCCCAGCGCCGAGGTGGCGCAGGCGATCCGCTCCCGCCCGGAGACGGTCAACGTGGTCGCCACCGGCCGCGACGCCCCCGAGGAGCTGGTCGAGGTGGCCGACACGGTCACCGAGATGGTCAAGGTCCGCCACGCCTACGACAGCGGCGTGGTCGCCCGCCGCGGGATCGACTACTGATGCCGCTGGTGCTGCTGCTCGGCGGCGCCCGCAGCGGCAAGTCCGCCCTGGCGGTCCGGATGGCCGGCGGCTGGGCGGGTCCGGTGGCGGTGGTCGCCACCCTGGAGGCCCGCGACCAGGAGATGGCCGAGCGCATCCGGCGGCACCGGGGCGAACGGCCAGGCCACTGGCAGACCCTCGAGGCGCCCCGCGAGCTGGAGCGGGCGCTGCGGGAGGCGCCCGCCGACGCCTTCGTGATCGTGGACTGCCTCACCCTGTGGGTGTCCAACCTGCTGGAGCAGCCGGACCTGCCCGACCGCGAGATCCAACGCCGCGCGCAGGCCGCGGCCGCGCTGGCGGCCGCGCGGGCGGCTCCCACGGTGGCCGTCAGCAACGAGGTCGGTTCGGGGATCGTGCCCGCCGCCACCCTGGCCCGCCGCTACCGGGACCTGCTCGGCGCGGTCAACACGGCCTGGGCGGCCTCGGCCGACCAGGCCCTGCTGCTGGTCGCCGGCCGGGCGCTGCCCCTGCTGGACCCCATGCGCGCCCTTGGGGGCGGGCCGGGCGGCCTCGCCGGAGCGCACGGTGGATGAGGAGGTCGCCCGGCTGCTGGCCGGGGCGCCAGGGCCCGACCAGGCGTCGGCGGCCGCGGTCGCCGAGCGGGCCCGGCGGGTGCTGCGCCCAGCAGGGGCGCTCGCCCGGCTGGACGAGCTGGCGGTGTGGCTGGCCGCCTGGCAGCGCAGCACCCGCCCGGCGGTGCGGCGGCCGGCCGCGGTGGTGTTCGCCGCCGACCACGGCGTCGCCCGCCAAGGCGTCAGCGCCTACCCGGCCGAGGTGACCGGCGCCATGCTGAAGGCGCTGCGGGAGGGCGCCGCCACCGCCTGCGTCATGGCCCGCCACGTCGGCGCCGCCCTCCACGTCGTCGACGTCGGCGTCGGCGACCCGACCGGCGACCTGGTCACCGAGCCGGCCCTGCCGAGCGCGCGCTTCCGCGCCTGCTTCCAGGCCGGCCGCGACGCGGTCGCCGAGCTGGACACCGACCTGCTGGTGCTGGGGGAGATGGGCATCGGCAACACCACCGCCGCCTCGGCGGTGACCGCCACGCTGCTCGGCGGCGACGCCGCCGAACGGACCGGCAGGGGGACCGGCGTCGACGACGCCGGGCTGGCCCGCAAGGTCGCCGCGGTGGAGGCCGCCAGGCGCCGGGTCGGCGCGGCGCCGCCGCTCGAGGTGCTCAGGCAGGTCGGCGGCGCCGAGCTGGCGGCGATCGCCGGGGCGGCGACCGAGGCGCGGCTCCGCTCGGTCCCGTTGCTGCTGGACGGGTTCGTGGTGGCCGCCAGCGTCGCGCCGCTGGAGCTGCTGCGCCCGGGCGCGCTGGCGCACGCGGTCGCCGCGCACCGCTCCGCCGAGCCGGGGCATCTGGCGCTGCTGGAACGGCTCGGCAAACCTCCCGTCCTCGACCTCGGCCTGCGGCTTGGGGAGGGGAGCGGCGCGCTGGCCGCGGTTCCCCTGCTGCGCCTGGCCGCCGCCGTCGTGACCGAGGTCGCCACCTTCGCCGAGTGGGGCCTGGAACCGCGATGAAGGGACTGCTCGGGGCGGTGTCGTTGCTGACCAGGGTGCCGGTCGGGACCGGCGCGGCGGCCCCCGGCACGGTCGCCGGGTTCGTGCCGTGGTTCCCGGTCGTGGGCGCCGGTGTCGGGCTGCTGGTCGCCGCCGTCTACGGCGGCGCCCTGGTGCTGCTGCCGCCGCTGCCGGCCGCCGCCGTCGCGGTGCTGGCCGGGGTCGCGCTGACCGGGGCGTTCCACGAGGACGGCCTTGGCGACACCGCCGACGCCTTCGCCGGCGGCTGGGACCGGGAGGAGGTGCTGCGCATCCTCAAGGACCCGCGGCTCGGCACCTTCGGGGTGGTCGCCGTGACGGCCAGCCTGCTGCTGCGGGTCGCCGCGGTGGCCGCGCTCGCCCCGTCGGCGGCGCTGGCGGCGCTGCCGGCCGCCCACGCGCTCAGCCGCTCGGCGGCGGTGGCGGTGATGGCCGGGTTCCCACCGGCGGCCGGCACGGGCCTGGGCGCCTCGTACGCGCGGGCGCTCTCCGGGCGGCAGGCGCTTGCCGGGGTGGCCGCGGGCGCCGGCGTCGGCGGCCTGCTGCTGGGCGGCTGGGCGCTGCCCGCCGGCGCGCTCGCCGGGCTCGGCGGGTGGCTGCTCGGGCGGCTGGCGGTTCGCCGCATCGGCGGGGTGAACGGCGACCTGCTCGGCGCGGTCCAGCAGCAGGCAGAGGTGCTGGTGCTGCTGGTCGCCGTCGCCGCCGGCACCTGGCGGTCGCCCGTCTCGTCGCTGATTGCCTTAGTGTCTGGTTCGACCTGACGGGGTAGGGTCGATGGATGCACGGACCCCGCGGCCCACCGCTGCCCTCCGCCACCAGCCCCGTACCTCTCGCCATTCCCGGGGAGGGAAGCAACCGTGGCGGACAACAACCGTGGTGTGGTCTACACCGGCCCTGGCAGCGTCCAGGTCCAGGACATGGACTACCCAAAGCTCGAGCTGCCCGAGCAGAACCACCGGCAGCTGCAGCACGGCGTCATCCTTCGGGTGGTGGCCACCAACATCTGCGGCTCCGACCAGCACATGGTCCGTGGCCGCACCACCGCCCCGGAGGGCCAGACCCTCGGCCACGAGATCACCGGCGAGGTCGCCGAGGTCGGCCGCGACGTCGAGTTCATCAAGCAGGGCGACCTGGTCAGCGTCCCGTTCAACATCGCCTGCGGCCGCTGCCGCAACTGCAAGGCGGGCAACACCGGCGTCTGCGAGAACGTCAACCCGGCCCGCGACGGCGCCGCCTACGGCTATGTCGACATGGGCGGCTGGCTCGGCGGGCAGGCGCGCTACGTGACCGTCCCCTACGCCGACTGGAACCTGCTGAAGTTCCCCGACCGCGACCAGGCGCTGGCCAAGATCCGCGACCTGGCGATGCTGTCGGACATCTTCCCGACCGGCTACCACGGCGCCTGGACCGCCGGGGTCACCACCGGCTCCACCGTCTACATCGCCGGCGCCGGCCCGGTCGGGCTGGCCTGCGCCACCTCTGCCCACCTGCTGGGGGCGGCGGTGGTGATCGTCGGCGACATGAACGCCGAACGGCTGCGGCAGGCCGCCAGCTTCGGCTGCGAGACGATCGACCTGTCCCAGCACGACGACGTGCGCGAGCAGCTGCAGCAGATCCTCGGCGGTGCCGGTGAGGTCGACGCCGCTGTCGACTGCGTCGGCTTCGAGGCCCGCGGCCACGGCGCCGACGGCTCCCGGTCGGAGGCGCCTGCCACCGTGCTGAACACGATCATGGACATCACCAGGTCGGCAGGGAGGCTGGGGATCCCGGGTCTGTACGTGACCGGCGATCCCGGCGCGGTCGACGAGCCCGCCAAGGTCGGGTCGCTGTCGATCCGCATCGGCCTCGGCTGGGCCAAGTCGCACTCGTTCACCACCGGCCAGTGTCCGGTGATGCGCTACAACCGGCAGCTGATGATGGCGATCCTGCACGACAAGGTGCAGATCGCCCGCAACGTCAACGCCACCGTCATCCCGCTGGACCAGGCGCCCCAGGGCTACCAGGACTTCGACAAGGGCGCCGCCCGCAAGTACATCCTCGACCCGCACGGCATGGTCGCCTGACGGCGGCGTGCCCGTTGGCGGGGGCCGCAGGGAAGCCCCGGCCCCCGCCACCCCGCTCCGCGGCCGTCAGGCGGACGGCAGCGCGAGCATCCGCTCCAGCGCGACCAGCGCGTCGGCGCGGGTGACCGGGTCGACCTGGACGCGGTTGGGGACCCGTCCGGCCACCAGCTCCTCCAGCGCCCAGACCAGATGGGGCAGGTCGATGCGGTTCATGGTGGAGCAGAAGCAGACCGTCCGGTCGAGGAAGGCGATCGTCTTGTCCGGGTGCTCGGCGGCCAGGCGGTGGACCAGGTTCAGCTCGGTGCCGACCGCCCACTTGGCCCCCGGCGGCGACGCCTCGACCACCTTGATGATCCGCTCGGTCGAGCCGACCTCGTCGGCCTTGGCGACCACCTCGTGGCGGCACTCCGGGTGGACCAGCACCCGCACCCCCGGGATGCGCTGGCGGACCAGGTCGACGTGCTCCGGCAGGAAGCGGTGGTGGACCGAGCAGTGGCCGCGCCACAGCAGCACCCTGGCCGCCCTGACCCGCTCCGGGTCGAGGCCGCCCTCGTCGCGGTGGGGGTCCCAGACCACGCAGTCGGCCGGGTCGAGGCCCATCGCGATGGCGGTGTTGCGGCCGAGGTGCTGGTCGGGCAGGAACAGCACCCGCTCGGCCCGCTGGAACGCCCAGCTCATGGCGCGGGCGGCGTTGGAGGAGGTGCAGACGGCGCCGCCCTCGCGCCCGGTGAATCCCTTGATCGCCGCCGAGGAGTTCATGTAGGTGAGCGGCACGACACCGCCTGGCACCCACTCCTGCAGGATCTCCCAGGCCTCGTCGACCTGGGCGTAGGTCGCCATGTCGGCCATCGAGCAACCGGCGGCCAGGTCGGGCAGGACCACCTGCTGGTGCGCCGCCGTGAGGACGTCGGCCGACTCGGCCATGAAGTGCACGCCGCAGAAGACGATGAACTCGGCCTCCGGCCTGGCCGCCGCCTGCTGCGCCAGCCGGAAGGAGTCGCCGCGGGCGTCGGCGAACTGGATGACCTCGTCGCGCTGGTAGTGGTGGCCGAGCACGAACAGCCGCTCGCCGAGGGCCGCGCGGGCCGCCCTGGCCCGCTCGACCAGTTCGGGGTCGGACGCAGGGGGCAGGTCGCCCGGGCAGGTCGTGCCCTTCTCGGACGCCCGCTGGGGGCCGAGGAGGTCCAGGAAGACGACGTCGGAGGGGGCGGTGGCGATGGCCATGCGTACGCTCCGTACCGGGAGATCGTGAACGGACGCACAATTGTAGCGGCTTAGTGGGCGATGCCGAACAGCTTGAGCACGAACCGCACCCGCTGGGTGTGGCGGGCGGACACAGAGAACCGCACCGTGCCCGCACCAGGGGGGAGCTCACGCCAGAAACCGCCTTCCAGGGTGCGTAGCCTTGGGCTGGTGGTCACCTCCAGGATGCCGGGAGCCGGCGTGGCGGCGGTGAACTGGACACGCACCGCGGTGGCCTGAAGGATCCCGTCGCCGGTGGCCGCGCCCTCCTCATAGAAGATCACCCAGCCGGGACTTGCGCTGGTGGGCTGCCGGAAGGGGATCTGCCCGCTGAAGGGGTTGGGCGTGGCGTCGCCGCTGCCGTTGACAAAGCCCTGGCCGAGCACCAGGTCGCGACCGGGCCGGTCCTGGGTGACCTTCACGTACACGGTGCCCTCATAGGCGCTGGCCTTGCCGGTCACCGTCAGCGGCGAACTGATCCGCTGCAGCCGGGCGGGCGTGGTGACCTGGATGCTGAAGCCTTGCACGCCCAGCACCCACCACCCGGCGGGCAGCCGCTGCAGCCGCACCACGACCGCGTAGGGGCCGGTCTGGGGCAGCAGCCGGCGTCCCTCGCCGAACTTGTGGCGGAAGCCGACCCGGCCGGTGCGGGCGTCGGTGGACCGGAACGGGCCGGCGACCAGGTCGGCGAGGTGGGCGGGGTGGTCGGGCCGCTGGGAACCGCTGCGGCGGGCCGGCCGGCGGGCGCAGCGAGCGGTTCCGGGCGGGTGGTGAGCGCGATGGTGGTGCCGAGCCCGATGGTCAACACCAGCGAGCCTGCGAGCAGCAGTGGGCGGATACGGCGCATGATGCCCCCCTAGGTGATGCACGCTTCCTGGTTGGAAGCTCACCTGGGAGTCTGGGAGGGGCCGGTCACGGAACCCGCCCGGGACCGTTTCGGCGGGAACGCGAGTCGATAACCGGTTCGGCTCGATCAGGCCACTGGATGATGGATCGGGAGACCGCCGCGCGCATCCGACAAGGGTGGCGCGTGGAGCTGCAGGCACCGGCGGCATTCCGTCGCCCGGGACGGCACGTCCACCTGCGCCCCGAGGAGGATCCCGCCAGGGCCGGCCGGGTCGGGGTGGTCACCCTCGGCGATTCGACCTGTGTCTCCTTGCCGCCCGCCGCGCCCGCACGGCTGCGCGACCTCGAACGTCGTGACATGGATGCGGACCTGACCGATCCTGCCGTGGTCGCCCGCGTGATCGGTCCGGTCGAGGCGTTCATCGGCCCGGCCACCCTCGCGTTTCTGGATCCGACCGCCTTCCGCGCCACTGACGACCCACAGGTCGCGTCCGTGCCCGTGGCACACCAGTCGGTGCGGCACCTGGCCGCGGCCTGCGGTCCCCAGGACACCGAGGAAAGTGGGCTTCTGGGCGTGGAGTCCCCGGTGGCGGTCTGCCAGGCTGCCGGTCGGGTCGTTGCCGCCAGCGGCTACCAGGTCTGGCACGGCCGGCTGGCCCACCTCTCGGTGCTGGTCGATCCCGCCCACCGGGGCCGTGGGCTTGGCGCCGCGGTGGCCGCCGGGGCGGTCAACCATGCGCTCGACGCCGGTCTGGTGCCACAGTGGCGGGCCCGCTGCACGCTGCTGGCGTCGCGCCGGATCGCCCGCTCGCTCGGGTTTGTGGAGCTGGGCAGGCAGGCGACCTACAAGCTCGCCCCGCCGTGGTCGAATCCGGTCAGCTCACCGAGTTGAGGGTGGCGGCCAGGTCGGCTGCCAGGTCCGGGTCGCCGCTGGCCTGCCACGGCTCGCCGGCGGTGCGGCCGGCGGCGCGCAGCACGAACGCCAGCGGCTCGGCCTCGACCACCAGGTCGGGGGCGGCGCCCGGGCCGGGACGCTCGCCCGCCGCGCCACCGAGCAGCCACTCCCCGGCGCCGCCCAGCCGCAGGCGGATCACCGCGCCGGGATGCGGACGGCCCCGGCGTGACAGCCCGCCAGGCACCACCCTGGCGGCCAGGTCGGCCATCCAGGTGAGGCTGAGCTCGTCGACCTCGAAGGTCCGCCCGGCCGCCTCCGCGACGTCGTTGCCGTGCAGCCAGGCCTCGTTCAGGCGAAGTTGGGCGACGGTCCGCAGCGACACCGGCCCGGCCACCCAGGGCACGCGTGCCCGCCAGCCGTCGCCGTCGAGGCCGGCGAGATGCCAGCGCAGCGCGTCCCCGGCGGCTTCCCAGGCCTCCAGCCGCGCCTCCGGGCTCTCGCCGGCATGGGCGGCGACCCCGGCAGCGGTCCAGTCGTCCAGCGTCATCCCCGGCTCCAGCACGGTCCCCGGCCGCTCGGCGGTCCCGCCCTGGTCGCGCCCGGCGGCCTGCGCCACGGCCAGCGCGATGCGGTCACCGTCGGCAAGGTGCGCGGCCACGTCCCCGACCGTCCAGGCCGGCGTGGCAGGCACGGTCCGCTGCCAGGCGTCTGGCGGCAGGCCGGAGAGCAGCCGTCCGACCCGGCGGTGGGTGGTCTCGAGGGCCTCGACGAGCGACGCGGTGGTCAGCTCGATCGGTCCTCACCGCCTTGCACGTCGGCCTGCTCGTCGGCGGGCTCCTCGTCCCGCATGGTCAGCCAGTACAGGCCCCAGACCAGCGCGAGGATGGCCAGCAGCACCGCCGGGTTGAAGAAGCCGCTCAACCCGGTCGCCCAGCCGAGGATCCCGAGCAGCGCGGCGGCGACCGCGAAGGCGGCGGCGGCGTTGCGCACCCGGGCCCGGCCCGGCGGGCTCTTGATCGGGTTCAGGCGGTGCAGCAGCCCCCAGCCGGGGGAGCCGCCGAGCCCGCCCGGGGTGGCCGGCGCCCTGGTGGTCGGTTCCTCGGCCCGGTCCCGCGCCCGCGAGCGGCGTCCCATGCGCTTCGCCTCCTCCACAGCCGCGACCCGCCTCCGGCGTATCGTACCCGGATGCGCGTTGTCGTGGCCCCCGACAAGTTCGAGGGCAGCCTCAGCGCCGGGCAGGCCGCCCTGGCGATCGAGGCCGGCCTCCGCCGCGCCAGGCCCGACGCCGAGGTGACGCGGCTGCCGGTCGGCGACGGCGGCGCCGGCACGCTGGATGCCGTGGTCGCCGCCGGGTTCGAGCGGGTGCCGGTGCGGGCCACCGGACCCACCGGCGAGCCGGTCGACGCCGCCATCGCCGTCCGCGGCCGCCAGGCCTTCGTCGAGATGGCCGAGGCGTCGGGCCTGAAGCGGCTGCCGGGCGGGCGGCGGGCGCCGCTGGAGGCCAGCACCTACGGCACCGGCGAGCTGCTCCGGGCCGCGCTCGACGGTGGCGCTCGCGAGCTGGTGCTCGGCATCGGCGGCAGCGCCACCACCGACGGCGGCGCCGGCATGGCGGCCGCCCTCGGCGCCCGCTTCCTCGACGCCGCCGGCGACCGGCTGCCGCCCGGCGGTGCGGCGCTGCTGCGCCTCGCCCACGTCGAGGTCGACGACCTCGACCCCCGGCTGCGGGACTGCCAGGTGACGGTCGCCGCCGACGTCGACAACCCGCTGGTCGGCCCGGAGGGCGCCGCCCACGTCTACGGTCCCCAGAAGGGCGCGGCGGCGGACCAGGTGCTGCTGCTGGACTCGGCCCTGCGCCGCTACGCCCGGGTGCTGGCCGCCGACCTGGGGCGCGACCTGGCCGGCACCCCAGGCGCCGGCGCGGCCGGAGGGCTCGGCGCCGGCGCGATCGCCTTCCTCGGCGCCCGCATCCGCCCCGGCATCGAGCTGGTGCTCGAGCTGCTCGGCTTCGACCAGGCGGCCGCCAAGGCCGACCTGGTCGTCACCGGTGAGGGCAAGCTGGATGCCCAGAGCCTGCGCGGCAAGGCGCCCTTCGGGGTGGCAAGGGCGGCCACCGCCCACGGCGTGCCGGTGGTCGCGCTCGCCGGCGTGGTCGAGGTCGCCGACCGGGAGCTGCGGGCGGCCGGCTTCGAGGAGGCGCACGCGCTTACCGAGCTCGAGCCGGACCCGCAGCGCAGCATGGCCGACGCCGCCCCCCTGCTGGAACGCCTGGCCGAGCGGGTCGGCCGGGCGTGGGCCTCCCTCCCCTGAGATCGAACGACGAAGGAGGTGGATGCAGCAATGCCCGACCTGCCGAGATCCACGAACGCGGTGATGGAGGCCGGCCGCTCGGTCGGCCTTGACCTGGACGTCCGGGAGTTCCCGGACGGCACCCGCACCGCGGCCGACGCGGCCAGGGCGATCGGCTGCGCGGTCGACCAGATCGTGAAGTCGCTGGTGTTCATCGCCGACGCCCAGCCGGTGCTGGTGCTGACCAGCGGTGGCAACCGGGTCGACGTCGTGAAGCTGGGCAGGGAGGTTGGCGCCGTCGCGGTCCGCAAGGCCGACGCCGAGGAGGTCCGCGCGGCCACCGGCTACGCGATCGGCGGCACCCCGCCGTTCGGCCACGCCCGCGCGCTGCCGGTGCTGGTCGACCGCGACCTCACCCGCTTCGAGGTCGTCTGGGCGGCGGCCGGCACCCCGCGGCACGTCTTCCCGATCGCTCCGGCCGACCTGGTGCGGGTCAGCGGCGGCCGGGTCGCCGACGTCACCCTTGTGCACGCGTGAACGCGGGGCGATACTCGGATGGTGAGGAATGAGCGTCCGACCCGGGTCGCGCGCGAGCTGTTCATCGACGAGCGCGACACGGGCCTGCGCGTCACCTGGCACCCGGAGCGAGAGTTCGTGGTGCTGAGCGTCTGGCGCGACGACGTGTGCACCGGCACCTTCCGGTTGCCCATCGAGGACGTCCCGCGGCTCAGCGCGTTGCTGGCGACCGTGACCGGCCATTGGATCGCCGCCAGGCGGCCCCGACCGGCGGCCGGCGGCGGGGGACAGGAAGGCTCCTGGCTGCGCGCCGTGCTGCAGCGCTTCCGCCGCCTCAGCGCCTAGCCTGGCGGGGATGGCGGTCGCCGCCGGCGAATGCCGCTATGATGGCCGCGTACGACCGGATCGAAAGGAGCACGGATGTCCGAGGTGACCGAGGCCACCGGATCGGTGATCAAGCTCACCGACGGCGCGGCGACCAAGGTCCGCGACCTGCTCGCCCGCGAGGGCCGCGACGACCTTGCCCTGCGCATCGCCGTCGAGCCCGGCGGCTGCTCCGGGCTCCGCTACGCGCTGTTCTTCGACGACCGCACCCTCGACGGCGACGTCCGCGGCGAGATGTACGGCGTGCAGGTCGTCACCGACAGGATGAGCGCCCCCTACCTCTCCGGCGCGTCGATCGACTACATGGACACGCTGGAGAAGTCCGGCTTCACCATCGACAACCCCAACGCCCAGGGCTCCTGCGCCTGCGGCGAGTCGTTCCACTAGCCAAGGCTTCCCACGCGCCTGTTCGTCGCCACCTGGCCGGCGCCAGAGGTGGTCGCCGTGCTCTCGGCGCTCGACCGCCCCGCGATCCCAGGCGTCCGCTGGACGACGCCGGAGCAGTGGCTGGTCAAGGTCCGCCCGCTCGGCCACGTCGACGACCGGGCAGTGCCGCCGCTGCTGGAGGTGCTCGAGGCCGAGCTCGACGGCGCGCCCCCGGTCGGCTGCGTGCTCGGCCCGGCGACCAGGCGACTCGGCGGGCAGTGGCTGGGTGCGCCGGTCGCGGGGCTCGAGGAGCTGGCCGCCGTGGTCTTCGAGGCGACCGAGGAGCTGATCCCGGTCACCCACCCGCAACCGTTCCAGGCCGACGTGGTGCTCGCCAGAGGCCGGGTGCCGAAGCAGCTCGCCGGCCGTCCGGTCGCGGCGGCGTGGACGGCCGGCTCGGTCGCCCTGGTCGCCGACCGCTCCGCTCCGGGGGCCGCCCGCTACGAGGACCTGGCGGTGTTCCCGCTCGGCGCCTGAGTTCCCGATCGTCGATTCGCATAACCTTGAGTATCAGCGGGTAGTGTCGCCGGCTGGCCGGCGATGCCCTCCAAGGCATGCAGGTGGTCGGCATGACGTCCTCTCACGGCTGAAGGCCGTGGGATTCCCGGTTCACGCCGCCTCTCCCT
>WNGB01005821.1_pt1 | contig 18346 bp, 17 predicted proteins | sample 5400681 | NCBI WGS metagenome assembly WNGB01 (sample SAMN13153367, study PRJNA577476) | soil metagenome | isolation source: 115 cm soil or saprolite under grassland replicate 2 | place: USA:California | collected 2016-06-15 | reverse complement strand
TCGATGCGGATGCCGCCCTCGATCAGGCAGCGGATGCCGGGGCCCTGATGCCGGTGCGGATAGGCGCAGCCGCCGGGCGGAAACGCCACGCTGTCGCCGCGCAACAGGAGATCGCCCTTCGGCAGCGTGTCGAGCACCGCGGACAGCTTCTTGCGCGTCGCGCCGCCGCCCAGTGTCCACTCGCTCGCATCGGCCGGCACCAGCTCGAAGCGCCACCAGGTCACGCCGGCCGGTCCCGGCTCGACCATCAGCTCCCCCTCCCCCTGCCAGGCCTCGCCAGCACGCATTTCGCGGCCCTCGAACGTCGCCGACCCGTGCACGACGAAGATCATACGCGGCGCCGGCGGCAGGCCGACCTCCGGCGATGTGTTCGAGAGAACGTCTTCGTAAAGTCGCAGGACCGGATGCATGGGGCTAGAGCTTCGCGATGCCCGCCTTCTCGATCAGCTCGCTCCACTTCTTGATCTCCGACACGAGCCGCGCCTTGAGCTCCTCGGGCGAGCTCGCCTTGGCCTCGATCCCAAAGTCGGCGTACTTGGTCTTCACTTCCGGGATCACCAGGATGTCCCGCAGCGTCCGGTTGAGCAGATTGACGATCTCCGCCGGCGTGCCGGTCGGCACGCACACGCCGTTCCACGATGCGACCTCGTAGCCCGGCACCGCATCGGCGACCGGTGGCACGTCGGACAGGAAGGCACTGCGCGTGCCGCTTGACGTACCGATCCCGCGCAGCTTCTTCTCGATGAGCTGCGACTTCATCGCGGCGTAGAAGTCGGTCATCAGGTGGATGTCGTTGCGCAACAGCGCCACGATCACGTCGGGCGTAGTGCGGAACGGCACGATCTGGATGTTCACGCCGGCCTGCGCCTTGAGCAGCTCGGCGCCGAGATGCTGGGTGCTGCCGACCGCGATGGTGCCGATGTTGAGCTTGCCCGGCTGCTCGCGCGCCGCCTTGAGCACATCCGCCATGCTCTTATATTGCGACGCCGCATTGGTGGCGAACACCAGATCGAAATTGCCGAGCGCCGAGACCGGCGCAAAGTCCTTCACCGGGTCGTAGGGCAACGACTTGTAGATGGCGGCGCTGATCGCGGTGCCGTTGGTGAGGAGCCCGACCGTGTAGCCGTCGGGCGCCGCGGTCGCGATTGTGCGCCCGGCCGCGATGCCGCCCGGCCCGGGCTGGTTCTCGACCACGAACCGCTGCCCAAGCTTCTCGCCGAGCTTGTCGGCTGCGAGCCGCGCGGTCACGTCGGCCACGCCGCCGGCCGCGAACGGCAGGATGAAGCGCACCGGGCGGCTCGGGTAGACCTGCGCGCGCGCGAGCCCCGGCAGCGCCAGCGCCGAGGCGGCGGCCGCGGCTGCGCTGGTCGAGAACGCCCTGCGCGTGATGCGGTCCTTCCTCATATCCGTACTCCTTGACCGTATGTCCGGGGCATGATGCACGGCGGCGCCTGCGGCGCAACGGCACTTTCGCCGCCTATCGAGGTCACGCCTTCTCCTCGATCACGCTTGCGCGCACGTCGTCCTCGATCAGCCGCCAGATGTGGTCGACATAACCGACGAACTCCGCCGTACGTTTGATCGCCAGCGCGCGCGGCCGCGGCAGCGTGATCTCGACGCTCTCCTGCAGCCGGCCGGGGCGGCGCGCGAATACCAGCACCCGGTCGGAGAGAAACACCGCCTCGTCGATCTGGTGGGTGACGAACAGCACGGTCTTGCGCCCCTCCTCCCAGATGCGCATCAGCTCGGTCTGCATGATCTCCCGCGTCTGCGCATCGAGCGACGAGAACGGCTCGTCCATCAGCAGGATGTCCGGATCGATGGCGAGCGCGCGGGCGAGATTGACGCGCTGGCGCATGCCGCCCGAAAGCTGCCGCGGATAGTAGCCCTCGAACCCTTCGAGCCCGACCAGCTTGAGCAGGTCGAGGGTGCGGCGGCGCTCGTCCGGTCCGGCACGGCCCGCCACCTCCGGACCGATCAGCGCGTTCGCCAGCACCGTGCGCCAGGGCAACAAGCTGTCGCTCTGGAACACGAAGCCGCGGTCGCTGCCGGGCTTGCTCACCACCCGGCCGTCGATCAACACCTCGCCGGCGCTTGCAGGCTCCAAGCCCGCGACGATGCGCAGGAACGTGGTCTTGCCGCAGCCCGAAGGTCCCACCACCGACACGAACCCGCCGCGCTCGACCTCGAGATTGAGCGCACGCAGCGCCTCGAGGCTGTCGAACCACTTGCTCAAGTTCCGGACCGCAAGCTTGGGAGCCATCGCACTAATCCCGCGTCCACGGCACGAGCCGGCGTTCGAGCCAGCTGAAGCCCGCGGTCATCAGGATGCCGGCGACCGCCAGCACCACCACGCCGGCGAACAGCTCCGGCATGTTGAAGCTGTCGGCCGAGGCGGCGATCAGCCGTCCTAGCCCGGCGCGCGAGCCGAACAGTTCGGCCACCACCACGCCGATTAGGCCGCGGCCGATGCCGAGCTTGAGGCCGGCCAGGATGAACGGCACCGCCGACGGCAGCGACACCTTGACGAAGATCTGCCGCTCGCTCGCGCCGAACGAGCGCAGCATCTCGATCAGGCGCTCGCTGGTGGTGCGCAGCCCCGCCTCGGTATTGATCGCGACCGGGAAGAACACCAGCAGGATCACCACCACCACCTTCGACCACACGCCGATGCCGAACCACAGGATGAACAACGGCGCAAGCGCGATGGTCGGCGTGGCATAAAGCCCGGATACCCAGGGCTGCATCGACTGCTTGGCCACCGCGCTATTGGCCATCGCCAGCCCCGCCACGATCCCTAGCACGCAGGCGATGGCGTAGCCGACCGCGAATTCGACCGCGCTGATCCCGATGTGGCGCCACAGCTCGCCGGTCCCGCTGAGCCCGACGATCGCACCGACGATCTGCGAGGGCGCGGCCAGGAACAGCGGATTGGCGACGATGAAGCGGCTCACGAGCTCCCAGAGCAGGAGCCCCGCGACCACCGAGAACGTGCCGGCCAGGTGATAGCGGTGGATCACCCCTCGCATGCCGGTGCGCGTGTCTGCCGCCTGCTCCACCGTCGCGCTCAATCCGACATCTGCGTCACGCCCGGCAGCGCCAGCTTGTCGACCGTCAGCCCGGGCGAAATATCGCCGAGCTCGCGCAACGCGCTGAGCAACGCATTCATGGTCTTGCGCGACATCTTGCCGGTGCCGTCGAAGAACTTGTGCTTGTGTAGGAAGTCGTAGGCCTTGGCGATGTCTTCGGGCTTTTGCTTGCTGGCCTCCACCATGACCGCGATCGCCTCGCTGCGGTTTTTCTCGTCGAGGAACCAGGTCATGCTGCGCTGGTGGACCGCGAGCAGCTTGTCGAGCGTGGCGCGGTTGCCGGCGGCCCATTTGGTGTTCACCACCGCCGCACTGAACGGAAGTTCCGGCGTATAGTCGACCGAGAGACCCAAAGTGCTGAACCCGGCCGCCTCGGCGTAGAAGTTGAACGGCGGTATCAGCACGGTCGCGTCGATCGCGCCCGCCTGCAGCGCCGAGAACCGCGCCGACGTGGCGCCCGCGAACAACGGGTCGAATTCGTTGGCCTTCACACCGTGCGCCGCCAGCATCCGCTCGACGTAGATCTTGGTGATGCCCTTGGGCCCGTCGATCATGATCTTCTTGCCCTTAAGCTCGGCGATCGTCTTGATCGTCGGCCGCGCGATCAGCGCATAGGGCGGCGATTTGATCTCGAGCCGCACCAGCGCGATCGCCGCGCCCTTGTCGATCGCATAGATCGGATCGACGATGCCGGTCGACAGCGCGGCGTCGAGCGAACCGGCCGCGAGCTGCTGGAGGAGCGCCGCGCTCGACGGCGTGAAGATCATGTCGAGCTTGATGTCGGCGGCGGCGTAGTAGCCTAGCTTGAGGCCGGAATAGATCGGCCAGTGGGTAGCGGAGGCCGAACCGACGAGCCCGATCGTCACCGTCTCGGCGCGGGCGGGCGCGCCCGCAACCAGCGCCGCGCCGACCAGCAGCGATCCCAACGCAGCGCGCAACGAAATACTCATGTCACTCTCCCCCGCTGCGTCCCGAACCAGTTGCGGCTCAGCCCGCCTTCCGCACCGCCGGCTTCACCGTCTTCAGGTGCGCCACGACTTCGTCGAGGTGCATCACATCCGTGTATTTGTGATGCATGTCGAACAGATTGACCTTGTGCGACAGCGGGCTGCGGTCGAAGCAGCATTCCTCGACCAGCACGACGTGGAAGCCGTTCGAATAGGCATCGACCGCGGTCGCCCGCACGCAGCCCGAGGTGCTCTCGCCGCAGACGATGAGCGTCTGGATGCCGAGCTGCGTCAAATGGGCCATCAGCGGCGTGCCGTAGAACACGCTGGCGCGCTGCTTGGTGATGACCACGTCGCCCGGCTGCGGCTTGAACTCGGGCCGGATCGCGTAGTCGGACGGGTCGACCGGCGGCCGGACGCGCTTGGTCGCGGTCACGAAGTTCGGCTTGCTGGCGTCGCGGGTGTCGCCGGTCGAATAGAAGATCGGCAGGCCGGCCGCGCGCGCGGCCGCGAACAACTGCTTGGCGGGCTCGATCGCCTCGTGGGCATAGCGGCCGCATGAGTTCGGATGGGTCTTGGCGAGCTCGTGGGGCTCCTTGGCGCCGCCGCGATAGACCACCTCATAGAGATCGATCGCGAGCAGCGCCGGGCTCGGACCGATGAAGGTCTTGCGCTTGTAGCAGGAATAGACTTCCAGGATTTCCGGCGAGATCACGTCCTTCCAGCAATGGTCTTCGAAATCGTCGGTCATGCTCTTGCTCCCGTCGCGAATGCCGTCGGCCTCGCCTGCGCGCGATATGTCACCAGAGGCTTGTGCAAGCAACCCTAACGGGGAGTGGCACAGATGTACATTTCGATCTATGGTTGGAATGCAGCATGCGCCGACAAACCAAAATCACCACATTTCGAGGGGTATAGTGCATACGTTCTCAAGACGTTCGATTTTGCTTGGCGCTGTGACAGCGCCGTTTGCGGCCCACGCTCAGGTCTGGCCCGCGGGGAATATCAAGATCATCGTGCCGTTCCCGCCCGGAGGATCGACGGACATCATCGCCCGGCTGGCTCAACCCCTCCTCCAACAGCGGCTCGGCACGACCGTCATTGTCGAGAATCGGGGCGGCGCGGGGGGAAGCATCGGCACTGCGGTGGTCGCCAAGTCGCCGCCTGACGGGAATAGCTGGGCGCTCGTGTTTGACAATCATGGGGCCAATCCCTTCGTTCTACCCAACATGCCGTTCGACACCGAGAAAGACCTTGATCCGGTGCAGCTTATCGGCACTGCGCCCTATGTCCTCACGACGAATCCGCGCAAGCCATTCAAGACGCTGGCCGACGTGGTTGCGACAGCAAAGGCCAAGCCCAGCACGGTGAGTTATGCTACCGTTGGAGCCGGCAGCATTGGCCACCTCGCCATGGAGCTGTTGTGGAAGCAGGCGGGCGTACAGCTCGTTCACGTACCCTATCGCGGCTTCGCTCCTGCCGCCAACGACCTCATCGCCGGCCATGTCGACCTGATGATCGGCAGCACGGCGGCGTCCATGCCTCACATTCAGGCTGGCTCCATCGCAACAGTGGTGCAGACCGGAACGACACGCACGGCAACACTTGCCGCTGTGCCGACCGTTAGCGAGAGCTTCGCCGGCTTCGAGGCCTACGCCTGGTGGGGCGTATTTGCGCCTGCCGGCACACCGAAGGCGATCATCAGCAAGTTCGGCAACGAGCTCGCGGCATGCTTGCGCGAACCGCGCGTTGCCACACAGCTCACCGAGACCCAGCAGGTCACGCTAGCGCTGAACGGACCCGAGGAACTGCGCAAGTTTCTGAGCGAGCAGATGCGGCTCTGGGGCGCGGTCGCGCGCGAGCACAACGTCAAGGCGGAGTAAGGCGTCCCCGTCCTCACATCTTCGACAGCTTGGCCACGTCGATCGCCCGCGCATAGGCGAGCTTGTCATTGACCGAACCGTTGCCTTGCACGGCGATCAGGTACTTGTTGCTGATCACCATGTGAACGTCGCCGTCCATGCTCTGCAGCGCGCGCTGGCTCCCGACCATCACGATCTTGCCCATGGCGCCGGCGATCTGCGGATTCGACAGCATGGTGGCGAACTGCATGATCACCGCTGAATCGCCGGTGATCTGGATCTCGACATGGTCGCCGTTGGCCTTCTCGTAGCGCCGGCTCGCCGTCGAGACGCCGAAGCCGACGCTGCCGACCGCGGTGGTCTGCACCTCGTCCGCCTTCCAGCCCGCCAGCGCCGCCGGCAGCAGCTTGCCGAAGGCTTCTGCGTTCTTCTGCCCGATGAGCTGGGAGGCGAGGTCGAGCGCCTCCTTGGCCTTCGAGAGGTCGCCGGCCGAATAGGCCTTGCGTCCCTGTTCGATGGCATCGGCCACGTCGTCGGCTGACGCCGGGACCGCCGCGAGCACGAGCAGCGCCGTCAGGACCATCACTCGCATCATGTCATCCTCCGCCGTGATTCCGAGAGGATGGTACCGGCTCGGCGGCAGGGAAGCGAGCACGATCCGGTGGGTGATGTGGCACACCCTCCTCGTCATTGCCGGGCTTGACCCGGCAATCCATCGCCTTCGAAAGACGCTACGCGCAGCGGATGGATGCGCGGGTCAAGCGCGCGCATGACAAGTTCGGTACGTACAAAATGGTCGGGGGCCGTCCAATCAAAGGTCCCGAGAGACCGAAGAAGGAGACCCCCGACGTAGACCCCGAAGGATCCACGCATTCATCCTAACCGAAACCGGTGCCGCCGTCGCGCGGCGCCGGTGCGACACAGCGTCGTTCACCAGGTCACCCCCGCCTTGGCCAGGAAGGTGCGCCCGGGCAGCGGATAGGCGTTGTAGCGGCCGATCACGAAGGCTGAGGCGACGGCGTATTCGAAGTACTTCACGTCGAACACGTTCTGCACCGAGAACGACCAGAAGAAGGTCTTGTACTCGCCGCCGATCCGCGCATCCACGATGGTCTGGCCGGAAATCTTCGGCTGCACGTTGCCCTGATCGCCATCCATGAACCGCGAGCTGTAGAAACGCGCGACGGCATCGAACACGAGGTAGCGCTGGTAGATGTCCCACGACACCGCCCCGCTGCCGCTCCAGTGCGAGACCAGCGGCACGTCGTTGCCGGTGAACGGCCCTTCGCGAAAGACCGAGCGCGTATAAGCCGCGCCAGCCTTGAACCGCAGCGTCTCGGTCGCCTGCCAGGTCGCGACGTTCTCGACTCCGTAGCGGTGGGTCGGATCGAGGTTGATGTTGGTGAAGGTCGCCGGGCTGAAGAACAACTCGTCCTTGAGCCACATCTCGTAGACGCTGCTCTGGAACGTGAAATTTCCATAGCGCGCGCGCACGCCACCTTCGACGTCGTGCGAGGTCTGGGTCTTCAGGTCGAAGTTGGTCGGGGTGCCGAATGGCGACATGCCGACGCGCTCGTCGACCGTGGGCAGGCGGAAGTTGCGCGCCGCGCGCCCGAATACCGAGAAGACGTCGTTGAAGCGATGCTCCAGCCCGACGTGGAGCGCGTATTGCGTCTCGCTCTTGTCGAACGGCGTCCCCTGCGGGGCGGCGAAGAAGCCGCCGGGCGCGTTGATGTCGAGCCGGTCGCGTGCTGTGGTGCTGTTTTCCTGCACGCGCGACCCGAACGCGAAGTCGGTCGACGGCAACACGGCGATCGTCTCCTGGAAATAGCCGGCGACGGTCTGCTGGGTGAGGTCGTAGCGATGGTTTGGCGCATCGTTGAGGTGGACGCTGCGATCCGAACCATAGGTGGTATCGTAGACGTCGACCCCGGCGAGGAGCTTGCCGGGCATCGCGCCGAGGTTATGCACGCTCGACAACCGCGGCGTCAGCGACAGCGTCGTCATCGTGGCCTTGAAGCCGCTATCGAAGTCCGGCCCGAAGGCGCTGAAGAAGCCGGCCTGCTGGTGCTTGTGGCGGACGCCGCCGTCAACGATCACCTCGGTGCCCGGAACGAGCACGCGGGTGAACCCGAGCGTCGCGTTGGCGCCCTGCTTCTCGGCGAAGTCGAACGATGTCGCGGCGCCGCGCGGATCGGTCTCGACCAGGCTCGATGTGGGCGTGACCAGCCGCCCGCCGGGCAGGCCGAGCCGCTGCACGTCGCCCGAGATGTTGAAATAGCCGCTGGTCCAGTGCCCGTCCCCGAAGCGGAAGTCGCCGACCGCGTTCTGCTGATGCAGCTTGTTGTTGTCGCGGTAGCCGCCGGAGCTGATCGCATTGCCCGCGAGCGCGGTGGCGAACGGCCCGCTCGATCCGCTGGCCGACGCGTTGCCCTCGACGTAGCGGTACGAGCCGACATTGGCTTGTGCGCGCGCCGACGGCGGCAGGTCGACGCCGTTCTTGGTGACGATGTTGATGGTGCCGCCCACCGCGCCGTCACCATAGAGCACGCCGCCGCTGTTGCCGCGGGTGATCTCGATGCGCTCGATGCTGTTGCGCGGGATCGCGCTGAAGTCGACGCCGGCCAGGTCGATGTCGTTGAGGCGCCGGCCGTTGACCAGCACGAGCGTGTTGGCGGTGGCAGTGGCGCCGAAGCCGCGCATGTCGACGGTGGTCTGTGCGCCGTTCACGCTGCCGAACAGGCTGCGCACCTGGATGCCGGGCTCGCGCGCCAGCAGGTCCTGCACGGTCATGCCGGGCGAGCGTTCGATCTCGGCGCTGGTGATGATCGTGGTCGAGGTGCCGGTGATGTTGGTGCCGGAGATGACGCCCGAGGTGGCGGCGCCGCCGCTGCCGGGGCCCGGCTCGGCTGGCGCTCCGGCGCCGCCGCCGGACTGGCTCGGGCGCGACGGTCCCCGCCCCGGGCCAGGCACCAACCGCGTGCCGGTGACGTCGATGCCGGGCAGCAAAACCGGCTCGCCGTCCTGTGCGGCGGTTGTACCGCAATTCAATGCCGCGACGCTGCTCGCAATCGCCAGCGCGGCGGCAATCCTTTGTCTTGACGTTCCCATGGTGCGTCCTTCGTCTGCGGCGCTCCTTGCGGAGCACCCCGGTGAAACGACCGAAACGAAGGACTTCAGAACGCTAACCCGTGACCGCGGATCAGCCGGCGACGCGCGCCGGCCGCTCCGCGAGGCGGTACCAACTCTTTTTGGGTCTGATCACGTGGGAGAACATCTGGCCTTCGCATCGGTTGTGGTGTCACCGCTGCGAACAGCCGCTCCGTGTGGTCCTTCCGCCCACCGGTTGGGTGACCGCGCTGGCAGGTCTCCTGGCTCGCGGGTCAGTGCCTGGCGTCCAGCCTTCCCAGTTTCCCAGTGGCCGACGCGGACGACAGGCTCGCCGCTTACAGTTGCGGGGGCAGCCACGGCTGCGGCCGACAGGCCGATCCGTGTTCCCTCTTGCCTCCCCGGCTCGCACCGGGGAACCAGCACGGTTGCAAGGATGGCCGAGACTAAGGGCCAGTCAAGGTCGGTACCGCACAGAACGGCGGCGCGTTGCGCCCGTGCAACACTTGCAACCCGCGGATACCCCGGCAATTTCGTCACACACGTCCTGGCGCCGGCCTTAAGGACGCGCCGATTTGCCGGGCTTTGCGTTTTCGCGCAGGAAGTATTGTCGACCGATGTTTTCCCCGATGCGGGCGTTGATGCTGCGCGGCAGGAAGCGGGCCCCGAATACCAGCATGCGGATCATGAAGCCGACGACGGCCACGGTTCGTCGCCGGTCGAGCGCCCGCAGCGCCTCGGCAACGACTTGCTCGGCCGTCGCGAGCAACCCGCGCGGCGGCTTCACGCCAATCCGGTCGTAGAAGGCGGTCCCCACCGGGCCGGGACAGAGCGCGAGGACATGGACGCCGTCCGCCGCGACCTCGCGCGCCAGCGCCTCGCTGAACGACAGGACGAAACTCTTGGACGCCCCGTAGACCGCGGAGTGGGTGATCGGCAGGAACGACGTGATCGAGCCCAAGTTGATCAAGGCTCCCCTCCTGCGGGCCACCATGTCCTTCACGAAGACATGGGTCAGACCAACGAGTGCGCCCACGTCGACCTGAATCTGTTGCTCCTCCTGCGCAAGATCGTGCGACAGGAAGTCTCCGCTGAGCGTGAACCCTGCATCGTTGACCAGGAGGTCGACGCGCAAGCCCAATTCGGCCACGCGCGCATGCAGGCGCCCCGGTGCGCTTGCGTCAGCCAGGTCGGCCTCGATGACCGTGGCTTGAATGCGGTGTTCGCGCATCAGGCGTTGTGCCAGCGCATCGAGCTTCGGCTTGGTGCGTGCGACCAGGATGAGATTCATCCCGCGCTCAGCCAGGGCCTTGGCGAAGGCCTCGCCGATGCCGGACGAAGCGCCGGTGATGAGAGCGGTTGCATTGGCGTATTCGAACATGTGCGCTCGCATTGATCAGGAGGGTCCGACGTCCTGCGGCGCAACTCCTCGCGCGCGCAGTTGCGCCCAGATCGTGGCATGCATGATCAGATAGAGCGGGACCAGGACCGTCGGCACGAACGACCAGGGCAGGTGCTGCATTGCCTCCGATCCTGGCGGCGAGTGGAACAGTTGAAGCGGCCCTTCGGATGAGCTCACGCCGAGAAAGATCGCGAGCACGAGATCGGCGGTGCCGAACAGGTTCCATGCCATGGTCGCGGCTGAATGCTTCCCACCGGCCGCAACAAACAGGAGCCGCAGCGCAACAAGACCCGTGATGATGTCACCCCCGGCCGCGAAGAACGGGAACGGCCCCGCCAACCTGCCTTGCGCTTCTAGGAGCAAGAATAGAACCGCGAACACGCGGCCGATGTTGAGGCCGATCATGAGCGGCGTCGGCAGCCCCAGCAGCGCCGCGCGGGCGGCCGGCCAGGCCGTCGCAACCGCTGCCGCGACAAGCGGCGCCGCGACGAACAGTCCGATGATTGGAAACGGCTTGAAGGTGGCGAGCCAGCCCGATGCGGCCGCCGCCGCGGCAAATCCGATCCAAATCCCGGCGATGCCGGCAAGCGCGATCTTCGCCGTGCGCCCGATCGGCATGAAGGTGACGATGGCATTGACCACCACCATCATGAGCGCGGCGGTCGTGATCGTGCCGAGGAAATCAAGCATGACGGCGCTCCCAAGCGATGCAGGACCCAGAGTTCCACTGCAGGCCAACTTAGCTGCATATACATAATACTGACGAACCGGGTTTGTTCAAATTCCCTCCTTGATCATTTCAGCGCAACCACTTCTGTCAAAAGTTACTGGTACCATCCGCGCCTCCCCGCGCCCTTGACGCGCACCGAATTTCTAATGTATATACAGATAACTGGCCACGCCGGAAAGACCATGGCGGACTTGGATATTCGCGAAATCGCGCAATGCACTTGCCTGCGCTTGCGACGGACGACGCGTCGCGTGACGCAGATTTACGACCGCCTGCTGGAACCCGCGGGAATGACGGTCAACCAGTTCGGGCTGCTCGCGCGTCTCTACGGCGCTAGCCTGCGGCGGGAGACCCTTCCCATCAGCGTGCTCGCCGAGCGGCTCGGCATGGACCCAACGACGTTGAACCGGAGCCTGAAGCCGCTCGAGGCCGAGGGTCTCGTCACCAATGCTGATGACCCCGCCGACCGGCGTGTCCGGGCGGTGCTGATCACCGAGCAAGGCATCGCGAAGCTGCGCGAGGCGGTGCCCTTATGGCGCAAGGCACAGGGGCAAATCGACGAAGCGCTCGGCCTCGCCACCACTGTTGCGCTCAACGGGCTGCTCGAACTGTCTTACGCCAACCTTTCGAAATAGCCAGGCGCGGCCAAGGAAGATGCGGCTTGGCGCCCGGCGCTCCTGACGGTCGTTGCCTTCACTTCCGCGATTGATCGAAGTGCCGCAAATCCGGCGGCGCCTGGCCCTGGCGACTCGGCGCCAGCTTGCCGTCGATTCCAATACGGTAGGTTTCCTTCTCGATGAAGATGTAGTCGTTGTTCTCCGAGCAGCTATGCTCGATCCAAACCGGATTGCGCACGCGCCGGTAGCCCCGGGTGACCGTCCAGGGCCGGGTCAACGCATTGTCGAAGGTCGTGATCTGATCGCGCAAAATGTTCGGATCGGCCGGGTCCAGATAGATCCGTTCCTTGACGACGGTCTGATTGTCCTTGTGCAATGGGATGCCGGTGGGGTCGAAAATGCGCGGGCCCTTCAGGCTGCGCGTCTCGACTTCGAACACGTCGTAGCGGCCATCCCCGTCCTCATCGACCCACTTGCCGATGGAATAGCCCGAGAAGGAAGGCTCTGCCTCCCTCGGCCAATCGCGTCCATCGGCGTAGATGCGGCGGAACTCGCTGTTGAACGTGATGTGGATGTAGGTGACGTCCGGCAGGATGATGATCTCCATCGGCTCGTAGGCCATCATCATCCGCGGCATGCCGCCGGGCATGCAGCGCACCTGCGTGTTGTAGGACTGTCCGCCGGCGCGCGCTTCCGCGATGTTCGCCTCCCAGATCGCCTGGTACTCCGGCGTCAGCGGCGGTTGCTGCCCGCGCGCCGGCGGCTTGGTGGGATCGTATTGGCCCCCGGCGCCAATCCTCACCCACATGCCCTTCCAGTCGGGACGTTTCGCGCCGTCCTGCGGCCAGGCGTCAGGACTTGCCACACACAGCGCCGCCATCAGCGCGAGCGAAGCGATTGCGGCGCGGTAGAACATGGCCGTCCTCCCTGTGATTGAAACCACGGGCGCGAGACGAACCCGGTCACAAGTGTGGTTGGGGCTAAAAAAGCGCAGCCCCCCGAGACTAGTGCCCCGAACCCGAAGTTCGCGCCCCCCTCCCGCAAGTTCAATCGCGAACTTCGGGTTCAAAGGGGCACTAAAATCATAGAGTTGCTCGTGTCCCTTGATTCCGAAGGTCGCATGAGAAAGTGCCGCGAGTGTTTGCGAACGTCGGAATCTGGACACTAGCATGCCTGCCGACGGTATCACGGCTGCCGCTGCAAAAGCAGGGACCTCGGCACATCCCGCTGGCAGCTCTCAAACAAAATATACCGATTACCGATATGCGCGAAAGGGGGCGCTATTCGTTCGCGCCGTCGAGGCGGCACAGTGAATTATACCGCTCGACGCAAAGCCTGAGCACCTCCTCGCCGGGGCGCTGCCACCACGCCTCGGACAGGATCTCGACCGCCTGCGGCCCGTGGTAGCCGGCGGCCTCGATCGCCCGTCGGATCGGCCGGAAGTCGATCACGCCGTCGCCCATCATCCCGCGATCGAGCAGCAGATGTTTGGTCGGCACCAGCCAGTCGCAGATGTGATGCGCCAGGATACGGCCCCTCGCCCGCGCGATCTGCGCATGGAGCTTGGGATCCCACCACACATGATAAGTGTCGATCGCCACCCCGACGCCCTCGCCGAGCTCGTCGCACAGATCGAGCGCCTGTTCGAGCGTGTTCACGCAGGCGCGGTCGGCCGCATACATCGGATGCAGCGGCTCGATCGCGAGCGGGATCCCCGCCGCCTTCGCATACGGCAGGATCGCGGCGATGCCATCGCGCACCATTTTTCGCGCATCGGCGATATCCCGCGAGCGATCCGGCAGGCCGCCGCAAACCAGCACGAGCGCGTCAGCCGACAGCGCCGCGGCTTCATCGATCGCGCGCCGATTGTCGTCGATCGCCGCCTGGCGTCCCTGCGCGGTGGCAGCCGGAAACATGCCACCACGGCAGAGATCGGTGACGCGCATGCCGTTGTCGCGCACGATACGCGCGGCTTCGGCGAGGCCAACCTTGGCGACCTGGTCGCGCCACGGCGCGATGGCGGAAATGCCGAGCCGGCGGCAGGCTTCGACCGCCTGCGGCAGGCCGAACTGCTCGCGCACGGTCGCGAGATTGATCGAGAGGCCGTCGAGCCCCGCCATCACGAAACACCGGCCACCGCCAGCACCTGCCGCATCCGGGTGGCCGCGAGCTCCGGATCGCGCAGTACGCGCGCCGCATCGGCCAGGCGAAAGAGCTCGGCGAGGTGCACGATCGAACGCGCGCTCTGCTGCCCGCCGATCATGGTGAAGTGATCCTGCAGCCCGTTGAGATAAGCCAGGAACACGACGCCGGTCTTGTAGAAGCGGGTCGGCGCCTTGAAGATGTGCCGGCTCAGCGGCACGGTCGGCGCGAGGAACGCGTGGAAGCCGACCTCATCGCCGTCCGACAGTTTCCCAAGCGCCGCCGACGCCGCCGGCGCGATCGCATCGAAAATGCCGAGCAGCGCGTCGGAATGGCCTTGCTCGTCGCCGGCGATCAGCTCCGCATAGTTGAAATCGTCGCCGGTATACATGCGCACGCCCGCCGGCAGGCGGCGCCGCATCGCGATCTCCTTCTCCTTCGACAGGAGCGAGATCTTGACACCGTCGACCTTCGTCGGATTGGCGGCGATGATCGCGAGCGCGGTCTCCATCGCCTCGCCGTGGTCGGGCGATCCCCAATAGCCGGCGAGTGCCGGATCGAACATCTTGCCGAGCCAGTGGATGATCACCGGCTCGCGCACCTGCGACAGCACCCGGTCGTAGACCCGCAGATAGTCGTCCGGGCTCTGCGCAGCCTTTGCCAGCGCCCGGCTCGCCATCAGCACAAGGCGGCCGCCCATCGCCTCGACCGCCTCGATCTGGTCCTCGTAGGCGGCGATGACATCGTCGACGGTGAAGCCCGCGTCGAGGAGCAGGTGGTCGGTGCCGACGCCACTGGCGATGAGCGCATCCGGCCGCCGCTTCGCCGCCGCGAGCGAACGCCGGATCAATTCGAGCGCGGTCTTCCAGTCGACGCCCATGCCGCGCTGCGCCGTGTCCATGGCCTCGGCAACGCCGAGCCCCAGGTCCCAGATGTATTCGCGGAACGCGATCGTCTTGTCCCAATCGAGCGCCGCGTCGAGCCAGGGGTCGTTGTCAGCGCGCGGATCGGCGACGACGTGCACCGCCGAATAGGCGATCCGGCAGGCGGTGTTGGCGCGCGCGCCGCGCCCCACGTCGAGCGGGCCGTTCTTGACCCGGTAGTCTTCGAGACGGCGGTCTGCGACCGGCAGCCGAAGCGTGGTCATGGGGTTAAGCCGCGCGCTGCGCGCTTTCGAGCGTCAGCGGCGGCACGTCGATCCAGCGCCGCTCCGCCCAGCTCTTGTAGCCGAGCTCGGCGAGCTGCACGCCCTTGGCGCCCTCGAGCAGATCGAACTTCCACGGCGCTCCCTCGACGACGTGGCGAATGAACGCCTCCCACTGCAGCTTGAAGCCGTTCTCGTAGACCTGGTTGTCGGGCACCTCGTCCCACTGCTCGGTGAACCGCATCGTCTGCGGCTCGTCCGGATTCCACATCGGCCGCGGCGTATTCACGCGATGCTGGGTGAAGCAGCGCGTCAGGCCGGCGACCGCAGAGCCGAGCGTGCCGTCGACCTGGAACGTAACCAGATCGTCGCGCTTGACCCGCGCGCACCACGACGAGTTGATCTGCACGATGATCCCGTCGCTCAGCTGGAACGTCGCATAGGCGGCATCGTCCGCGTCCGACTCATACGGCCGCCCGGCTTCGTCCACCCGCTTGGAGATGTGGGTCGTGCCGAGGCAGGAGACCGCCTGCACCTCGCCGAACAGGTTGTCCATCACGTAGCGCCAGTGCGGCAGCATATCGAGGATGATGCCGCCGCCGTCCTGCTTGCGGTAGTTCCAGCTCGGACGCTGCGCCGGCTGCCAGTCACCCTCGAACACCCAGTAGCCGAACTCGCCGCGCACCGACAGGATGCGGCCGAAGAAGCCTGAGTCCCGGAGCATCCTGATCTTGCGCAGGCCCGGGAGAAACAGCTTGTCCTGCACCACGCCGCTCTTGACGCCCTTCTCTTTCGCCAGGTGCGCGACCGCGAGCGCCTCCGCAAGCGTCTCCGACACCGGCTTCTCGCAATAGACGTGCTTGCCGGCGGCAATCGCTTTGCGCAGAAGCCCGATGCGCATTTGCGTCGAGCCCGCATCGAAGAACACGGCGTCGCCCTTCTGGGCAAGCGCCGTATCAAGGTCAGTCGCCACGCGCTCGACCCGATGGCACGCCGCGATCGCCTTGACCTTGTCGGCGTTGCGGCCGACCAGGATCGGGTCCGGCATCACGCGGTCGCCATTCGCCAGCGCGACGCCGCCCTGCTCGCGGATCGCGCAGATCGAACGCACGAGATGCTGGTTGTATCCCATGCGGCCGGTGACGCCGTGCATGATGATGCCGAGCCGATGCGTGGCCATGTCAGAATTCCTAGTCAGTTCAACGTGATGTTGGCGTTCTTGATCACCGCGCTCCAGGTCGCGATGTCACGCGCGTGGATGCGCGCCAGCGCCTCGGGCGAGCGCTGGTCGGCGGGCGGCGCTTCGGCGCCGAGCAGCTGGAATTTTTCGCGCGCCGCCGGCTCGTCGACGCCGCGGCCGATGGCGGCATTGAGCGCCATCACGATCTCGCGCGGCGTGCCCTTGGGCGCGAAGATCGCGTTCCACAGCACCATATCGACGCCCTCGAATCCGGCCTCCTTGGCGGTCTGCACGTTGGGCAGCACCGGCGAGCGGGTCGGCGCCATGACCGCGATCGGCTTGATGGCGCCGGCGGTGACCTGGCCCATCACGCTCGTCACTTGGTCGCAAAGGTAATCGATCTGCCCCGAGAGCATGTCCTGGATCACCGGCGCGGTGCCGCGATACGGCACGATCGTGGGCGACACGCCGATCTTGCTGTTGAGCAGCACGCAGGCGAGGTGCGAGCTCGAGCCGGCGCCGGCATTGCCGTTGGCCATCTTGCCGGCGTTGGCCTTCAGATGCGCGGCGAACTCCGCGAGCGTATTGCCGGGCGTCTGCGTGCGCGCGACCAGCACGATCGGCGCCGAGGCGACGATGCCGACCGGCTCGAAATCGTTGAGCGGGTGGAACGGCAGGTTCGGGAAGAACGCGAGGCTGAAGCTCATCGTGCTCATCGGCCCCATCAGCAGCGTATAGCCGTCGGCCGGCGCCCGCGCGACGCGGGCGGCACCGGATGTGCCGGCGGCGCCGGCGACGTTCTCGACCACCACCGTCTGCTTGAGGCTGGCGGTGAAGCGCTCGCCGATGACGCGCGCCACGATGTCGGTCGGACCGGCAGGGGCAAACGGCACCACCATCGTGATCGGACGGCTGGGATAGGTCTGTGCTTCCGCTCCGCCCACAAGCGAAACCAGCGTGAGCGGAACCAGCGCGGCAATGGCCGACAGACACTTGATCATGACGCTTCCTCCCCGGGTGTACGCGCAGCCGTCAGCTCTGCGGGCTGCTCAAGCGGCCGCATAGGGCAGCATTGTTCACACGCGCCTCTGCGGCGCAATCCCCGCAAGTCTGCTGCTTTGGTCGCAGCGTCGGCCGCCGCTACGGTGACCCCGCGGTCTCCCCCAACAGCCAGGCGAGATAGGTCTGCTCGACGCTCTCGATCGAAAGGACCAGGATCGCCGGAATCGCATAGGAGTGCATCTCCTTGACCGCCGCCGAGACCTCCTCGCTCAGGGAGGCGCGGGTCTTGATGATCATCACTGCCTCCTCGCCCCGCTCCAGCACCCCGTTCCACCAATAGTAGGACACCATGCCAGGCAGGATATTGACGCAGGCGCATAGCCGCCGCTCGACCAGCGCGCGCCCCGCCTCCTCCGCCTCGACAACGGAGGGATAGGTCGTATAGACGAACACCGCGCGTTCCGTGTTCATGTGCGCCTCCCAGGCCGCCGCGCCGGCCGATCGATGCATCGGGACTTAAAGGTCCTGAGACAGAGTTAACAATGAGCTCCCGTCCCAAGCGCCCCACGAGCTACGAGCGGATCGCGTTCGTGGCAAGCCCCAATGCCGAGGCGCAAAAGGCGCATGCGGGCTTGACCAATCAGTATGGTAACTCCGAGCCTGGGACCGCCGACGTGATCGTCGCGCTCGGCGGCGACGGCTTCATGCTGCAGACGCTGCACAAATACATGACCTCAGGCAAGCCGATCTACGGCATGCACCGTGGCACCGTCGGCTTCCTGATGAACGAGTACAGCCCCGACGACCTGCACCGGCGCCTTGCGGCGGCGCGCAACACCGTGATCCATCCGCTGCTGATGCGCGCGCGCGATGCCGAGAGTCGCACCCACGAATATCACGCCTTCAACGAGGTCTCGCTGTTTCGGCAGAGCTCGCAGGCCGCGCACTTGCGCATTCTCGTAGATGGCGAGACCCGCATGGCGGAGCTGGTGGCCGACGGCGTGCTGGTGGCGACGCCGGCCGGCTCGACCGCCTACAACCTCTCCGCCCAGGGACCGATCATCCCGATCAGCGCGTCGCTCATGGCGCTCACCCCGATCAGCCCGTTCCGCCCGCGGCGCTG
>WNGB01007886.1_pt1 | contig 18355 bp, 13 predicted proteins | sample 5400681 | NCBI WGS metagenome assembly WNGB01 (sample SAMN13153367, study PRJNA577476) | soil metagenome | isolation source: 115 cm soil or saprolite under grassland replicate 2 | place: USA:California | collected 2016-06-15 | reverse complement strand
TCGGCGGGTTCACTGAGGAACGCGCCTCGCTGCGCACCTGGCTGTACAAGATCGCCACCAACCGGTGCCTCAACGCGCGCCGCGCAGCGAGCCGGCGCCCGGCCAGGGAGTGGGACATGATTCAGTTCGAACCGCCCGTGCCGACCCCGCGCGACGAGGCCATCTGGCTGCAGCCGTTTCCTGACGCCCTCCTCGAGGGCGCCGTCGACGTGCCGCTCGGGCCGGAGGCCCGCTACGGGCAGACCGAAGCCATCTCGCTGGCCTTCGTGACCGCCCTGCAGGTGCTGCCGCCGCGCCAGGTCGCCGTCCTCATCTTGCGCGACGTCCTCGGATTCCACGCCAGCGAGGTGGCCGACATGCTGGAGGTGACCGTCGAATCGGTCAACAGCGCCCTCAAACGAGCCCGCGCCAGCCTCCAGCGCCGGCAGCAGCCGGCCGCCGGCCACCAACCGCCGCCCGCCGCCGGCTCACCCGCCGAGGACGCGATCGTGGCGAAGTTCACCCGCGCGTGGGAGTCGGCCGACCTCGACGCGCTGGTGGCCGTGCTGACCGACGACGTCTTCATCGCGATGCCGCCAATGCCCCTCGGATACGAGGGCCGAGACGTCGTGGCCCGCTTCTGCGCCAGCCTGTTCGCCGCGGGCCACAGGTTCGACCTCGTCCCGGCGCGAGCCAACGGCCAGCCCGCGTTCGGAGCCTACCTGCGCGCCCCGGCCGGCATCCGCCACGCGACCGCCTTCTACGTGCTGACCCTTGCCGGCGACCAGATCTGCGCCCTGACCCGCTTCGACAACAGCGTGCTCCCCTGGTTCGGGCTACCCCGATCGCTCCCCAGCCGATAGCCAGCGCGGCCGGCCGCTACAACGGGCTCGGCACCCTGGCATTCACCACCGGGTTCCTGCTCGGCCCCGTCACCGGCGCGGCCCGCGCTCGGCGCCGGCTAGGGCGCCCGCCTGTTCGCCGTGCTCGCCGCCACCTGCGCCGCAGCCGCCCTGCGCCTGGGCCGCCACCTGCCCGCCGCCGCCAACCACATCCCCGGGCCGGGGCCCTCCCGGCCGGCCTCGACCGCCACCCCCCGTGCCAGCACAACACAGCCGACAAGCCACCGTGACCAGGCCGCGATCGCGAAGGGCCAACCGTACGGCGCCTGTCAGACGGTGACCGCCTTAGCCAGCGGCCGCCGGCCACAGCGGCCGATCGCCGCGGGATCACCCAGGCGCACCCGGGACGTCTTCAGAACCGGCAATCCGGGCGAGGCTTCCTCCGTCACGGACGCTCATACAGTAACTGGGCCTTCCGTGTCACCCAAAAGCGGCAACCGACCATCTACAAGCCGCGCAAAATCGATATGCGTGTGTTCCTGGCCTATCTACACGGCGGCTGGCGCTTACCGCTTGTACTCACCGACTCGCGGCGAGGCTCTAGCACGGCACAAGGGGTGCGGCGATGCGCCGCCATCCAGCCATGACGGTGGCGAGGATCTGGCACGGGCAGCGTCAAAGCCCCGGGCAGGCGACCTAGCGGCCGTCGGCGGGCCACCCCTCGTGTGCCGCGTCGTGCCTGGTTTCTCACGTGGTGCGCCAGCGCGTCGGCAGGCGCGCAGGGCTGCGCCACGGCGGAACCCCGCGCCTGAGCGGCGCAGCGCACCAGTGGGCCCAGCGCCGGGCGGACACCCTCGGCGCGACGCGCCGCGCCCGCGCGCCGAGCCTGCCGTCAGCGAGCGCGCGACCCTGGCCAGCGGGCGCGGTTCCTGGGAGTGGACCGGACGGCCTGCGCGGCCAGGCCACTTGCAAATGCGGCAACAGTCACTGGCAGGAATGGCCTTTCAGGAGCGCCGGGTGGTGATCAGGCAGCATAAGTCACGGGACCGACGAGACTGGGATTTGCCCAGGTGACAAGGTGACAGGCTGACCAAGGCCGTTCAGCGCCTGGAATCCGGTGTCCTGCCGGCAGCCCTGGCGGGGGAAGGTGCCCGATCCGGACACACGTACGGCGGCCCAGCCGGCCGCCGCTGCTGTACTTTGCTGCTGTACTCGCTGTTCGATCTGTTCGAATTATACCTCTGACCAGTGGAGCTAAGCGGGCTCCAACCGCTGACCTCTTGCATGCCATGAATCACTCGGCTGCTCGCTGACCAGGCCATATGTCGCCTGACCAGGCCATACGCTAACTCACACTAACTGAGACTGACTCAGGCTAGCCCTCGCCAGCGCCATTCTGCCCCTCAAACTGCCCCTCGTGATGATCTCCCGGTGGTACTCAAACTGCCCGGTCCCATAGTCGTCGACCCTACATTCGAAGTCCCACGCGGCCAGGCGAATGTGCCGCCAGCAGAGGACACGATTCGCCTAACGACCGCGCCCGGAACCTCTGACACCTCTCCCCCGCGTTGCTGCTGGTCGAGGACGGCGGCCACGGGTGGGTGAAGGTCGCCCCGTTCCACCGTTACAAAACCCGCCGATTGGGTAGCCGCACCGCTGCGCGGGGCGTGTCACCGCTAGGAGGCCCGCTCGCCCGGCGTGAGCCGGCGCTGCCACTCCCGGCACCTAGCGGGCGCCCCCGCCCCGTACCCGGCCGTGCCTGTCCGGGACTTTTGCCCCTTCCATGGCCTGCCCAAGAGATGGTTAATGAGTGGTAACGATCCGGCATGGTGACTGCTCGCCCATGCGGGTCGCCAGGGATCAGGGCATGCTGCGACGCAGGGGGAAGACATGACTGGCATCTCTCGACGACGGTTCCTCGGGTACGGCTTAGGCGCGGCGGTGGCGGTGTCGGCGGCGGGACGAGTGGGAGCCGCTGCCGCTTCGACGGGCCTCGCTCTCGCGAAGTTCATCCAGCCAGTGCCACTGCCAGGGCACGGGATCGTAGTGGCGACACCGAGCGGCGCGAACACGTACTCGTTCACCCAGGTGCCGCTCGCGCGGCAGTTGCACCCGAACCTGCCGCCCACACCGTTCTGGGCGTACGACGACGGCTCCGGGCTCGCCGGTCAGGCCGGCTCGTTCGGGATGGCGGTGGTCGCAGAGACCGGCACACCGCTTCAGGTCAGCTTTAGGAATGGACTCCCCGCCACTTACCCGTCCTGGATACCGGTCGACACGCGGCTGACGCCGCTCGAGAACCAGGTGCGGGTGATGACGCATCTGCACGGCGGGTTCGTGGCAGCGGACAGCGACGGCAGCCCAGCGGTCACGCCGGATGGGTTTGGCTTCGGCCAGACGCAGAGCGTCTTCTATACCAACCAGTCGCCGCAGATGCCGGCTGAGCTGCTGTGGTTCCACGATCACGGGCTCGGCGCGACGCGGCTGAACGTATTCGCCGGGCTCGCCGCTGCCTACATCATCCGCGACCAGTACGACACCGGCGACGAGCCGAACCCGATCGGGATTCCCGGCGGCGCCCACGAGATCCCGCTCGTCATACAGGACCGGCAGTTCAACGCCGACGGAACGTTCCTGTACCCGACCAGCGACATCGCGGGCGTCACGTGGATTGGTGAGTACTTCGGCGATGTCATGCTCGTGAACGGCAAGGTCTGGCCCTTCCTGAACGTCGAGCCGCGGCTGTACCGCTTCCGTATCCTCAACGGCTGCAACGCGCGAATCCTGAGCCTCGACCTTGGCGGCGCGCGGTTCGTCCAGATCGGCGCCGAGGGCGGCATGTGGGACCGGCCCGTGCCGGTGAACAAGCTCGTGCTGGCGCCGGCCGAGCGCGCCGACGTGCTTGTCGACTTCAGCGGGCTCGCCGGCCAGGCACTGCTGCTGAGGAACAGCAAGCCCGCGCCGCCGGTATCGACCCCGGCGCCGGCGCTGACGTCGGTGATGCAGATCCGGGTGGGAACGACCGTCACCACGCCCGGGCCGGCCACGATCCCGGCGACACTGCTTGGCGGCCGCGCGGCCGTCCTGCCCGCACCGGCCAAGACGCGCTACATCACCCTCAACGAGGTGGCCCCAGAGACGGCTGGCTGGTACCTGAACCTCAACGGCGTGCACTTCGACGCCGCGGCGACGGAGACACCGAAGGTCGGGACGGTGGAGGACTGGGTCTACGTCAACCTCACCGAGGACACCCATCCGATGCATACCCACCTGGTCACCTTCGAGGTGGTCGGCCGGACACCGTTTAACGCCGATGCCTACCAGGATGCCTACGGCGGCCCGAACGGTGTCCCGGGCGGGATCGATCCAACGAGCTTCGCGACCGGTCCCATGCAGCCAGCCGACCCAAGCGAACGGGGATACAAGGACACCGTCAAGGCCAATCCCGGCCAGTTCACCACCATCCGGGCCAAGTTCAGCCTACCGGCGCACGTCAGGACGCCGCAGTCGTACGTCCACCACTGCCACATCGTGGAGCACGAGGACAACGACATGATGCGGCCGTTCATCGTGACCCGCTGATCGCCTGGCCCGCGTCAGCGCGACTGTCACGGAAGCTCGGCCCTCACTTAATCTGCGGCGCTGGACAGGCAGTTGGATCTGTGACCGCTACCGGCCGTTGCAGCACGCACTGCAGCGTCCCGATCGTCACAGGCAGCACAACCTCATCAAGGCTGGCCGAAATGACCGAAAGATCACAGGCATAACATGCAGAGTCGGATTCTGATCGGCGGGTGCGGGCGCATGTAATCGCGCAGATCGCCAGTTCGGTCGCTTCAGACGAAGTGCGGCCTGAGGGCGACTTGCCGGTCATAATGGCGGATATTGTTCGGCAAGTGGCGGGTGGGCCTGACACAGAGCGTGAGGTTGCGCTCCATGCCCAGGTTGATCGGTTCGCTGGTACTGCTCCTCTCCGGCTGCGGGCAGGTCTACCCGTCCGGGCGATCGGTGTTCACAGGCGGCGCGCACGTGTCATCGGTCGCCGGATAGGTAGGAGGCGACGGCGATAGCTGAGTAGGCGGCCAGGAGGATCGCTCCGCTGAGCCGGGTCGTTCTGCCGGTCCGCAGAACGAGCGCTGGCAGAGCAGCCGCTACTGCCATGGCCGCGAGTTCGACGGGCCGGAAGCTGAGGGCAAGCGGCGTGAAGCCCCACGAGATGAGAGCTATCAGGGGTATCACCAAGCCGGCGATCTGGGCGCTTGAGGCCAGCGGGATCTCGGTTGCCAGCATCACCCGGCCGCGTCGCGCCAGCAGTACCGCGCTCCCGTGCTCCGTCGCGTTTCCGATGATGGCAACGATCACGAATGCGACAAAGAACTCCGAGAGGCGCGCCGCGTGTGCGAAGGCTCGTAGCGTGCCGACGAGCGTTTCGCTGACGAAGGCGGTAGCGATCGTCGCGACGCCGAGCACCACGAGGGCGGCGGGCAACGACCAGCCGGTGCCTTCGGGTTCAGCGGACCTGAAGAGCTGCCACTGGCGGCGCAGCGCGTACCGGGTCACGATCACGCTGACGACCAGGAGCAGGATGGCGACAGGAACCGAGAGCCCGGCGAGCGAGCGGCGTTCCGGATCGCCGTGAAACCCTGGCGCGGCGGCGATGAGCACGGTAACGGTGGTGAATCCGACGAGGCCGAGCGAGATGTAGGCAGATCGGCGATCGATGAAGCCCTTCTGGCCGAAAAGAAGCGTGAAGCCGAGGACGAGCAGCAGGTTGCTGGCGATCGAGCCTACGAGCGACGCCCTGACGATCGCGGTCAGACCCCCCGAGACGGCGATGATCGCAATGATCAGCTCCGGCGCGTTACCGAACGTCGCGTTCAGGAAGCCGCCGATCCCGGGACCGGTATGGCGGGCCAGGTTCTCCGTCGCCTCGCCGATCAGCCAGGAAAGAGGGATCAGCGCCGCGCCGGCAAGCACGAACAATGTCAGCTCGCCGACGGCGCCGAGCCGATCCAGAACCACCACAAGCGGCGCCAGCAGCAGCGTCAGGAGCGCACCGCGAGCGATGTTCCCACCGGCCCCGCACACCCAGTCACCCTACTGGGCGACGCCCGCAGCCCGGCGCTTAGCTGACCCCGGCCAGACCGGAAGCTGGTCCATCACAAGGGCTCGGGAGGTCCCGGACGCGGTTGGCGGCGGCATGTGCATAGCGTTAGCGATCGCCCCTGCCATGCCGGCGGCCCCGAGCGTACCGGTGCCCCTTCACGCCTGCCGGTCAAGGCTGCAGGTCCCCCGTCCGGCCAGTACGCCCCGACGGAACCAGTCCCACGCCAGGGGCGCAGCGCGAGGCTCCAGCCCCGTGATCGCGTTATGGCCAGCTGGCGGGCGCGCAGAACGCCTAGTTCTGCACGCACTGGCAAAGGAGACGAGGCAACGCCGGAGCCGCACCTAAACGGCGGCTCGGCGTACATGCCATCAGTGTTGATCGGCCACGCTTGGTGACCGCCAAGCTGTGAGGCCGCCTGTGCTTGCGAGTTCAGCGTATGCGGCGGGCACCGTCAGAGGGCACCGCGTCCAGGTAGTGCGGGGCTGGCCAATGGTGGCGGGTGAATCGCTCGGTTACCGCTGTGCGGACCTGCCTGGCGCGGTCGGCGGGCGCGAGTGCGACAACGCAGCCGCCGAAGCCGCCACCGGTCATGCGGGCGCCTGCGGCGCCGGCGTCGATTGCAGCCTCGACGGCCTCGTCGGCCTGCGGCCAGGACACCTCGAATTGGTCGCGGAGCGAGTGATGCGAGGCGGTCAGCAGCCTGCCTATCGCCGCCTGGTCGCCTGCGCGCAGCAGTTCGGCGGCCCGCAGAACGCGCCGGTTCTCGGAGATGACATGCCGGCACAGACGCTGCAGGGACGGCTCGGTCAGCCTGGCCAGCTCCCCGGCGTCGCCGGTGATGTATCGCAGGGACCGCGCGCCCAGCACAGACGCGGCATGCTCGCAGGCCCGGCGGCGTGCCGCGTAGCGGCCATCGGCTAGCGCATGCCGGGCACGGGTGTCGATGACCAGCAGCGCCAGGCCGGCGGCGGCAGGGTTGAGGGGGACCGCCGCCCCGGTGCGGCTGCGGCAATCGAGCAGCAGAGCGTGGCCGGCCCGGCACGTCAACGCGGCTATCTGGTCCATGATCCCCGTGGGCACGCCGGCGAAGTCGTTCTCCGCGCACCGGGCCAGAGCCGCCAGTTCACGCCTGGGCACAGCCACCTGGTAGAGCTCGGTGAGTGCGAGCGCCACCGAGCACTCCAGCGCCGCCGAGGACGAGAGCCCAGCGCCCGCGGGCAGGTCCGCGTCTATCGCCACGTCAGCGCCGCCGGAAAGGTAGCCCGCCTGGCGAAGCGCCCATGCCACCCCGGCCGGATAGGCGGCCCAGCCGGGGACCGATCCGGGTTGGAGGCCGTCGATGGATAGCAGGACCGGCTCACAGCCAGCCCGCCGGGACATCAACGCGATCCGCCTATCGGGCCGCCGGGAAGCGGCTGCGCAAACCCCGGCGCCCAGGGCGAACGGCAGCACGAACACTTCGTTGTAGTCCGGGCCGCCGATCAGGTTGACCCGGCCGGGCGCGAACCAGATGCCGTCCGGCTCACGGCCATACCGTCTGGCAAACCACGCGCCAGCGCCCGGCGGCCCGGCCCGATTCACTTGCGCTCCTCGCCGTTTCCAGCTGCTCACCGGTGCCAGGGCTGTCATTCCACAGCGCCATTCCCGGGCGGGGACCTCAATTGTGCCGCAGCCTGCCGCGGATCGACCGGATCGAAGAACACGCCGGCGCCGAGCTCCGCGGCGGCCAGGTGCCGGACCGCTCCAGGAGCTCGCAGGACAGGCGCCAGATGCAGGTGGAGGTGTGCGGTTGGCCAGTCATCCCCGCCGGTTGGCCGCTGATGTACCCACAGCATGTAGGGCGCATCACGCCCGAGGAGCCGTTCCATGCGGGTCAGGGCCTCCACCAGCATCACGCCCAGCCCCGTGCGCAGCTGCGGGCCCGCTGCGGGCAAATCGGCAACGTGGCTGCGGGGGGAGATCAGCATCTCATACGGCCACGAGGGCGCCCACGGCACAGCTGCCTGCCACCCTGATCGCCGGGTGACTATCAGATCCTGGCCGGGGTCTTTGCAGAGGCCGCAACAACTCGCCGAAAGCTCGGATTTCGGGATGGGCGGGATCATGGTAAATGCCATGACCTGACTGTGCGGATGGTCAATCGTGGAACCGATCATCCGCCCGCGATTCTCGAATACGAACACATAGTGTACGTCTTCGCGCGACCCAAGCGCCGCCGTACGCGCCGACCACAGCTCGACAACCTGGGCTGACCGGTCTTCGCCCAGCGCTGGGAAGGAAGAATTGTGGTCTGGGCTGTGCAGGATAACTTCGTGACACCCGCCGGGCAGGCCAGGCCAGCGATTCGGAATGTGCATCACGTCATATGGCTCAGGTGCCTCAAGCCCGCCCGGGCAGAAGGGGCACAACCTCTCCGGAAGATTAGGACGTTGCTGTCGCCATGGGGTGACAACTACATAGGTACCCGTCAACGGGTCGATGCGCAGATCAGCGTCGCTCATGAATCTTCACCATATGCTGTAGCCAAGAACACAAGGCCTGCCCGTGCAGGACACAAACAGGTCGCATCGCTGGCGGCCGGATGACACCGCGCCGCGAGCCGAGCCCTGTACCGCGGAACGCAGTGGCTGCACGGGCCGGCCGCTGGCCAGCGACAGTAACGGCTGGATACATCAACGTGCATGACGCATCGGACGGCCAGCATGTTTACCGGGACTAACTTAGCGCCGAACGGGGCTTGCTTGCGCGCTCAAGGCCGATTACGTCCAGTCACTTGGCGTGGTGCGATCTCACGGCTGACGTGATGCCTGCCGGCTATGAACGGGACCTAGATCGGACCGCTGATCGCTGTGATCAGTGCGCCGTGCGAGGCGCCGAGGTCATCGTGCACTGCGCAGGCAGCAGCAAAGGCGACGAGCAGAAGACCCGCACGCTGGTCAGCGCGGCGTGAGGAGGCGTGGAAGACAGCGGAGATCCCGATGCTGCGCCATCAGCTTGCCGTCAACAGCAGGTACTGAGGTGCCCTGGAGGGCCGGCTCGTGGCCTTCGCGGGCCTGCCGGCCGCGGCCGGCTCAACGGTGTCCTAATAGATTCTTGACATCCTAATAGTCGTAGGAAATACTTCGGCTCATGGCACCTGGACCTGTCACTGCCACCGACCGCCGCCACCGCCGACGGCAGGAGACGATCGAGGAGATCCTCGACATCGCGGTGCAGATCATGGCCGAGCAGGGGGTGGCCGGGCTGTCAGTCGGCGAGATCGCCCGCCGCATGGGCATCCGCCCGCCGTCGGTATATGTCTACTTCCCCTCCAAGCGCGCGCTCTATGACGCGCTGTTCGCCCGCGGCGCCCGGCTGCTCCTGGCGGCCATGCAGGAGGTGACCGCTGCCCTGCCCGCCCGCCCGGCAACGCTGGAGGAGATCCTGCTCCCGGGCGCACGCGCCTTCGTGCGCTGGTCGATCGAGCACGCCGCCTACTCCCAGCTGCTGTTCTGGCGCCCGGTCCCGGGTTTCACACCCTCGCCGGAGGCCTACCAGGCCGCGACCGAGCTGGTCGAGCTCGGTCGCGGCCTGCTCAAGGCACTGCAGGACGCAGGCCTGCTCCGCGCCGAGGTGCCCCTCGAGCAGATCGAACGCGACTGGACCATCCTGCTGTCCGGCGTCGTCAGCCAGCAGCTTTCCAACGCGCCCCAGCAGGCCTTCGGCGAAGGCCGCTTCACCGCCGCGATTCCCGAGCTGATAGCCATGTTCGCCGACCACTACTCCCCCCGCACGCTGGCGCCGGAACCAGGCAGCCCCCGGGGGCGACGCTGACAGGTTCCGGCACGACAAGAAGGAGCAACGATGCGCAGTGCACGCCACGGAGAGGTCCGGGCACACATCGACGCGCCACCGCAGAAGGTATGGGCGCTGCTGGCAAACCTCGACCACATGGGCCAGTGGAGCCCCGAATGCTACCGCGTCCAATGGCTGGATGGGGCCAGCTCCCCCGCCATGCCCGGCGCCCGCTTCAAAGGCTGGAACCGATTCGGCTGGATGCAGTGGTCCATGACCTGCCAGGTCAAAACCGCCGAGCCCGGCCGTGAGCTCACCTTCTCCACCATCCAGAAAGACCGGGAACTGGTCCGCTGGCGCTACCTCCTTGAGCCCGCCAGCGGCGGCACCGACCTCATAGAGTCATTCCAGGTCATCTGGCTGCCCTTCACCGCGCGGCTGGCTGAGGACGTGCTCATGCGCGACCGCGACCGGCGCCGCGAGGAAGCGATGCGCGCCACCTTGAACCGGATCAAAGACCTCGCCGAAGGTGCCCGCACAGCTACCGGCCGTCCATGAACCGCAGCAACGCCGTCCCGCACCAAGACCAGGGCGTCACAGCAGCAGGTGCCTGAGACGACCGCAGCATCAAGTCCGCTATGGAGGCCACGATGATGGTTCTTGACTGCCCGGCCTACCTGGACCACGAAGGCAGCGTCTGATGCGGGCTTCCCGCCGAGGTCAGGTGCCAGTTCACCATGCGCTCCAGCGATGGGCCCCTCGAAAGCGCCATGATCAGATGCCCGGCCGGTTTGGAGCTGATTCCTATGCTGTCCGGCGGCGGCCCGATCACGATGGCTCCTCAGCCAGCTTTGGCCGGGGATGTCACGACAGGACGACCACTACAGCGATCAGGGCGATGAGCGCGATCAGCATGTAGGCCAGGTAGGCGTCCAGCCGGCCGGACTGGAGCCGCTTAGCGGCCCGCACGAGCATCATCAGTGGCTGAGCCAGAGGCCGGTAGACATAGGTCTCCACCACCTCGATGACGTCCGAACTGTAGCCGAGGTGCGCCCCGGCCGCGGGTATGCCCGGCTCGGATGAGTCCGGCTCGGAACGCGGGGAGCTATCCGGCCACGGGCCTTCCGGGGCGGGGCCATTCTGGGTACGACTCCCGGAGGCGAAACCGTCTGCAGACGTGCCGTCCGTGCCGGCACCGCTCAGCAAACTGGCGGGTTCTCCATATTCCGGGCCGAGCGTGCGGACTTCAGCCCGGGTGTGCAGCACGGCCGCCAGCACCCGGCGGGTCGGGTTGGCAAAACCATAGGCGGTGTAGCAGTCCGCGCCCTCGACCCCGGCGGTGGCTGAGCGCCAGGCGGGCACCCGCCGGACCCGGGTCATCCGGGTCCCGGATACCAGCCGGGTGACGATCACCACGATGGCCAGCAGGCTCGGCATGGCGATCCACAGCCATGACGGGGAAAGGATCGAAAACCCGTCGAACACGGGCTGCACCACCCAGGGCGACTTTAGTGCGGCGGACGTGACCGCGGACGGCACCACCGGGGACAGCCCCGCCGCGATCACCCGGATCACGAGCGGCAGCAAGGCCGCGGTCGCCAGGCAGCCCGCCGCCAGGATGACGAGCCCGGTCCGGCCCAGCCACCCGTAATCCCGCCATTCCCCGGCCCCGTCACCCGCTCCCTGGGCAGCGCTCCCCTGCCGGGCCGGGCGCCAGCCGAGGACGACGAAGCCGACGAGCCGGACGAACGTGACCCCGGCGAATCCGGCGGTGAGCGCGACCGCAGCGCCGGCGAGAGCGAGGACCAGCCGGTAGCCGAGCCCGGGCACCCGGAACTGCTGCATTAGCGATTCGAGCAGGAACCACTCGGAGGCGAACCCGGCGGTCAGCGGGAGCCCGGCCAGCGTCAGGGAGCCGATGGCCAGCCCCGTCCCGCTCCACGGCAGCCGCCGGGCCGTGCCATGTAGCGCGCCCAGGTCGCTGGTCCCAGATCCCGACTCGATCATCGCACTGCTGGTGAACAGCAGCGATTTGGCCGCGCTGTGCGCCACGATCTGCAGGGTCGCAGCGAGCAGCCCGGCCGCGACCAGCCGCCGGTCATGGACGGCCGCCCCGACCAGGGCGACGCCGAACCCGGCCAGGATCAGGCCCGCGTTCTCCACGCTGGAGTAGGCGATGACCCGCTGCAGGCCTTGCTGCACCGCGGCGTGCGCGATGCCGAGCAGCGCGGTCATCGCGGCCAGGACCAGCAGCAGGCCGGTCAGCCAGGCAGGCGCCCCGCCGAACAGTCCGAGGCTCCGCCACAGGCCGTAGAAGCCGACGTTGACGGCCACCCCGGCCATGATCGCGCGGGCCGGCCCGGGCGCGGCCGGGTACCCGCGCGGCATCCAGACCTGGAACGGCACCAGGCCGACCTTGATCGTGAACCCGGCGAACAGCAGCGCCTCGGCGGCGTCCCGGGCAGTCCCGCCGCTCACGTGCGTGAACGACGCCAGGCTCAGCGAGTGGGAACGCGCGGCGAGCAGCAGCAGCCCGAGCAGCAGGGCGGCGCCGCTGACCCGGCCGAAGACCAGGGTGATGAACGCGCTCTCCGGGCGGCCGCGCCGGCCCCGCTCGAAGCCGGCCAGCAGGTAGAACGCGACGGTCAGCGCCTCCCACGCGAACAATGCGGTGAACGCGTCGGTGGCGGTCATGATCACGGCGACGGCACCGAGGGCGAGCGCGTAGCTCGCCCCGAGGCCCCGGCGGCCTGCCAGGGTGCGCCCGGCCCTCGCCTGGGCCGTGCCGTCCCGGCCGACCGTGGCAGGACGGGCCGCCCAGTTCGCGAAGGCCAGGGACACCCCGGTGGCGGCCACGAACGAGATAACCAGGAAAAGCCCGGAGAGCCGGTCGGCGGCGAGGCCGAGCGTTCCTGACCCGAGCCAGCCGCTGACCGCCAGCCGGGCTGACTGACCCGCCAGCGCGCCCGCGCCGGCTGCCGCGAGGCAGCCCGACCCGGCCGCGCCCAGCAGGTAGGGCACGCTCATCAGGCGCGGCCAGCGCGCACCGGCCGCCAGGTCCACAGCTGCGGCGATGGCCAGCAGGATCAGCCCGGCTGCGAACACGGCGCTCACCGCGCTCTGCCGTTGCGTGCAGGCCCATCGCGCTCGGGCAGCCGGCCGAGCACGAGCAGCAGCGCGTGCAGGATGCTGAACGGGCTGGGCGGTGACCCGGGCAGCCAGGCATCCACACCCACCGCCTCGCTCACCCCGCCCGCCGTGGCGTAGGAGGGGCTGATCAGCCCTCCGCTGACCGCGTCGGTGCCGACCGCGATCACCAGCTTGGGTTCGGGCATGCCGTCGAAGGTCCGGCGCAGCGGCGCGGTCATGCCGCGCGCGCCCGCCCCGGTGACCAGCAGCACGTCGGCGTGCCGGGGGCTCGCGGTGAGGAAGATGCCGAGCCGGTGCACGTCGTACACCGGCCCGAGCAGCGCCTGGATCTCCTGTTCCTCAGTGCCGTCCGATCCGGCGTCAACATGCCGCAGGTGCACCGAGCGGCGCAGCGCAGCGGTCCTCAGCCGCAAGCCGTTGCGGATCGTGGCCAGGTTTTCGGCTGTTTCCGGGATCTCCGGCACGACGAGCCCGCCGCGGGTCAGCGCGGCCGCACCGGGTCCTTCTGACCAGCCGAACATGTCGGGCCGCTCGGCGACGCACCGCCCGCACAGAATGCACTTGCCCTGATCCAGGCGGACTCCGGCGCCGGGCTCGGCGCTGATCGCCCCGGTCGGGCAGAGCGCCTCCAGCTCTTCCGGCCCCCCCGCCGCGGCGGGGGCGAGGACGGTGGCCGGGCCCCGGTAGCTGCTCGCGTACAGGTCGGGCCGGGCGGGCCAGCGGGTGGTGACCACCCCATTGCGAAGGCCACGCAGCACCCAGGGACTCACAGCGCCGCTCCCGCGACCGAGAGGCCGAAACTGGCCTCGATGAACGGGAAGTCGGTGAGGATATCCCCGGCAAAAACTTCGTGGAACAGAACCAGGTTGTGGAATGACGCCGACCGAGGCCGGCACCGGGTGATCCGCCCGTCCTCGATCCGCAGGTCGTACAGCACCTCGCCCTGCGGGGCCTCAGCCCAGCCCACCGCCCGGCCGTCGGTCACCGCGCAGTCCGCGCGCAACTCGCCGCCCCCTCTGGCCGCATCCGCCTTGGTCAGCTCACCGACGTCGGCCAGTTCCTCCGCCGCCTCTCGCAGCAGGCGCATCGCCCCGAACACTTCGTCCCACCGGACCCGGAGCCGGTCCATGGCGTCACCGGCATTGTGAGGCAGGCGTTCCGGAAGTCTCAGCGCGGCGTAACCGTCGTACGGGCGGGTGCGGCGGTCGTCGTCGTCGTAGCCTGACGCCCGGCCGACCGGGCCGAGCGCGCCATGCTCGCGGGCCCTCTCCGGCCGCAGCGGGCCGGTGCGCCGCAGCCGGTCCAGGAACGACGACGTGCCCATGAGTACCGCGACGTCCCCGCTGATCGCCCGCTCCAGCCGGGCCAGCTCGGCCAGCAGGTCAGCCGCGCCGATCCGGGGCGGGGCGGCGACCCCGCCGGGGACCACCACCCCGCGCCCGAAGCGGCTGCCGCACATCCGGCTGACCAGCCGGAGCGCCATTTCCTTATGCAACGCAAACCTCGCCGTGGCCACGGCCAGGCCCGCGGCGTCGGACAGTCTCATGGCGACGTCGAGGTGACCGGCGAGCCGTTCCAGCTCGGCGTGCAGGACCCGGACCAGCGCCGCCGGCCAGGGCACCTCGACATCGGCTACCCGCTCGATCGCATGGCAGTAGGCCAGGGCATGGGCGACCGAGGCGACACCTTCGGTTCGCTCCGCGAGCAGCACCCCGTCCGCCGGGGTCATTCCCTCGAACCGTTTCTCGATGCCCCGGTGCTTGTAGTAGACCCGCATGTTCAGGTGCGGGATGTCCTCGCCGGGCGTCTCCACCAGGTACTCGATTGACTCCATCACGCCGGAGCGGACCGGGCCGTGCGGGATCGTGAACAACCCGGGGCCGAGCACGTGGCGGGGCAGCGAGTGCTCGTCGGGTTCGATGACCTCCGGGCCGCCCGGTGCGCCGGGCCGGGGCCGCGGAGCCCTGCGGTCATGCTGCGGCAGGACCAGGGGGGCCAGCCTCGGATGGCCCTCCGGGGTGAGCCCGAACAGGTCATGGATCAGACGTTCGTACCAGAACGCAGCCTCTAGCCGGGGGGTCAGCGCCGGGTAGGAGTCAGCCCCGGCGGGCAGCCGAGCCTCCCGGATCACGATGCCCCCGGCCTCGGCCAGGTGCACGGACAGAAGCACGCCGTCCGGCTGCTGGGTGGCCATCAGCCCGGCGAATCGATGGCCCGCGGCGACGTCCCGGGTGACGTCATCCCACAGGGCGTTCACGTCGGCGGCAGACCTGATCCAGGCGTCGCCTGCAGCGAGCCCGGCCGCGGCCGCCCGGTCCCCGGTCATGACGTCCCGCCCAGCTGGGCCACCGCGCGGGCCCCAGGCCGACCGCAACCGGCACGACCATCCAGGCGCTCGGCTCCCCCCGGGCCAGCGCGGGACCGGCCTCCTGAACGGGCGGATGGCGCGGCGGGGACAGCATCATGCGGTTGGTGGCCAGCGTGAGGCCCAGGAACGCAATTGTCACCAGAACGACCAGGATGACCGCCGGCACGTTGGCGCCGGTGGCGAGCCCGCCGCGGACGATCTCGAACTCGCTGCGGAAGATCCCGAATGGCGGCATCGCGCACAGCGCCAGGATGGCCGCGAGGAACAAGGGCCCGCTCCACGGCAGCAGGTCCAGCCCGCCCCGGACGGCGGAGATCTGCTTGCTGCCGAACTTCCGCACCAGCACCCCGGACCCCATGAACGCGTTCCCCTTAGCCGCCGCGTGCGCGAGGACGTGCAGCAGGACGCCGCCCAGCGCGATCGGGGCGCCGAAGCTGACGCCGATAGCGAGGATGCCCATGTGCTCCATGCTGGAGTAGGCCAGCAGCCGCTTGTAGTCCCGCTGGTCCAGCAGGTACAGCGCGGCCAGCAGCAGCGTGGCCACGCCGAAGACGAGCAGCACGTCCCGGGGGAAGCGCGGTCCGAGCGCGGCCAGGGCGACCTGGTAGTAGCGCAGGATCGCGTAGAAGCTCACCGCCAGCAGCGACCCAGACAGCAGCGCGGACACCGGCGTGGGAGCCTCGGAGTGCGCGTCCGGCAGCCAGGTGTGCACCGGGAACAAGCCCACCTTGGTGCCGAAGCCCAGCACGGCGAGCACGAACGCGATCCGCACCGGGGTGACAGCCAGATGGCGCGCCGCCTGCAGCAAGGGGGTGAACGCCATGCTGTAGTGCGGCCCGAGCACCTGTGCCCCGGCGTAGTACATGAAGATGGTGCCCAGCAGCGCGATGCTCAGCCCGGCCGAGGCGATCAGGATGTACTTCCAGGCCGCCTCGGCCGATCCGTCGGTGCCTTCGACGGCGACCAGCAGCGCCGAGACCACGGTGGTCACCTCGACCGCGACCCAGAGCAGGGCCAGGTTGCTCATCAGCGGGGCGGCCAGCATGGACCACGCGAACAAGTTCAGGCCGAGGGAGAACCGGCGCGTGTAGCGGGCGGACACGTCATGACCGTGACTGCCGCGCAGGTAACCGATGCAGAAGATGGCCACGGTCGCGTACAGGAAGCTGGTGGCGAGCAGGAACACCACGCTGAGCGCGTCAACCCGGACGAACCCGAAGTAGGTCGCGGCACGCCGGGAGGCGTCCGGGATCAGCGCCAGGACCAGCCCGAAGCTGGCCACCCCGGCCACCGCGGTGATGGTCTGGCCGGCCCGGGGCGGCGCGGCGGACGAGGCCAGCCCGGCCAGGAACGGGAGGATCAGCAGGAGTGCGGCAATGACGCTCACGGCTCACCCGCGCAGTCTGGTCAGGTCGGCGGTAGACAGCGACCGGGCCCGGCCGTGATGCATCCGGATCAGCAGGCCGAAAACGACCACGGCGAGCAGCAGGTCGAACAGCAGGGCCACCTCGAGGATAAGCGGCAGGCTCGCGGCCACCACCAGGGCGGCCAGCGAGATCCCGTTCTCCAGCGAGAACAGGCCGATCGCCTGGGACACCACGTCCCGGCGGTGGATCATCAGGACGAATGCCACCAGCACCACCGCGATCGAGACGGACAGCGCGGTGATGGGCGCGGCGTTACTGCGGATGCCGAGCCTGCTGGCGGCGAAGAACCCGAACGCCGCGACCGCGATGGCCAGCAGCACGGTGCTGGCCACGCCGAGGCCGCCGCTGCCCGCGATGTCGGCACCGCCGGCCCCCGCGTCCACCGGGTCGGTCTCCCGTAGCAGCCTGCGCAGCAGCAGCGGGATCACGATCACCTTGAGCGCGACGGTGAGGGCGGCCAGCACGTACAGATCAGGAATGTGCCGGGCGGCGGCCACGACGACCGCCAGCACGGCGATCAGTGCGGACTGGGCCATGTATAGCCGGATGTGATCACGCAGCAGCGCCTGGCGGAGCATACCGAACTCGGCCAGCAGGATGAGCACCGCGATGACGTTCGCGCTCCCGGTGAAAACGCCCGGGGCCTGCGTGGGAAGCGATTGCGCGAGGGACATCAGCCACCCCCGAGGTAGAGCGTGAACACACCGAGCACGGCGAGCAGGAACGCCGCCGACACGAACTCCGTGATCTTGAACAAGCGCAGCTTCGCGAACGAGTTGTCGATGACCGCCACTACCACGCCCAGTGCGGACGCCTTGGCCAGCAGCGCCACGATGGCCAGCAGCACCGCGCCCAGCTGGGCGCTGGCCGCCAGCCCCCACGGGGCGACGAACACGTTGATGAGGATCGTGTAGAGGATCAGCTGCTTGGCGGCCGATCCCCAGCGCAGCAGCGCGAAGTACGGACCGGAGTGCTCGAACGGCCGGGCTTCCTCGATCATCCCGAACTCGTTGGTGCCGGTGTGCGTCTCGACCGGGATCCGGCCGGTCTCCGACAGGATCACCATGAACAGCGCGGCCGCCGCGAGCGCGTGGGCGGGCCGGATGATCTGGCTGGCCGAGGACCGGACCGTGGCCGCCAGCGCGTACGGCAGGTCGGTCCCGGTGATGAGGCCGACCGTGAACACCACGAACAGCACCACCGGCTCAGTGATCGCGGAGAACGTCTTGGCCCGGCTCGCCCCCAGCTGCGCGTAGGGGCTGGACGTATCCGACGCGGCCACCGCGACCAGGAAGCTGGCCAGCGAGAGGATGAACCCGCCGCCGAGGATGTCCCCCATGTAGCCGAGCGGCAGCCCGTAGGTGGTCAGCACCGGGATCAGCATGGGAACCGTCAGGTAGCAGGTGAACGCGGCGAGTGGGGCGGCCAGGAAGACCCAGCTGGCCCCCTCGGGGGCGAGTGCTTCCTTGCGGAACAGCTTGGCCAGGTCGTAGTACGGCTGCAGGACCCGGGGCCCGCGGCGCCCCTGTAGCCGCGCTTCTACCTTCGCGATCACGCCAGTCACGCCGGGCGCGCCCAACGCGACGGTCAGCACCTGCAGGAGCTGGATGACCGGTATGGGGAGGGCCGCACTCACCGCGCAGCCCCAGGATCATTGCCCGGGGGTTCCAGCGAGTCTTCCACGTCGATGCCTCCTACCCAGATGTCA
>WNGB01016728.1_pt1 | contig 18362 bp, 11 predicted proteins | sample 5400681 | NCBI WGS metagenome assembly WNGB01 (sample SAMN13153367, study PRJNA577476) | soil metagenome | isolation source: 115 cm soil or saprolite under grassland replicate 2 | place: USA:California | collected 2016-06-15 | reverse complement strand
GCTCCACCTTGTCGAACTGGTGGTTCCGGATCATGCCGCGGGTGTCCTTGCCGTAAGAGCCGGCTTCGCTGCGGAAGCACGGCGAATGGCAGACGAATTTCAGCGGCAGCGATTCGAGGGGCACGATCTCGTCGCGCACGATGTTGGTGACCGGCACCCGTCGTAGCGCTCCCTCGTCTGGGTGTCCCCGTCGGTGAAGGTCCAGGTCTGCGTCGCCGCGTCCCAGGTGAGCGTGTCGAACGCCCCCTCCCCGTCGCCGCTCACATACTTCGCGAGCCCCGTGTCATACCGTCGGCTCGATCTTGTCTGATCCGGCGCGCAAGTGTCCACGCTCGTCGACCATTTGGCCGGCGCGAATTCTCCTCCAGTTATCTTTAACTCTCTGGTTTGACCCGCTGATTAATTGGCGCATTCAGAATTCGTCTATATCGGCAGCATTGACTTTTGCCACCATTATGCCAATGTAATGTTTCTGGATTTTCTGAAAGACGGTTTCATGTCGGGCTAGCGCTTTTTAAATAACGAAATTACGCTTGGTACTTCGCAACACCGAGTGGCGGGAAGTCCGGGTGGTCCATCAGGCTTGATAGGGAGGAGTTCGATGGAGAAATGGGTCTGGAAAACCCATCAACAGTCGGCAAGGTCGTTCTGTCCGCATTATTGGGGTTGACAGGCGGCTACACCAGATATAGCCGACATGACTAGCGCTGTCGCTGTCCCTTACACCTTTTTGCCGCTCCGGTTCTTCCTGCCGGAGTTGGTGGTCCGCCTACGTGCCGAACTCGGTGCCACGATTCCGATTGTCGGAGTTGTTGACGGGCTCCTCCAGATAGATCTCCCGTCGCCCGCGCCTGAGAACTCCTCAAGCCCGGAACTCAGTGTGTGGGATGTCGTAGGGTTCACGGATCTTGTGGTGAGCTTCGACGGCGCACGTCTGGTGGTGGAAGGTGTGCTTGACGTGCTCCCTGGCTACGAGCCGCAGTTTCGCATCCCTGGGTTCGACAAGCTTTCGATCGTCGTGAACCAACTGGGCGTCATCCGGGTCGAGCTCGACGCGGAGGGCGCCCAACTCGCGGTCACGGGCCCGTCGGTTGCCCTGAGGTTCGATCCGGCGTGGCTGCGCCCCGTCGCGGCCGATGCGCCGAACGCGTTCGCGGAGATCGAACTGGTAGAACTAGGCTATCTCACGCTCGACAGCCGCGGCAATATCGACTTCGGTGCGGTGCCGGGCGGGCAGTTGCGATTCGTGACGAACAACGACCCGTGGCGGATTGGTGACTCGAGCGTCACGCTCGAGACGGGCGAGCTCGACGTGATCCTGCGCGACGGGCCGGAAGGCGGCCCGGCAATCACCCTCACCGACGCGGTGCTGCGGTTCTCGCAGGATCTCGCGGCCAAGGACGGAAGCGGCTTCGAGCTTGCTTTGGCCGGCGCGCGGATCGACCGCACCGGCTTTACCGGCACCGTAAGCGCAAGATTCCCGGACACGGCCGTCGACGACCCCCTGAATCCGAAGACATTTCTGGGAAGCGGCGCCGCGTCTCTGTTCGGATTCGAGTTCGGCGTCAATTCAATCGACTTGGAATTCCGTTGCAACTCGCCAGTGCGCTGCGCAATCGCCGGCGGGCTGATTCTCCCTTTCTTCGAGGAAGCCGTGTCCTGCACGCTGGCTCTGAGCGACAAGGGGGACTTCCGCGTCGCGTTCGCGGATGTGGACGGTGATGGTCTCGTGCAGTTCACCAAGCCGGAGGTCTGCCGCCTGGCGCTCACGGCGTTCGACCTGAGCCGGGCGGAGGGCGTGACTACGCTGTCGTTGAGCGGTGACATCGAGATGCTCCGGGCTCCAGGCGAGCTCGGCACCGTACCCAAGCTCACGATCAAAGACCTCACGATCGACAGCCGCGGCCGGGTGTCGCTCAAGGCAGGATGGCTCGAGCTGAACCCCGCTCTGACGTTCGACTTCATTGGGTTCCTGCTGACGATCCAGCGTCTGGGCATCGGTTTTGATCCCTCGACGCTGTGGGTAGGCGTGACGGGCGGCATCACGCTGGTCGACGGCCTGCCCCGCGCCACGGTCGAGGAGTTGCGTCTCATTTTCTCGCTCAACGGCGGCGCGCCGAGTCTCGCATTGCGTGGTGCGACGATCGATGCAGACATCGGCGGCACGATCCAGCTGTTCGGCGGCTTCCGGATGTTGCCGAAAGATCAAGGCGTGGAGGGTTTCGCCGGCGACATACGCCTAACGCTCTCGGCGGGCTTCGCGCTCGACGGCTCACTCCTAGTCGGAATAAATACGGCCGAGGGGTACCCCTTCCTCTATGTCTTCGTGGGGGTCGAGCTGCCTTCCGGCATCCCGCTCCCTCCGAGCGGCTGCGCGCTCTTCGGGTTCGCCGGCTTGCTTGGCCTCAACATCGCGCCCAGCCGGCTTCCGGGCCAGAACTGGTACTACGACTGGTACAGAGGAGCGCCTGGGCCGGGCGTCACCCAGAGCACCAAGTGGCGTCCCCAGAAAGACGCGTTCGCCCTCGGCGCCGGCATCACGATAGGCACACAAGACGGTTACACGATCGTAGTTCGCGCGTTGCTGGTCATCACGCTGCCCTCGTTCACGATACTTATCGAAGGTCGGGCGGGTTTCCTCACCGAGCGGTCCAAACTCGGCGAGAACCCCGTCCTGCGCGCGCTGATCGTCCTCGATCCCGCCGACAGCATCCTGTTCGCCATCGAAGCGCAGTACGAGTTCGTCGAGAACGTGCTGTTCGCACATGGCGTGGTGGAAGGGTATTTCCCGTTCCACAGCGGGGCTTGGCACGTGTACTTGGGGGAGAAGCCGGCTAACCGCCGCATCATCGCCGACGTCCTGAAGAAACTGTTCCGCGCCGATGCCTACGTCATGATCGACGGGACGACAACGGAGTTCGGCGGCAGCGTCGGTTACGCACTGGACCGCAAGTTCGGCCCCGTCCGCGTCAAGGTACGCGCTGGCCTGAGCGGCGACGGTACGTTCTCCTACGAACCGACGCAGCTGGACGCGTCGCTCGCCCTGTTCGGATCGCTCCGGTTGTCCGCATTCGGCGTTTCGCTCGGTGCCGATCTCGATGCGGACATCACCGTGAGAGTGCCGACCCCGTTTCTGCTGTCGCTTCATTTCGAAGCTCGGCTAAACCTGTGCTGGCCCCTGGACGACATCAAAGTCGAATTCGACGTGCGCTGGGAAGAACAGCTGCCACCACCATACCCGACGACGCTGCTGGCCGACGCTACTGCCCTGTCGAACGTGAGTTCGGACACGATCGCGCTCAGGCCCGGGGACATCGCGCAAGGCGTGCCTCTGGACGCGCGCTTCGCGCTCAACTTCGGCCACGCCATCTCGAAGTCAGCGGCGGGTGCCTTCCCTCGCATCCTTAACTTTGCCGAAACGTTCCTGCATCGGGTGTCGCCGCTGCACACGTTCCGCTACGATTTGGCGTCGCTGCGCCTCGAGCGCTTGGACGCCAACGGCGGCATCGCCGAGACCTTGGACTTGAACGACTCCAGCAGCCCGTTGTTCGGCCACTGGCAGCTCACGCCAGCAGGTCAAGGTGGCGGCACCGGCAGCCCCGCGCCCGCGGATTCGAGCCGCGCACCCGGCGGTACCTTGCTCCTGCTCGCACGGACGCCGTTCGAGTACCTTCAGGGAGTATGGGTTCAGGGCGACGGCACGACGGGGCCAGCGGACTTGCCGACCTACGAACCCGTGCCGCTGGATCCACCGGCCACCAAGGACGTCGACCTGTGCGTCGAAATCGGCCCCACGGTCGGCGGCGGCGGATGGCTTCCGGGGGACGGCGAGACTGCTTCCGGTGATCCCGATCCCGCGGCGCCTACGGAGACGGTGACCGCGGACGGCACCGTGATCGTGGTGCACGGATTCCCGGAGCCGCCAGCAAAGGACTGGACGCCCGGTGGAACCAGAGGTGTAACCGATCCCACCGGGGGGGCGTTCGGCATCGACGTCAGCTTCCCGGAACCGGTCGTCGTAACGGACGTCACCATCAGCACCGATCCCGAAGGCGACGTGAAAGTGAGCATCGACGGGGAGCCCGCTCGCGAACCCGACATTCCGGGAACCTCTCCACACCGCCCTCGAACCCAGGAAACGGAACGCGAACCAATACCCAGCGGCACCAAGCCTGCAGGACGCGCGGGCGTCTGGAGGTGCTGGCTACTCGCGCTGTTCGGTGTGGTGCTGGTCGTGACCGTGGCGGTCGGCTTCGGACTCGGTTGGTTCGAGCCCTGGCTGCGGCGCGAACCCCTTACGACCATAGTGGTCGTCGTGATCGCGACGCTCCTGATCCTGCTGCTGTGGTGGTGGGCGTGTCGCTGCGGCTGCCACGCAGGGCTAGTGGCCTGGTGGGCCCGCATGCGTGCCTCCTCGGACTCCACACCGCCGCCTCTCGCCAGCCCCGCTCTGCGCGGCGGCGCCGCGGCGCTTGAGGTCGTGCGCCGTTATGCCCGACGCCTCCGCGCGGCCGCAGCGGCGCCGGCCGGAGCGCGTCGTGTGCTCCACCGCCCGACCTACTGGGCACCGCCGGCTGCCCTGGCGGCAAGCGCCAAGAGCGCCGCGCGAACCGCGGCGTCTGCTGCGAGCGCGACTACGGGAACGGATTCGTCAGCGACCGCTGTCGCAGCGACGACGTCCAGCGGTGGGGCCGCCGCAGCGCCAGGCACAACGCGCGGCTTGCCACGCGGTCGAGTTGCCGATCGCGTGTCGATCCGCGGGTCTAAAGTCAGGTGCGGACGCGTGAGCTACGTGGATCTCGATGCGTGGCGTAAGTACGCCGCAGCCGTCGAGGTCAACTCAGTGCGCGCCGACTTGCGTGCGCAGTACAGCGCAATCGCGCGCGAGACGCTCACGGACGACGCGTTCCTGCTGCGTCCGAACAGTCACTATCGTCTACGCCTGTCCTTGACAAAGTCGGGGCGCGATACCTCCGGCACCGAAGCGTACGACAGCGCCAGCACTGACCTCGAGTTCTGGACGCAGCCGGCCCCTCCGACCGACCTACGCCCATATGTGCTCGCACCCGCTCCGCAGAACGAGGACATCCCGTTGTTCCAGGCGGAGGAAACGGGCGTGCGGATGATCGAGACGTATGTGCGACAGATGTACGAACGCGTCGCCGGAACCCCGTTGACGATCCGCATCAGCGACACGAAGGGCGTGCCTGTGGGCAGCCGTCGGTCGGAATGGCGCAAGGCCGAGGACCACGTGGACCGAACAGGCCAACTCGCCTACCTCGCGCAAGTGAATGCAATCTACGGTACCGCCGTGACGGCGTCCGCCCTTCCCCGCGACGACGTTCTCGTCGCAGTGTCCGCGGACGAGTCGGGGGCGGGCGTGCTACCGGCCTCTGTCACTCTCGAGGCCGCCATCCTGGCGAGCGGCGCGGGAGCTTCGGAGGACCCGCTGTATACCTACCGCCTCCGCACCAGCCGCTACCGCGACCTCGCCGACTGGGCTGCCGCGCTTCCTCGAGTCGCGGGCAGTCTGACGGATCCCGGGCTCCCCGACTCGTTGTGGACCGGAACGGCACCCCTCTCGATCAGCGAGGTCACGCTGCTACCTCTGCTGAAAGAGGCCACACCCGAGACCCCGCTGCTCCGGCGGATGAGCCGCGCCAACAAGCCGCCGGTGCTGGTCCTCACGCTGCCCGAGCCGCTACCGTTGAGCCGCGTAGATTTCGTTTTGTGGGAGCCGGTCCCAGTTCAGCCCCAGCCCAGACCTAATGGAGGGGTGGGAGGTGGTACAAGGGTCCGCCGGCGATGAACGGCCCCGCGAATCCGCTCACGCGCTTGCAGAACGCCAAGGTCACACGGCGCGTCGTCGAACTCACCGCCGTGCCCGCCCCGCCGCCGGGACCGCGGCAGGTGCCGATCAAGGTCGTGTGGTTGGAAGACGGATCGCGCGCCTTCATCGTGCCGACGGACGCTCCCGAACGAATCGCGGCCGGCGCATACGATCTCGAGGTGCGTTACGCTCATCCCTTGCCGGACGCGACGGGCAGCCGCGTGGTCGATACGGTCATGCTGCGCATGGAGGTTCCCGGCCCATGACCGCTCCGCTCATTCGGCTTGACCGGCAACGCGATCTGGGACCGTCGGTGCTACGTCGCCTGCGCTGGAACCCGCACGTCCTTGGCGCCGCAGCGTATCCGATGGAGGCGCATCCTGCCGACCTCGACGTGGCTCCCCGACCGCTGGCTTTTACGTCTATGTGCGGAACCATGGTCAGTATGGCGACTACCGGACGCACGTGCTCGACTTCGCGGCGATGGGCGACCGGCGTCACGTCACGTTCTGGACTATGGAGCTCGGCGAGCCGCGCCGCATTAGGATCACGCACGCGGCGGGATTCAAATTGACGACGGGCGTCGGCCTCGAACTTCCCCTCGGTCAGGCACCGCTAGAGATCGCGCTGCCCACGAGCGGGCGCAACGTGTACATGGTGCTCACTAACGTACCCAGCGGCGCGGAAGTGCGCGCGACTCACGCGCGCCGCCTGGTTCACTACCAGAACACCACCCGGGCCGAACCCAACTGGGTTGTGCTGTGCCGCGATGCGGCTGATGAAATTCAGGTCCTCGCGCCGGGCGCGCGGATCCGCCTAATCTCCTGGATCCGCGTCCCTGGCGATCTGGCGGGTTGGCTCCCGTTAGTGCGGTTCCCGGCCCTCGGGACGGCGCCGCTCGACCGGGCGGGGATCGCTGCGCGGCTGGGAAACGTCGGCCTTCCGGACGCGGAGCGCGACGAACACCTCACCCGTGTGCTCGACGCCATCCGCGCCGGAGCCGTCGCAGCGCCCCTCACCTGGCAAGCCGACGGGGGCGGCCCTGGCATCGAGCTGGAGTCCGGAATGCTCCTTTCGACACTCACGCTCCAGCCGCGACTGGCATGGGCGTTCGGATGTTACCTCGCGGATCCGCAGCCGGCATGGGTGCCTTCTGATTACCTCGTTGTGGGGGCATGGTTCGATCCGCGATACGCACCGGTCTCCAAAAAGTACAAGGAGAACGGCGTAAACACGAAAGAGACGATGCGTCGTGTGGCTGCCGCGGCCGCCGCTCCTCCAAGTGCGCCGCTGCCTTTCATTCCCGGCGGTCCGGCGCTCGACGATCTGATCGACGTACTGGCACGCCACAACGGCCTGTTGTACTTCGCGCCCTGCTACGCTGTCATGCCGACTCGTGCCTGGGAGCCACCGTTTGGCACCCTAACAGCTTTGGAGGCGGTCCCTGATGAGGCACGGCGCCAGCTGGATGACCAGGGCCGGGCGTTGCTCGAGCTGCCGCTCCGTGCCATGTGGTCTCTGCATCGCACTGATGGCTTGCCGCTCCTGGCGGCGCAGCAGACGCCGATGGCGCGAGTCACGTTCGCCGGGCCCGGCGCCGACGGAACTGCGCGCGTCGTCGTTTCGTCGACGACGAACGGAGGACCGCGCGCGACCGCGGAAATGGTCACTCCCCGGATCCCAGAGCTGCCGGGTATCGTGCAGGTTTCACTCAATCCGCTCGATCTGTTCGGTCACGTCACCGGCCGGCCTACGACGCGATCGCTGGCGCTACCAGCCAATCTCTACCCGGCGGCGCCGCCGCCCATCGGCGTCATCCCTGAACTGGTGCCGCCTGCAGGCACCGGGCAACGCGATCTGCGCATCACTTGGTTGTGGGGAGGCAGGCTGCGGCTGTTCCATCCGAATGTGCACGGTTTCGTGGTCGAATGGTTGCAGGACACCGACCTGCCGGCAAACCTCGCGGTGCAGGAGGCGCTGCGGAGTGGGATATCGTTGAACTGGAAGGCGCTTCCCCAGATCGCCGCCGTCGCGCCACACGCCGCTCGCATTGATGCGCTCGAGCCCGCGCTCGCCGGCCAAAGCACCGCCGCCGTGCTATTGCAGGAAGGGACGACATACCTGGCCGGCATCAAGACCGATCTCCGGATCGCGCCGGGAGCGACGGGCCGTTTCAACGGTTGGTCGTTGGAGCTTGGCGCCCAATCCTTCACCGTGGTGCGGCACATGCTCGGAGACGACGCTCGCCTCTTCCTGAGCCTGCCCGGCGGCGCGGCGGGGACCCCCTTCGCCGGATTCGCCGCGGACGTCGAGCAACCCTTCGCGACACCCTGGACCCTAACCCCGCCAGCGTCCACGCCCGCCACGAGTCTGGCCGTGCGCGTAAGCGGGACGGCCGCCGATCTTCAGACACTCGTCCCGGGTTCGCTCATCACACAAGAGCCGCTCGTCTTCGGGGTTCTGGCGCGCGTGCCGGGGCCGCCAGCATTGGCCCTGCTCGACATCAGCCCGGGACCGCAGGAGCCTGGAGCCCCCGCTTCCGCGCGGCCGTTGCCTGCCGTTGGCGACGTGCTGTTCGATGCTCCGATGACGACCGTCGTCGCGGGCGTCTCCGTGACGGCGCCCACGCCCAGTCACGCGAAGCGGGTCATTTGGGTACGGGTGCGCACGGTAGACTTCCTCGATCGCCCAGGAACACCGACGACGCCGACGGATGCGAGCTGGAGCAAGACCTTCCCGCCGGTGCCGGCCGCCGGTCCCGCTGTCGTGCGGCGGTCACCGCCCGACGCGTCCGGGCGCTGCAAGCTGCTCGTGCACTTTGATAAGACGCTGGCCGACCATGGCTGCGTGCTTTTCCGTGCGAGCGACGCGCAGCTCGCTGTCGTGTTCAAGCGCGCGAAGGACAAAGTGACCGTCGCGCAAGCAGCAGGGAACGCAATGCCTGCGTTCACGCCGCTGCCAGCCGGCTTCGTGTGGCCCGTGGGCGGGCCGCAGCGGCCGGAAGACGTCACGGATCCGCTCAAGGACTTCGCGGCGCTCACAGACATGATGCGTGTTTTCTACAACGAGTTGCGCATCGACGAAGGTGCAGGCCCCCGACTAGTGTTCATCGACGCCTTCGAGCGGCGTGGGCGGATGACGCGTCCCAACCAGTCGGACCAGCTCTTCGCCGCGGCGAACGACGATCCACTGGAGCTCGAGGACGTGGTGGATCGGGCGGGTAACAAGTACCTGTATCTCGTGCGTCCCATCGACCGCGCCGATCAGGAGGGAGGTGTGTCGGGCGTCAGCCTGCCCGGCCAGGGGTGGGACATTTCAGCCCCCGCCATGCCGGAGCTCTTGCCAACCCTGGTGACGCAAGACGAGCTGATCGTGCGCTGGCGACCCGTGCGCGACGCGCGCGTCACCGGCTACCGCGTGACGCAAACCCCCACATGGCAGGGAGCACCCGCAGCGACCGTCGTGAAGCGCGCTCTGGACCAGTTCCCCAGCCCGATTCGCCTGGAGGGCGATCGTGTCGCGTTGCCCGAGCTCGTGTTGACGCCGGCGGTCACGGATGTGACGTCCGTGACGACGGTGGCGGACGGCGTCGAGCACGTGGACGACGGCTTCGTGATGCCGGCCGAGCAGCAGTTCGTGTGGTGGTGTGCGGCCGGCAACCGCGCGCTCGTGGTCACGGATCCCGTCGCGGGCGGAGACATCCGTACCCGGGTTCCGGCCGAATACAGCTACAGCGTTGCCGACGCCAGCGCCGTGAACCCAGTGCCGCTCGTGCTGTATCGCGGCGTGCTCGACGGCGAGCCGCTGCGTCCCCTCGCGACCGGGACCTTCGCCAGTATGTTCGCGCAGGACAGCGGTGGAACGTTCACCGACCAGACGGCGGTGGGGACGTGGCACGATGATGGGTTCCTCACGCCTCCCGCCGGGTTCGAAGAAGGCGAGGCCGCGGTGCTCGAGACCGCGGCCCCGGACGGGACGCGGCGGACGTTCGGGCGCTGTCCCGGGGCGCCCGGGCAGCCGCTGATCGCCGTAACGGATGGGGTCATTCCCCTCGCCGCTGTGGCGGCGCGGCTGGCTGCGGGTGACCGGCCCAGCGGCGTGTTCCGCGCGAGCGCCGTGACGCAGGCAGATGCGGGCGCGACTCCCCGGCCGCGAGAGTCCGGCGCTATGGACATGATCGATGCGACGACGTGGTACACCTCGGGGTTCGTGCGCAGGCTACGGAACGGCGTGCCGATGATCGTGAGGTGGCGGCGCCTGTCCGACGGCAGGGAACGTTTCCTCGTAACGGCGCCGGGCGGGCGCCCGCTCCGCTTCCTGGATGGGTCCATGGTCGTACCACCGTGGAATCCCGGTCAAGAAGTGCTGAACGGCGTGTACGAGCGGGCGACGGTGAACGTCTCTAGCACGACTGCGACAGTCCCGGCCGGCGCACGCGACTTCACGCCGGACGTGACGGCGGACCCCGGGACCGGCCGGATCGTCACCGTGCTGCCCGACGGCGTGCCCGTGCGCCTGCGACTGCAGAACGGCAATGAGATCACAGCGCGCTTCGATCCGCTCGAATGGCGCGCCCGGCGGCTCAAAGTGGGCGGCCTATTCGGCGATGGCGTGCTGGTGCCGGGGGCGTTGTACACCTTCGAGCCCGACGGGGCAGGACAGATGGTGCCGCGCGCGGGTCGGGATCGGTTCGGCGCCGTGGACGGGGCGCCGGACGGCAGTGTGTTCGTGGCGAAGAGCGTTCCGCCCGAAGGCGCGACGATCGAGCTCGAGTACGACAGCGACGGGGTCGCACGCACCGTGGACCCGCGCCGTCTCGAGTGGAGTACCGCGCTCACCGCGGCCGATGTGGGTCGCCGCTGGGAGATTCGCGTGGAGGCGTTATGCGACTTCCCGGCCCCCGTGGGCGAGGTGGCATCGCGACCCGCGGTGACGCAGGTGGAGGTCATGCCGCCCGCCAATGTGAAAATCCAGATCACGTCCGCGCAGTGGACCGCGGCGCCGGCGCTCGAAGTGCGATTCAGCGGTCCCGCAGCAGTTGTCTATCGAGTGGAAGCGGTTTCCGAGGCGACGGGACGGCGGTACGTGCTGGCGGACCCGGCGGGAAGCGGCGTCGTGACAACGGCGACGGCGACCGATGGGACGCCGCTGCCGCTGCGCGAGGCGTTGAGGGTTGAGGTACGCGCCCGGTTCCCGAACGCGACCGCCAGCTATCTCGCCCCGACTGTCACGGTGCCCGCAGCGCAACCGGGCGACTCGTGAACGATTCTACGGAGACTGCCGCATGAGCCCGATGCAGGTTCCCTTCTCGGACTTGAGCAAGGTGGACATTCTCAATACTTCCGAGCAGGTGATTCCCCAGCTCGACGCCCAGGGGAACTTCAGTTTGCCCCTGCCGGTCGCGCAGCTCGGCGACGTAGCTCTACTCCCGTTGCGGGTCACGGCCACAGCAGCCGTGCAGTTCCGCCCACTCGAGGGCGGAGCCGTAATGTGTCGTCCGATCTTGGATGCCGGCAATCCCGGACAGCCGACGGGCCAAGCGCTGTGGGTGCAGACTCGCTTCGTGCTGTTCTCGCGGGGGGAGGGCGGCATGGCAGGATACAGCGGCCATTTCATCTATCGCTTTCCTTCCACCGCACTCGCTCAACGTCTCAAGACACTTGTGGACCAGCAATTCGGAACCGAGCTGACACCATTGTCTCTAGAGGGGCACCACGTCCGCCCCGGAACGGGCACGGCGCCCCCTGCGGTCGAGCTCGTTGATCGAGCGCAGCAACTGGAGCTGTGGTGGTCCGGGAGCACGGAGACGCCGATGCAGCTCTCCAGCGCGGGCGCGACGGCGCTCGCCGTCGCGCTTCAGCCGGGAGAGCACGTGGAACTGGCGTTCGCTCTCCGGAAGCTGGATCCACGCTCTTCGGAGGGATCCAGCCTGAGCTACCGTGTCAACTTAGGCTTTGTGGCGGAGCGCCTGTCGGCCGCGGCGCTCCTGGATCCCGCGGCGGCGGCCAGACTGTCGGGGCGAACCCTCGACGGAGGCGGTAACGTCGTCCGCCTGGGCACGACGAAGCTTATCGCCTTAGGCCTACCAAACGGGTACGTCCCCGTGGGCGGGGGCGACCCGGCGGTGCTCATCGTCTGGGGCGGATCGAAGGACCCGGTCGTGATCAATCCGTACCCGAATCTGTTTGGCAAGGACACGCGCCTGAACGTGATCACGCCCGCGGCACTCTTCAGCTACACCCCCGCCGAGGCTGTGCACGTTGCGTCACCCGCGTTCGGGACCGTCGCCGCGCTCATCTATACACTCGATCCCCGCGTCAATCTTGACGCGATGCGCGAGACGCTGGCGGGGCGGCCCGGGACGGTCCCGCCGCGATTCACCCCGATGGAGAACACCGTGCTCCCTGCCGCGTCGCTGAGCTTCTCCGGCTTCGCCGTACCGGCCGCAGCAACCGGCACGATTCTGGCGACGGAGTTTCGCGATACGTTCAAGCAGGTCAAGGTACCGCGGGCTCACTCGTTTTACGAGTTCATAGAGAGACATGTCGTCTATTCTCACGAGTTCACTCTCCCTCATCCCGTGACGGCGACGGCGACGAGCCACCATGAGCTTCTCCCCAATCGAGAAGTCCTCCTCCGACCTTGGCACCCGCCGTTCAAGGGAGAGCAAAAGGCCCAGCTCCGTCGCTCCTTTCCGATCGTCCTCAAGTTGCGGCTCGGGACAGCTCAAGATGCACCTTACGTTCTCCTCGGTCAGGACGAGATTGATGTCATCCGGCAGGAGTACATGCTGCACATGAATTGGGAGAAGGATGGAGCCGAGTACTACTACCAGAACGCCGACTACAAGGCCGGCCGCGATTCGCCATCGAACGCGCCGATAATGACGGGGCCGGCGAACAATCGAAAACCTCGCGTGGGAGGCATCGGCATCCCCGCGCGGGCCGATTTCCGCGAGCACGGTGTCCACGAGTACGATCCGATTGACGCGGACGCGCAACCCCACTACTTGTCCACTCCGGCGCCGCTGGGTTGGGACAGCACCTTTACCAATACGATCGTACCTCGCTACAACCAGTATCGCGATTCCGTCGTGCACGTCCTCACGGCCCAACCGGGGGCACCGCCCGTAGCGCTCGATCCAGTGGGCCCGCGTTTCATTGCATTCGTCCAGAACCCCGCAGGGGTGAGCGCTGGTAATCCGGTGCTGGAATTCATCGCCCAGCTCGCAGCGATCCAACAGGCCGCGGCGCGCATCGCCGATGCTCGCAACGACAACCTTATGGTTTCGTCATTCTGGCGACCGCCCGAGCACAACGAGACCGTGAGCCAGACACGGGCGAGCCCGCACCAGGCTTCGCGTGGGTTCGATATCCAGCCGGTCGGCGTCCACGTCTCTGGGACTCCGAGTCCACTCAACATGCTCGCACTACACATGGCGGCCGAGAAGCTTCTCCCCACGAGTGGCCTCTTCTCTCAGGTGATCCTCGAGCGCGGCCCCACCGTCGCGGTGATGTTCGGTTTCGATGACGCTCTCGCCGACCGTGCCGTAGTCTTGAACGGTACCAAGTTCGAGCTGACTACAGGCGCGGGGCAAACGTTCGACCTCTCCGCTTACTACGCACAGTGTATCGAACCCGAAGAGACAGTCGGGCTGCTGAGCCGGAACATCCCCACAGCGGACGTCGCGACCATGTTTCAGACAGAGTACGTCGCATATCGGCAAAGTATCGGGGTCTCGACGAACTGGCCCAATCCGACGGTCGAGGAACTCTACTACTATGCCTTGATCATCGCCTCACACGTGCATTTTACGGCGACGTAGGTCGTTATTGCTGAGCCGGCTTGGCCAGCCGCTCGAAGAACCCCGCGTAACCCATGGAGTCCGCTTGCCGCAGCGGCAGGTCGCGGGGCCAGCCCTGCGCCAGCGCCCACTCCACGCGCTTCTTCAACGCGTCCTTCCCCGTGCGCTCGTCACCGACGAACTCGAACTGCAAGGACCACCAATTTCCATGATCGGCGACGGTTAGGCTAACCAGCTCAACCAGGAAAACCTTCGCCGCTTTGTCTTTCGATTTGATCGCCACGAGCTGATCTTGGGTAGCGTCGAACTTCACCAGGATACGATCCTTCTGCGTCCGAAAGCGGGTCCCGGCGAGCGCCGGCTTCGCGAACTGCTCGAACACCGGATCGGGACCAGACTGGTCCTTCGGCCGGTATTGCCACTCGGTCTTGGTCCACGTCTCAATCGAGCCGCTCGAACCACCGGCGAGGGTAAAAGGCTCACCCGGTGTGGGACGGTGCTTCAGCTCCAGGTTACCGCGGCTGATCTTGAGCCCAATTGGCTCACCCCACTTGAGATAAACCTCGGGTCGCGTGTCCTCGGCGAGAGGGATTCCCTTTAGTGCTTGCAGCCACACCGTCGCCACTTTTGGCAGGTCACCCTGGAAGAACCAACGGGTTTCGTACATGTCTGATACTCCCTTGAGGGTGAACGCTCACGCCTCGCGACGTCGCCTCGCGCGGTGTCCGGCGTATTGTCGTTATCCAGGGTAGGGTATCATGCGGGTTAATCGTAGTGCGAGTCTGATGGCATCCTACGAACTTGCCTCCGAGCAGTGGAAGGCGACCCAGAACATCACGAGGGTGATCGCTAGCTGCCTGCGCTCGATGTCGGTGAAGGCAATCCGCTGATTTTCCAGCCGCTCAAGTAGCATCCGATTCGTGGTCTTCAGATACTTAAATCAGGACCTCCCGCCCTTGAAGCGAACCAAGGAACATGATCCGGCACTGGAGAAGGCTAGCGCAGCCAGCTGTAAGTCATGGGCACGAGTCGACATTAGATTAGAGTGACTGGAATGTACGTAGGCTTATGCAGAAACCAGACATGTCCGCGCACCTATTGGAGCCCAATACACGGGAAACCCGCGGACCGGTGAAAACCGTTGTGATTCTCGCCCGTAAGCCGGGTTTCTTGGCGAAGGCCGTCGCGTTGCTCGCGGCTGCCTTCCTACTCGTGCTCGCGTTCATTTTCTCTTTGATTTTCTTCGCAGCGCTCGTGGCCATCGGATTGCTGATACTAGTGTACGTTTGGTGGGTCACCCGGAAAGCGCGCATTGACAAAAGATTTGTCCGAGTTGAGATTGGCAGAAACAAACACGACGCATAGCGACCTCAAAGTGTTTTCCATAGAGGCGGTAGGTGATGACGATGAACCCACCACGACCATCAGCAGAAGTGACACCACCGGCGGTACCGCGCCCATGCATATAGTCTAGCCACACCTCGGCCGAGTTTTTTGGAGACTACGTGTGTGGCGGAGAGGGTGGGATTCGAACCCACGATACGCTTGCGCGTATTCCGGTTTTCGAAACCGGCACGTTCAACCGCTCCGTCACCTCTCCGATCGGGCGCATTTTACCAGCGCCGAGGGTCAACGCGTCGGTTCGATGGCCTTGAGTCCGCCCATATACGGCTGCAACGCCGCCGGGATGTCCACGCCGCCATCGGCGCGCTGATAGCTCTCCATGATCGCGATCAAGGTGCGCCCCACGGCGAGCCCAGATCCGTTTAGGGTGTGCACCAGCTCGGGCTTTCCCTTCTCGTTGCGGAAGCGCGCCTGCATGCGTCGCGCCTGGAACGCCTCGCAGTTGCTGCACGAGGAAATCTCCCGATAAGCGTTCTGGCCCGACAGCCAGACTTCGATGTCGTAGGTCTTCGCTGCAGCGAACCCCGTGTCGCCCGTGCAAAGCGTCACAACGCGGTAGGGGACCTCCAGACGCTTGCTCCACCTTGTCGAACTGGTGGTTCCGGATCATGCCGCGGGTGTCCTTGCCGTAAGAGCCGGCTTCGCTGCGGAAGCACGGCGAATGGCAGACGAATTTCAGCGGCAGCGATTCGAGGGGCACGATCTCGTCGCGCACAATGTTGGTGACTGAAACCTCGGAGGTCGGAATGAGGTACCAGTTTTCATTCTTGATCGTAAACAGTTCCCCCTTTGCGCCCCGGAGATATTCTCCTCCCGGTGCTTGAGCAAGCCTGGGCGAAGTCTCAGTTTTCTTTCTCGGAACCTTAAATAGGTCGTCCTCAAAATTTGGAAGTTGTCCAGTACTCCACATTGAATCAGCGTTAACGATGTATGGTGCGTAAATCTCCGTATAGCCGTGTTCCCCGGTATGTACATCGAGCATGAACTGCGTAATAGCGCGGTGAAGCCGCGCCAACGGCCCTTTCATGAGCGCGAACCGTGCACCGGCGATCTTAGTTGCCGTGTCGAAATCGAGCAGCTTCAGTCCGGCACCGATGTCAACATGGTCCTTGACGGGGAAGTCGAACTCCCGCGGCGTGCCAACGCGCCGCATTTCCTGGTTGTCCTCAGAGGACTTGCCGACGGGCACTGATTCGTGCGGGATGTTGGGAACTACTGCCAAAAACTCACCCCGTTCTTTCAGCACTTTATCTTGCTGGCTCAAAAGCGCAGAAAGCTGCTCATTGAGCTCATTCGCCTCAAGCATTAGCGATGTTGCGTCGCCGCCCTTCCCTTTGAACCGACCTATCTCCTTTGCAAGCAAATTGCGTTTTGCCTGGAGTTCTTGTGTACGGGATAGGACATCTTTGTATCGCTGATCGATTGCTTGAAATTCGACAACGTCGAGCATGAAAGCGCGCGTCGCGAGCCGCCTTGCAACAGTCTCGATGTCATTTCGCAGCAGTTGAGGGTCTAACATGGGAATCCTGACATTTCTAACTTTTAGTTAGGAGATTATGCACTTGCTTTGCAAAGCGACAGGCGCAAGTCGCACCGACAGGCCTAGTTCATAACGTGGGCGTTGCTGGCGCTAGTTCCAATCTTCCGAATAACTGCCACCGATGGAATCGGAATACTTTGGCCCGAGCAAAAGCGCGAAAGTGCTGTAGTGCGTTTCCTTGAAAACGTCTCTGTAGTGAATCCTCCCAAAAAAAATCTCTCCGACATGCTTGCTGCGATAGAACTCTACATGTCGATACGGGAATCGAGTCATGCCGGTAGGGGCAATAACATCGTGCGGGTGAGGAACCAGCTGCACTTTCCCGGGCAACATATTTTTATCGATAATCTGGCTTACAAACACGCCTTGTGGGAACTCAGCTTTAGAACAAAATCCCCACTCAACTTTCGTAATAAAGCCTGTGGTTCCGCCGTGGTTCTGAATGGTCATTCGTTTGAGGTCAAAGAAGTCGTCTGCTTCAGGATAGTGAAGAGTTTTAGAGAGCAGGCCGCGACGTTTTGGGAGTCCATACGCCCCCCGCCGTATATATAAGCCCGTTCGTGAGTTTTCGCAGTTTTTTCTTGTTGCTCAGCCAAGATAGTGAGTGCTTTGGTCGCCTTTGCAAGAATGATTGTATAAGCGGCGATGAATGCAGTCGCAATAGCAGTGATCAGTTCCGGGCTATCAAGAACGAAATAACTAACTGTTTCAAGAAAAGGCCAGATGATCTGAGTGACAATCGGGCCTTGATAATCGGAATAATGGCTGTGATTGCCATTGGGATAGACATTTATGCGCTGGATGTAAAGAGAGATTCCAAGATCGACTGTAAACAAAAAAGCGATACCGAAACGGAGCAAGATTAGTATGCGCCGCTTCATTTTCAGCACACGTTGATCGCAGCACCGGAGATGCGCGGGTTCTCCCGGTTGTTGTATCTGAACTCGAGCTCGTTCACGTAGAGTGGAAGATATTTTCTTGCTAACCTTGTGGAACGTGCCGCGCCGGCCGCTGCATCGCTTACTTCTCTTTCGCTTTGCGGTCGAGGCCGCGCAAATACGCGAGCCTCTCGGCGATCTTGGCCTCAAGACCGCGGTCGGTGGGCTCGTACCACTTCACCTCCGGCATGTCCTCTGGGAAGTAATTTTCGCCGGCGGCATACGCATCGGCCTCGTCGTGCGCATAGCGGTAGTCGCGGCCGAAGCCGAGCTCCTTCATGAGCTTGGTCGGCGCATTGCGCAGATGCGCGGGTACCGGCCGCGATCCGTCTTGCGCCACGAAACCGCGGGCCCGATTATACGCGTCGTACACGGCGTTCGATTTCGCCGCGCACGCGAGATAGATCGCGGCTTCGGCGAGCGCGAGCTCGCCTTCCGGTGTCCCCAAGCGCTCGTAGATTTCGCAGGCATCGAGCGCGACGCGCAGCGCGCGCGGATCGGCGAGGCCGATGTCCTCGACCGCCATTCTGACCATGCGCCGGCCCAGGTAGAGCGGATCGGCGCCTCCGTCGAGCATCCGCACGAGCCAGTAGAGCGATGCGTCGGGGTTCGACCCGCGCACCGACTTATGCAGCGCGGAAATCTGGTCGTAGAACGCGTCGCCGCCCTTGTCGAAGCGCCGCAGGTTGCGCGCGACGGCGTTCTGCACCAGGTCGCCGTCGATCTTCTTCACTCCGGCACCTGCCGCGGCGGTCTGGACTATCTCAAGCAAGTTCAGGAGGCGTCGCGCATCGCCGTCCGCGAGCCCGATCACCCGCTCGCGTGCATTGGCGTCGAATGCGAGTC
>WNGB01020968.1_pt1 | contig 18365 bp, 17 predicted proteins | sample 5400681 | NCBI WGS metagenome assembly WNGB01 (sample SAMN13153367, study PRJNA577476) | soil metagenome | isolation source: 115 cm soil or saprolite under grassland replicate 2 | place: USA:California | collected 2016-06-15 | reverse complement strand
GCGCTTGAGCTTGCCCGCCTTTTCCAGCGCGACCAGCTTCTGCTCGTCCTCGCTCGACTCGATCTGCCTGCCGTAGGCGCCCGCCTCCTTGCCTGCTTTGAGCACCGCCGCCTGCAGTGCCCGGTCGAGGTTCTTGAAGGTCTTGCCCGAGAAGCAAAGCGGCCGGATGGTGATCGCGTGTTGCGTCATGTTAAGGTTGGGGCCGACCTCGTAGAACTTCATCTGCTCGACGCCGGCGGCCTCGTTCTCGCCCGCCTGGATGACGCCGTTCTGGATCGCGTTGTAAACCTCGTTATAGGCGATCACGGTCGGCGACATGCCGGCCGCGGTGAAGGTGCGGCTCCAGATCGGCGCTCCCTGCACACGGACTTTCAGGTTCTTCATCTCGGCCATGTTGCGCACCGGCTTGTTGGCGAAGATGTTGCGCGTGCCGCCGCCGGCGTAGCCGATCAGCATCACGTCGGCCTTCTGCGCGATCTCGTCGGCAATCGGCTTCAGGAGATCCGCGTCCAGCACCTTGTTCCAGTGATTCAGGTCGCGGAAGATGAACGGCGCGTCGATGAACGGCGCGGCGCGCGAGAAGGTCGACATGTGAGCCGGCGAGACGATGGCGTAATCGACCGCCTTGCCCTGGTTCATGTAGGCGAAATAGTCCTTCTCGAGGCCGAGCTCGCTGTTCTTGTGCAGCACGAAGTTGACCGGCTTGCCGTAGTACTTCTTGACCAGCTCCTCGAACTTCACCATCGCCTTGGTGAAGGCGTGCTCGTCGCTGAACTGCGAGGCGCCGTGCAAAGTGATGGTCTGGGCGGCAGCGGGAAAAATAAAAAGAAATGAAATTATTCCTGTAAGAAGCCTTTTCATGACGGTGCTCTCCTCTCCTCTTTTATGGTGATGCGCCAGAGCGTGCGCGCATCATTTGGATCAATCAACGTCGCCGCGTGCAGCAGCGACGCGTTGTCCCAGATTACCACGTCGCCCGCGCCGTATTTGAGCCTGTATTGGTACTTCTCCTGCGTCGCATGCTCCTTGAGCTCGTCGAGGAGCGCGATCGCCTCGTCCTCGCGCATGCCCTCGATGCCGAACGAGCTTCCCGACACGGCATACAGCGCCTTGCGGCCGGTCACCGGGTGGCGGCGCACCACTGGATGCCTCACCCAGGCCATCTTCTGCTCCTGCGCCTCGTTGAGCACCGAGGCGACGGTGCGCGAACCCGTATCGAGGTCGTTGCGGTTACCGTAATGATGCAGCGCGACCAGCCCATCGATCTTCTTTTTCGTGGAAGCGGGCAAGTCATCGTACGCCGCATATTGGTTTGCAAATAAGGTGTCGCCGCCGGCGCGCGGTACCTGGATCGAGTAGAGCGTCGTCGCCCGCGCCGGAACGTCGAGATACGAATAGTCGGTGTGGAAGTAAGTTCCAGCGTCCGCGAGCCCTGTCGGCTTGCCATCCTTCATCACGTTCGAAAGAATCAGGATGTCGGCATGCTCGGGATGATGGAACTGGTCGATGACGTGCGGCTCGGGCGGCCCGAGGCGCCGTGCGAAGTCGAGGAACTGGCCGGCGGTGAGCTGCTGCGCGCGGATCACCAGCACCTGTCCTTTGAAAAACGCCTTTTCCAGCTCCTTGAATTCCCCGTCAGTAATCCGGGCAAGATCGATCCCGGCCGCCTCGAGCCCGAAGCCTTCGCTCAAGCTCCTAAATTGCATCGTCTGACGCGCGTCGCGTTTCATGCTTTAAGCCTCGGCACATCCAGCCACTTTTTCTGCTTCCAGCTCTTCAGCCCGAGCTCGGCGAGCTGCAGGCCTTTGGCGCCCTCGAGCAGGCCCCAGCGAAAGCCGCCTTCGCCTGCGACATGCCTGAGGAAGAGCTCCCACTGCACCTTGAAGGCGTTGTCGTAGCCGTCGTCGGGAACTTCCTCCCAGCCGGCGAAGAAATCGATCGGCTGCGGGATGTCCGGATTCCAGACCGGCTTGGGGGTTTTTTCATAAGCTTGAACCAAACAACGTCGCAAACCGGCAACTGCGCTGCCATGCGTGCCGTCCACCTGCAGCGTGAGCAGATCGTCGCGCCGCACGCGCACGTCCCACGATGAATTGAAATGCGCCACCACCCCGCCCGCCAGCCGGAAGGTGGCGTAGGCCGCATCGTCGGCGGTCGCCTTGTACTTCCTGCCAGTGGCACAGCATGTCGAGGATGATGCCGCCGCCGTCCTGCTTGCGGTAGTTCCACGACGGCCGCTGCGCCGGAGGCTGGGCGAACTGCGGGTCGCCCTCGAACACCCAGTAGCCGAACTCGCCGCGCACCGAGAGGATGCGGCCGAAGAAGCCCTCCTCGCGCAGTCTGGCGAGCTTGAGCATGCCCGGCAGCCAGAGCTTGTCCTGCACCACGCCGTGCTTGATGCGCGCCTTCTTCGCCGCCGAGTAGAGATCCTTGGCCGCGGCGAGCGTGGTCGCGACCGGCTTCTCGCAGTAGATGTGCTTGCCGGCAGCAATGGCGCGCTTGAGCAGTTTTGGCCGCAGCTGCGTCGATGCGGCGTCGAAGAAGATCTCGTCCTCTTTGTTCTGCAACGCCTCGTCCAGGTCCGTGGTCCAGCGCTGAACGCCATGCTGCCTCGCCAGCTCCTCCACCTTCGCCGCGTTGCGTCCGACGAGCAGCGGATCGGGGACCACGCGCGTGCCGTCCTTGAGCGCGACGCCGCCCTGCTTGCGAATCTCGAGGATCGAGCGGATCAGGTGCTGGTTCATCCCCATGCGCCCGGTGACGCCGTGCATGATGATGCCGACGCGCTTCTCGCTCATGGCACGTTGTCGAGGGCCTCGAGCACGCCGCGCACATAGCCGATCGCCCTGGCGGCCGCGCCAGGGCCGTCGGGCACGTAGTCGAACGGCTCGACGGCGAGGTCGCCCGCGTAGCGGTGGCGCGTGAGCGCAGCGAGCAGCGGGGCGAACTTCTGCTCGCCTTGGCCCGGGCCGCGGCGGTTGCGGTCGTTCAGCTGCACGTGCGCGATCATGCCCGGCGGCAGCCACTGCTCGACCAGCGCCGCGAGCGGCTGCTTCTCCATGCGCCCCGCCGCGCTGCAGTCGAGCATGCTCCTCAGCGCTGGGCTGCCGATTTCCTTCACGATGCGCGCCGCTTCTTCCAGCGTGTTGATGAGCGGCGTCTGGTCGGAAGAAAGCGGCTCGATGCAGTAGACGACGCCGGCCTTCTCGGCGCGCTCGGCCACGGCGGCGAAGCTCTCCTGGGCGCGCGCCATCGACGCGGCGCGCGTTTGGCCGGGGTCGACGCGACGCTGGTGCGGCGAGCCGTGCACGAGGTAGCGGCCGCCGAGCTCGGCGCATTGATCGATGAGCGCGAGCATCACCTCCACGGTCTTTTTCCGAATTGCATCATCCCGGGCGCTGATGGAAAGCCCCGCAGGCTTTATCAACAGCCAGTGCAGGCCGGTCACCGCGATGCCGGCGTCCGCGGCGGCGGCGCGCGCCGCCGCGAGCTGGCCGCTGCCCATGCGGTGCGGCTCGTCCGACAGCGTGTACGGCGCGATCTCGAGGCCGTCATAGCCGAGCTTGGCGGCGTACTCGCACTGCCGCGGGAACGGCATCGGCGCGATCACCTCGTTGCACAGGGCAATGCGCACGACGCCAGCGAATTTATCTGGCCGACGACCAGGTCTTCTCCCAGTCGTTGCCGAGAAAGTCGGTCACCCGCCCGTCGGACTGGAAGAACTTGTTCGGCACCTGGAACATGGCGAGGAACAGCCCGCCCTGCGGGCCGGCCCAGGCCTCGTGGCGGCTGCCGGCGGGCCGCCAGACAAACTGGCCAGCGCGGCATTCGCCCTCGTGGCAGTGCAGGCTGCCTTCGAGCACGTAGGTCTGCTCGATGCGCACGTGCTGGTGGTCCGGCAGTTTTGCGCCGGGCGCCATCTTCATCAGCGCGGTCAGCAGCCCGGTCTCGCGCTCGACCAGCAGCGTTTTCTGCTCGATGCCGGGATAGCGGGTCTTTTCCCAGGGCATGCGTTCGACGTCGATGAATCTGGAAGCGAGTTTCATGGCGTGAGGTGCTCCCCGACTTTGACGATTTTCATGGTGTTGGTGCCGCCGCTCTTGCCGATCGGCTCGCCGATGGTGAGGACGATCAGGTCGCCCTCCTTCACCACGTTATTCGCGAACAGCACTTTCTCGGCTTCGGCCAGCAGCTCCTCGCGGTCGTGGCCGACGTACTTCACCATCAGCGGGAACACGTCGCGGAACAGCGCGCAGCGGTAGCGCGTCGCGGTCTGCGAGGTAAGCGCATAGATCGGCACGCCGCAGTTGAGGCGGCTCATCCACAGCGCGGTCGACCCCGATTCGGTGAGCGAGGCGATGCATTTCACCTTCAGGTGATAGGCGGTGAAGAGCGCCGCCATGGCGATCGACTGGTCGACGCGGGTGAAGACGCGGTTGAGGAAGTCCTGCTCGAGGTTGAGCGGCTGCGTCTGCTCGACCTCGACGCAGATGCGGTGCATCGCCTCGATCACCTCCACCGGGTACCTGCCGCTCGCGGTCTCGGCGGAGAGCATCACGGCGTCGGTGCCGTCGAGCACCGCGTTCGCCACGTCGGAGACCTCAGCACGCGTCGGCACCGGGCTGGAGATCATCGACTCCATCATCTGCGTGGCGGTGATGGTGAGCTTGTTCTCCTGGCGGGCGAGGCGGATCATCTTCTTCTGCAGCGCCGGCACGGAGGCGTCGCCGACCTCGACCGCGAGATCGCCGCGCGCCACCATGATGCCGTCGGAGCCGCGCATGATGTCGATGAGCGCGCTCTCCCCGACCGCCTCGGCGCGCTCGATCTTGGCGATGAGGAACGCCTTGCCGCCCGCCGCGCGCATCAGCTCTTTCGCCATGTACATGTCGGCGCCGGTCTTCGGAAACGAGACCGCGAGATAGTCGGCCTGGAGCTTGGCCGCGGTCTTGATGTCCTCCATGTCCTTCGCGGTGAGCGCGGGCGCGGTGAGCCCTCCGCCCTGGCGGTTGATGCCCTTGTTGTTGGAGAGCACGCCGCCATGGCGCACCACGGTCTGCACTTCCTCGCCGCGCACCTCGGTGACATCGAGCACGATCTTGCCGTCGTCGAGCAGCAGCACCGCGCCCGGTCCGACGTCGCGCGGCAGCTGCTTGTAGTCGAGGCCGGCGCGCTCGCGGTCGCCGGTTTCGCATCCGGCGTCGAGCACGAAGCGCGCGCCTTTCTCGAGCGTGACCTTGCCTTCCTTGAACTTGCCGACGCGAATCTTCGGCCCCTGCAGATCGCACATGATGGCGACGGTGCGGCCGCACTTCGAGGCGATTTCCTTGACGAGCGAGGCGCGCCGCTCGTGGTCGTGCGCGGTGCCATGCGAGAAATTGAGCCGCACCACGTCTACCCCGGCGCGCACCATTTTCTCCAGCACCACGGGGTCGCTCGAAGCAGGGCCGAGCGTGGCGACGATCTTGGTGCTTCGCAGCATGTGACTAACCTTATCGGCTCAAGGGCAGACGTGCAACACCACGCCTGGGGGTTCGACGGTCAGCCACTTAAGCATCCGCTCGCGCTTCGAGGGCGGCGACCGCGGGCAGCTCCTTGCCTTCGAGAAACTCGAGAAATGCTCCGCCCCCTGTCGAAATATAGGAGATTTTCCTTTCCAGACCGAACTTCGCGATCGCGGCAAGCGTTTCCCCGCCGCCTGCGAGCGAGAACGCGTTGGAGCCAGCGATGGCGCGCGCAATGGCTTCGGTGCCGCGGGAGAACTGATCGATTTCAAACATCCCCAGCGGGCCGTTCCAGATGATCGTGTCCGCATTCTTGAGGCGTGCGACGACCCGGGCAACGGTTTTCGGGCCGATGTCGAGAATCATCTCGTCGGCCTCGACGCGCGCCGCCTCCTTCGTCGCCGCCCGAGCACGCGCGGAGGCCTCAGCTGCCACCACCACGTCCTCGGGCAGCAGCACCTCGGTCATTTTCCGGATGCGCTTCGCTTCCTCGACCAGGCCCGGCTCGGCGAGCGACTGCCCGATCGCAACGCCGGCGGCGAGCAGGAACGTATTGGCGATGCCGCCGCCGACGACCAGGCTGTCGACCTTTCCTGCCAGCTCTGCGAGTACCGTGAGCTTGGTCGACACTTTCGATCCACCGACGATCGCCACCAGCGGCCGCGCCGGATTGGCCAATGCTTTGCCTAGTGCATCCAGTTCCGCTGCCATGAGAGGCCCGGCGCAGGCGATTTTCGCGAAGCGCGCGACGCCGTGAGTCGTCGCTTCGGTGCGGTGCGCCGCTCTTCTCGCCCTTGTTCACCCGGCAGTTCTCGAGCATCACGACCTCGCCGGGTTTTACATCGACGCCGTTCACCCAGTCTGTTTTCAGAGAGACTTTTCTGCCGAGCAATTCGGCAAGGCGCTTCGCCACCGGCTTCAGGGAGTCCCCGGGCTTGAGCTCGCCCTCCTTCGGCCTGCCGAGGTGCGAGGTCACCATGACCGCCGCGCCCTGCTTGAGCGCCAGCTCGATCGCGGGAACCGAGGCGCGGATGCGCGTGTCGTCGCCGATGCGCCCGTCCTCGATCGGCACGTTGAGGTCGGCGCGGATGAATACCCGCTTGCCGCGCAGGTCCACGTCGGACATGCGCCTGAACTTCATTACTTCACATTTGCAAGCGCAACACCGACATCCGCAAACGCGACCGCGACGTCCAGCATGCGGTTGGAGAAGCCCCACTCGTTGTCATACCAGGAGGACACCTTCACCAGAGTGCCGTCGGAGACGCGCGTGAGCGTCGAGTCGAAGATCGAGCTCGCCGGATTGTGGTTGAAGTCCGAGGAGACCAGCGGCTCGGTGTTGTACTCGAGGATTCCCTTCAGGTCGGAGTCGCAGGCCTGCTTCACCGCCCGGTTGACCTCCTCGACCGTGGTCGGTTTCTTCGCCACGAAGGTAAGGTCGACGATCGAGACATTGATCGTAGGTACGCGAATCGAGTAGCCGTCGAGCTTGCCGTTCAGGTGCGGCAGCACCAGGCCGACCGCGGCGGCGGCGCCGGTCTTGGTCGGAATCATGTTGTGCGTCGCCGAACGCGCGCGCCGCAAGTCCTTGTGATAGACGTCGGTGAGCACCTGATCGTTGGTGAAGGAATGGATCGTGTTCATCAGCCCCGCAGCGACGCCGATGCGGTCATCGATCGCCTTGACCAGCGGCGCCAGGCAATTCGTGGTGCACGAGGCGTTCGAGATCACGGTGTCGGAGGACTTCAGCGTCTTATGGTTGACGCCGTAAACAACGGTCCGGTCGACGTCCTTTTCTCCCGGGGCGGAGATAATTACTTTTCTCGCCCCGGCTTGTATGTGCGCGCTGGCCTTGGTCTTGCTCGTGAAAAGGCCGGTGCACTCGAGCACCACGTCGATGCCGAGCGACTTCCAGGGCAGCTTTGCCGGGTCGCGCTCAGCCACAACGCGGATGCGATCGTTGCCCACTACGATGCCATCGCCGTCCACTCGCACTTTCTGGGGGAAGCGCCCATGCGCGGTGTCGTACTGCAGCAGGTGGGCGTTGGTGTTTGCGTCGCCCAGATCATTGATGGCCACGAACTGCAGGCCGTGCTTTTTGCCGCTTTCATAATGCGCGCGCAGGACCATGCGGCCAATGCGCCCAAATCCGTTAATGGCTAGCTTGATCATTGCCGCCTCTCTACCTTAATACGCTCCTCACTGCGTTGACCACGTTCTCCGGCGTGAAGCCGAAGTGCTTGAACAGCGCAGCCGCGGGCGCCGACTCGCCATAGCGGTCGATGCCGACCACCGCGCCGTCGAGGCCCACGTACTTTCTCCAGTAGTCGCTCACGCCCGCCTCGACCGCTACTTTTGGGAGTCCAGACAGCAGCACAGAGTTCCTGTAATCCTCTGCCTGGCGGTCGAACACGCTGGTCGAGGGCATGGAGACGACCCTGACCGGGGTGCCTTCGGCCGCCAGGATCTTCTGCGCTTCCAGGGCGAGCGGGACTTCCGAGCCGGTAGCGATGACGATGGCCCTCGCTTGCGCGGCATCCGAAAGCACGTAACCGCCGCGCGACAGGTTCGACAAATCGGTTCGTTTTGAAAAAGCCACGTTTTGCCTAGTAAGCAGAAGCGCCGTCGGGCCGTCCTTCCTGCGCAGCGCCGCCGACCACGCCACCGCGGTCTCCACGGTATCGCAGGGCCGCCAGACGTGCAGGTTCGGCATCAGCCGCAGGCTCGCCGCGTGCTCGATCGGCTGGTGCGTCGGGCCGTCCTCCCCCAGGCCGATCGAGTCGTGGGTGAACACATAAATCACGCGCAGACCCATCAGCGCCGCTAGGCGCAAGGCATTGCGCGCATAGTCGGAGAACACGAGAAAGGTGCCGCCGTACGGGATCAGCCCGCCGTGCAGCGCAAGCCCGTTCATCACCGCGCACATGCCGAACTCACGCACGCCGTAGAAGACGTAGTTGCCGCCGCCATCCCGCCCCACCACTTTGGAGGCCTTCGCCATGGTGAGGTTCGACCCGGTGAGATCGGCCGAGCCGCCGACGAGTTCCGGCAGCGCGGGCGTTAGCGCGTCCAGCACGTTCTGCGACGCCTTGCGCGTGGCGAGAGTTTCGCTTTTTTGATTCGCCTCGGCGATCAAGGCGGATATTTTTTCTTCAAACTGCGCGGGTAGTTCACCCTTGACGCGGCGCTCGAACTCGGCGGCATCCTGCGGAAACTCGGCGCGGTACGCCTTGAAGGTTTTCTGCCAGCGCCGCTCCAGCCGCTTGCCGGCTTCGCGCGCGTCCCAGCCGCGGTAGACGGACTCGGGGACCTCGAAGGCCGGATATCTCCAGCCAAGCGCCTCGCGCGCCGCCGCGACCTCCTTCTCGCCCAGGGCCGCACCGTGCGCAGCGCCGGTATTGGCCTTGGTCGGTGCGCCTTTCGCGATCACGGTCTTCGCGCAGATCAGGCTCGGGCGGGTCCTATCGCGCTTTGCCTTCTTCAAGGCCCGGTCGACCGCGCCGATGTCATGGCCGTCGACATTCGGGATCACCTGCCAGCCGTAGGCCTTGAAGCGCTCCGGCACGTCGTCGGTGTACCACTGCCCGATTTGCCCCTTGTCAGAGTCGATCGAGATGCCGTTGTCGTCATAGATGGCGATGAGCTTGCCCAGGCCGAGCGTCCCGGCGAGCGCACAGGACTCGTGCGAGACGCCTTCCATCATGCAGCCGTCGCCCATGAAGGCGTACGTGAAATGGTCGACGATCTCGTGCCCAGGCCGGTTGAACTCGGCGGCAAGCAGCCGCTCGGCGAGCGCCATGCCGACGGCGTTCGAGATGCCCTGGCCGAGCGGTCCGGTGGTGGTCTCGACACCGGGGGCGCAGCCGCGCTCGGGGTGGCCCGGGGTTTTGGAGCCGAGCTGACGGAAGCGCTTCAGCTCCTCGATAGGCAGGGCGTAACCGGTCAGGTGCAGCACGCTGTAGAGCAGCATCGAGCCGTGGCCGTTCGACAGCACGAAGCGGTCGCGGTTGGACCAGTCCGGGTTCGCCGGGTTGTGGCGCAGGTGGCGCTTCCACAGCGCCACCGCGATCTCGGCCATGCCCATGGGCATGCCGGGATGCCCGCATTTCGCCGCCTCGACCGCATCCATCGCCAGCGCGCGAATGGAATTGGCTAGCTCGGCGTCGGTGGCCTTGGCCGTTACCGGGGAATCCATCGGAGGGGGCAAATTATACTCAGGGGATGATCGAGCTCCCCTTCGGCCGGCCGCTGGATTTCGAGCATCTCGTCGCCTGCGAGTCGCCCGGCGAGGGCCACTGGTTCGTTTTCCGCGGCACCGACCTGCTGGTCGAGATGGGGCCGCCGGACCCGCGCCCGAGCGATGACCTGCGGGTGCGCGTGCGGCCTTCCTGGGCTCGTCTCCCTTTCCGGAGCGCGTTGCAGAAAAACCACAACTGGTTGGGTAGCCAGCCGGCGCGCACGCTATATCTAGGTCGGCTGGCCGGCGTCGACTGCTGGGCAGCCGAGGTCGATGCGTCTGCCGGCGCCCCTCAGGGAATGTCCTGGGAGGGTCTGCGCACGCTGTTCTCCGTGCTCGACGACGCGCAGTTCGCGCTCGCCGGGCGGGCGCTGCAGCTGGTCGACTGGGACCGCACGCATCAGTACTGCGGTCGCTGCGGCGCGCCGACTGAGCCGAAGCGCGAAGAGCGCGTGCGCATCTGCCCGGCGTGCAAGCTCGCGGCCTACCCCCGAGTGGCGCCGGCCGTCATGGCTTTAGTCAAGAGGGGAAAGCAGATCCTGCTGGCGCGCAGCCCGCACTTCCCGCCCGGCATGTACAGCGCGCTCGCCGGCTTCGCCGAGCCAGGCGAGTCGCTCGAGCAGTGCCTGGCGCGCGAAGTCGCCGAGGAGGTTGGCGTGCAAATAAGCAACATCCGCTACTTCGCGAGCCAGTCCTGGCCGTTCCCGCACTCGCTGATGATCGCGTTCGTCTGCGAGTGGCAGAGCGGCGAGATCCGGCCGCAGGCAGCGGAAATCGACGACGCAAAATGGTTCGAAGTATTGCAATTACCTAAACTTCCAAGCAAAATCTCGATCGCTCGCCGCTTGATCGATGCCGTCACTGCAGAGATCCGCGGCGAGTTTGCAAATGATGCTTAGGAGGTTTTGAACGAATTGAGCGCGATCGAACGACGCTGTCTTGCGCCGGTAGGCGCAAATGGAAGGCGTAGCCTGGTTCGTTGCACGGCAGGCTGCGCCTTCGCATTTTGGAGGGTACGGAAATGAACGGTCTGCATCTCATCGGTGACCTCACCGGCTGCCGCTGCGATCCGCAGCTCCTCCTCGACGGCGAACGCTTCCGCGCCAAATGCCTGGAGATGGTGGAGGCTTCCGGTCTCACGATCATGGAGGCGACCTTCCACCAGTTCGAGGGCTCCGGATTCACCGGCACGGTCGTGCTCGCCGAGTCGCACCTGGCGATTCACACCTGGCCCGAGCGCCAGGGGCTCACGCTCGACGTCTACGTCTGCAACTACAGCGCCGACAATTCCGCCAAGGCGAGGAAGCTTTTCGAGCTGCTGGTCGCGTACTTCCAGCCGACCGAGCTGGCGTGTCACGAGGTCGACCGCGGCGAGCACCTCCTGATGGAACCGCTCAATGCCTCGACGGGGTTCTACATCAAGGCGAGCAAGCAGCTCGGCGAGTGGCAGACGCGCTTCCAGAAGATGCAGATCTACGACACGCCGCACTACGGCAAGCTGTTCCGCCTCGACGGCTTCAACATGACGTCCGAAAAGGAGGAGTTCGTCTACCACGAGAACCTGATCCACCCCGCGCTCGCTGCCCATGCCGCGCCGAAGAAAGTGCTGATCATCGGCGGGGGCGACGGCGGCTCTTCCGAGGAGGCGCTGAAGCATCCCTCGGTCGAGCAGGCGACCATGGTCGAGATCGACCGCGACGTGATCGAGGTCGCGAAGCAGCATTTCCACGCGGTGCATAAGGGCGTGTTCGACAACCCGAGGCTGCGCGTGCTGGTCGAGGACGGCGTGAAGTTCGTGCGCGATACGCACGAAAAATTCGATCTGGTCGCGCTAGACCTGAACGATCCAGTCGGGCCGGCGGCGGCGCTGTACTCTGCCGAGTTCATGCAGCAGCTGCGCCAGACCCTCGCGCCGGGAGGCGCGCTTGCGCTGCACCTCGGCTCGCCGGTGGCGCAGCCGCAACGCGTCGCCGAGCTCGCTCAGCGCCTGAATGGCCTGTTTCGCATCGTGCGGGTGTACACGATGTACATCCCGCTCTATGGCTCGCTATGGGCCATGGCGGTGTGCTCCGACAAGCTCGATCCCAAGGCGGTCACCGCCGACGAGATCGACCGCCGCATCGAGGCGCGCAAGCTCCAGGAGCTGCGCTACTACAACGGCGAGACCCACGAGGGCGTATTCGCGCTGCCGAACTTCGTGCGCGACCTCGTCACCCCGGCGCGCCTGAAGCAGCCGACGCGCGGACGCCGCCTCGGAGTGGTCAGGGCCGCTTCGAAGTAGCGTAGCGCTCCAGAAGGGCCGTCATCGCGCTGTCGCGCCGCTCGCGCGCGATCCGCACCGCGCCATCCGGATTCGCGCCTGCCTTGAGCAGCGCTGCAGCGTTCGTGGTGTCGCCCAGGATCGCGGCGGCCATCAGCGGGGTCAGGCCCTGGCTGTCGGGCTTGTCGAGCCACTTGCCGAAAGCGATCAGCTCGCTCACTGCAGCCGCGTCGCGGTAGATCACCGCGGTCATCAGGTCGTTGTATTTCGGACCGGGCGTGCTCGCCCGCACTTGCGGTACGGGAGGCGGTGCCGCCACCCGTGCCGGGGTCGACGCAGGCTTTTCATCCGGCGCCGGTGAAGGCGCAGGAGCCGGCTTGACCTCGGCAATCGGAACGGGAGCCTTCTTCGGCATCTCGACCGGAGCAGGCTTCGAAATCGCGACGACCGCAGGCTTCGGAGGCTCGACCACCAGGGGCTTCGCCGGCTCGGCTGCGGCTATCGCCGCTGCAGGGACGGGCTTCGCCGCTGCGGCCTTCGCCGCAGTCGGCACCGGTGGCTTGGGCGCGCTCGCCGCGACCGGCGGCGGGCCGGCGAGCCACTCTTCGAGGTAAAGGAACCAGGCGGCAGCGCCGGCACCGGCAAGCACGACGACGCCGGCGAGGATCTTCGTGCGATTCGTGAGCTGCAGTTTCATGGCCATGTTTTCCTCCCTTATTTCTTTAAACTGCCCCTTCAGGGCGTTGCGGTGACCACCGAGCGCACGGTGTCGAAAATCCGCTCGATCTGCGGTTTTTCGATGATGAGCGGCGGGGAAAGCGCGATGGTGTCACCCGTGACGCGGATCAGCACCCCGTTCTCGAAAGCTTTCACGAAAGCCTCGTAGCCGCGGGCGCCAGGGGCCCCGCGGCGCGGCTCGAGCTCGATGCCGGCGATCAGGCCGCAGTTGCGGATGTCGATCACGTGGCGCGTCCCCTTCAGGGCATGCGCCGCGTCCTCCCAGTGCTTCTCGAGGCTCGCCGCACGCGTCAGAAGGCCTTCTTCCGCGTAGGTGTCGAGAGTCCCGATGCCGGCAGCGCACGCCACCGGATGGCCCGAATAGGTATAGCCGTGAAACAGCTCGATGCCTGCCGGCCCCTGCATGAACGCCTCATAAATTGAATCTTTTATAAAAACAGCACCCATGGGCACGGTGCCATTGGTGAGACCCTTCGCGCTGGTGAAGAGATCCGGCATGACGCCGAAGCGCTGCGAGCCGAACGGCTTGCCGAGCCTGCCGAACCCGGTGATCACTTCGTCGAAGATGAGCAGGATGCCGTGCTTGCTGCAGATCTCGCGCAACCGCTCGAGGTAGCCCGCCGGCGGCACCAGCACGCCGGCGGAGCCCGCGAGCGGCTCGACGATCACGGCGGCAATCGATGAAGCGTCGTGCAGAGCGCACAGCCGCTCCAGCTCGTCGGCAAACTCTGCGCCGTGAGCAGGTTGTCCCCTGGAAAAAGAATTTCTGGAAAGATCGTGCGTGTGGCGGATGTGGTCCACGCCAGCGACGCCGGGACCGAACATCCTCTTGTTGGCGGCGATGCCGCCGACCGCCGTGCCGCCAAAGTTGACGCCGTGGTAGCCGCGCTCGCGGCCGATCAGGCGATAGCGGCCGGCCTCGCCGTGCGCGCGGTGATAGGCGAGCGCGATCTTTAACGCGGTATCGACCGACTCGGAGCCCGAGTTGGTGAAGAACACCCGCGAGAATCCCGGCGGCGCTACGCCGGCGACGCGCGCGGCGAACTCGAAGGCAATCGGGTGGCCCATCTGGAAAGTGGGCGCGAAATCCATCTCGCCGACCTGCCGGCGCACCGCCTCGACGATCTTCGGCCGGCAATGTCCGGCGTTGACGCACCACAGGCCCGCGGTGCCGTCGAGCAGCTGGCGCCCGTCCGCGGTCCAATAGAACATGCCCTCGGCGCGCGCCAGCAGCCGCGGCGACTTCTTGAACTGCCGGTTGGCCGTGAACGGCATCCAGAAGGCCGACTGCTCGAGGCCGGCTAAAAATTCAGCGCGCTTGTTCATCCTGGGTAGGGTACGACCTTCTGGCGTTGCTCGCCAAGCCCCTGGATGGTGAGCTTCATCACGTCGCCGGGCTTGAGGAACAGCGGCGTCGGCTTGATGCCGAGGCCCACGCCCGGCGGCGTGCCGGTGGCGATGATGTCGCCCGGCAGAAGCGTCATGTACTGGCTGACGTGCGAGATGATCTTCGCGACGCTGAACACCATGGTGCGCGTGTTGCCGGTCTGCATGCGCCTGCCGTTGACCTCGAGCGCCATGCCGAGCGTCTGCGGGTCGCGGATCTCGTCGGTGGTGACGAGCCAGGGGCCGATCGGGCCCGCGGTGTCGAAGCCCTTGCCCTTGTCCCATTGCGTGGTCGCCATCTGGAAGGCGCGCTCCGAGACACTGGCTGCCGATGACCACGCCGAGCTCGATCTCCCAGTCGAGCTTGGTCGAGTTCCTGGGCTGGATGACGTCATCGCCCGGTCCGCTGATGCAGGTGGTCGCTTTCATGAAGACGATCGGCTCGGAAGGAATCGGCAGCCCCGCCTCCTTGGCGTGGTCGGAGTAATTGAGCCCGATGGCGACGAACTTGCCGATGCCGACGTAGGGCACGCCGAGGCGCGGGCCGCCGTTTACCGGCGGCAGCGTCTCGGGCTTGACCCTGGAGAGCATCTTCAGCCCGCGCGGTGAGATCTCGTTCGGGCCGATGCTATCGACCACCTTCGACAGGTCGTGCACCCGCCCCTCGGCGTCGATCAGTCCCGGCTTCTCGTAACCCGGCTTGCCGTAGCGGCACAGCTTCATATCGTCATTCCCCCATCGATCGAATAAGCGTTCCCGGTCGCGAACAACGACTCGTCGGAAGCGAGAAACACCAGCATCCCGGTGATGTCGTCCACAGTGCCCAAGCGGCCCATGGGCTGGCGCGCAACGAAGTCCTTGCGCGCCTGCACCGGGTCGGGCTGCGCATTGATGCGCCCCTGCAGCGAGGGCGTGTCGACCGTTCCCGGACAGACGGCGTTGCAGCGGATGCCACGCCCGACGTAGTCCGCCGCGACCGCCTTGGTCAGGCCGATGACCGCAGCCTTGCTCGAGCCGTAAGCAAAGCGGTTCGGCAGGCCGCGCAGCGACGAGGCGACCGACGCCATGTTGATGATCGAGCCGCGGCCCTTCTTCAGCATGCCCGGCAGGAAGGCGCGCGTCACCAGGTACATCGATTTCACGTTGACGCTGAAGGCCTGGTCCCAGTCCTTTGGCGTGCAGTCGAGAATGCTGCCGTGGTGCACGATGCCGGCGCAGTTGAACAGCACGTCGATGTCGCCCACCTCGTTGGCGACCCGGGCGATGCCCGCCTCGTCCGTGACATCGAGCACGCGGGTGCGGATGCCGCTCTTGCCGTCGACCTCCGCGAGCGTCTTCGCATTGAGATCGCTCGCCCAGACCTGGGCTCCTTCGCGCGCGAAAGCGAGCGCGGCGCCGCGGCCCATGCCTTGCCCGGCCGCGGTAATGAACGCGGTTTTTCCTGCCAGACGTCCTGCCATGTGAATTTCCCCGGAGGGCGCGATTATACTTCGCGTCTCCATGAACCAGCTCGATTTCGCGGGACGCAGCGCGATCGTCACCGGCGGCGCGCAGGGCATCGGCGCCGCGATTGCAAAACGCCTGCAAGCTTCGGGCGCGAAAGTAGTGGTGTGGGACCTCGACGGCTCGCCCAAGGTCGACGTTGCCGATCCCGCTCAGATCGAAAATGCCTTGAGGCATCTAGCCAAGGTCGACGTGCTGGTCAATAACGCCGGCATCGCCGGACTGAACACGCCGACGATCGACTATCCGCTCGAGGAATGGGAGCGCGTGCTGCGCATCAACCTCACCAGCCAGTTCCTGTGCTGCCGCGCCGTCGCGCCGCGCATGGTGAAAGCCGGCTACGGCAGGATCGTCAACATCGCTTCGATCGCCGGCAAGGAGGGCAACCCGAACGCCGTGGCGTACTCCGCTTCCAAAGCCGGAGTCATTTCATTGACGAAATCCCTGGGAAAAGAGCTCGCTCGAACCGGGGTGCTGGTGAATTGCGTCACTCCGGCCGCCGCCAAGACCGCGATCTTCGATCAGATGACCGAGAGCCACATCCAGTACATGCTCTCCAAGATTCCCATGAACCGGTTCGTCGAGGTCGACGAGATCGCCGCGCTCGCCTGTTGGCTGGCATCCGAGGATTGCAGCTTTTCCACGGGTGCCGTGTTCGATATCTCCGGCGGCCGCGCGACCTACTGATGGTCAAGAAAACACAACGCAGCATTCAATGGTTCGGCCGCCAGGACATCTACGGCTTCATCTATCGCAGCTGGGTGAAGAACCGCGGCGTGCCGCAGGACCAGTTCGACGGCAGGCCGGTGATCGGCATCTGCAATACCTGGTCGGAGCTCACGCCCTGCAACACGCACTTCAGGGTGCTCGCCGAGCACGTACGCGCGGGCGTGCTCGAAGCGGGCGGCTTCCCGCTCGAATTCCCCGTGATGTCGCTCGGCGAGACGCTGCTGCGGCCGACCGCGATGCTCTACCGCAACCTGGCGAGCATGGACGTCGAGGAGTCGATCCGCGGCAACCCGCTCGATGGCGTGGTGCTGCTGATGGGCTGCGACAAGACCACGCCCTCGCTCATCATGGGCGCCGCAAGCGTCGACCTGCCGACCGTGGGCGTTTCGGGCGGGCCGATGCTCTCGGGCAAGTACCGCTGCAAGGACATCGGCTCGGGAACCAACACCTGGTCGATGTCGGAGGACCTGCGCGCCGGCAAGCTCACGCTCGAGGAGTTTCACGAAGCCGAGTCGTGCATGCACCGCTCGCACGGCCATTGCATGACCATGGGAACCGCATCCACCATGGCCTCCATGGTGGAAGCCCTTGGCGTCGGCATGCCGGGCAATGCCGCGATTCCGGCAGTGGATGGGCGCCGCAATGTGCTCGCGCGCATGGCGGGACGGCGCGTCGTGGAGATGGTGCGCGAGAAGCTCGTGCTGTCGAAGATCCTCACCCGGGAAGCCTTCGAGAACGCGATCCGCGTGCTGGCGGCGATCGGCGGTTCGACCAACGCCGTGATCCACCTCATCGCCATCGCGCGACGCGTCGGCGTGGAGCTCGCGCTCAAGGACTTCGACCGCCTCGGCCGCGGCGTGCACACGCTCGCGAACCTCATGCCGTCGGGGAAATACCTGATGGAGGACTTCTATTACTCGGGCGGCCTGCCGGCAGTGCTGCGTGAGCTTGGGGAAAATGATTTATTGAATCGAAATGCCTTGACGGTGAACGGCAAGACGATCTGGGAGAACGTGAAGGACGCGCCCTGCTGGAACCGCGATGTCATCCACGGCATGAAGAAACCGTTCAAGAAGGACACCGGAATCGCGGTGCTGCGCGGCAACCTCTGTCCCGACGGCGCGATCATCAAGCCCTCGGCCGCGACGCCCAAGCTGATGCAGCACCGCGGCCGGGCGGTGGTGTTCGAGAACATCGAGGATTTCCATTCGCGGATCGACGACCCGAACCTCGACATCGACGCAAGCTGCGTCATGGTGCTCAAGAACTGCGGCCCGAAGGGCTATCCCGGGATGGCCGAGGTCGGCAACATGCCGCTGCCGCCGAAGCTGCTGAAGAAGGGCGTCAGCGACATGGTGCGCATCTCGGACGCCAGGATGAGCGGCACCGCCTACGGCACGGTGGTGCTGCACATCGCGCCCGAGGCGGCCGCGGGCGGCGCGCTCGCCCTGGTCGAGAACGGCGACCTGATCGAGCTCGACGTCGCGAAGCGCAAACTGCAGCTCCTGGTTTCTGACCATGAATTGAAGAAACGAAAAGCGAAGTGGAAAAAGCCCGCCGCCCCGCTCAAGCGCGGTTACTGGAAGCTCTACTTCGATCACGTGCTGCAGGCGCACCAGGGCGCAGACCTCGATTTCCTGGTCGGCAGCAGCGGCGCCTTCGTTCCCCGCGACAACCACTGATGGCCGCGTCCGACTTCACGCTGTACTGCTTCGCGCAGTCGGGCAACGCCTTCAAGGTGGCGCTGATGCTGCAGCTCTGCGGCGCCAAGTGGACGCCGCGCTTCGTCGATTTCTTCGGCGGCGAGACGCGCACCCCCGAGTACCGCGCCATCAACCCGATGGGCGAGGTGCCGGTGCTCGAGCACCGCGGGCAGCGCCTCAGCCAGTCGGGCGTGATCCTGCATTACCTTGCCGAGCTGTTCGGAAAATTCGGCGCATCGAACAAGGACGAGGGACGCGAAATGCTGCGCTGGATCCTGTGGGACAACCACAAGCTCACCAGCTAC
>WNGB01005812.1_pt1 | contig 18366 bp, 17 predicted proteins | sample 5400681 | NCBI WGS metagenome assembly WNGB01 (sample SAMN13153367, study PRJNA577476) | soil metagenome | isolation source: 115 cm soil or saprolite under grassland replicate 2 | place: USA:California | collected 2016-06-15 | reverse complement strand
ATTGGTGGAGCTGAGGGGGCTCGAACCCCTGACCCCAAGACTGCCAGCCTTGTGCTCTCCCAACTGAGCTACAGCCCCACCGCGAAGGGAAGGATACAGGCGAGGGCAAAAGTTGTCAAGCGTGACCGCTACTTGCGGACCGCTCTGCGCGCTTGACGCGCCCCCGTCACCTTGATAGCGTGCCCTCGGCAGTGCCCAGACGGCAGGACAACCAGCGGAGGGGGAGTACATGGTGATGAGGCGCGTGGCGGCGATGGTGGCGGCGGTCGGCATGTTCTTGATGAGCCCGGCGGCAGGCCAGGCCCAGACGATCAAGATCGGCCTGGTCCAGGGACTGACAGGGCCGTTCGAGGTCTATGCCAAGCAGGCCGTCACGGGCTTCAAGCTCGGGCTCGAGTACGGCACGGGCGGCAAGATGGAGGTCCTCGGGCGCAAGATCGAGGTGCTGATCGAGGACGACCAGCTCAAGCCTGACGTCTCCAAGCAGAAGGTGACCAAGCTCTACGCCGACGACAAGGTGGACCTGATCGTCGGCACCACCTCGAGCGCCGCGGCGCTGGCCATCCTGCCGGTGGCGGCGGAGTTCAAGAAGCTCCTCCTGGTCGAACCCGCCGTCGCCGACAGCATCACCGGCGAGGCGTGGAACCGCTACATCTTCCGCACGGGGCGAAGCTCGAGCCAGGACGCCATCGCCAACGCGCTCGCCGTGGCCAAGCCCGGCGTGTCGATCGCCACGATCGCCCAGGACTACGCCTTCGGCAGGGACGGCGTCGCGGCCTACAAGGCCCAGGTCGAGAAGTTCGGCGCCCACGTCGTCCACGAGGAGTACACCCCGCGCGACGCGACGGACTTCACCGCGCCCATCCAGAAGATCCTGGGCGCGCTCAAGGACGCGAAGGGCCCCAAGTACGTGGCCGTGATCTGGGCCGGCAAGGGCGGGCCGTATGCGCAGCTCGTGGAGAACCGTCTCGACAAGAGCGGCATCACCATCACGAGCGGCGGCAATGTGCTCGACGTGCTCAAGGCCTTCAAGAGCTACAACCTCGAGGGCATGATCGGCGGCGCCTACTACTACTACGAGATCCCGAAGAACCCGATCAACACCTGGCTCGTGGCCCAGCACGAGAAGCGCTTCAAGGAGCCGCCGGACTTCTTCACCTGCGGCGGCTTCGCGGCCGCCATGGCCGTGCTGGCGGCAGTGCAGAAGGCCGGCGGGACCGACACGGAGAAGCTCATCGCGGCCATGGAGGGCATGGAGTTCCAGACGCCCAAGGGCAAGATGATCTTCCGCAAGGAAGACCACCAGGCGCTGCAGAGCATGTACGTCTTCAAGCTCGTGTCCAAGCCGGACGTGGCCTGGTTGATCCCGACGCTCGTCCGCGAGCTATCGCCGCAGGAGACGGCGCCCCCCGTCCAGACCAAGCGGTAGGCGCCGTGGCCCGCGTCGCCGTCAACGGCCTCTCGCTGGCCGTGCACGAGTGGCCCGGGACGGGCCCGGCGGTGGTCTGCGTCCACGGGCTCACGGCGAATCACGTCTGCTGGACTAGTATGGCCGACATCCTCTCGCCCCGGCGGCGGCTGCTCGCCTACGACCTCCGCGGCCGCGGGGACAGCGACAAGCCGGCCACTGGCTACAGCCTCGACCAGCACGTGCGGGACCTCCTGGGGCTGCTGGATCATTTCAGGCTCACGAAGGCTATCCTCATGGGCCATTCCCTGGGAGCCCATATCGCGCTCAAGTTCTCCGTGGCGCACCCGGGGCGCGTCTCGAAGCTCGTCCTCGTGGACGGCGGCATCGACGTGCGGGCCGAGATCCTCGACTCGCTGGGGCCGGCCATCAACCGGCTCGGCGTCGAGTACCCTTCGGTCGAGGCCTTTCTCGGAGTGATGCGCGGGCTGCCGATGTTCACCGGGCGCTGGAACGAGTACCTCGAGCGCTATTTTCGTTACGACGTCGAGACCCTGCCCTCGGGCGCCGTGCGCTCCAAGGCCGCCAAGGGGGCCATCGCCGAGGAGCTCGCCAATCTCCAGCGCGAGCGGCTCTGGGTCTATCACCGCCAGGTCAAGTGCCCCACGCTCATCTTCCGGGCGCCCGACGGCCTCCTCACCGCCACGGACTGTCTCATGACCCAGGAGGAGGCGAAGGCGATGGCCGCGGCCATCCCCAGGTCCAGGCTGGTCGTCGTGCCGAAGACCAACCACTACACCGTGCTGCTCGGGAAGAACCCCCGCGTCAAGTCCGCCGTGCGCGCCTTCCTCGGGGGGACGTAGCGACGGCCGACGCCCCGATCTTCTCGACGCGCGACCTGTCGATCCGCTTCGGCGGCCATGTCGCGGTGGACCGCGTGAGCCTCGATGTCCCCGCCCGGGCGCTCAAGAGCATCATCGGGCCGAACGGCGCGGGCAAGACCACGCTCTTCAACCTGCTCTCGGGCCAGTACCGCGCCAGCTCCGGCACCATCGCCTTCAAGGGGCAGGACATCACGGGCTGGAGCGCGGCCCGCCGCACGCGCGCCGGCATCGGCCGGTCCTTCCAGCTCACCAACATCTTCCCGACGCTGCCCGTGCTCGAGAACGTGCGCGTCGCGCTGCAGAGCCGGGCCGGGCTTGCCCTCAACGCGTGGCGGAGCTACCGCGCCTTTCCCGAGCTGGAAGACCGCGCCTGGGAGATCCTGGAGACCGTGCGGCTCGGGGAGAAGTGGCGGGTGCCGGCCAGCGACCTGGCGCATGGCGAGAAGCGCAAGCTCGAGGTGGGCATTCTGCTGGCGCTGGACGCGGAGGTCCTGCTGCTCGACGAGCCCACGGCCGGCATGTCGCTCGAGGAGGTCCCGTCCATCATCGCGCTCATCGATGCGATCCGGGCGCGGCGCGACCGGACGATCCTGCTCGTCGAGCACAAGATCGACATGATCATGGCGCTGTCGGACTCCATCGCGGTTCTCAAGGACGGCGCGCTCATCGCCGATGACACGCCCGAGGCCATCAGCCGGAACGCGGAGGTGCAGGCGGCCTACTTCGGGGGCGGCCTCCGCTGATGGTCGAGGCGGTGCTCGAGGTGGAAGACATCCACACCTTCATCGGCCAGCACCACATCCTCCAGGGCGTCTCGCTCCAGGCGCGCCGCGGGTCCGTGACGGTGCTCCTCGGGCGCAACGGCGCCGGCAAGACGACGACGATGCGGAGCATCGCCGGGCTCCTCCACCCGGCGCGGGGCGCCGTGCGCCTCGAGGGCCGGCCCATCCACGCGCTGCCGCCGTACGAGGTGGCGCGGCTCGGCGTGGGGTTCGTGCCCGAGGGGCAGGGCATCTTCGCCACGCTGACCGTGGAGGAGAACCTCCGCGTGGCCATGCTGCGCGAGGACGCCGAGCGTCGGGAGCGAATGCGGCGCATGGTCGAGCTCTTCCCCGACCTTGCCCGCTTCCGCCACTCGCGCGCCGGCACGCTCTCCGGCGGGCAGAAGCAGATGCTCGCGATCGCGCGCGCGTTCGTCAATCCCCAGCGGCTGCTGCTGATCGACGAGCCCTCCAAGGGACTGGCGCCGATCGTGGTCGAGCACCTGGTCGCGGCGCTCCGGGCCGTGACGGCCGAGACCACCGTGCTGCTCGTGGAGCAGAACTTCGCCATGGCCGAGGCCCTGGGGGAGCGGTTCTATCTGGTGGACGACGGGCGCACGGTCCACGAGGGGCCCATGGCCACTCTCGCGGCCGACGCCGCGCTCAAGCAGCGGTATCTGGGCATATGAAGCGCTGGGGCCCGGCCGCCATCGTCGCCGCGCTCGCGCTCCTGCCGCTCGTCGGCATGGAGCCGCGCGTGTACCTGACGCTGACCGTGGCCGGGCTCGCCATGGGCATGCTGATCTTCCTCGTGGCCTCGGGGCTCACGCTGATCTTCGGCCTCATGGACGTGCTCAACTTCGCCCACGGCGCCCTCTTCTCCTGGGGCGCGTACGCGGGGTTCACCGCGGTGGTCTGGCTCAATCGCGGAGCGGGCTGGGCCGACTCGCCCTCGGTCTGGCTCAATGCGCTGACGCTCGTGGCGGCCGTCGCGGCCGCGGTGGTAGCGGGGCTGGCGGTCGGTGTCATCCTCGAGCGGGTCATCATCAGGCCCGTCTACGGCAAGCACATGTTCCAGATCCTGATCACGCTCGGCGCCACCATCGTGCTCGAGGAGATGATCCGGATCCTCTGGGGGCCGAACGACCAGGTCGTGGCGGTGCCGCGGATGCTCCGCGGGTCCTGGGACCTCTTCGACATCATCGTGCTGCGCGTGCCGGTCGTCGCGATCGCGCTCGGCTCGGCGGTCTACGCCGGCATGATGTGGCTCCTCCACCGGACGCGCGTGGGCCTGATCATCCGGGCCGGCGTCGAGAGCGGCGAGATCGTCCAGGCCCTCGGCCACAATATCTATCGCTACTTCACGGGCATCTTTGCCCTGGGCTCGGCGCTGGCCGCCGTGGGCGGGCTCATGTGGGCGGTCTTCCAGAAGTCGGTGAGCCCGGCGATGGGCGGCGAGCAGCTCATCTTCGCCTTCATCGTCGTCATCATCGGCGGGCTCGGCAGCGTGACGGGCTCGCTGCTGGGCGCGCTCCTGGTCGGCCTCTCCTACAACTACGTCGCCTTCCTGCTGCCGAAGGCCGCGCTCGGCGTCAACATGGCACTCATGGTCATCATCCTGCTGCTTCGGCCGACGGGCCTCTTCGGGGCGTCACGGTGAGCGTGACAAGCCCGGTGAGGGACGCCCGGTGGAGGGAGCACCAGCGGCGCTGGCGCGAGCCCACGCTCTGGCTGCGCGTCGGGGCCTTCGCCGCGATCGCGGCCGTTCCGCTGGTCGTCCCGTCCTTCCAGGTCATGGACCTCGCGATCAAGGTCGCGATCCTCGGGGCGCTGGTGGCCTCCTACGATATCGTGATCGGCTATACGGGCATCGTGTCCTTCGGGCATGCCATGTTCTTCGGCCTCGGCGCCTATGCGGTGGCGCTGTCCGTGGGGCGCTTCGGGGCGCCGACGTACGGCCATCTCGCGCTCGGCTTTCTCATCGGCATCGGCGTGTCGGCCCTCATCGCCGTCCTGGTCGGCGCCTTCTCCCTCCGCGTCAAGGCCATCTTCTTCGCCATGATCACCCTGGCCTTCGCCGAGTTCGCCGGGATCCTGGCCGTCCAGTGGAGAGCGCTCACCGGCGGCGAGGATGGCTTGAGCCCGAAGCTGCCGGGGGTCCTCGCCATCGCCTGGGACGGGGGGCGCGTCCTGGGCGTGCCGCTCACGGGTAAGCTCGTGACGTACTACCTCGTCCTCGCCGTGTGCGTGGCGCTCTTCCTGGTCATGAGCCGCTTCGTCGCCTCGCCGCTCGGCCGCACGCTCCAGGCCATCCGCGACAACGAGCTCCGCACCGAGGCGCTCGGCGTGCCGGTCTTCGTCCTGCAGATCGTCTCGTCCTCGTTCGCGAGCGTGGTGGCGACGATCCTCGGCGGCTGCTATCTCATGTGGGTGCGCTACGTGAATCCCGAGTCGGCGCTCGGCGTCCCGCTCATGCTCGACGTGCTGCTGATGGTCATCATCGGGGGCATCGGCACGCTCTGGGGCGGGCTCGTGGGCGCCGCGGTGCTGCTGACGGCGCGCCTCTTCCTGCCGGACCTGCGCGCGGTGGGCGCCCTCCTCGGCGGCTCGGAGATCGCCCAGCGCCTGACCGAGCGCTGGCTCCTTCTCTTCGGTATTCTCTTCGTGCTGGTGGTGTTCTTCTTCCCCAAAGGCGTGGTGGGCACGGTGCGCGAGGCGTTCTCGCGACGCGCCCCGCCTGCCGAGTGGCGCGATCTCAGGGGAGGATCCGGGTCATGAGACTGAGTCGGTGAGGGGGTCAGTCAGGGGATCAGGTCTTGCGATCCAACATTGAGCCGCGATTGCCGGGACGGAGCGGCGCGGCAATGTGTGACTGCAAGGCCTGATCTCTACGAGCGACGCGCGGCGAGGATGGCGCGGGCCATGAGGCGCGCGCCCTCGTAGCACTTCTCCGCCGTCTCGTAGGAGAAGGCGAGGCGGATATGCTGCTCGCCGCCGCCATTCGGGAAGAAGGCCAGCCCCGTCGTGTACTGGACGCGCGATTGGACCGCGAGTGCCAGCAGGTGCTTGGTGTCGGTCCCCGTGGGCAGCTTGATCCAGATGAAGAAGCCGCCCTCGGGCTTGCTGATCTCGACATCCGTGCCCTCGAGGACCTCCCAGAGCCCGCGCAGCATGGCGTCCCGCTTGTCGCGGTAGACCTTGATGAGGAGCTGGACGTGGTCCTCCATGTGGTCGCGCATGTAGTACGTCGCGACGCGCGACATGAAGGGGTTTACGCCGCCGCCGAAGAGGAAGCTCTGGAGCACCGGGATGAGCGGCGCCGGCGCCAGGACCCAGCCCAGGCGCACGCCGGCGCCCAGGATCTTCGACAGGGTGCCGGCCCGGAGGACGCGCCCCGACGTATCGAGCGAATAGAGCGAGGGCTGCGGCTCGCCCTCGAAGCGGAGCTCGCCGTAGGCGTCGTCCTCGACAATGACGGTGTCATACTCCTGGGCCAGCGCCACCAGCTCGTGCCGGCGCGTGCGCGAGAGCGTCGGCCCGGCCGGGTTCTGGAAATTCGGGATGGTGTAGATGAGCTTGCAGCGGCGCCCCTGCCGGCGCAGCCCTTCGAGCCGCTCGCGCAGGACGGGCGTCACCAGGCCTTCGCCGTCCACCGGCACGGCCACGATCTCCGGGCCGTGCCGCCGGATGGTGTGCAGGGTGCCGGAGAAGGTCGGCGCCTCGGTGATCATGACGTCGCCCACGTCGAGGAAGGCGCTGAAGACGAGCGAGAGCGCGTGCCCCGAGCCGTTCGAGACGATGATGCTCTCGGGCGTGACCTTGAGGCCCTCGAAGACCTCGTACTTGTGACAGACGAGCTCGCGCAGCCCCTGGTATCCCTGCGGCGTGCCGTAGGTCAGCGCCTGGGCGCCCTCGGCCTTGATCATCCGCGCCGTCGCCTCGACGACGCCGTCGTAGGGGAAGGAGCCGGGATCGGGGAAGCCGCCGCCGAAGTCATAGAGGGCATGCTCCACGGGCCTGGCTGGCGGAGCGGACGCGCCCATGCCGATCTTGGCGCGGGTGGACAGGAGTTGGTCGAGCTTTGGGCTGCGGGACGTGGGCATGGCCGCTCCTCTGTAAGGGATGGACTGGAGCGCCATTATGCCACGGCCCCGCGCTTGCGCCCAGCGCCACCGGCTCGCTACACTGGCCTCCGGTCTCATCGAGCCGGGATGGCGGAACTGGCAGACGCGAAGGTCTCAAAAACCTTTGGGCGCAAGCCCATGGGGGTTCGATTCCCCCTCCCGGCACCATTTCAAGGCATCGCGCGGCCCCGACAGCCCAGCCGAACCCGCTACCGCTGCCGCGGGGCGGCTGCTGAAGCGACACGTTGGGCGGTCTGAGATGAGGCGACGGAAGCGACTTCTGTTGATCGCGCTCGGCATCGCATCGCCTGTGTGACAGGCGTCGTCGCCTGACTTTTATTGCCACCTGACCGAGACGCCCGCGAGAGCCCCCAGCTTCTGTGGGAAGGGCGGCCTATGACCGAGCACAGGCTTTCTGTCGCCTACGCTCTCCCAAGGAGGACGCCATGCCCACTGCCACGACTTGCCGCGTAATCCTCAAGAGCCGTCCCGTCGGAGCGCCTAAGCCGAACGACTTTGAGGTGGTCGAAGCAGGTTATGCAAGTGAGCTCGGGAAGGTCCCCTGCCCGAAGCTCGCGAGGCTGACGGCGGCAAGCGGCGCGGCGACGATGCTACATGTGAGCATCGCCATGAACGCTCGTCAATTCACTACCGAATCACCTCAGCCGCCCTCCCCAGCACCGACGGCGGGATCGTCAGCCCGAGGGCCTTGGCGGTCTTGAGGTTGATGACTAGCTCGAACTTCGTCGGCTGCTCGACGGGCAGGTCGCCGGGCTTGGCGCCTTTGAGAATCTTGTCCACGTAGGTAGCGGCGCGCCGAAACATATCAGCAAAGTTCGGTCCATAGGCCATAAGGCCTCCGGCATCGACAAACTCCCTCGCGTTGTACACTGCCGGCAGCCGGTTCTTGGCCGCCAGGCCCACGAGGCGTCTTCGCTCGTTGATGAACATGACGCTTGGCAACACAGTCAGAGCACCCGCGCGCGCCCTGATCATGTCCGAGAAGGCCCCGTCGAAATCGTCTGGCCCTCGCGCCTCAACGAATTGAAGCCGCGCCCCCAGCGCCTGCGCAGCGACTTCTGCTGCCTTCAGTATGTCCTTGTCCGTGCGTTCGCCGGAGGCACCTGGATGCCAGAGGACAGCGACCCGACTGACCCCCGGAACGGCCTGCGTGAGCTGTTCCAGACACTTGCCGACTAGGTCCGTGTTGAGGTTGGACAACCCCGTGACATTGCCGCCCGGCCGCGCAAGGTTCGTGACGAGCCCGCTCGCGACCGGATCGGAAGCAGCAGGGAACACAATGGGGATGGTCCTGGTCGCTTGCTTGGCGGCCAGGGTGGCGAGTGTGCCTGGGGCCACGATGACATCAACCTTGAGCGCAACCAGTTCGGCCGCAAGAGCAGGGAACCGCTCGGACTTCCCCTCGACAGATCGGATTTCAATCACGACGTTGCGGCCCTCGACGTAACCGAGGTCACGCAGTCCTTGACGGAAGGCCTCTAGCAGGTGGGGGTTAGCGGCCAGGTTGGTCAGCAGGTAGCCTATTCGAGCGACCTTGGCCGCCTGCTGGGCCTCGGCGGCGAGCGGTGCGACGACGATGCCGCCAGTGAGCATCGCCATGAAGGTGCGCCGCTCCATCACCGGACTAAGTCATCCACCCGCGTTCGCCGGCTTCATGACGGGGCTTATCGTAGTCGAGGGGCTACCAATAATCCAGCGGCCTACGTGTCTCTCAACCTGCTCGTAGAGCGCGGCCCTTTCTGCCGCGCTCAATCAGGGAAGCTCGGGTGAGCATATGCGTGTCGCGTCAGCTGAGACTCATGCCGCCCTAGCAACATGCTCGAGAAGGGGTGGACGATCTCGCGATTTTCCCTCTCGAAGGTTCCCCGCCTGGTGGCCCCAAGGGGACGCGCCCGTCGTTGGAAGACAAGCCACTGGGACGAAGACTTGACGCGAGAAGGGGCCGACTGCCCGGCAGCCGGGGGCTGACAGCTTATGTCTTCTATGACTCAACTTTTTGGCTTTGGGCGAGCCCTTTGGCTTGGAGACAGCACGTCAACCTCGCAAAATCGAAGGATTGGAGCGGGCTGCGGCATGGCACATGGTGTGCACAGTTCTGAGGATGGAATCATGAAGACAGCTCTCACTCTCGTGGCATCGCTTCTTCTCCTCGCCGTGATCAGCCCCGCATCGGCGACCAGCCCGACGGAAGTGATTCAGGCTGCAGCTGAGCAGGTGGTGCAGGTCGTGCAGGATCCCGCGCTGTCTGGGCCTGCGGCCGCCGAGCGGCGTCGCCAGGAGCTCCAGCGGATTGTCGAGAACCTCTTTGACCTCCCCGAGATGACCCGGCGCAGCCTGGGGAGGCACTGGACCGACCGGACTGCCCAGGAGCGGGAGGAGTTCACTCGCCTCTTCAAGGGACTCCTGGAACACTTGTACTTCGGCAAGATCGAGAACTACTCCGGGCAGGGAATGCAGTACCTCAGTGAGACAATAGATGGTGAGTACGCCACGGTCCGCTCCAAGGTCACCATTGGCCGGAAGAACGAGCTCTCCGTTGACTACCGGCTCCACCTGGTCGGCGCGCAGTGGACGGTATACGATGTCGCCCTCGACGGTGTCAGCCTTGTAAGCACCTACCGGGCCCAGTTCAACCGCATCATCCAGATCTCTTCCTACGATCATTTGGTCGACGAGATGCGGCTGAAGGAGGTGGAGCTCAGGACCCTTAGGAACGGGCCTCGCTGAGGAGGCGCTGTCATGAGAATCGTCTATGTGCCGGTGGCTGTAATCACTCTGTTCTGGATCGTCTTGTCCCCAGTCTCGGCTCCCGCCCAGACCTCGCAGGGCGTGGGCGTGGTGACCACGTTGTCCGGTCAAGCGAGTGTGGCGTAGGTCGTGCGGCTTTCGGCTCCGGGTAGCCAATCATACTGCCGTACACCTTGCAGAGCCGCCAGACGTTCTTCTCCATCTCGCCCACCACACCCCGACCCCAGGCCGACCAGAACAACGGCGTCTCGGGCCCGATCGTCTCAACGCGCGAGGGCATGCGCTGCCCCAGTCGCTGCGTTGCTCCGCTGATCACGATGGTATCGGGTGAAGCCAGGCTCTCTGCTGATAGCATCCGAAACGCAGACCGGTGAGGCATGAACGCAGACATGGCGGCGAGGATTCGCCGAACACGACGACTCGGTCAGGCGCGTCTCATGACTGGCAAGGAGCGGCGCTGGATCAACCCAAACAAAGGCGTGGTCAAGGTCTTGGAGCGCAACCTGGACATGATCGTGTCGCGCTTCTTGTATCCGCATCTGAGCCGAGTGTGGACTCCCTACAGCTGGTTGCTCGAGAGGCGCTTCGTCTTGACCGAAACGTCGGTCTCACCGGTCGGCTGGCCACGAACGCTCGATCCGCTGCGGGTGCTGCTGATCTCAGACATCCATACCGGCGTATTTCTCAAACCACAGACGCTGGCCGACCTCATTCGGTCGTTGATGGAGCTCAAGCCTGACTTGGTGACCATCGCGGGGGACATCGTGACAGGCCATTCGAGCGAGGTGCGCCCGTTTCTCGATGCCTTGGCGCCGCTGTCGCGGGCGCCCCTCGGCGCCTGGTATGCCTACGGTAACCATGACTATTTTGGCGGCGACCCGGAGGAACTTCGCAAGGACCTGGGCTCCATTGGCATCACGACGTTGAAGAACGAATCCGTGGCACTCATGCATGGCCAGGGACGCTGTGTGCTCGGCGCCATCGACGATCTCATCTTCGGCAGGCCCGACTGGCAGCGCCTGGTCTCCCAGGACGGCGTCCCCCATTTGCTCCTGGCGCACAATCCCGATCACTTTTATGAGGCCCAAGGCCATGGAGTGCCCCTCACCCTTTCCGGCCACACTCATGGCGGCCAGATCCGCTTTCCCAACGGACCACCACTTATCCGCCACAGCCGCTTCTGTCTCGATGAGGGACTCTTTTCATTCCGTTCTTCCCTGCTCATGGTGTCGCGCGGGTTGGGGAGTGTCGGGCTCCCCTGGCGCTGGGGCGCCGACCCAGAAGCGATGCTGATCGAGGTCAAGCCACGGGAATAGTGCGCGCGGTGACACGGCTGGGGAGAGCGAAGGAGGACCAGGAGCGCCGTGGCTGGAAACGGGCTTTAGCTTGGGCTTGGCCAGGATCGGAAGGGACAGCCAATAGGGCGACGGCAATCGCCATGGCGAGGGCGACAATGAATTTGCGGAGCATGGGCAACCTCCGCGTGACATGATCCTACCTCCGCGATCTCTGGGAGTCGAGGCGATGCTCAACCGCGGTGTGGTCATCGTACGGCCGAAGCGGCCCTACCTGGATTGGGCGGCGGGACTGGACGACTCGGGGATCGTGCCCGATCCGAACGACGAGCAGACTGTCTACCTGATCCCTAGTTACGGCGGCGACGAGGAGGCGTGGGAGATTCTCGAAAGAGTGCATCCTGCGATCTTCGAGAACGAACTCTATGGGTGGCACACTGATGAGGCGGCGTGGCCACAAGGCCGGGACCTCGCGATGTTCAAGGCGTGGTTCGAGATCGAGCTGCACTCGGTGGTCGAGGATCTCTGCAACTACGAGATTGTTGATGAGGATGATGAAGCCTAACCCCCCGGCGGGGGGGGACCATGCTGGACGATAGACTGTGTCAATTTTGTGCCAGCACCATGAGCTTCCAGATGGCACCATGTGCCAGATGAGCCACGACGTCGAGGCATCCAAGTTGCTGAAGATGCTCCAGACGTGACCGATGATTACCGATGGTGCCAGCCTAACCAAGAACTCAAAAACCTTTGGGCGCAAGCCCATGGGGGTTCGATTCCCTCTGGGCGCTTGTTTGTAAGTGGGTATACGCGCGGCGCGAGTGGGAGCTGACTCAGGCTTTGACCGCGCCGGCCGCCAGTCCCTCGACCATCCAGCGGTGGATGAACATGTACAGGGCGACCACCGGGATGGTCGTGATGACCGAGGCCGCCATGAGCTGGCCCCAGTGGAACACGTCGCCGTAGATCAAGAGGTTGAGCCCCACCGGCACCGTGATCGACTTCTCGTCCTGGATGAACACCAGCGCGTAGAGGAACTCGTTCCAGGACAGCGTGAAGGCGAAGATCGCCGAGGCGACGATGCCCGGCGCCGCCAGCGGCAGGAGCACCCTCGTCAAGGCCTTGGTCCGGCTCGCCCCGTCGACGAGTGCCGCTTCCTCCAGTTCTTTCGGCAGCGCCTTGAAGAAGCCGATCAGGAGCCACGTGCAGAAGGGGACCGTGAACGTCGGGTACGAGAGGAAGAGGGACGCCAGGTTGTTGGTCGCGCCTAACTCGGCCAGCACGCGGTAGAGCGGGATGAAGAGCAGGGCGGGCGGGACGAGGTAGAGGATCAGGATCAGGCTCGCGACCCACTCGCGGCCAGGGAACCTGAGCCGCGCCACCGCGTAGCCGCTCAGGCTGGCGATGACGGTGGTGACCGCCGTCACGACGATGGCCGTGATCAGGCTGTTGCGGAGCCAGAGCGGAAAGCGGGTATCCATCCAAAGGCCGGCATAGTTCTCCCACGTGAAGGGCCGGGGAACGTAGATGCTGGTGGCGAATTGGATCTGCTCGTAAGTCTTGAAGGACATGCTGGCGATCCACCAGAACGGGACCAGGATGATCAGCACGAACGCGACCAGCCCGGCGATGGAAACCGCCTTCCAGGCTCTCATGCGTCCTTCTCGCGCAGGAGGTAGCGGCTGACAACCGCGATGCCGACCACCAGCAACGGCAGCAGGAAGATCGAGATCGTCACCCCGCGGCCCCAGCGCAGCTGATTGAAGGCCACCTCGTAGGAGTAGGTGGCGAACACCTGCGTCGCCGTCCCCGGCCCGCCGCGCGTCATCACGTAGACGATGTTGAAGTCATTGATGGTCCAGATGAAGGACAGGAGGATGGTGACGAGCATGATGTGCTTCAGCCCCGGCAGGGTGATGTGCCAGAATCGCCGCCAGGTGTCGGCGCCGTCGACGGACGCCACCTCGTAGAGCTGGACGGGAATGCTCTGCATGGCCGCGAGGTAGCAGACGCCGAAGAACGGAAATCCCCGCCACCAGTTGGCGACGATGACGGCCATCATGGCGCCGGCGGGCGTGGCCATGAAGGCGATCGGGTGGCTCAGCAGCCCGAGATCGATCAGCACGCTGTTGAAGAAGCCTCGGCCCGGGAAGGCGTCGAACATCCAGCGCCAGGTGAGCGCGATGATCACGGTGGACGTGATCCACGGCAGCAGGAACAGGCCGCGGAAGAAGTTCCGCCAGCGCCAGGTGACGTTGAGCACCAGCGCCATCGCCAGGCCGGTCAGGAGCTTCAGCGCGACCGAGCCGACGGTGAAGACGAAGCTGTTGCGAACGACTGTGTGGAAGCCGTCGTCGTGGACCAGGTAGAGGTAATTCCTGAGGCCAACGAACCGCTCGGGATAGCCGACCAGCTTGTCGGTGAAGGACAGCCAGATCGCCCGGTAGAAGGGATAGACGATCAGGCCCAGCACCAGCACGAAGAGCGGCAGCAGGAAGAGCAGCGCCGTGCCGGTGTCCCGCCGCAAGCGACGACGGCGCCCCGGCCGGCGCGGCTGTTCTTCCGCGCACACGACCGCTGCCGAATCAGCCACCGATGGTGTCGTAGATCTCCTTGACCTTCTTGTCCTCCCAGTCGATGGTCTGGTCCACGGACCATTTGTCGACGATGACCTTGGCCGGCGCGTCGGTGAGCACGTTGCTCGCCTGCACCTCGGCCGCGGCCGCCGTGACAGGGCCAGGCCAGCCGGTCGCCACGAACCACTCGGCCGCGCGGCCGAAGGTCCGGTAGTTCTCGTTCTTGTTGAAGTACTCCTTCGACGCGGCCCGAGCCTTGTCGAGGACCGGCGTGAACTGCCCGTAGGAGTCCTTCATCACGCGGAATGTCTCGTCGGGGGAGAGCAGGTGGGCCACCAGGCTCATCGCCGCCTCCGGGTCCTTGGCGTTCTTGAAGATCCCGAAGCTCATCGCGATGGCCCACATCCGCCGTCCGCCGGGGCCGCCGGGATGCGGCAGCGCCAGATGGTTCGCGAGCGCTTCCTCCTTCGTCTTCCGGTCCTTGGCGTCCGTCGCCTTGGCCAGCGCGTTCTCGAGCGCGAACGTGATGCTCGGCCCGTTCGAGGTCTGGGCGATGTTCTTGGCGATGAAGTTCTCGTTGTTCCCGGAACCGGTCCAGGTCAGCGTGTCGGCCGGCTGGATCCCCTCTTTGTAGATGTCGGTCGCCCACTTCATGACCTGCTGCATCTGCGGCGTCCTGAGCGACTGGTACCTGCCATCCTTGTTCGCCCAGCCGGTTCCGTACGAGTACATCAGGCTCTGCATCACGCCGTAGCCGTCCGAGGTTCGGTTCCAGCTCTGGCCCATCCCGTAGAAGTTGTCCTTCGGCCGGTTGAGCGCCTGCGCCGCACTCTTGGCTTCCTCGAAGGTGGTGGGCAGCTTCACCTTGTTCTTCTCGAAGACGTCGCGCCAGACGTACCAGAACGCCGGCATGATGTACCAGGGCAGCGCGAATGTCTTGCCGCCGACCACGGTCACCGGCGCCACGTTGGCGGGCGGCTTCCCGACGTCGCCCTCGATCTGCCGGGCGAATGTCGTAAGGTCGAGCAGCTGTCCCATGCCGGCAAAGCGCGCCGGGGCCCCGGTCTCAAGCTGGCCGACATCCGGCGTGCTCTTGTTCTCGATGGCCGCCACGTACTTCGTCTGCATGTCCTCGAAGGTGAAGTACTCGACGGTCACCGTGCCGCCGTGCTTCTCGGCCCAGCGTTGCGCGCTCGCCTCGATCGCCTTGTTGGTCGGCTCGACGTAGGTCTTCAGGATCCAGAGCCGCAGGCTCGTGCCTTTCCGCACGGCCGGCGCGGCCAGCGCGACGGAGCTGCCTAGGGCAAGCGTCGCGGAAGCACCGACCGCGCCCGCGAGGAACTTCCGACGGCTGAAGCCTCGATGAACTCGCATGGTTGCTCCTCCTGATGGTTGCCGCTCATGGGCGGAATCGACAGCCATGATCACCCGGATCGCGCGTCGTACGGGAGTAGAGCCCAGCGGCAGGACCGTGTCAAGGTCACGAGGCTTGGAGGATTCGCTTGACGGCGGCCACGGCCGCGGGAGCGTCCGACGCGTAGGCGTCCGCGCCGATGGTGTCCGCGAACTCCTGCGTCACGGGGGCGCCTCCGATGATGATCTTGACTCCATCCATGATGTCCGAGCGCCGGAGCTCCTCGATGGTCTGCCGCATGGTCCGCATGGTCGTGGTGAGCAGCGCGGACAGCGCCACCACGCTGGGGCGGCGCTCTCTGATGGCCCGGATGAACTTGTCGGTCCCCACGTCGGTGCCCAGGTCCACCACTTCGAGCCCGCCCGCCTCGAGCATCATCGCCACGAGGTTCTTGCCCACGTCGTGGAGATCGCCCTTGACCGTGCCGAGGATCACCACGGGCCTGGGGCCCGCGTGCGCGTTGGACTTGGCGAGGACCGGCTGGAGCAGGCCGATTCCCGTGTGCATCGCCCGCGCCGAGAGAAGCACCTCGCTGATATACATCTCCTTGGCGCCGAAGCGCTTGCCGACGATGTCCATGGCCGGCAGCAGCCCCTCGTCCAGAATCGCCGACGCGTCCACGCCCGCCTCGAGGGCCGCCGAGACCAGCTTGCCCACTGCGTCCCGGTCGCCTTCGAGGATAGCCTGCCTGAACCCGTCGATATCGAGCATGCCCGGTTTCCCTCACTGCCCCTCGGCTGCCTTGAGCGGTAGGGCGCCCCACTGCTCCACCATCTCGGCGATCCGGACCAGCCGCTCCCACTTGGCGTCGGGCGGCACCATGTCGCTCACGCCCAGGATGAACCGGTCACCCGGCGCGATCTCGGCGAAGAGCCCGCGCATGTGCGCCTCGAATTCCTCCTCGCTCATGCTCTCCTCGAGGAGGGCGACGGAGGGCACGCCGCCGAAGATCGTGATCTTCCCGCCGAAGGCGCGGCGCATGGCGCCCAGGCTGCACTGGACCATGGGCGGCGCGCACACCGACTCGGCGACGTCGATGCCGCTCGCGGCCAGGAGGTCGAGGAGCCCCTCGTTCTCTCCGTCGCAGTGGCTCATGAAGATCTTGCCGCGCGCGTGGAGCATGTCCGCCCAGCGCTGGAGCCACGGCAGGATGTGCTCCTTGAAGAGCGGGGGATAGGTGATGGTGTCGTCGTAGTTGGCCCCCATCATCACGGCCTCGGCCGGCGACTCGGCGAGGATGCGCACGAGCTGGTCATAGAAGGGCGTGAGGTCCTCGACGAGCTGCTGGACTTCCTTCGGATGGTCCGTCAGCTCGTAGTAGAACTGTGTGCCGTCAACGAAGTCGCGCATGAGGTGCTGGACCGGCGAGGCGCTGCCCAGCCCGTGCACCACCGCCAAGCCGCGGTCGCCTACCTCCCGCTGGAACTCTCGGTAGTTGTCGTAGTCGGGGGCGAGGCGGATGTGGCGGAAGATATGGCCGACGACGCGGTAGTCCTCGGGGCGCTTGATCAGGTGCTCATTGAGCCAGGTGATCGACGCGCCGGAGTCGAGCATCTCATCCGTCAGGGTCATCTTGCAGGAGACGCTGCCGACGGGCGTGTGGTACTCGACGACGGTGGCACCGTCTTCCTCGTGGACGACCCGGTCCACGCCGGTGAGCGTGGCCCGGTAGGCGAAGCCGCGCAGCCGGAAGATGCCAAGCCCGCGGTCGATCGTGTCGTCGGGCGTCCGGGCCTTGAGGAACTCCGGGATAATGCGGTGATGGGCCACGCCCAGATCGTCGGCGATCTCGGCTGTCGTCGCGTTCGTCCGGTACCTGGCCGGCAGGGTGCGCCGCCGGATATTGGCGTTGTGCCAGAGATCGAGACGCGGGGCGAAGGGCAGCCGGTCCGCCCATTCCCCCCGCGCGGCCCTGAGCATCCGCTCCTTGTGGGTCATCGCTCCGTCTCCGGTGCCGCGACTAAGTCGGTCCCGCGCCTAAGTCGTTGCCGCGTTGCGGTACATTCTGCGCTCCCCCCGATGGATCCCGCATGAGCCGCATGCACTACTTCACCTGCCCGATCTGCTCAGATGGCGGAGCGAGGTGCGGGAGCCTGCGGCCGTCGACCTCCTGCGCCGCATCCGGGCTCCGGCCGGCGAAGTGGTTGAGCCACGAGGAGCCGCCCCGCGGCTCGGGCAGGGGCGCGACGAAGGCGCGCTCGAGGGCGTCGAGGCGGCCGGCCGCCTTGGCGAGCCGGTACAGCACGCTGTGGACGCACTCGTGCTCCCCGGCCTCGCAGATATTGCCGGAGCTGCCACCGCAGGGCCCATTGGCCAGGCCCTTGGGGCAGGCCTCGGGGCAGACATAGAAGGTCTCGGGGAGACGGCAGTACCCGCACATCTGGCAGCCGACCAACGGCTCCTTGATCAGCCGCTCGAGCCGCTCGAGCCAGCCGGCGAGCCGTGAGCCTGCCGGAACGCGCCGGGCCATGGGGCGCAGCAGGCGGAAGACGGGCGAGGCCCGGTGGAAGATCGCGCCGTGGGCGGCGCGCAGCGCCACGTAGCGCCGGCGCAGGTGAGCCGGAGGCGCCTCGGCCGCGCCGGCGCGCGTGCCGGCGTCGAAGAGGAAGTAGCCCGGGGGCGGATCCAGACGGGCGGCGCCGCCCGTCGGCAGTTGCATGAGCTCATCCCACGCGCGCGACCACTCGTCCAGGCTCGGCAGGCGCGCGCTCCACTCGCCCGCGAGGTCGAGCGCGCGGCGCACGTCCTCCGCGGTGGCGAGCCCGCTCAACTGGACACCCGCGTAGCCGAGCCGCTGGGCGCCGACGATCTGCAGCGCCAGGCGGCCGAGCCGGGCGGCGCGGCCCTTGTCCGGGGCCTGGGCCTCGAACTCGACGAGAGCGAGCAGGTCGTCCGTCACCACGACCCCGGGAACCCCGCCCTTGTGTATGCGGCGCGCCACCCCCGCGGACAGCTGCATCAGATTCGCCATCACGGGCTGGTCGAGACCGCGCTCCCGGCGATAGCGGATCAACTCCGCCAGCTTGCGCATGTCCCAGCCGATCTGGCTGACCACATAGTCGGCGCCCGCCGCGTGCTTCTTCGCCATCTTGAAGTACTGGTTGAGACTCTCCTCCTCCGTGTACTTGAAGGGGG